>JAABUU010000764.1_pt1 | contig 65889 bp, 55 predicted proteins | sample 5559301 | NCBI WGS metagenome assembly JAABUU01 (sample SAMN10711884, study PRJNA513360) | rock metagenome | isolation source: Antarctica rocks | place: Antarctica: Victoria Land, Richard Nunatak white
AACTCGCGGAACTGCAGCGCATATTGGGCGATCAGGCCACCATCCTGGGTCTGGCCGACGTGCCGGAGTTCCCCGAGGAACCGGAAACCGGTGCCACCTTTGCCGAGAACGCGGTCGCCAAGGCGCTGCAGGCGGCTGCCGCTACCGGCGAGGTGGCGCTTGCCGACGACTCCGGCCTGACGGTGGATGCGCTCAATGGAATGCCGGGCGTGCTGTCGGCCCGCTGGTCGGGGCGGCACGGTGACGACGCGGCCAACAATGCATTGCTGCTGGCCCAGATGGGCGACGTGCCACCGGCCCGGCGCGGTGCGGCCTTCGTCTGTGCACTGGCTCTTGCGGTGCCGGGCGAAGCGGAGCCGATCGTGCGCCAGGGCGAGTGGCGTGGCCGATTAGTTCGAGAACAGGTCGGCGTTCACGGCTTCGGCTACGACCCGTTGTTCGTGCCGAGGGAGAGCGATGTGCTCGGCGACTTCCGCACCTCGGCTCAACTGACGCCCGCGGAGAAGGACGAACTGTCACATCGTGGCCGGGCCATCGCGCTGATGCTGCCTGACCTCCGCCTGACGTTGGGCCTGACCTGACGGCGAGCCGGATTCAGGATCTGACGACGAGGCGGACTCAGGCCTCGGCCGGCCGCTCGGCCCGATTCCGGCCGATGATCGCTCCGTCCCGCTTGCCCGACGCCCGGGCCATGATGGCGGCGGCGCTCGCGCCGAGCATCGCCAGGCCGAGGATCAATGCGAAGCCGGAGAGCAGCCAGGCGCTCAGTTCCGACCCGGACAGCATCGATTTCACCCATCCCGAGATCCGCGAAGCCGCAGCGGCATCGAACAAGGCCCAACCACCCAGCACTGTCAGACCGAGACCGGGAATGATGGTCGACCAGGGTGACCAACCGTCCAGAACCACAGCGGCGAGTATCAACAGCGCGCCGAGGGTGGCCAGCAGCGAATCTTTGACACCCACCGAATGGTTCTGTGCGATATCGGTTCCGGCCGCGATGCCGAACTTCACCGCAAGATACAAACCGCCGGCACTCAGCAGCAGCCCGATCAGCGCGCTCAGCAGCGCAGGCACCACCCTCGACGCCGGCTTCGCCGGAATGACCGCTATCGGCGGCGGCTGCTCCGTGCTGCGCGGGGTGTTGTCGGGCGGGTGTCCGACGGGTGCGTATTCGGCGGGAGACGGCGCATACACCGCGGTCGGGTTCGGTTCGAGCTGTGGGTTCTGCCGGTGGGGGGACGCCGCCGGCGACCAGGTGTCGGCAGCGTCGCGCCCCTGGCCGGTGAGCGGCGCACCGACAGGGGGAACCGGCGCGTAGGTGCGCGGTTCCGCTCGGACCTGCCGGTCGTTCTCCGGACCATCCTGACCGTCATCCCGGCGGGAGTACATGCGATCCTCGTCGTTGCCCGGAGGGAAAGCTACCGGTGCAGCACCCGAGGGAGCGGCATTTGGCGGCGAATCGATGGGATCAGCATTCGACGACGATCCTTCATCCCCTGTCGCAGCCGGCCGGACGACCTGGGTTGCATCGGATGCGTTATCCGGCCAGGTGGTCGTGCGCGGGTCTGCATTCTCGCCGGAACTGAATGGATGGCTCATCGAAACCTCTTTCCACCTGCGGACGGTCGTTCGCCGCGTAATTGTTGCACCGTCCGCCGCAATGTAGGGGAGGCGCAGGGGGACACCGAGAAAATAGTCGCGGAAGCTGCCTCGGTTGGTCCGAGGAGCACCGGCGGATTGTGGGGCCGAAGGGAGTCGAACCCTCACTGGCACGGACCTAAACCGTGTGCCTCTGCCAATTGGGCTACGGCCCCGTTGCCGCTTCGCGGCGGTGCTCAGACTACCTTCCGTTTCTCAGCTGGAACTCAATCGGCAAGGCCGATGTCGCGCAGTACCCGGGCCACGTGACCGGTGGCTTTGACATTGCGCCAAACCTTCTGGATCTTTCCGTCCGGGCCGATCAAAAAGGTCGAGCGGAGAACTCCCACCACGGTGCGCCCGTAATTCTGCTTCTCCCCGTAAGCGCCGTAGGCCTGCAGTACCGACCGTTCCGGATCGCTGAGCAGAGCGACGTCCAGCCCACTGTTCTTCGTGAACGCCGCAAGCTTGCCGGGAGGGTCGGGCGAGATGCCCAGCACGGTGACGCCGGCAGTGTCCAGCTGCGGCTTGGCGGCGCTGAAATCGCAGGCCTGCGTGGTGCAGCCGGGCGTCATGGCAGCCGGATAGAAATACACGATCACGGGGCGGCCGGTGAAGTCGGCAAGACTGACCTGGGTGCCGCCGGCATCGGGAAGGGTGAACTCCGGTGCGGCGTCGCCCACGTCGGGGAAGGTGGTGGTCATGGCGCTAGGGTAGTCAGCTGTGGGCCGCCCTCCGAGCAGCCCTGCAGAAGAGGGAGGCCCCGTGGCCCGCGACGCGGACACCATCCAGGCGGACATCGAGCGCGCCAGAGACGCGCTGGCCGTGACTGTCGACGAGTTGACCACGAGGGCGAACCCGAAGCGGATCGTGGAACAGGGCAAGCAAACCGTGCGGGCCTCACTGGCCGATCCCAGAATTCGTTACGCCCTGATCAGCGCAGGGGTGCTGGTCGGCGCGCTCATCATCCGCCGCCTATTCCGCTGACCGCCCGGCAGCATTCGGGCAGGAATACCGTCCAGGGCCACTCATCTCTGTTGCTGCCTGCGTAGTCATGCGGGCACTGAGGGTATTGGAACGGTATCCTTCGGTTCTTCGACGATGTCGATGACGGCCGAGTCGACATCGGCCGGTGCCGGTTTTGATCGATGAGGCGGTCCTCTCCATGTACTCAGCTCGTCGCCTTTACTCAGTAGCGGGCGTCCTGACGCTCGTGCTGGCGGTCGCTGCCTGCACCTCCGGCAGCGTTGGCCTCGGCTCCGGAGGGGCCGGATCGACGGGTCTCTCGGCTCCGGGGATTGCGCCCGCTTCGTCGAGTCCGTCGATTTCCACTTCCGCCCTGACTTCGACGCCTGGAACAGCGGCATCGATTGCGCTGCAGACCGTTGCGACGAGCGTTGACGCGACCGCGCCATCGACATCTTCCGTCCTTCCATCCACCGTTGGCTCGGGCGGTCCGCCGGCGAGTTCGACCACCGTGACCACCGGTATCACGAAGAACACCGGTACCACCAAGCCCACCGGGATCACCAAGGCCACCGGGATCACGAAGACCGCCGGAATCACGAAGACAACGAAGACCACGAGAAGTGTGGTGCTCCCGCCGGTGGCGCGGGTGACAGCGCTGCCGGCGTTCGGGAGCTCAGACATCTCGCCTTCGCAGCCGCTGATCGTCTCCGTCACCAAAGGCACCATCAGGACTGTCACGCTCCGGAATGCAGCAGGCAAGGTCGTCAAGGGAGCCATCTCCAAGGACGGTGCTTCGTGGTCACTCGGCGAGGTGCTCGGCTACAGCAAGACCTACACCGTCAGCGGCAGCGCGATGGGCACGGACGGTCTGAGCGTCCCGATCACCGGCACGTTCAGCACGGTGGAGCCCGATACCAGGGTTCGAGTGATCGTCTCTCCCGGCGACGGCGAGGTGGTCGGTGTCGCGGCACCGGTGATAGTGCGATTCGGCATGGAGCCGCAGGACCGGGTGGTGGTGGAGAAGCACGTGAAGGTCACGACGACACCGACGGTCGAAGGTGCTTGGGCGTGGATCAAACACGACGACGGGGCGTGGGCAATGGACTGGCGTCCCAAGGCATATTGGCCGGCAAAGACCAAGGTCCACGTCGAAGCGGACGTCTACGGCGTCGACTTCGGCGGCGGTTCATACGGCGGCGACGACGTGACGAGCGACTTCACGATCGGCCGCGATCAGGTCGTCTACGCCAATGCCAAGAGCCATCACATCGTCGTCAAGCGCGAGGGCAGGACGGTCGCCGACTATCCGGCGTCCTACGGATCCGGCGACGACATCGGTGATCCCAACCGGGTGACCAGGTCCGGCATCCATGTGGTCAACGAACTGCTGCCGGTCCACAAAATGAGCAACCCCGCCTACCACTACGTCAACGTCACCGAGTACTGGGACGTGCGGATCAGCAACAACGGCGAGTTCATCCACCAGAACCAGAAGACGGTCGACCAGCAGGGCACCGTCAACGTGAGTCACGGGTGCGTCAATCTGTCGGCCCAGAATGCGAAGGCGTACTTCAAGTCTGCCCTGTACGGCGATCCGGTCGAGGTCACCGGAACCAGCGTTCAACTCTCCAGTGCCGACGGCGATCTGTACGACTGGACGATCCCCTGGACCAAGTGGGTCTCGATGTCGGCCCTGTGAGATAGCTGGGCCTGACGATCCAGGTTCGATTCCGGTCGACCGCGGCGGTCGGACGCGAAAAGCCCCACCTCGATGGGTGGGGCTTTTCGTTCGGTGCGCCATCAGGGACTCGAACCCCGAACCCGCTGATTAAGAGTCAGCTGCTCTGCCAATTGAGCTAATGGCGCATACCCGTCGTTCTGGGCGGGCGAAGTAGAACTCTACAGGCTCCTGGCCCTGGCCAGGAAACCGGCAGTTCACGCCCGGTAAGGGGTCGGTTGCCGTTGCTGCCGCGCAACCGGTTCGATGCGGGTCAGTGGTATGTTCGCCGGCATGACGTCCGCGCGCCAGCTGCTGCTCATGAGCTGGTGGCTGCCTGCCTGACGGCGGCCGCGACGTCATTTTCCCATTCCAGGCCGCCCTCGGGCGGCCTGTGGTCGTTCGCCGTCAGGCGTCTACGATCGCGGATCCCCAGAGGGTGCCCAATCCTCGAGGAGCCAGAAATGCAGATCCACTCCCGCGTGCCGATGTTTGGGCCGGCTGACGCCACACCCGTGCCAGCGCCTGGAGAAGTTCGAGGTGACCGACCGGACCACGATGGCAAGCACGACGACGGCAAGCACGACGACGGCAAGCACGACGGCAAGGACCACGACGGAGCCCTGGACGAGGCAGTCAGCCGCGCGCAAGCGAAATCCGCAGTAGTCGAGGAACGGCTACGGCTGCAGCCCGGCAATCACCTGGTGCTCTCGGGTGACCGTCCGACCGGAGATCTGCATATCGGCCATTTGTTGGGCACACTGGCCAATCGAGTGCGATTGCAGCAGCTCGGCGTTCCGCTGGTCCTGGTGATCGCCGATTATCAGGTGATCGTCGATCGGACTGATCCTGGCCCCGTTCGCGACCGCGTTCGGGCTCTGGTCGCGGATTACCTTGCCGCCGGCGTCGACCCGGAAAGAACGGTGATCTTCCCGCATTCGGCAATACCCTCGCTCAACCAGCTGATGCTGCCATTTCTGGCTTTGGTGAGCGCCGCCGAACTGCACCGTAACCCGACCATCAAATCAGAGATGAACGCCGCTGGTCGGCCGTTGAGCGGGCTTCTTCTGACCTATCCGGTTCATCAGGCCGCCGACATCCTCTTCTGCGGTGGCACTGTCGTTCCCGTCGGAATGGACCAATTACCACACCTGGAATTGACCAGGTCGATCGCGCGCAGGTTCAACGATCGCTACGGACATCTCTTCCGGCTCCCGGAGCCATTACTGTCCCGCACACCGCTGGTGTTGGGCACCGACGGTCGGAAAATGTCGAAATCTCGTGGTAACAGCATCGCTTTGAGTGCGAACGAGGACCTGACAGCGAGTCGAATCCGCTCGGCAAAGACCGATTCAGTTCGGCTGGTCGAATATCGGCCGAAGGCCCGGCCCGAGGTCGCTTCTCTGTTGGAGATCGTTGCCGCATTCACCGGAGACACTCCGGCAGGGATAGCCCACGAGATCGGCAACCGAGGATCGGGCGCTCTGAAAGCGAGAGCCGCAGAAGCCGTCAACGAGTTTCTCCGTCCGCTGCGCGCCCGGCGCCGGGAACTGGTCGCCGAACCCAGCTACCTCGACGGCGTCCTGCTGGACGGGATCGGGCAGGCAAACGCCATGGCCAGCAGCACTCTCGGAAAAGTCCGGGCAGCGATGGACATGGACTATCTTGCCGGTCGGCGAGCCGGAACTTGATCCTGCGGAACCGGAAAGGCCCTGGTGCGTGCACCAGGGCCTTTCCATGGGGTGAGCGACGGGACTCGAACCCGCGACCACCGGCACCACAAGCCAGTGCTCTACCAGCTGAGCTACGCCCACCACAGGTACCGTTCGGGATCGCCGAGCAGCACCGACGCGCACCCGCAGGAGCGAGTGAGCGGATGAAGTCTAACCGACGAGCAGGCCCGATCGGAACTCGTTTGACCCGGCCCCAGCGGGGTCGGTCAGGTACCCAGCAACGCGGCCGCGGCGGCCTGCGCCTGGTCGGAGGTGGGGCCGGGCGGAGGTACGAAGATCGTCCGTCGGTAGTACGCCAATTCGCGGACGGACTCGAGGATGTCGGCGAGCGCCCGATGCGCCATACCCTTGGCGGGCTGCGCATAGTAGGTTCGCGGATACCAGCGGCGGGACAGCTCCTTGATGCTGGACACATCGATCATGCGGTAGTGCAGGTGCGCGTCCAGTGCCGGCATGTCCCTGGTGAGAAAACCGCGATCGGTCGCGATGGAGTTGCCCGCCAGGGGAGCGGTACGCGGCTCCGGCACGAACTGCTTGATGTAGTCCAGGACCAGCTGCTCGGCCTCGGCGACGCTCACGACTGACGTCCGCACCTGTTCGGTCAGGCCCGACTTGGCGTGCATCTGCTCGACGACTTCGGGCATGGCGGCCAACTTTTCATCCGAGGCGTGGATCACGACGTCGACACCATCGCCGAGGACGTTGAGTTCGCCGTCGGTCACCAGCGCCGCAATCTCGATCAATGCATCCTTTTCGAGATCGAGACCGGTCATCTCACAGTCCACCCAGATCAGTCTGTCGTTCACAGGAAGTGACAGTAGACCGACACGGCGACGTCTCGGAACCCCCGTGAGGTCAGGCCGCCGATCCAGCGGGGTTGTTGGGGGCATTCCACGAGGCATCCGCGGCGCCGAGGCGTCACCGGTGCGGTACTGGAGGAACTGGAGAAGCCCGCCCCGACCGGGCCGCCCATGATTGCGAGTCGTGCTCTCGGGTGGTCGAGGTCCGGCCGAGATCGCTGCGGAGCCGGAATGAGCCGCATCTCGCCTCGAGGCCACTAAAACCGGCCTCTTGACCTCTACGTGGTCGTTGTGGTGGCCAGAACCGGATGCTCGGTGGAAGAACTTTTCGGCTCTGGGCACGTTCTCTCGGGCGTTGTCAACTATTGCCCGGCTTCATTTAGAAACTGTGGGCCTTGATGCGGTTAGGCACCGTCCGCAAGACGCGGATCACCGGAGCGGAATTATCGGAGCTGCCCCCTGCGGGCTCGTCATCGGCTTTTCGATGTGGCGGCTCTATTTCGACAAAGCGGATCGGCGGTCTCGCTAGGATCGGCACCGTGAATTTTCTCGTTTGGACCATTGTCGCCGTGCTCGTGGTAATTCTGCTTGCGATGGTGTTCGCCCGCCGGGCAGTCGGCGGCGTAGACCCGACGACCTTGACCTTCGATCCTGACCTCATCGGGCGGGTCCGCGCTCTGGCTCTGGCCGGCCAGCCGATTCCGGCGATCAAGCTGCTCCGCGAGCAGACACCGGGGCTCGGTCTGGCCGCCGCGAAGACCATGGTGGATCGAATGGTGAAATCCGGGCTCGCGGATGGTCGCCCTGTTGCCAGCAGTTCGACGACCGTCCAGGCGAAGCAAGGGTCCGTCACGGCAGCCGACCTGGCGCCCAGCAGCTCGTCGGTCCCGCTCGAGGTCGAACTACAGGCGCGATCGTTGATCGCGGCCGGTGAGAAGCTCCAGGCGATCAAGCTGGTGCGGGCGAGCACCTCCTGGGACCTGCGCCAGGCCAAGGACTACGTAGACACCCTGTGACAACAGCCCACGGCCCCAGGGCCAGCTGGATCACAGCTCGAACGGCTCCTCCTGGTTCGGAGTCAGCCACTGGGCGCCTGCGGGCGCCAATTTTCCTAGTAGCAGGTAGGCCATTTCGGTATCCGCCAGAATCTTCTCGTGAATCGGAAACGCGACCTTCGGTGCGACGGCACGGAAATAGTCGATGCTCTCCTTCAAAGCCATCCAGGGAGCTGCGGCGGGCAACGCCAGGATCTCGATCGGAAGATTCGGCAGCGTGAAGGAATCGCCGGGATGCAGCAGCCGGCCACCGATGAGATAGGCGGCGTTCGGAACGAGCGGTATGTCCGCGTGGATGACGGCGTGGTCGGTGCCGTACACCGCAACGCTGGTGCCGACGTCGAAGTTGTTCCCGGCACTGACCGTCGTCACCGGGAAGCCGGCGTCGGCGATCGCAGGCGCCGAGCCGGCGTCGGCGTACACGTGGGCCGCCGGATTTGCCGCGAGCAACGCCGGAAGCCGATCCATGTCCAGGTGGTCGGGATGCTGATGGGTGATGAGCACCGCAGTCAGACCGGTGAGCGATTCGAAGCCCGCCGAGTAGGTGCCCGGATCGATCAGAATGTTCGCGTCGCCGTCGACGACGTGCAGGCAGGAATGACCGAGCTTGGTGATCTGCATGGTTGCCCCTTGTTCGGGATGACCCGCCGCGGGCGAGGAGGCGACGCAACGGCTTCGACCGGTCGATCCTACGACCAGCGTCGGTCCGAGGTTCTACGATGGCGCCCACCGGCGGCAGCGGAATCTCTTCCAGCGGCAGTGGAATTTGTCGGTACCCGGGGGAACGGGTCGGTACTCGGAGGAACGGCTCGGCGCCCGCGGGAACCGGACGGATCGTCGGGTGGAATTCGGGGTTTACCGCCGAAAGGTGCCGGGCATTGCAACCTGTGAGTCCCACGGCTCTGTCCGAGTGCACGGCACCAATCGCTGCAGCGTCGATCCGCATGGTTGTGGAATCGCACGGGTGATGGTGCAGGACCACACGGCGCAGAAGGTAGGCACATGAACACCGAGCATGGCTCGATGCAGCGGACCGGCCCACGCTCGTACAACCGCACCACCACCGTTCATCCGCACTCCTTCAGGGAAGGGAAATGGCTATGACCAGCAGCGAAGAGTACGGCTCCAGCTACGCCACAGCGGGGGACGTGCCAACCACCGGCGCCTACTCGTCAGGTGAGTACGTCGCGCCGACCTCCGGCTACGGCACGCATTCGCAGGACGACCAGACCGGAGGCGGCGTCAAGGAAACAGCGGGCGTCGCAAAGGACCAGGCCGCCGGAGTAGCGGGTGGGGCAGCAGACGCCGCGCAGCATGTCGCCGGAGTCGCGAAGGAACAGGCCGGGCAGGTTACCGCCGAGGCCGGACGCCAGGTGAAGCACCTGTTGGGGCAGGCGCGTGGCGAAGTTTCCGATCAGGCGCAGACCCAGCAGCAGCGAGCGGCCAGCGGACTGCACTCTGTCGGCGACCAGCTCAAGGCGATGGCATCCGGCGAAGCCCCTCAGTCTGGAATGGTAACCGACCTCGCCCATCAGGCTGCCGAGAAGGCCCACGACATCGCGAGTTGGCTGGAAAACCGTGACCCGGCCGCAATTCTGGACGAAGCACGGACCTTCGCCAAGCAGCGTCCCGGAGCATTCTTGGCCATCGCCCTCGGCGCCGGAATCCTGGCCGGTCGGCTGGCGCGTGGCATGGCCACCGATCCCGACGAAGTGGGTAAGGACTCGAGCGACGGTCGGCCGCAAGGTGCCTACGATCAGACGCCGGGGACCTACGCCATTCCGCAGACCGGGTACGAGACCGGTCAGCCCTACGGCACTGCGCCGCAGCCGGTCGGCTACGGTGCTCCGGCAACCGGTTACGGCGCTCCTGCGGGCGACGCGGCCTACGGGTACACGGGTCAGCCCGGCGTGCCGGGATATGCCGCTGGACAGCCTTATGGATCTGCGACGGGTTCGGATTGGACCGGCCAGTCCGCCGGTCAACGGGGTGAGGACAGGTGAGTTCGCCCATCGAAGGCTTCACCGACACTCGGTCGCTCGGCGAGATCGTCAGCGGGATCACCGCCGATCTGTCGACCCTGGTACAGCAGGAGATCGCGCTGGCGAAGGCGGAGGCCACCCAGTCGGCCAAGCGCGCCGGCAAGGGTGCCGGGATGTTCGGCGGTGCAGGATTCGCAGGCTATTTCGTCCTGCTGTTCCTGTCCATCAGCTTGTGGTGGGGACTGGGGGATTGGATGGGTCATGCCTGGTCCGCCCTGGTCGTGGCGGTCCTCTGGGGCATCGTTGCTGCCGTGCTGGCTGCAATGGGCAAGAAGGAAATGGCCGCGGTGCGCGGGATGCCGCGAACCGCAGAGACCGTCAAGAAGATTCCGAACGCTGTCAAGGGCAATGAGGAGGAGAACCGATGAGCAACGATCCTGAAGTCATCCGTGCGCAGATCGAGGCCACGCGGGCCGGCTTGAGCCAGGATGTCAACGAGCTGGGCGACAAAGTGAGCCCACAGCAGATCGCCCTACGGCAGAAGGCTCGGCTGCGTGGCTCGGTGACGTCGGTCCGGAATCACATCATGGGTAGCGCGGACGACGTGAAATCGTCCTCCAGCGATGCGCTGTCCTCGGCGCAGGACGCAGTGGGCGGTGCCGCATCCTCGGTGGGCGACGCTGTCAGCGGTGCGCCCGGAAAGGTCGCCTCCCAGACCAGAGGCAATCCGATGGCGGCCGGTCTGATCGCCTTCGGCGTCGGTCTCCTTGCCTCATCGGTGATTCCCGCGTCCCGCCGAGAGGCGCAGGCCGCCGCGGCGATCAAGGAGCAGGCGCAGCCGCTGGTCGACAAGGCCACGTCTGCGGCGAAGGAAATGGCCGGCAATCTGCAGGAACCGGCCCAGGATGCTCTCGAGTCCGTGAAGTCGACGGCAGCCGACGCGGTGGACACCGTCAAGGAAGAAGGTACTTCCGCGGCGGATGACGTCAAGGGTCAGGCGATGGACGCCAAGGACACTGTCGCGCAGCAGGCTTCCAGCAGCTGATCAGAGACAACCTGACGGACGAACGGTGAGGCGGGACCAGCGTTAGCGCAGGTCCCGCCTTCCCATGTCGCCCGTCGACGGCTGGATCTTCGAACAACCGACGAATCATTTGAAGGACAACGCATGGTCGAGCAGGATTCCAGAACGAAGGCCAGAACGGCGCCGCACCCGGATGACGACCGGAAGCCGGATTCGATGTCCGATCTGAACAAGCGGTCGTGGAAGTTCATCCTGAAGAAGACGATGCGCGAATTCTCCAAAGATCAGTGCACTGATCTCGCCGCCGCGCTCACCTACTACGCCGTACTTGCGCTGTTCCCTGCCATTCTTGCGCTGGTCTCGATCCTCGGTCTGCTCGGACAGGGCCAGAAGGGGACCGACGCCCTCATGGGCATCGTGCGCGACGTGGCACCCAGCGCAGTGAACACGATGCAGGGCGTCGTCACGCAGCTCACCCACAGCCAGGGTGCCGGGATCGGCCTCGTCATCGGAATCCTGGGCGCTCTGTGGTCCGCTTCTGGATACATCGGCGCCTTCGGCCGGGCGATGAACCGTATCTACGAGATTGACGAAGGTCGGCCGTTCTACAAACTGCGACCGATGCAACTCGTGGTGACCCTGATAGCGGTGATCCTGGCTGCACTGGTGGCCATCGGACTGGTGATCTCCGGTCCTGTTGCGAGCGCCGTCGGATCAGCCATCGGCATGGGTAGCACGGCGGTCACCATTTGGAACATCGTCAAATGGCCGGTGATGCTGGCAGTGGTGATTGCCATCGTCGCCGTGCTGTATTACGCGACACCGAACGTGAAGCAACCGAAGTTCAAGTGGATCAGCGTAGGTGCCATCATCGCGGTCGTGGTCTGGATCCTGGCCTCCGTGGCGTTTGCGTTCTACGTCGCAAATTTCTCCAGCTACAACAAGACCTACGGCTCCCTGGCCGGCGGCATCGTTTTCCTGCTCTGGCTGTGGATCACCAATCTGGCGCTCCTGTTCGGTGCCGAAGTGGATTCAGAAACCGAGCGAGGGCGCCAGTTGCAGGCCGGCATAGCAGCCGAAGAATCTTTGCAACTGCCGCCTCGTGACACCAAGGCCAGCGACAAGCTCGCCAAAAAGGATGAGGCGGAACTGCAGGAGGCCCGCGCCATCCGCGCAGAATCTGCATCTGACGCCGATTCGACGAACTCCGATTCGTCCAGCCGGGCCGCCGCACCGTCGCAAGGCGGTCGGAAGCCGGTCGGGCAGACGGGCTCCGCACCCCTCGGAAGTGATGGCGCGAGCGGAGATCCAGGCAAGAGGCAACCGGCGCCCAAACGATGAGCGGGTCGGGTCGCCTCGATTCCGACAGTGCCGAGGCCCTTGGTGCCGCCGCTGCACCGGTTGTGCCGATCAGTCAACGAGGATCGCTGACCAGGCGCAAGGTTCTGGCCGCGGCCGTACAGACGATCGACGCAGAGGGTCTGCGGGAATTCAGTATGCGGCAGGTCGCCAAACGACTCGGCGTCGAGGCGATGGCGCTGTACCACTACGTCCATGGACGTGAAGATCTCCTCGACGGAATCGTGGAATTCGTCATCGACGATCTCTATGGCGATCCGGACGTCCACATGAACACCGACGATTGGCAGGACTATCTGGTTCGGCTGGCTCACGGAGTTCGCCGAATTGCGCTGGCCCACCCACAATTGTTTCCACTGATTGCGACTCGGCCACCGGCTGCACCGTGGGTGCGGCCTCCGCTGCGAAGCCTGCGCTGGATGGAATCATTTCTCGAGACGCTGCATCGGTGTCATTTCTCCGATGCCGCGTCGGTGGCCGCATATCGAGCCTTTTCGAGCTTCTTGCTCGGGCACCTCCTGCTCGAGGTTTCGGCGTGCGGTGCCGACACCAGTCCCATCGAACAGAAATCGCCGGAAGAACCGCACACGGCGGACCTTTCCGGCTACCCAAGGCTGTCGAGCCTGGAGCCTCAGCTGTCGCAGGACCACTCGGCCGAAGAATTCGAGGAGTCGTTGGAGAACCTGCTCAACCGACTCGAAACGTACAGCCGCCGTTGACCGGCGAGTAGAAGCGAAGGAGCGGCATGACCGATCGAATAAGCACGCTGTTGGTCCTTGGTGCGAGCGGCGACCTCGCCGCTCGCCTCCTGCTCCCGGCGGTGGGTCAGCTGCTGGACAGCACCGAAGGCCCGGAGGGTCTGACCCTGATCGGTGCCGGCTCCGAGCAGTGGGATCAGAAAACGTGGCGAGACCGGGTTCAGACTTCTTTCGCCGCCGGAAAGGCGGTCGGGTCGCGGACGGAGGAGGTGCTGGGCCGAACCAGATATCTGTCGGCGGACGTCACCAAGGCGGCCGATCTGAGGCAACTGCTGGCGGCCTGCGACGGGCCGCCGGCTATCTACTTCGCGTTGCCGCCGGCGGTCACCGCGAAGGCATGCGCGGCGCTCGCCGATCTGGAGCTACCGACCGGATCGGTTCTGGTGATGGAAAAGCCGTTCGGAGTCGATCAGCCGAGTGCGCAGGCTCTCAATGCCGTGGTCGGTCAGCTGGTTCCGGAGTCGCAGATCCACCGGGTGGACCATTTCATCGGGAAGTCCACCGTTCTGAATCTGCTCGGTCTGCGATTCGCGAATCGAGTCTTCGAACCGCTGTGGAACGCCGATCACATCGAACGGGTCGACATCATCTTCGACGAGCCGCTGGCTCTGGAGAATCGCGCTCGGTACTACGACGGCGCCGGCGCCCTGGTGGACATGATCCAGAGCCACCTGCTGCAGGTGCTCGCGTTGGTGGTCATGGACCCGCCGGCCACCCTCGACGCGGAAGACGTGCGGGACCGCAAAGCCGAGGCTCTTCGGGCCTGCAAGCTGTGGGGCGACGATCCGGTGTCGGCGGGTAGGCGAGCCCGCTATTCGGCCGGCACCATCGACGGCAGAGAACTGCCTGGATACGCGGACGAGAGCGGCGTCGATCCGAGCCGGCAAACCGAGACCCTGGCGGAACTCAAGCTGCAGGTCGACAACTGGAGATGGGCCGGAGTGCCGTTTTTGTTGCGCTCGGGCAAGGCGCTGGGTGACCGTCGGAAGGAAATCGTGGTCACCTTCAAGGGTGTACCGCGCCGCATTCCAGGCCTGTCCGGCCACGAATTCCCGACGCGGTTGCGCTTGTCCCTCGGACCCGATCGCTTGGCTCTGGATGTGAACATCAACGGACCGGCGGACCCGTTCGAGATCGACCGGGTGGAACTGTCCGCGGAGTTCGCGCCGGGTCGGCTTTCGGCCTACGGCGAGGTCCTGGCCGCTGTCTTTCGGTCCGACCCGCTGCTCTCGGTGCGGGCGGATACCGCCGAGCAGTGTTGGCGGATCGTCGATCCGGTGCTTGCTGCGTGGCAGCAGGACCGCGTACCGCTTGAGGAATATCCGGCAGGATCCGCAGGGCCGGCAGGGTGGGATGCAATCTGACTGGGCTGCCCGGACGACCGGGGAAAGAATCAGCTCGATCGCTCGTGCTGGTGCAGATCGACCCTATCCTTTGCATAGTTTAAGTTGTAAAGTAGGTGCCTCGGCCCAGGCATGATGTGACTGTTGCTCCACCACCGGTCGCCTCGCGTCCGGGTCATGTGCGAGTCGAACAGTCGGCCGCAGCCTGGTTCTGAACGAAAGGACACCCAGTGCGGGAAACCGTCGCTCCGGGTACTTTTCCCACTCTCTCGTGTCCTGATCCCCATGCTTCGACCGTTCCGGCGCATTCGAATGCCGGACCCATCTGCGTGTCGTCGGAGGCGGTCGCGGGCGCAGCAGTTTCGCTCGATCCGGACGTCAGCCCAGGTCCCTGGGGCGTGTGGATGGCCGAGTTGGCGCTCGGACTTGCCAACAGCCACCGAGACCTCACCGCCACGGTAGACGCCATTGCCTGGGATGGCGCCCAAGCGCTCCCCGGTGCAGACTGTGGCGCCTTGGTGGCCCGACAGGCCAACGGTGCACCGGTGTGCGTCAGTTCTACCCATTCGGATGCGCTTGCCTGCGTCGACCTGGAGGCACGATTTTCCGGCCCCTGTTCCGCCGTGCTCCGCAACGAGTCGACGATTCGTATCGACGAGCTTGCGGCGGTGCTGGACTGGCCGGAGTATCGGGCCCAGGCGCTCGCCGTCGGGATCAACAGCATGCTGTGCGTGCCACTCACGACGGACGGAAGACTGTTCGGGGCGCTGGTTTTCTACGGCCGGGCACCGTTTGCCTTCACCGACGAGACGTTGCAGGGTGCCCAGCTGTACGCAGTGCATGCTGCGGTCGCGCTTGCTGCCGCGCAGGATCATGCAAATCTGCTGGCTGCGGTGGACAGCAGGGACCGGATCGGACAGGCCAAGGGCATCCTGATGGAACGCCACAAGCTCACCGACAGTCAGGCCTTCGCCATGCTCACCAAGGTTTCCCAGAACACGAATACGCCGTTGCGGGTCATCGCCGAGCAGCTATCGACGACGGGGCAGATACCGTTTGCGCAGACCAAAGATGATCGGTCGGTCGCCTGATCCGGCGTCCAATGGTCACCCCGTTCAACCGTCCAAGAGGAGATCCCCGTGAGTGCCGTCGCTGGTCCGACTGATGCATTTCAAGGCCGACTTCAGAGCCAATCGGTGGTGGTCGGTTCGCCGGCCCCCGCCGGTGGAAACGTCACCGGTGGGATCGGCACCGGTGGGATCGACACCCGCGAGATCAGAGAAGTAATCTACGGCGACGGCATCATTGCTCGAAAGGGTGCCTTTTCCCGGGATTGGGTCGAGCGCCTGCGGCAAGACATCGATGTAGCGTTCGCAGAAGCCTCGAGCCGGACCGGGGGAGCAGTCGGGCGCGGCCCCAATCGGTACTACGTGGAAATCCATCCTGAGGCGCTCCGAGGGTTCGTCGACATCGTGACGCACCCTTGGTTTTGTGCTGTCAGCGAGACCATCCTGGGCGCGGATTACCAGATCGTCGAGGTCGGATTCGACGTGCCCGGCCCTGGCGCCATGAATCAGCCCTGGCACCGCGATTTCCCGATGCCCGAGGAAACAGCCAAGGGCGGCGTCCTCACCTCGTTGGCCTTCAACATCACCGCAGTGGACACCGAACCCGACATGGGACCGTTCGAGATCGCGGTGGGCACGCAATGGGACTCCGGCCCAGATTTCGAGCATGCGATGTTTCCCCCGAAGTCGCTGTACGGCCGGTTCGAAGATCGCGCGGTTCGGAAGTTCCCGCAGATGGGCGACATGTCGGCCCGAACCGCACTGACGATTCACCGTGGTACCAAAAATGATTCGCGCAAGCAACGCCCCGTGCTGGTCGTCGGCGTGGACGCGCCGGCGGCGGGGAACTCCGAGCGACACGACCTCGCCGTCACGAAGACATTCTGGGAGACCCTGCCGAACTCACTGCGTCGTCACCTCCGGTGCCCGGTGGTCGACGAGCTCACTCCCATCACGCAGAAGCACACCATCGAAGGCCTAGTGATGGGGGAGGCCTGATCTCGACGGAGGCTGCCGACTCTTGGCAGCCACTGCGTGAAGGGCATTTGCGGTGGCTGCCGGGAGCAGGCTCGATCAGTGACCGGCTTTCTCAGCATAGGTGCCGGTCAGCGAATGCACTTCCATCTCCGCCCTTTTTTGTTCGATGTTTCCTTTACTGGTGAGCGTCCCGACAGTGGCCGGTGGACGGTCACCGTCGGTCAAGGAGAACGCGCTCAGAGTGCGCCTTGTTCTGCCGTTCCGGCCGGATGCGGCTGATACACCTTGACGACTGTTTTGTCAGCGAGCTTTCCTGCGACTTCGGTGTCCAGCCCGGCCATCGCCTCGCCGCCGGCGTGTGCCTCCAACGCCTCGGCGCTGGTCCACTTCTCGATCATGACCAGGGTTTCCTGGTCCTCGTGAAGGGCATACAGCTCGCACCCGTCGTCCAACTCGTGCACCCGCGCGATCCTTCCCTCGAACAGGGCGACGACCTCCGCCCGGTGCTCGGGTAGCGGATAAATGGTGGCGATGACGACGACGCTCATTCGGTAGTGCCTTCCTTCTTGAACGGACCCGGGCGGAACGCTGCTGCGGCCCGGATTGTGCAATTACCAAGATGCCCTACCCGGGGTGCGGCGAAAGCACCGGGCCGCCGGGCGGGTCCGCTAGGCCGGGTCCCCGATGTCGGCACCCACGATGTCGGGAACCTGCGGCTCATCCCGGCAATCGGAGATGTTGCTCCCAGACGACGTTGCGCAGCCGTTCGTCGCCGTCGGGCTCCATGTCGACGATCGCGGCCTGTCGGAGGTGCAACGTGTCACCGTGGTGAATGCGTTCTGTGCGATTCATCGTGACGTGAGCGCGGTAGCCGGCACCGGTGAAATGTGGGTCGTCGAATTCCGCGGCCACCGCGGTCAGCTCGCGGACGAGGCGTTCATGGAGTAGCTCCAGCTCGATCGTCTGCTGCACCACGGTGACCGGAATGGTTTCGGATCGGCCGAAACCTTCGTCATGCCCGGCTCGGAGCATGAGCGGACGCTGGAATGCGAATACCGGCGCGATTGCTGAGACAGCAGTCTGAAGTGGGTTGTCGATGACGAAGGTCGGTGCCACGGTCAGATGCAGAGGCCAGGTCTTCAACGGGTAACCGTCGCCCAGCGCAAGCGGCTCAAGGGGAAGAACCACGACGTATCTGCCCATCAGTGCAAAGGTGGAGGCCGCAGAACGGCCGTACGCAACCGGTTCTGGCACGTGGGGATGAATTCAGGCACCGCTCGGTAGCTCTCCGGACGCCGCCGCATCGATGATGATGGGCCGCGCGACGGCTGATCCTCTAGGTGGGCGCGGCATCTTGGCGGTTTCCCGTCCGACCCGTCTGGTCGCCCAGGCATCGCCGGCCCCGCCCACCGCGCCACCCAACACGGGTATCCGACGGGCGACGAACGCGGCTACCCGCTTGCCGCCGACGCCGGTCAGGAGCGACAACGCGACCGCGCGACCGACCAACTGCCGAACCTTCTGGCCCTGTTCACCCTTGACAACCGTCGCCGGCGACATATCGCTCTTTGCGTCCTTCGTCAACGCCTTTCGCGCGTCCGGGTCGAGAAGACAGATCAGAACGGCATTTCGAACGGAGGGATGCTGGAGGTCATATCCGCGAATGTGCACGATCTCCGCGGCCAGGTGGCACTGCACCAGCGCAACAGCAGCAAGATTGGCCGGCGCGGTGACCGCCATGGTGATCAAGCCACCGATGTTGGTGACGAAACCCTGGGCGCCGGCGAGCCGAACATGTGAGCTGATCAGGTCGTCGATGGCCACGTCGGTGTCGCCGCCGGCTTTCCGCACCGCAGCTTCGGCCGATGTGGCAGCCCCGGGAAGCGGACCGAGACCGTCGATCGCCTTCTCCAGAATGGTGCGGATCATCGTTCCGGTCACCTCGGGGCCGACATGCTTGGCCAACGCACCGCCGATCGATCCAACGACGCCCACAGTTTGCCCACCTTCGATCGACGGAAACAAGTCGTCTCTTCCGGTGACCGGAATGGACCGTGTCGAAACGGTACCTCCGGCCGAACTGAACCGAAGCGGTGCCGGTCGCCGCGGCTGTGTGCCAGATCAGCGGTGCCGGCTGTGCCGTCGAGACGAACCGAAGAGCCATGATGGAAGGGTGTCCCCCCAGCTGAGCCCGCCAACGAAGATGCGACAGGAGACCTGGGACCTTGCGGCGCTGTTGGCGGATCGGGGTACGGAGCTGCCGGCGATCATCACCCAGGTGCTGGAAGTGGCCGGACCGCAGATCGAGGCGCAATCGGTTCTCGAGATCCGGCCGCACGGGCGCACCTTCTGGAGCTCGCTGGCGCGCGTCGTCGCCTGGGGCATCGTGGCGGATCTGGGGTTGCTCGTTGCGGAGTCGCTGGGAGCCCGACCGGTGCCGGTCCTGAAGGTGGCCATCTACGCCGGGGTGCTGCTCTGGGCGCTCGGGTTCGGTGTCATCGCGGGGAATTCCAAGGTGCACCAACGACGGAACAGAGTTGGCTCCACCAATCGAGTGCTGGTCGAGAGACTCGCCCAGGCGGCCGCCCATTATGTCTGGGCGGCCCAGGTTCCAGGGGATTGGCAACCCCTCGGGCCCGTTCCAATCGGACAGCTCAGCCAGGGCGATACCGCCGCCTCTGCGTGGCTCCGCCGCTTCGGTGTCCCCCCCGCCGCCGTCATCGGGTTGATCGTCGACGGCACCCTCGCCGGTCTTTCCAAGGCGATCCGGGACCATCCCGGAGTGCCGGTGGCTCTCTTCGTGCAGGAGCCTGGTGTTTTCACCGACGAAGCCAGATCAGCGGCCGATCTGGACGGGATCGCGCTTTTCGTCGTCGGCGCCGAAGGATTGCACGCAATGAGCGCCGTCGCCTCGTCGACCCTTCGGGCCTATCGCAGCGGAAGTGGACGGGCCGGTCCGAAAGAAGAGTTGTTGCGCGGTTGGTCGATGGCGTAGCGAGGTCGATCTCCGTACGGGGTTCCATTCCTGCCCCGAATGCGCGGAAGAAGCCGAGAAGCGAATGCTGCAGCCATGTTCGGCTGACGATGCCTGCCTCGGCTCCCTGCGACAGACAGCTCGGCGTGAGGCGATGACGGTTGCGGTTCCGTGTTCCAATTGTTACCTCGCTGGAGTTGACCGGACGGTGTGGGCACGGCCACACTGATCCCCGGAACCGGTTCCGGTACCGGTTCCGCAGTGCGGTCGAGCGACGTCAGAGAGGACGGACGCATGCGCATCACCATCGCGGACGTGGCCTCTCGCGCCGGCGTCAGCAAAACCACCGTCTCCCGGGTGCTGAACGAAAAATCGGATCTCGACCAGATGACTGCCGCCCGGGTCCGGCGAGTTATCGACGAAATGGGTTATGTACCCAGTTCGGGCGCCGTTGGCCTGGCCCGCGGCCGAACGGGCGTGGTCGGTGTTCTGGTGCCATCGCTCACGTGGCCCTGGGTCGGTGAGGTGATGCAAGGTGTCATCGATGCGATGGAGGCCGCGTCGCAGGGCGTTTTGCTCTTCACCTGCAATCAAGGTGACGAATCAATGCGTAGGTTCGCCTCCCAGGTCTCTGCCAGGTCGTTCGACGGTCTGGTCGTGATCGAGCCAGAAGGCACGCTCGACTACATCTCAAGCCTTCATGCCGAGGGTTTGCCGGTAGTCATGATCGACGATCGCGCCCGGCAACCGTTGTTTCCGTCGGTGGCGACCACGAACTTCGCCGGCGCGGAATCGGCGGCGCACCATCTTCTCGATTCCGGCCGCCGCCGTCCGGTGGTCATTCGAGGTTCCCACGAATACGGTTGCACAGCAGAACGTCTGGACGGTTTCAGCCGAGCTTTCGTTTCGGCCGGCCTGCCGATCGACCCGGCGATGATCGTCGGTGGCGACTTCACCTTCGACGGTGGTCGGCTCGCGGTGCAGCGTTTGCTCGACAAGGACGTGCGGTTCGATGCAATCTTCGCGCACAACGACCTTTCGGCCGCCGGCGCTCTGCGCTCGCTGCACTCCGCCGGGATGCGCGTTCCGGAAGATGTCGCCGTGGTCGGTTTCGACGATGTTCCATTGGCTGCGGTCACCGGGCCGGGCTTGACCACAGTTCATCAACCACTGCGGGAAATGGGAATGGCCGCGGCGCGAATGTTGCTGTCCCACGTCCAAGGGACACAGACCCCGCCGACGCGGTTGGTCATTCCGACCACTTTGACCATTAGAGAGTCGTCCTAGAAAGTCCTGCTTCCGAAACACATTCGGTGGCCCGGCTGCGATGACGACAACGAATCGCACGGCAGTGCGATTGCAACAGTAGTGAAAGGAGAAGTTTCCGTGGAGGTTTCGAGTTCACTCCCCGCCGACTTCGTGTGGGGCGTCTCGACTTCGGCGTACCAGATCGAAGGTGCGTACGACGTCGACGGACGTTCTCCGTCGATCTGGGACACCTTCTGCAAGCGTTCCGGCGCTATCGACGACGGCAGCAACGGCGACGTCGCCTGCGACCACTATCACCGGTGGCCGGAGGACCTGGATCTGGCCGCGGAAATTGGCGTGAACGCCTATCGCCTTTCGGTGGCGTGGCCGCGTGTACTTCCCGGTGGAACCGGCGCGGTCAACAAGAAGGGCCTCGCCTTCTACGACGCATTGATCGACGGTGCTCTGGCCAGGGGATTGACGCCCTTCGTCACCCTCTATCACTGGGACCTGCCTCAGGTGCTCCAGGACAACGGTGGTTGGCCGCACCGTGACACGGCCTATGCGTTCGCCGAATACGCCTCGATCGTCGCTTCGGCGTTGGGCGACAGGGTCACCAATTGGACGACTCTGAACGAGCCCTTGTGCTCCGCCTGGCTGGGTCATCTGCAAGGCGTCATGGCCCCTGGCATCAAGAACATCGAGGCCGCCGTTCCGGCGTCTGTACATCTGCATCTTGCGCACGGTCTCGGCGTGCAGGCGATCCGAGCCGCGGCCGTGCTGGCGCCGGCTGTCGGAATCGTCAACAACCTGGGCCCGGTGGAGTCGGCCAGCGACCGGCCGGAGGACGTCGCGGCTGCCCGCCGCGGGGACGGACATACCAATCGCTGGTGGCTGGACCCGATTCACGGGCGCGGCTATCCGGAAGACATGATCCGCACCTATGGCGTCGAACCACCGCTGCGGGGCAACGACCTCGAGGTGATCGCCCAACCGCTGGACTATCTCGGCGTCAATTACTACAAGCGCGAGATGGTCAAGGATGATCCGACCGGCGCGGGCCCCAGAATTGCCGAGGTCCGGGTCGAGAACGCGTTGGAGACGGCAATGGGGTGGGAGGTCCATCCCCAGGGATTGACGGACATCCTCGTCCGAGTCGCGGACGACTACTCACCCGAGAAGATCTACGTGACCGAGAGTGGATCCGCCTGGGTCGACCAGGTGGGATTGGACGGAAGCATCGAGGACCCGGAGCGGGTCGCCTATCTCGAATCCCACGTCGAGGCCTGCGCCGACGCACGTCGTCTCGGCGCCCCGGTTGCCGGCTACTTCGCCTGGTCCCTGCTCGACAACTTCGAATGGGCCTACGGCTACGACAAGCGTTTCGGACTGGTGCGAGTCGATTACCAGACGCAGCAGCGAACGATGAAGGCCAGCGGTCGTCGATTCGCCGATCTCATCGCCCAGCAGGGCGCCGCTGCAGTTTCCGTCAACGGAAGGGCATGAATCGTGCGCACCTTCTTCCGCCGAATAGGGTTTTACCTGGTGGCCGCGATCGCTGCGGTCACACTCGACTTCTTCATTCCGCGCATGGTGCCAGGGGATCCGGTGCTCACCATTCTGGCGCAGATGAAGAGCGCTCCGCCGCAGGCGATCCACGCACTGGAACTGCAGTACGGAGTCGGCACCGGGCAGGGCCTGTGGGGGCAGTATCTCCATTTCTGGAACATGATTCTGCACGGAGATCTCGGATTTTCGACGAGTCAGGGCAACGTTCCGGTTTCCCATGTGATCGGCGAGCACTTCTACTGGACCGTCGTGCTCGTCGGGTTGGCCACGGTGATCAGCTTCGTGATCGGCACGGCCATCGGCACCTTGGCGGCGTGGAAGCGGGGTTCCTGGCTGGAATCGCTGCTGCCCATCACCACCTTCTTGCAGGCGATGCCGTACTTCTTCCTCGCCACCCTGCTGGTCCTGGTGTTCTCTGTCCATCTGAACTGGTTTCCGGCGATCAACGGGTACGACTACCTGAACAGCACCATCGGATGGAACCTGGACTTCCTCAAGGACGCCCTCTATCACGGCATACTGCCGGCGCTGACGATCGTCATCGCCTCGCTGGCCGGCTGGATCATCGGAATGCGCAACATGATGGTGACAGTGCGGGACGAGGACTACGTTCTATTGGCCGAAGCTGCGGGTCTGCCGCCGCGCCGGGTCATCTGGTACGCAGTGCGCAATGCGATCCTGCCCCAGGTTTCAAGTTTCGCGATGGCGCTCAGCTTCGTGGTTGGCGGCTCGGTTCTGACCGAGATCGTCTTCTCCTACCCGGGCATCGGATTCATTCTGCTGAGCGCGGTGAAAAGTCTTGACTACTCATTGGTTCAGGGAATCTTCCTGGTCATCACCTTGGTGGTACTGGCGGCGAATTTCGTCGCCGACCTGGTTTACGTCGCCCTCGATCCGCGTACGCGACAGGAGGCCTGATCACTCATGGCAATGATCGACATCGCGCAGAGCGAGACATCGGAACCGATCGTGCCTCCGGTGGCCAAACGCCCGAAGCGCAGCTTCCGTCTCTCCCGGTCCAAGAAGATGCTGATCGGATTGGTCCTGCTGGGGATCTTCGTTCTGTTGGCCATTCTCGGACCGATCATCGCGCCGCACGATCCGACGGCGCTCGGGGCACTCGAAGGGCCGCCGACGCCTGGTTCGCTGGTGCCTTCCCAGCAGCCCAGCGGTCACCACTGGCTGGGCCAGACCGGCATTGGCGGCGACATCTTCTCCCAGTTGCTCGCCGGCACCAGGCCGACGGTCATCGTCGCATTCCTGGCCGGAGCGATCGCGACCGCGTTGGCGGTTCTGATCGGAATCACGGCCGGTTTCGTCGGCGGCCTTTTCGACGAGATTCTGTCGATGCTGGCGAACATCTTCCTGGTGATTCCGGCACTGCCGCTGCTGATCGCCATCGGTGCCTTCCTCGGACCGGAGCGGAGCAGCAACCCGATCGTGGTCAGCCTGATCATCGCGTTGACGGGATGGGCCTGGGGTGCCAGGGTGATTCGGGCGCAAGCACTTTCGTTGCGCAGCCGAGACTTCGTGGAGGCCGCCCGAGTCAGCGGCGAGAGTTCCTGGCGGATCATCGTGTCCGAGATCATGCCCAACCTGACGGCAGTGATCGCCTCCTCCTTCCTGTTCACCACGATCTACGCGATCGGAACGTATGTCGGGCTGGGATTCCTCACCGTCGTCAGCGCTGGTCCCAACTACAACTGGGGCACGATGCTGTTCGACGCGACTTCGAGTTCCGCGGTGGAATCGGGCGCGTGGTGGTGGTACATCCCTCCCGGGCTGGCTATCGCACTGCTGGGTACCAGCCTCGCGCTGATCAACTTCGGTGTCGATGAATACATCAATCCCCGGTTGCGGGTCGCCAACGGTGGCCGCAAGGACGGCAAGAAGATCGGTGTGAAGATCGCACCCCAACTCGGTTTCACGCCGGTCGTCCGACGCCCGTCCGCGGGCGCGGGTGCCCGGCAGACCAATGGCCGTACGGAGGAATCACGATGAGTAGTCCCCACAATCCGTCGGCGACAGTCGAGGCGCCGGTGTTTCCCGATGCGTTCTCCACACCGTCGTCGAAGGCGCCCGTCGGTGATCTGTTGTTGGAGATCCGCGGGCTGAGCGTTGACTACGGCCTGGGGGACGATCCGGTGCACGCTGTGGACAACGTCGATCTGACCATTCGTCGTGGCGAGGTTGTCGGTCTGGCAGGGGAAAGCGGCAGTGGCAAGTCCACCCTGGCCTACGCCATCACTCGGCTACTGCGCGATCCAGGCGTGATTACCGCCGGTGAGGCGTACTTCTACGATTGGCCCAAGGGCAGCTACCACGACGAGTCCGACGGAGCCGGTGCGAAGGTTCCGGCCGGTGGCCGTCAGGAACCGCAGGTAATCGACCTGTTGACCGACGACCGCCGGGTCCTGCATTCGGTCCGCTGGTCGAAGATCGCGGTCGTCTTCCAGAGTGCCCTGCATGCTCTCAACCCCGTTTTGAAGATCGGCAAGTTGATCGATGATGTATTGAAGGCTCACGAGAAGGGCATGTCACCGGAGCGACGGCGGGCGCGCTCCGCGGAGCTGCTGGCAATGGTGGGAATCTCCGCTGATCGGTTGAGCAGCTATCCGCACCAACTCTCCGGCGGAATGCGCCAGCGGGTGATGATCGCGTTGGCGTTGGCCTTGCGTCCACAACTGTTGATCATGGACGAACCAACCACCGCACTGGACGTGGTGATCCAGCGTGAGATCCTCGAAGAGTTGATGGTGTTGCGCGAGCAGCTCGGGTTCAGCGTCCTGTTCATCACCCATGACCTTTCCTTGTTGATCGAGATCGCCGACACCATCGCGGTGATGTACGCGGGACGCCTGGTGGAAAAGGCACCGGCGCGCGCATTGTTCCGTGCGCCCCGGCACCCTTACACCTACGGTCTGACCCGATCCTTTCCTTCGCTGCACGGTGCAAAGTCGGTGATGGAAGGGATCCCGGGGTCGCCCCCGGACTTGCGGCACGTGCCTTCGGGGTGCCCGTTCCATCCTCGTTGCGCCTGGGCCATGCCCGAATGCGTCACCCAGGAACCGCCGATGCTTGCCCTCCATGACGTCTCCGGACCTCGAGAGGCACTGTGCTGGCTGCAGGACGACCATCACGAGGTCCCGCTCGAATTGGACCGGACCCCCCCGACGGCCGGCACGGAGGCAGCCCGGCCGAGCATGCGCGGGGCGTCCCTCCTGCGCCGGAATGCGCCGTCCACCGCCGGAGGAGAAGGCTGATGACTACCCAAGACAGCACCCGGACCGGCGCCTCCCCGGCCGGAAGCCCCGCGCCCATCCTCGAAGCGGTCGACATCACCAAGCAGTTCCGGGTCAGGGTGGGACGGTTCGGCCGAGGCACCGTGCATGCAGCGGAGAACATCTCGCTGTCCCTCTACCCGGGGTCGGTCACCGCGGTGGTGGGTGAGAGCGGCTCCGGCAAGTCCACCCTCACCAGGATGCTCGCCCGCACTCACAAGCTGACGTCCGGAAAGCTGTACTTCCGGGGCGAGGAAGTCGATCTGCAGAAATCCGCTTCGAAGGACTATCGCCGTGCGGTACAACTTGTGCTGCAAGATCCTTTTGCGTCGCTGAATCCTGCCCACAACGTCCGATACATCCTCAGCCGCCCGCTTCTCATCCACGGAAAGGGCGGCGACAACGTGGAGGAGGCGGTTCTCAACCTGCTCCGTCGAGTATCCCTGGAACCGGCCGAGCAATTCATCGACAAATACCCGCACGAGCTTTCCGGTGGTCAGCGCCAGCGGGTCTCGATCGCACGGGGGCTCGCGGTCGAGCCGAAAGTACTGATCGCTGACGAACCGGTGTCGATGCTCGACGTGTCGATCCGGTTAGGCGTTCTGAATCTGCTGGCCGATCTTCGCGATCGAGACCAGCTAGCCATTCTCTATGTCACGCACGACATCGCCTCGGCGCGATACCTGGCCGACACCATCATGGTGATGTACGCCGGCAAGGTGGTCGAGGTCGGTACGGCCGACCAGATCGTCAATGCGCCGACACATCCCTATACGAAGTTGTTGGTCAGTGCGGCACCCGACCCGGAGATGGAGGAGAAGACCTGGATGGGCGCCTCCGGCGCTCCACCGTCGTTGGTGAACCCGCCGACTGCGTGCCGGTTCCATCCCAGATGCCCGTTCGCGATGGAGATCTGCCGTACCACCGCGCCGCCATTCTTCCCGGTGGCCAACGGGCATCGAACAGCGTGTTGGTTGAACAATCCCGAACCCGTCGCTCCGGAATTGTCGCGACCGATTGCGCGAGCCGCCCAAGAGGTCCCGGTGGGCGGGGACGTCCGGTGAGAGCGCGCCGACGGGTGTCGGCCGGCGCGCCCGCTCAGATCGCCGCGAAGCGGCCCCCACCGGCGCGGACGCCGCCGCGACAGAGCGTCGCGGTCGACCACGAACGCAGTCATTCGAAAGGGGTGATGATGCTGCGCTGAAGGATCCCGGCCGAACGTGGCCGGACTGCAAGAAATGTTGTGATCATCTTGGCCCGTCGGCACCGAAGCCGACCATTCTCGAGAGGTCTTCATGTTACGAAAATCAATTACCGGGGTCGCGGCGGTGGGCATCCTTGCTCTCGTCACGTCCGCCTGCGGCAGTGGCAGCACCGCCGCGAACTCCAGTTCCAGCCCGTCGGTCGCGGCAACCACATCCGCGGCTGGCAGCAGTCCCGCGGCCTCGAGCGCCCCGCCGGCCGCTTCCAGCGGTCCTGCGGCGAGCATGAAGCCGTCAGCATCCGGTGCTGCGGCGTCCGGTCCCGCGACGTCCGGCCCTGCGGCGTCCGGCACCCCCGGAAGCGCTGCCCACGGTGGCGTCACTCTGGCCCAGGGGCCGCCGATGGCCACGAAGCAGGGCACCAAGCCGGTGGTGGTGGAGAACAACCCGATTCCGTCCCTGGAAGACAACTTCAATGCCTTCGACGCCAACGGCTTCGGCTTCAAGTTGAACATCGAGGGTCTGTTCTACGAACCGATGCTCATGTTCAACGCACTGAAGGCCAACACCGCCTACCCGTGGTTGGCGACCGATTTCGCCTGGAACAAGGATGGAACGGCAATCACCTTCACCCTGCGCAACGGGGTCAAGTTCAGTGACGGTTCCCCGCTGACAGCAGAGGACGTCGCCTACACCTATCAGGTGATGAAGGACGTTCCGGCGGCCAACAGGCTCGGCATTCCGATCGCGAGCGCCGCCGCTGAAGGCGCCAACAAGGTGACCGTCAAGTTCACCGCTCCGCAGTTCCAGAACATCTACAACATCGCCGGCCAGACGTTCATCGTGAAGAAGAGCGCCTACAGCGCCGCCAAGGATCCGGCCAAGTTCCCCGATCCGCAGCCGATCGGCACCGGCGCGTACACCCTCGCGAAGTTCACCCCGCAGGGTCTGCAGTTCAAGGCAAACCCGAGCTACTGGGGTGGCACGCCGGGCGTTCCCGAGGTCGACGTTCCGTCGTACTCGACCAACGACGTTGCGCTGCAGCAGCTCTCGGCCGGCCAAATCACCTATGCCGGTAACTTCGTTTCCCACATCGAGCAGAGCTTCGTCGCCAAGGATCCGGCCAACCACAAGTACTGGTTCCCGGCGATCAACACGGTCGGCCTGGTCTTCAACGTCAAGACCGGACCGGCGGCACTCAAGGACGCCGCTGTTCGTAAGGCGATCAGTGCCGGCCTGGACCGCACGAAGGTTGCGACTCAGGCGGAGCAGGGCTACGAGGCCCCGGCGACATCCTCCAGCGGCCTGCTGCTGCCCAACTTCAGCAGTCTGCTGCCCGCCGCCTACAAGAATGATCTGAAGGCAGGTCAGGACGCAGCGACCGTCACCAAGCTGATGACGGGTGCCGGTTACGCCAAGGATGGAACTGGAATCTGGGCCAAGGGCGGCAAGCAGGTGTCCTTCAGCATCGAGGACCCGACCGCCTACACCGACTACTACCAGGCGGCCCAGATCATGTCCGCCGACCTGAAGACCGTCGGTTTCGACGCGAAGGTCAGTGGCGTGGACGCGAACAAGTGGTATGCCGACCTGGCTGCCGGAAGCTTCGACACGGCCATCCACTGGGGCAACACCGGTCCGTCCCCGTATGCACAGTACGAGGGCTGGCTGGACCCGGCGATCGCCAATGGCAACAACGCCAGTGGAAACTACGGGCGTTTCGACAATGCCGATGCCTCCAAGGCGCTGGCGTCCTATGCGAAGGCCGGCACCACGGAAGAAAGCGCAGCCGCGGTGGACGCCCTCGCAAAGGTTGTGTCCGAAGAGGTGCCTGTCGCTCCGATCATGTACGCCGCCGGCTGGTACGAGTACAACACCAAGAGCGGATACACCGGTTGGGTCGACAAGGACCACCAGTTCATGGATCCGTCGCCGAACCCGGCCAACGTTGCCTACGTGATTCTGCATCTCCAGCCTGGCAGCTGAGCCTTTTCGCAGTGAATGGCTTGCCCGGTCGGTGCGTGCACCGCCCGGGCAAGCCGCCCCTTCCACCAGCACGTCGACGCATGGCAGAGCAGCCATCTGGGGATTGGTTGTTCAGCCACACCACACCCAGAAGGAGGCTCGAATGACGTTGTCCCATCCATCGGCACCAGAGACAGAAATCAGTTCCGGACATGGCCGCCGGCCCTCGCGGTTGGTCAAACGGTTGTTGATCCTTGCGGTTGCCGCCGTGACGGTTTCCGCCCTGAGCACAGGAGCGGTATCCGCGGCGCAAGCGCCTTCCCACCCCTTTCCGATACCCGGCCATCTGACCGACCCGCCGAATTTCGGTGCCAACGTCAAGATCTTCGACCCGAGCATGCCGACGGCGCAGATTCAGGCCACCGTCGACGCGATCGCCGCTACGCAGGTCGACAACGAGATGGGCACGCAGCGATATGCGCTCCTGTTCAAGCCGGGGACCTATGGCACCGCGGCGCAGCCGCTGGTCTTCCAGGTCGGTTATTACACCGAGGTGGCCGGCTTGGGGCAGTCGCCCCGCGACGTGACGATCAACGGCAAAATTGATGTCTACAACCGCTGCTTATCTCCCGGTGCGGACAATACGAAGCCGGACACCGGAAAAAACTGCATCGCGTTGGACAACTTCTGGCGGTCACTCTCGAATTTGACCATCAACGCTATGGGCACTCTCAAGGGTGCAGACGGCTGCCACGGCGGCAACGAATTCTGGGCCGTGTCACAGGCCGCTCCAATGCGCCGGGTCAACGTGAACGGCACCACGACGTTCATGGACTATTGCGGCGACGTCAACTACGCGAGCGGCGGTTTCCTCGCAGATTCCGCGCTCAACGGCGGCGCGGTCAACGGATCGCAGCAGCAGTTCCTGGTGCGCAACAGCGTTCTGGGCGGCAGCGGATGGTCGAACGGCGTCTGGAACCAGGTCTTCGCCGGCACCACAGGCGCCCCGGCTGAGACGTTCCCCAAGCCGGATCCGTACACGGTTCTGCCTACCAATCCGGCCAGTAGGGAAAAGCCCTATCTCTATCTGTCCGCAGCGAACCGGTGGAACGTATTCGTACCGGCCGCAAAGACCAACTCTGCCGGAACCACCTGGGCGAACGGGCAGACGCCCGGGCGATCGATCTCCCTCAACGATTTCTTCCTGGCCAGACCGACCGACTCCGTCCAGACCATCAACAGCCAGCTGGCTCGTGGCAAAAACATCATCTTCACGCCTGGCGTCTACAACATCGGCAGGAGCATCAAGGTCAAACGTGCCGACACGGTCGTGCTCGGCCTTGGCATCGCCACCCTCACTGCGGTCAATGGCGCTGTGCCGCTGACCGTCGCCGACGTCCCCGGAGTGGACATCGCCGGCATCATGATCGACGCCGGGGCGGTCAACTCTCCGGCCCTGCTGGAGATCGGCACCCGCCGGACGAGCCACGACGACGACGGCCATGGCCACGGCCACGGCCGTAGTCACGAGCACTCCGACTCGTCCGATCCCACCGGCGTCCAGGACGTGTTCTTCCGCGTCGGTGGACCGCACGTCGGCAAGGCCAGCGCGAGCCTCGTGGTGAACAGCGACAATGTGATCCTCGATGACATCTGGGCCTGGCGTGCCGATCACGGCACAGGGGTCGGCTGGACGGTCAATACCGCTGATACCGGCGTGATCGTCAACGGTGACAACGTCACTGCGACCGGTCTTTTCGTCGAGCATTTCCAGAAGTACAACGTCATCTGGAACGGCGAGAACGGAAAGACCATCTTCTTCCAGAACGAGTTGCCGTACGACGCGCCGAACCAGGCCGCGTGGCAGCACGACGGGGTGCTGGGCTGGGCCGCCTACAAGGTGGCCAACTCGGTGAAGACCCATGAACTATGGGGTGGTGGCAGCTACATCTACACCAACGTCGATCCGACTCTTCATGCCACCCGCGGCTTCGAGGTACCCGTGACCCCTGGTGTGAAGATGCATCACCTATTGACGGTAGAACTCGGTGCCGGCACCTTGGATCACGTCATCAACGACACGGGGGCGCCGGTCACCAGTGCGGGGATCGGCCTCCCGAGCTTCGTGGTCAGCTTCCCGTGACGCGCGGGTAGTTCTTCGTTGCCAACAACTCTGGCCCGCACCGCTCGCGCGGTGCGGGCCAGAGTTTTCGGTGACCTGGTATCAGCTGTGCACGTCGGTCCGACTGAGGGGTGGCCCGCGCAAGGCAACCTCACAAGGCTTCGTCCAATGGTCGAAGCTCGTCGGCGTAGGACATCTCGTCATGAGTTACCGAGCCCGACATAGCGCTCCGCAGCCGTTCGCGCCGTCAGATCTGAGCGGGTTCCTCCGCCGGCTTCTCGTGAGTCACCACTCCGCCCGGGTGTAACAGGGATGCCACCAGCGAGATTCCGAGCACGATGGCCATTCCGATCAGCACGGCGCGTGTTGCGATCGCGAAGTCGGCCGGAATTGCCGCCTGAATTTTCGCCGCGATCGCAGAGGAAGCCCCTCCTGGCGCGGAACCGCCGGTGCCGCCGGTGCTGCTGCTCGCCGCCGCCGAGGCGGCTTTCGCCGCCTGGTCGGCGGGGATGCCGGCAGCAGTGAACGTGTTGGTCAGTCGGTTGGCGAACACATTGCCGAGCAACGTGCCGAGCACGGCAAGGCCCAACGCCGACCCGTAGTTGCGGACAGTCTGCGAGATGCCGGTGACCTCGCCGTAGGAGGCGCCGATCGCCCGGTTGACCGCGTCGGTGCTGGCCGGTCCCAGGAGCAGGCCGATGCCGGCGCCGGCCAGCACGATCGCGTACCACTGGGCGCCGAGGCTCAGATCGGTGAGCTTGACAGCCCACAGCAAAAAGCCGATGGCCCCGATCAGAGAGCCCGCGACAATGGGCAGCTTCGCGCCGCGGCTGTCCAGTAGTCGACCACCGACCTGCGCCGCCGGCGCGAATCCCGCGAAGAACACCAGTAGGTAGAGCCCGGCGCTGGTCGCGTCGTAACGCAGGGACACCTGGGAATAGACACTGGCGAAGAAGAACACCGGAACGAAGGCGATCATCGAGAAGAAGAGGACGACATTGTCGACGAGGAACGCTCTGTCGTTGAAAATCCTCACCTTGATGAGCGGGTACTTCGTCCGCAGTTGCACCCTTACGAAGACTGCGATGACGACCAGCCCACCAACGATGCACAACCAGGTGCGAATGTCGGACCAGCCCCACGTCTCTGCCTGTTCGAACCCGAAAACGCTCAAACCCATTCCGGCGGCCGCCAGAACCGCTCCGAGCAGATCAATGGGCTCCCGTCGACCGGACGTCTTGATGTGCGCCATCACGGCGAGCACGATAGCCAGAACCGCAATCGGAACATTGATCCAGAAGATCGCCCGCCACGTCCACTGGGTGAGGTAGCCACCTGCGATCGGACCGACTGCGGTCAGGCCGCCGCTGACACCGAAGAAGATTGCGAGCGCTTTGCCCCGCTCGCGAATCGGGAACGAAGACACCACGACGGCCAGGGCCGCCGGAATCATCAGCGCGGCCGACAAGCCCTGCAGAACTCGGAAGAAGATGATCCATGCCTCTGCGAGCGAGCCCTTGGGCGTCGCGCCGCACAGTGCGGAGGCACCGGCGAACCCGGTGATTCCGATCAGCACCATGCGCTTGGATCCGATGACGTCAGCCAATCGGCCTCCGAACGCGAAACCTGCTGCGAGAGCGAGGATGTACCCGTTCACGACCCATTGCACGCCGCTCCTGGACAGCGCCAGTTCCTCCTGGATCCGCGGAGTGGCGATCGAAACGATCGTCTGATCGATGAAGGTCATGGCGACCGCGAACAGCATCGCGATCAATGCCAGGTATCTGGCTTTGGACGAGGTTTCCTCTGGTGTCGTGGTCACGATGGATCATCCTTGCAGGAGTCGCGGAGCCGCGCGCAGCCGGGCAGGCATCGCTGCCGGTCGACGCCGGGCCGCAGTATCGGACGCGAGGTGGTCCCGCCGAATCGCGCCGGCGACGCCATCGATGATGCGTTCCGCGGCCGGGAACCCAATTCGGTGAAGGGAGTCCTGGCATTCGGCCGTGACCCTGGCTGTCAGGACAAGGCCAAGAATGGGGCGTTTCTGGAAGCCGATATAACATGTGCCACAACGACGGGGACGGTGGAGTAAAAACCCTTAGATTGGAAGGTCAAGGACGCTGACGGCCGCTAGGACGACTCGTCGTTCTTTTCTCAGGAAAACGTCAACGAATTGAAGTCCAGAAAGCTCGCCGTCGCAGATAAGCACCGCGTAGTCATTATATTCGACGTACCGAAAGGTGTGGTCAAGCTGAATCATCCGCTGGGCTATGACGATACGGGTGCCTATTGGATGTAGATCCCGCCATCTATTGCCGAGGTTGCATGGGAAGCGTTTCCGCACGGATCGGTGTGGGGGTGGTGCTGTGGATCGGATCCCGGCGCCGTCACCGAGGCAGCCACGCCTGAGCCAGACCGACGAATTCCTCCAGCTGGCGATGCCCTTGATGGGTGCTGTGCCCGGATCGGGCGTCGATGAATGTCCGGGCGCGCCAATCAGGGAAGTGGCCGGTTAAGCGCCATCGCGGCGTCGCGGACGGCGGGATAATCCAACGCAAGGTCTTCGACGAGCTCCACGTCAGGCCGCTCCCAGCTGGCGAGGATGTCCCAGCTCGGTCGGTGGAAGGACCACCACTTCACAGCTTGCCACCGACGTCGGCTCGGTTCGAGCGAGTCCCGTTCACTCCAGATTCGATGCCCCCAGGCTTGTGTCGCTGGAAGGTTGCGTACCACCACCTGCGTCGGGCGCATCGACCGCGCGACCAGCTCAGCGGGATCATCAAGGTCGAGCAATTTCAGGTCGCCAGGAAGGCGGTAGGTACCCAGTGCTCGTCGGGCCCCAGGCAAAACGGGAAATGCGAACATCGAGTTCCCCCACGTTGCGAGGTTGCCGAACACTTCCCCTACCGCGGCGGTCGGCTGGGCGGCGACGTACCAGACGAAGTAGTCGGGGTGATCGATCCGTCCACCACGCTGCGGGCGATGTTCGTACTCCGGGTGACCTGGCTCGCCGCTGGCGGCGGTGGGTAGATACGGAAAAATTCGGTAGACCAGCACGGTTCAGACCGCTCCACCCCACGCCCCGGCGTCCAACGCTTCTAGGACGGGTCCCGGGCCGTGCAGAGCGAGGACATCGATCGGACGGGCACCGTCGAGGTGAGCGTTCGCACTGCTCATCCAGGTGGTCGCCGTGGGATCTGACCAGACAAGCCGGACCCGAGCCAAAACATGTTCAAGGTCAATCAGCAACGGTGCGACTATCACTCCAGGTCGCTCTTCACCTGTGGCCCACCGTGACGGCTGGCTGGTGCTGACTCCAAGCATGGTGGCCAATTTGGCGACGCCTCCAACTGCGTCAGCCAGCCACCGAGTCCGTTGGGGCGCCAGTGGGTCGTCGGCAGGCAACGAACGGCGACTGGTCGCCTTCTGGCCGGAGGATGCGACAGTGCCCGACCGAGCGGGCTTCGCGGCGACCGCACTTCGAGCGGGCTGGTGAACAGCAGCTGAGCCAATGCTCCGTGGCGCCACGCGCGGAGCCGTACTTTGCACGCCAGCACCTGGGGCCAGTGCGCGCGGAGCAGCGGCGTCTTTCGTTTCGGTTACCTTGCCTTTGGCCGCAGGTGCGGGGGCCACGGATGCTTTCGCAGCAGTACCAGCCATGCCCACATATTACTCAACGAATTCCTTGGGTACAACGAGCTCCGTCGAGCGGTTCCGGTCTGGAGGTTCTTACCGTCGGCGGCCCCTGCAATCTGAGCACATGTTCGCCCTCGGTTTCACCCTCAACGGCGTCCACGTGCACACCGGGCCATCGCAGGAAATTCGCACCATCACCAACGCCGGGATCCCGGTCGCTACAGACTCATCAACGGCGGCCACGAACGGTACGTCTGGCGCACATCGAGCTCAAAGACTTCGTCATCCGCACCGCATTCTGGTCGTCGCCGGCGGCCACCTGGCCTAACTCCTGAGCCAGCGGCAGCCAACCGCCACACCATTCCGGTAAACGGCTGAACGGCACGAATCGTCAACGGGACCCTGCCGCAACCTGGCGACCGTGATCAACCCGAACGCGACGAGGTTCGGGCAGTAGCACCGGCCAGGGTCACCGGCGACAGTAGTCAAGCTCAGACCCGGTCGGCCGCCGGTCGACCGGACCGGAGAACACGCCCGAGACTGCGTCGACTGACGGGGGACGAAGCTACGACTGATCAACTGCGCCCGTTGCTCCGCGTCAGTCACCGAGGCAACTCCCATCCATCGACTGGGCACTCGTTGCGTTGCCCCGGTGTTCCGAGCGCGCGACGGCACCTCGTGGCACTCGGGTTTGATCGGCCACGGCCACGGCGCCGATTCGGATGGTTCATCCGATCAGCCGCGGTCACAGTGCGGTCTCGGTGCCGCCGCCCGTTCGGGCAACGAATTGCTATGCGGCCGCCGCTTCGTGCATAGATGCGGGCGCATCATCGCAGCTCGGGAGAGGTCCCGCTGCTCAATCCTTCAGGAAGCGATCAAGGACCCGGGCATCAAACGGACTAAGCAGGTCGCAGTTCCCACTGGACTCCGGATGGATCTCAACAGAAGGTAGAGGTCGTCGCCGTCGACTACGGCCGATCATCGATCGCCCGCAGCCGGGCCGAAGGGATGGACCTGATGGCCGGCAACCGCGACGCCCGATTCCGAGAAATCGTGGCCTCCACTCGAGATCAGGGTCGGGTCGATGTCAGCGACCTGGCGAATCGGCTGGGCGTCGCGCATGAAACGGTCCGCCGTGACCTCACCGTGCTGGAGCAGCAGGGCCTGGTCAGGCGTACCCACGGCGCCGCATATCCGGTCGACGGCGCCGGCTACGAAACGTCGATGGACTACCGGTCGAGCCACCTCGTACCGGAGAAGCGCAGAATCGCCGCGGCCGCCATCGACCTGATCGGCGCAGCGTCCACGATCTTCCTCGACGACGGGTTCACCCCACACCTGATAGCCCAGCAACTGCACGCCGGTGACCGGGCTCTGACCGTTGTTACACCGTCGATTTTGGTGGCCACCACGTTGGCCCCGAACGAGGCGATGACGGTCATCGTGCTGGGCGGCGACGTCCGCCGTCGAACTTTGGGTACCGTCGGGCACTGGGTCACCGACATGCTGGCCTCTCTCCTGATCGACGTGGCCATCCTGGGAGCGAACGGCATCTCCCCGGAACGGGGACTGACCACACCGCTGCCCGCGGTGTCGGACGTCAAAGCCAAGGTGCTGACCCACTCCCGCCGCAACATCTTCGTCGGGGTACACACCAAGTTCGGCTTGGACAGCTTTTCCCGGTTCGCCGGGGTGGCTGACTTCCAAACGCTGGTCACCGATCGAGGTTTGACCAGCCGCCAAGCCGGTCGGTACGCCGAACTGGGCCCCCGCGTCATCCGCGCTTGACAACCCCACCCATCAGCTTTTCCCCATCCATCTATCACCAGGAGAACGCCGATGACCGCGAACCTCGCCGAGACCACATCCGAGTTGCTGCCAGAAACCATGCGCGTCAACGTGTTGGCCGCCGCCGGAGTGATGCACCTGGAACAGCGCGACGTACCGCGGCCCGCAGGCGATCAGGTGCTGGTCCAGGTGGGTTCGGTCGGAATCTGCGGCTCGGACGTGCACTACTACAGGCACGGCCGCATCGCGGACTATGTCGTGCGGGAACCCCTGATCCTGGGACACGAAGCCGGCGGAGTCATCGTCGCGGTCGGGGACCGGGTGAGCGTCGACCGGATCGGGCAGCGGGTCGCGCTGGAGCCCGGTGTGCCATGCCGGCACTGCCGGGAATGCAAACACGGCCGGTACAACCTTTGCGCGCAGGTGCGATTCTTCGCGACTCCACCGGTCGACGGCACGTTCGCCGAGTACGTCGTCATTGCGGCAGATTTCGCCCACCCCATCCCCGACTCGATCACCGATGACGGAGCAGGCCTCATCGAACCTCTGTCCGTCGGAGTGTGGGCCTGCAGCAAAGCCGAAGTGAGTGTTGGCAGCCGGGTGCTGATCTCAGGTGCCGGCCCGATCGGCTTGATGACCGCCCAGGTGGCCAAGGCGTCCGGCGCAGCCCAGATAGTCGTCACCGACATCGCCCAGGCCAGGCTCGCCACCGCGGTCAGGTTCGGCGCCACCGACGTGGTCGACGCCCAGACCTGCGACGCCGCCGACGGTTTCGAAGTCGATGCCTTCATCGACTGCTCCGGTGCCGAACCGGCAGTGCGAGCCGGCATCCGCGCCGTCCGTCCGGCGGGCCGCGTCGTCCTGGTCGGCATGGGCGCCGATACCATCTCGCTACCCGTCGGCCTTATCCAGGGTGGTGAGCTCACCATCACCGGCACCTTCCGATACGCCAACACCTACCCGACCGCCATAGCACTTGCCGCCTCCGGAGTCATCCAGCTCGACTCCATGGTGACCGGCCACTACACCCTCGAACAAGCCGAAGCGGCGCTCAAGCGGGCAGGGGACCCGACGGCCATCAAGGTCATCGTCCGACCCGGGCAATGACACCGGCAGCGAGGCTTGACGCGCTGTTCAGGGCGAGGGTGCGGCTGGGCGACATCGACGTCCCGAGGTTACATCGCCGCTAGGGGAATGCCGGCGACCAATCGGCTCGCGCACCGGTAGTCCTGCCTGGTCTTGGGAGCCAACTCGACGAAACCGGGTGTCAGAAGCGAGTGCTCGATCAAGTCCCAGACCGTCGAAGTCGTGTCACCCGAGGCCTTGCCCGATAAGGCATTGGCCGCCGCTGCCCGGTTGCGCTCGAACTGTTCCAGCAGTTCGAATCCTGCTTCCCGAGTCTGTGCCCGACCCGCCACCCACGCCGGGCGGCCGCGGAAGCGTAAATCACGTCCCACGCGACGATCTCGCCGCCGGGTCCGTCGGCCGGCCGGGCGAGCAGTACAACGGCGACGTTCCGCGCGGTCTGGGGTGCGAGAGGCCTGGCCCCGCCTCCGACGGTATCCCTCGGGTACCCGATGCTCAAGGTCTGCAGATTCAAGACCTGCAATAAGCGTGCACTCGACGATTTGTTGAGATGATTCTCGTCCAACAACGCTCTGACCTGCAGAAGTGCGCCCGGCAGGATTCGAACCTGCGACCGGCGGATTAGAAGTCCGCTGCTCTATCCAGCTGAGCTACGAGCGCTTGCGTGGTAGAGCGTAGCGAACCAACCTGGTCACTTCGTCCCAGGACGAGGCCGTCGCCGAGCGCAGCCACCAGGATCAGGTGAGCAACGCCGCAGCCGACGTCGGACCCGCCCCAGCTGGGTACGCTTGAACAGTGCCTGAGACGACGTTTTCCGACGCCGGTGACGTCCTGATTCCGGACGCCGCCTCCGTCGCCGACATTGCCGTTGATACCCCGGCGTCGAATACCGCAGCCCCGGATACCGCACCACCTGATATCGCGGCCGCCAATAGCGCCCGACGGCCGGTTCCTCCGGTCGGCGAGGTACCGGGCGGCTCGGGAGCCGCGCGGGACAAGTGGACGGTCACCGCAGTGGCGTTGGCGGTGTTGGCCATCGGGGCGTGTGTCGCTGTTCTGATCTCCACCCTGGTTCCGACCAGGGGGGTGGTGGCCGGCATCCAGGATTCAGGTCGGTTCACCGAGTTGACCCTGTCCGGGATGAAAGCGCTATTCGATCTGTCGGCCGCTCTCACCATCGGTTGGCTGGTCGCCGCGCTCGCGCTTGCGCCACCGCAGAGGTCCGGGCTCTTGGACGTCGGCGGCTACCGCGCCATGCGGGCTGCCTCGTTGTCGGCAGCGGTGTGGACCGCGGTGTCCATCGCAATGGCGGCGCTGACGACGGCTGACATCGCCGGCCGGCCCCTCGGCCAGGCTCTCAACGCAGAGACGATGATCTTCAGCATCCAGAATTACACCGAAGTCCGCGGGTATCTGGTCTGCGCCTTCCTCGCTGTGTCGATCGCCCTGTTCGCCCGGGTGGTCCTCCGGCCGGGATGGGCAGCGCTCCTGCTGATCGCAGCACTCGCGGGCCTGTTGCCGCAGGCGCTCTCCGGGCACGCATCGGGCAGCGCCGATCACGACGTCGCTGCCGACACCATGATCTTTCACCTCGTCGGCATCTCGTTGTGGATCGGCGGACTTCTTGCATTCCTGGGAATGGTTCGTCAGAAGGTGAGCAACCTGGCCGTGGTCGCGCGTCGATACTCGACGCTGGCGTTGGTGGCCTTCATCGCCGTTTCGATCTCCGGAATCGTCAACGCCTGGATCCGGCTGACCTATCTGTCGGATTTGTGGACCACCCCCTACGGGCGGTTGGTCGTGATCAAGGCGGTCGCGCTGGTTGCGCTCGGCATCTTCGGGTATGCCCAGCGCAGTCGCGCCCTGCCGGCCATTGGAATGGGCAGGCGGCGTCCGCTGGTGCGGTTGGCGACGATCGAACTCCTCCTGATGGGCGCAACCGTCGGTGTTGCGGCAGCATTGGGCCGCACCGCGCCGCCGCCGCCGAGCGGTGTGCTGCCCACCGGCCTCAACGCACAGGTCGAACCGATCCTCGGTTTCTCGTTGGCCGGCGAGCCGACGATCGCCCGCCTACTGTTCGATTGGCGATTCGACTACATCCTCGGGACGGCGAGCGTCGCTGCCGTTGTCCTGTACCTGGTCGGGGTGCGCCGCCTCCGCCGGCGAGGTGATGCGTGGCCGAAGGGGCGCATCATCGCTTGGCTGATCGGCTGCCTGATCATTCTGCTGGCGACATCTTCCGGCCTCGGACGTTATGCGCAGACGCAGTTCTCGCTGCACATGATCGCCCACATGATGCTCGGGATGATGGCGCCGATCCTGCTCGTGCTCGGCGCTCCGGTGACCCTCGCGCTCAGGGCGCTGCCGGTTGCCGGACGCGGCAGTCCGCCGGGTCTGCGCGAAGGGATCGTCGCGGTGGTGCACGGCCGTGTCGCCAAGGCGCTCACGCACCCGCTCGTCGTTCTGCCACTGTTCATCGGGTCGTTCTACGCGATCTACTTCACCGGTCTGTTCCAGCAGATGATCACGTCCCACTTCGGCCACTTGCTGATGAGCGTCCACTTCCTGGTGGTCGGGTACCTCTACTACTGGGTCATCATCGGCATCGACCCCGGCCCGCGCCGCCTGCAGCCCATCCTCAAGCTGGGACTGCTGCTGGCCGCGCTGCCGTTCCACGCCTTCTTCGGTCTCGCACTGATGAGTTCGCACGAGTTGATGGCTGCCAACTACTACCGCGGTCTCGGGCTGCCCTGGGTGAGCGACCTGTTGGCCGACCAGAAGCTCGGGGGAGCCATTGCCTGGGGTGCGACCGAGGTGCCGATCCTGATCGTGCTGATCGCGCTGCTGTCCCAATGGGCGAAAGCGGACGACCGCGAGAACAAGCGTGTCGATCGACACAAGGACGCGGTCGGCGACGATGAACTCGACGCGTACAACAACATGCTGGCAAGCATGGCGGCTCGGACTGTGGCCCCTGGCGAAGCGCCGAGATCTGCCCGAGCGTCGACAACTCCGCAATAGCTTTGTCCCCATGCCTCCTGGCCATCCACAATTTGTAGTGAGCCTCTTTGCGGCTGGGCCAGGCACTGCGACGGTGGGTCCATCAGCAAGCGCGGCTCAGCCGCCAGTCGAGGGGACACCAGATGCGAAATGACGGCGCAGTACTCACCATGTCAGGTCGGGCGGCAAGCAACCCGACGATCTCGGGCGGCAAAGGGGAGCGCGTTTCCTTCAGAGCCGTCTCCACCGAGCGCCGATTCGACGAGGCGAGCGGGGATTGGATCGACGGGGACGAATTCGGCGTGACGATCGTCTGTTGGCGGCAGCTGGGCGCGTCCGTCCTGCAACTGCTGCGCAAGGGCGACCCGGTGGTCGTGGTCGGCAAGATTAGCACCAGAAAGTACGAGAAGGACGGCGTTCTCGACTACTTCACGGAGGTCAAAGCCGACCACGTGGCGTTCGACGTCGCACGCTCACCCGGCCGACTCAAGCGTGACGACACCGACCCGAGCCCGGTCCGGAGCGGTGGACGCCAGGACGGCGAGCACGGTCAGGAAGCGGCCCGTACCGAGCCCGATGCTGGACCAGGCACGGAGGATCCGTTCCAGGCGGCAACGGCGAACGCAAGCCGTCCGTTGGTCGAGGTGGCGTGAGGCGAGGGCGGGACGGCAGCACCGTGTAGGGCAGACTGAATGGGTAGTCCGTCGCTGCGGGCCGGCCCGATGGCCGGCCCGCTGGCCGGACCCGGCCCGTCCGGCGTTCTCGCCACGGGCACCCGTAGCTGCTTGTGAGAGGGAAGTCGTGCCCGAATTCATCTACACCATGAAAAAAGCCCGTAAGGCGCTCGGCGAGAAGGTTCTTCTCGACGACGTGACCATGTCGTTCTACCCGGGCGCCAAGATCGGCGTGGTCGGCCCCAACGGTGCCGGCAAGTCGACGATCCTCAAGATCATGGCTGGGCTGGACACGCCCAGCAACGGCGAAGCTTTCCTGACCCCCGGCTACTCCGTCGGCATCCTGATGCAGGAGCCTGAGCTCGACGAGACAAAGAACGTACTGGAGAACATCCAGGAGGCCTACGGCCCGCTGAACGCCAAGCTTGCCCGCTACAACGCGGTACTGGCCGAGATGGAGACGAACTACACCGACGAGCTGCTCGAGGAGATGGGCAACCTCCAGGAGGAGCTCGACCACGCCAACGCCTGGGACCTCGAGGCGCAGATCGACCAGGCGATGGACGCGCTCCGCTGTCCACCCGGCGACGCCGACGTCACCATCCTGTCCGGCGGTGAGCGCCGCCGGGTGGCGTTGTGCAAGCTGTTGCTGTCCGCTCCGGATCTGCTGCTGCTCGACGAGCCCACCAACCATCTGGACGCCGAATCGGTGCTTTGGCTCGAGCAGTACCTGTCCAGCTACGCCGGCGCCGTCCTGGCCGTGACCCACGATCGGTATTTCCTCGACAACGTCGCGCAGTGGATTGCAGAGGTCGATCGGGGACGGCTCATTCCGTACGAGGGCAACTACTCCACCTACCTGGAGAAGAAGGCCGATCGGATGTCGGTCGAAGGTCGCAAGGACGTCAAGCTGGCCAAGCGGCTCCGGGAGGAGCTGGCCTGGGTCCGTTCCGGCGCGAAGGCGCGGCAGGCCAAGAACAAGGCCCGGCTGGACCGGTACGAGGAGATGGCCGCCGAGGCCGATCGGACCCGCAAGCTCGACTTCGAGGAGATCCAGATCCCGATGGGTCCGCGCCTCGGGTCGATCGTGGTCGAGGTCGACCAGCTCAAGAAGGGCTTCGGGGACCGCGTGCTGATCGACGGGCTGTCGTTCACGTTGCCGCGCAACGGGATCGTCGGCGTGATCGGCCCTAACGGGGTCGGCAAGACCACGCTGTTCAAGACCATCGTGGGGCTGGAGGCGCCGGACAATGGCGGCGTCAAGGTCGGTGACACGGTCAAGCTGTCCTACGTCGATCAGAACCGCGGCGGGTTGGACGCGAAGAAGAACGTGTGGGAGACGGTTTCCGACGGCAATGACTTCATCAAGGTCGGCCACACCGAGATGCCGTCCCGGGCCTACGTGTCCGCCTTCGGGTTCAAGGGTCCTGACCAGCAGAAGGCAGCCGGCGTGCTCTCCGGCGGTGAGCGCAACCGGCTGAACCTGGCGCTGACCCTGAAGGAGGGCGGCAACCTGATCCTGCTCGACGAGCCGACCAACGACCTCGACGTTGAAACGCTCAGCTCACTGGAGAACGCCCTGGAGAACTTTCCGGGCTGCGCCGTGGTCATCTCGCACGATCGCTGGTTCCTGGACCGGACGTGCACCCACATCCTGGCCTGGGAGGGCTCCGACGCAGATCCGGCCAAGTGGTACTTCTACGAAGGCAACTTCTCCGACTACGAGAAGAACAAGATCTCCAGGATGGGTGCCGATGCGGCGCGTCCGCACCGGGTCACGCACCGCAAGCTCAAGCGCGAAGACTAATCGGTCCAGCCAGGGCAGCCCGCAGTGCTGCCCACCGAGCAAAAGCCGCCGTGAACAGCGACGACACGTCGTCGAGCCGGTAGCGCCGGGCTAGGCTTCCATGCGGCAATGGCGCCGAGATCGCAGAAAGCGAAGTCGATGACGAAGACGGATCAGAATTCGGCCGCAACTCCGGCCACCGGTGGTGGGACGAGTTCGGTGGACGAGGCTTGTCGACTTCGCCCCGAGGCGGAGACGTTGATCCGATCTTATTTCGCGCACGTGCCCGAAGAAGATCGACCACGCAGCCCCCGGGACGTTCTCAATATCGTCGAGAGCCATCTACGGGTGGCGCGGCAGCGGAAACCTGGGACCGCTGCGATCCGCATCTTCAATCCCAGCGTCGCGACCGACACCGAACGCGCCTGGTCAGCGACCTCCACCGTCATCGACATCGTGAACGACGACATGCCCTACGTCGTCGAATCGGTGGTCTCCGCCATCACCGAATCAGGCGTGACGGCGCACCGGGTGCTGCACCCGATCCTGGCCGTTCGGCGAGGGAACGACGGTGAGTTGCTCGAAGTAGCAGGCGAATCGCGACGAGGGATGGACCCGCGGGACTGCACCGCCGAATCGTGGGTACACATCCTCATCGACCGGCTCTCCGATGCCGAACGCGCCGAGTCCATCGAGGAGTCGCTGCACGCAGCGCTGGAATCGGTCCGCGCGGTGGTGACCGATTCCGTGGCGTTGATCGGTGCAGCCGCGGTGGTCGCGTCGGAACTCCGATCCTCCATCTCTCCGCGCTCCACTCAAGAGGTCGCCGAGGTGACCGACCTGCTCTATTGGCTGACCGCCGGGAATCTCACCTTCCTCGGTTACCGGTGCGACGAGTCCGTGCCGGGTGGGCACGCCGACCAGATCAGCCCGGTGCCGGGCAGCGGCCTCGGAATTTTGCGGGACGGACTGGCCTGGGCTGCCGATTTCGACGATGAGTGGGTCAACGCCGATGCCTCCGCCGGTCACCTGGTATTGACCCAGACGTCCAAGGGAACCGCACTGAGCCGGGAGTTGCCGCCCTTCTCGATTGCCGTTCGCATCCTGAACTCGGACGGCCACATCGTCCGCCAGCACCGCTTTCTCGGTGTGCTCACGCCGCGCGCGCTGAACGCCGAGATCACCGCGGCCCCGGTGCTCCGGCAGACCGTGGCTCAGGTGCTGTCCGGATTGGGCGCAGCTCCGGACTCATACACCGGACAACGCGCGATGGAGCTGCTGGCCGCCTATCCGCGGGCCGAGCTCTTCTGGGCGCCTGCCGAGAAAGTGCTGGAAACCGTGAGCGGCGTGCTGCAGCTGTCCAGCCGCCGGCGCCTGCGCGCATATCTGCAGCCTGATCCCTTCGGCCGCTTCATCTCTGTTCTGGTGTATCTGCCAAGGGACCGATACACCACGGATTCTCGCCTCGCCATGCAGAAGGTCCTGATGGACACCTTGCGGGGCACGAGCCTGCGTTACACGGCGCGGGTGGGGGACTCGCTGTTGGCGACCGTGCACTTCGTTCTCAACATCGATTCGGACCACCCGGTATCCCTGGACCGCGAAGCCGAGGCGGACCTGACGAGGCTGTTGCGCGCCACCATTCGCACCTGGGAGGACCGGCTCGTCGTAGCCGTGGTGGGTGGCGACGAAGAGCTCGACACCGCCGCGGCGCTGACCCGGTACGCCCAGGGTTTCGACGAGGCCTACAAGGAGGACTACCAGGTCGACGACGCCGTCTACGACCTGCGTCAACTCGACGCGCTGACCGGGCCGGACGACCTGCGTCTCGCCTTCACCCTCTCGCCGGCGCACACCTCCGAAAGTCGGCGGCTGAAGCTTTACGTCACCGGCGGGGCGGTCACGCTGTCCCGGGTGCTGCCGGTGCTGCAGAGCCTGGGCGCCGAGGTGATCGACGAGCGGCCGTACGAAGTGCGGCGCACCGACGGAACCCGTTGCCGCATCTACGACTTCGGTCTCCGCTTCCCACCCGAATTGCTCCCGGAAGAAGCAGAGCTGGCAGCCGCGCGGGATCGCTTCTCGGCGGCCTTCATCGCGGTGTGGAGCCATCAGGCCGAGGTCGACGGGTTCAATTCGCTGGTCCTGGTGGGTGGTCTGGACTGGCGGCTGACCGCGATCCTGCGCGCCTATGCGCACTATTTACGGCAGATCGGTTCGCCGTACACGCAGGGCTACGTCGAGCAGGTGCTGGCCGCCAATCCGGCCATCACGGCCGACCTCGCCGCACTCTTCGTCGCCCGGTTCGATCCCGCCTTCGTCGGGTTGGATGACGCCGATCACCGCACGCGCGAAACGGATCGACTCACCGCCAACATCACGGCGGCCCTGGATGATGTCACCAGCCTGGACGCGGACCGCATCCTTCGCACCTATCTGAGCCTGATCACCGCGACACAGCGCACGAACGCCTACCGCACCGATGCGGAAGGGAACCGGCGCGAGACGTTGTCGTTCAAACTGAACCCGCATCTGGTCCCCGGTGTGCCGAAACCGGTTCCGGCTCATGAGGTATGGGTGTATTCACCGCGACTGGAGGGTGTGCACCTCCGCTTCGGCGCGGTGGCGCGAGGGGGCCTGCGTTGGTCGGACCGGCAGGAAGATTTCCGCACCGAGGTGCTCGGCCTGGTCAAAGCGCAGGAAGTCAAGAATGCGGTCATCGTTCCGGTCGGCGCCAAGGGCGGCTTCGTCCTCAAGCAGCAGCCCTCGCCGACCGGCGATCCGGCCATCGACAGGGACGCTTTGCTCACCGAAGGCATAGCGTGCTACCGCCTTTTCGTCGCTTCGCTGCTCGATCTGACGGACAACCGGGTGGACGGCACGATCGTGCCGCCGGAACTGGTCGTGCGACACGACGCGGACGACTCCTACCTGGTGGTGGCTGCCGACAAGGGCACCGCGACGTTCTCCGACATCGCCAACGGCGTAGCTGCCGACTACGGATTCTGGTTGGGCGATGCGTTCGCCTCGGGGGGCAGCGTCGGCTACGACCACAAGGCGATGGGCATCACTGCACGTGGCGCCTGGGAGTCGGTGAAGCACCACTTCCGGGAGATCGGCGTCGACACCCAGTCGCAGGACTTCTCCTGTGTCGGAATCGGCGACATGTCCGGTGATGTTTTCGGCAATGGAATGCTGCTGTCCGAACGTCTGCGCCTGGTGGCCGCATTCGACCACCGGCACATCTTCGTCGACCCCGACCCCGACCCCGCCGGCAGTTTCGCCGAGCGCAAGCGGCTCTTCGAGTTGCCGAGGTCGTCGTGGGCCGACTACGACGCCGCATCGATCTCCGAAGGCGGCGGGGTCTGGCCGCGCACGGCGAAGTCCATTCCGATCAGTGCGGGGATGCGGACCTGTCTGGGCATCGAGGACGGGGTCACGGCGTTGTCGCCGGTGGAGCTGATCAGGGCCGCACTGCTGGCGCCGGTCGACCTGCTCTGGAACGGCGGCATCGGCACCTATGTCAAGTTCTCGCTCGAGCCCAACGCGGCAGCCGGCGACAAGGCCAACGATGCCGTCCGCGTCAACGGCTCGGAGTTGCGGGCGAAGGTGGTCGGCGAAGGGGGCAACCTCGGCGTCACCCAGCTCGGTCGGATCGAGTTCGCCAGGGCCGGCGGCCGGATCAATACCGACGCGATCGACAACTCGGCCGGGGTGGACACCTCCGATCACGAGGTGAACATCAAGATCGCGCTCCAGCCGGCGCTGGCGAGCGGGAAGCTTTCGGCCGCCGGCCGGGACGAGCTGCTCGCCTCGATGGCCGATGAGGTCGGCGAGTTGGTACTCGCCGACAACAGGGCGCAGAACAGGGTTCTCGGAGTGTCGCGGCATCACGCGGTACCCATGCTCTCGGTCCACTCCCGATTGATCGACTCGCTCGTCGCCGCGGGCCGGTTGGACCGAGGGCTGGAGTTCCTGCCCAGCCACGTGCAGATCGCCGCACGGGTAGCTGCGGGGGAGCCGTTGACCTCACCCGAGCTGTCCGTGCTGTTGGCCTACGTCAAGTCGGCGCTGTCGGAGGCAATGTCGTCGGGCGGTCTGCCGGACGAACCGGCATTCACCAGCCGCCTGCCGGAATATTTTCCGCACGCGCTCAGGGCGGCGTCGGACGACGGAATGATCGACATCGCTGACCATCCACTGGCCAGGCAGATCGTCACCACCATGACGGTGAACGACCTGGTGAACGGAGCCGGCATCACCTATGCGTTCCGGTTGCAGGAAGAGATGGCCGCCTCCTACACCGACTCCATCCGCGCTTATGCAGTGACCACCGCGGTGTTCGGGTTGCGGGAGATGTGGGCGGACATCGCAGCGCTCGACAACGAGATCGCCTCCGCATGCCAGGATCACCTCTACCTGGAAGTGCGGCGTCTGCTCGATCGCGGATCCCGCTGGTTGCTGACCCATCGACCGACGCCGCTGGATGTGGCGGCCGAGATCGAGCGCTACCAGGCGGCGGTCGCGACACTCACGCCGAAGATGCCCCGGCTGGTGCAGGGTGTGGAACACGACAACGTTCGGGGAGATGCACTGCGGCTGGTCGAACTCGGTGCGCCGGCCGAGCTGGCCAATCGCGTCGCGTATTCGCTCTATACGTTCAGCGTGCTCGACATCGTCGACGTGGCGAGTCAGGTGGAAGCCGATCTCGTCGTGACGGCGGATCTGTACTACGCACTGTCGGCACGGCTCGACTTCGACCGGATCCTGTCGTCGGTGACCGCGCTGGAGCGCGGCGATCGCTGGCACGCATTGGCCCGGCAGGCACTCCGCGACGACCTGTACCGGTCGATGCGGTTGATGACGGCGGACGTGCTGGGTATCACCGACCCAGACCTCGACGTCGTCGCCCGGATCGAGCAATGGGAGAATCAGGCGCCCGCCAAGGTGACTCGAGCCCGAGCCACGCTCAGCCAGATCGCCGCGGCCGGAGCTGTTGACCTGGCTGCGCTCTCGGTGGCAGCTAGCGAAGTACGGTCGATGTTGCGCTGATTCAAGACTTTTTCTCAGACCTCCGGATGCTCCGACCCCGGGGCCTCCGGATCCCCGACCGCGAGACGGGGACTGACTGCCATGATGATCCAGACCGTCCGCTGAGCATCGAGAAGGGCCTGTTCGTGCAAACGACCCACCCCGCCGGCAGGCGGTACACCACGGAGGTCCGGGTGCGCTGGTCCGACCTGGACGCCTACGGCCACGTCAACAACGCCCGCGCGCTCACCCTGCTCGAAGAGGCCCGCGTCGATTGGTTGTTCACCGAAGCCACCCGGCGGGGGGCGACCGGTCTGACCGGCGGCATGGTGGTCTCTCGATTGGCAATCCACTACAAGCACTCGATCGGCTTCGGAGCGCCGGTGAGCGTGTCGATGGGTGTGGTGGAGCTCAAGAGTGTCTCCACGACGATCGACTACCTCGTCACGGCCGAGAGCAAGATCAGCATCACGGCCACCACGCAGCTGGTTCCGGTTGATCCGGTCAACTGGCGACCACGACGATGGGACACCGCAGAGCGCGCGTTTCTGACCGAATACCTGGCAGGCTGAAATGGCAGTACTTCGACCTGCTGACAAAGCCGACCGTGATGACGCGGCGGCATTCGCGGGACGGGTGGCCCGCTGGGACCCGGCCGGACCGGTTCGGCTCAAGGCTTTCGCCGACGGATCGGTCCGGATCTTCGCGACCACGCCGTTCGACTCTCTGGTTTCCCGCACGATCTCGGGCGAACTCGACCCTCGGGACATCACGGTGTACGCCGGCAACCTGCTCTCCGGATTGGCGGTAGCCGTCGATACGAACGTCGATCCGGGGCAGGTGGTGGATTCTTTGTGGCGCTCCCAACTGCCACCCGCCGCCGGCTGGATCGCGGTCGACACGGTTCCCGCTCAGCTGCTCACCGACCTCGCCGACCAGGGCACCAGCCAGGCACGCGACAATCCCGGACCCGCCGGTGGCGCTTCGACCGCACTTCTGGACACCGAAGTACTCACCGTGTCCGGCGCCGGAATGCACGTGGTCGTGCCGCTGCGAATGTTGTTCGCGTTGTCGGGCATGGGCTTTGCGCCCCAATCCGAGGGCGAGCAAGTTCGGGTGAGCGCCACCGATTCGTGGGTGCGGATAGACGCGCGATTCGGTGCTGTACTGCGTCGACGCCATTCGTTGTTGCCGTTGCTGCTGTGAGTTCTTACTAACTGTTCAGTACTAACTGTTGACCATGCTGTCCGCAGCCATCACCAAGTAGGACCACAACTTCTCGTGCGCCTCGGGGCTCAGATTCGCGCGGTCCACCGCCTCGGACATCGCAGCCAGCCACGCATCTCGTTCGACGACGCCGATGACGAACGGAGCGTGGCGCAAGCGAAGTCGCGGATGACCGCGCTGGTCGGAGTAATCCCGGGGGCCGCCCCAATACTGCTCGAGGAACATGCGGAAGCGGATCTCCGCAGGCCCAAGGTCCTCCTCCGGATACAGCGGCCGAAGGATCGGATCGTGCTCGACGATTGCGTAGAAGCGAGCCACGATGCCTTCGAAGGTAGGTCGCCCGCCAACCGAGTCGTAGAAGGATTCTGGTGCAGTCACCGGTTCATTGTCCGCCCATCGGCGTCGCGTCGCGGCCGCGCGCACCGGCCGCCACACAGTTTGTTGGCCAAAGGTCTGGCTTGGCGGCCGTTCGCAAGGTTCACTAGGGCAAGGTGCTGACCAGTCGGTCACGCCGCAGTGACGGCTGAGGTAGCGGGTGGTGAGGGTCGCCGTGGACATCGGAATCGGCGTCGGCAGAGGCCGGGTGCTGCTCCTCAACGCCACCCACGAACCACTGGCGGTGGTCACCGGTCGACGCGCAGTCGTGCTGATGCTGGCCGGAAAGGCCGAGTGCCTGGTCGAGCAGGCTGCGGGTGAGGAGGTCAGGTCGCCCACTTTCACCCTCGCTGTACCCGCCGTCCTGCGCCTCAATCGGTTCGTCCGAGTGCCGTACGCACCCGCGGCGGCCATCACCAGGGCCGGAATACTGCGACGGGACCGCCGCCGATGCGCCTACTGTCGAAGCGCCGGGGACACGATCGACCACGTCATCCCGCGCAGCCGCGGAGGGTTGCACTGCTGGGAGAACTGCGTCGCCTGCTGCTCGAGGTGCAACGCAAAGAAGGCCGATCGTCTACTGCTCGAAATCGGCTGGTCGCTGCCCTTCGTGCCGGCCAGCCCCCGCAGGATCGGCTCTGGACGGCTGTGGCTCAGCGAGGATGCCGACCCCGCCTGGCAGCCATGGCTCGGATCCGCAGCCTGAAGAACATCGGCTTGATCGCATCCGGTCCCTTCGACCCTGGATCGCATCCGGTCCGCCTCGATCGTCATCGCTGCGACTGGTCTGCATTCGGCCGACCACCCACAGATGCGCCAGCCAACCACCCACAGATACGCCAAAGGGTGACGACCATGGGGCGTCACCCTTCGGCGGGGCGGATCCTTCCGGCAGGTCGGACTAACCGACGCGTCCGCCGCGACCGACCCGGCCACCACGGCCGACACGCCCACCGCGGCCGACGCGTCCACCACGCTCTTCCATACCGATATGAGCTTCTCCGCCGACGGCGCCAACAGCGATGAGATGAATGGATGCGGACATGAGGTTCTCCTCCAGGGTGGTCAGCCGATAGTGGCTGCGATGTGCGACGTGGATTCTGATGCAGAGCAAAAACGAGTCAACTGGGCCGGCGCGGAGTTACCAAGGGTAACTAGCTGCTGCTGACGTGACCGTGACAGTTGGTCGGACTAGCCGACGCGTCCGCCGCGACCGACGCGTCCGCCACGACCGACTCGGCCACCGCGACCGACACGCCCGCCACGACCGACTCGGCCACCGCGACCGACCCGGCCACCACGGCCGACACGCCCACCACGCTCTTCCAGACCGATATGAGCTTCTCCGCCGACGGCGCCAACAGCGATGAGATGAATGGATGCGGACATGAGGTTCTCCTTCAGGATGGTCAGCCGAAGTCACGGCTGAGGGGCGCTGTGTGCGTACATTTCCTATTGCGGACGACAAGTATGTGACGACTTTGGTGCGAGGCAATCGTCGATAGTTAGTCCGGAGAACATTGGAGGGCCGGGAGCAGTTGCCCGTTCTCGTTCGATGGAGCAAGAACTGAGGGATGCTGGCCGGGCACACTCCGGTTTGTCGACAAGACTGATAGTAGAGTGTCGATTTCAGGGGTCGGGCAATGCTGTCAAATGAGCGTCACGCTCCGTATATACCCACCCCGCGCGAATCGGTGGCTCTCCGGAAACGATGCACGCAGACGTGCCGAATCCCGCTTGTGCCATGGCAAATCGCAAATGATGTTCATTCGAATGATTCTTCGCACCTGGGTGGTCTGGAGGCGAAGACCGTCCTGACACCCATCAAAGTGTGGTCCTCGTCACAGGTAGGTCGCCACTCCCGGTCCGGTGTTGCATACCCGGAACGCTCGAACTAACCTCGGCGCAGCTGGAGTCGGCGCATAAGTCGGCAACGCGGAATTTCCTGGGCCGAATTTTTGGGCCGAGTTTCTGGAGCACGAGCATTTTGCCGGCCGGAGTGCGGGGATGCCGCACCACTACACGTGTCGATTCGGGGGTAGCCAAGAATGCGTATCGGGCGGTCGGAATCGGCAGAATTGCCGACCGTGTTCCGGCGCCTGCTTGTTGCCTGGGCCGCGTCGCTGGCAGCTGACGGGATGCGTTTCGCGGCAGTGCCGCTGCTCGCCCTGGCCACGAATCCCACGCCGGCCGGCGTCTCCGCTGTTGCTGCTGCCATGTCCCTTCCGTGGCTGTTGGTGGCCCTTCCGGCGGGAGCGCTGGTCGACCGGATGGACCCGGGCCGGGTGATCGCAGGCGCGAACCTTGCCCGTGCGCTCAGCTCCGGCGTACTGGCCTGGGCGGTCCTCGCGGGTCGGGTCGATATTCCCCTGCTGTGCATCGTTGGGTTCGTGTTGACCTCCGCTGAGACGTTCGCCGATTCCGCTGCCCAGTCTTTGCTGGTCCGGATCGTTCCGTCGGCGCAGCTGGAACGGGCCAATGCCCGATTCGTCAGTTCCGAGAATGTCGCCCTCGATCTCGTCGGTCCGCTCGCTGCCGGTGGCTTGTTCGTGGTGCTTCCCTGGCTGCCGTTCGCGGTGTCCGCGACGCTGTTCGTGATCACCGGCGTGGCCATGTTGACCCTGACCGGCCATCGGGAACCGCTGCCCGGCGATCTTGGGGGAACCGAAGATTCGCAAGGAGCAGCCGGGGCGGGCGCCGGCCCGGCAACCGATGACCGGGCTGCTTTTGCCGACGGGTTCAGAACCATCTTTCGGGACTCCGCGCTCCGAGAGCTGGTGATCAGCGTCGCGGTGATGGTTGCCGCCATCGGCGCCATGGAAGCAGTATTGGTGCTGTACTCCGCGTCGTCGCTGCACCTGCCCACCGCCTTCTATCCGACCTTGTTGGCCTGCTACAGCGTCGGCCTGTTGACATCAGCTGCGTTGGTGGGTCGCCTGGCCGGCCGTTTCCGCCCCGGGCAGCTGATGCTGACTGCTATCGCCGGCATCGGCACGACGATGGTGGTACTGGGCCTGTTCCCGGATCCCGTCGTGGCGTGGGTGTGTTTCGGCCTGATGGGGGCGGCGGGTGGCGTCTGGAACGTGCTTTCGGCGACGCGCCGGCAGCGGCGAACGCCGCGCCACATGCTGGCCAGAGTGTCCAGCACGTTCCGCGCCCTGACCTGGGGCGCGCTCCCGGTCGGAGCGACGTTGGGTGGCCTGGGTGGCGAACGCTGGGGCGTACCAACCGTATTCGTGGTAGCGGGAGCTGTCGTCCTGGTACTCGGCGCCGTCGTGGCTGCGTCTTTCCTCCGGCACGAGGACACGTCGTCAGAGGTCGTCGACCCGGAGCAACCCGATCTGAGCATGATGCCGAAGCTCGAGTGCTCTGACGAACTCGCGGACGCGGGCGCCGACAGACCATCCGGCGGGCGGACCACACCCGCATCCCCATTCGAATCCGCAGGCCTGCCGATCACCGACCCCGTTGGTGTCGGGCCGCCGCCGACGCAGCGGGTATTGGCGGCACGGCACCGCGAACCGAACCCCGCGGCGGACAAAACCGAGCCGGTCCGCTAGCGTTCTCCCGGTGAACATCCTTCAGACGGTGGCGATCTACGTCGGCTGTCCGCTGGCGTTGTACGGCCTCATTGCCTTGCTCACGATGGTTCCGGGCCGCCGGAAAACGCATCCGAAATATCAACCAGGGCAGGGATGGGATGAGCCGGCGCAATGGTGGGCCGGTGACCATACGATCGTGCGCGCCGATCCCGCTCTGATCGTTGTCGGCTCGGAAGGTGGCGCACGTGGCACATGGTGAATTGACCAGCACGGAGTCGAGCGGGTCGCTCGAGCGCCGGCGCAGGCAGATGGGTCCAACGGGCGGAGCCGGGGTGGCCTTCGAGAGCAGAGAACTCGATCTGCTCGACGAGGTCATCGAGGCTGCGGAGCGGGCAACCGGATTGCGCTTCTCGGCCTATCTGGGGAACCTCGGGGCCGACTCGAGGGCGACGGCTCTCGGCCTGCTCGGCGGTCTGGGTGCGGACACGCCGAACGGCGTTCTGGTTGCGATCTCTCCCGGCCAGCGGATCGTGGAAGTCGTCACCGGAACGGTCGCCGGATTGCGCATCAGCGATCGCGCAGCGCGGCTTGCCGTTCTCACCGTCGTCTCCTCTGCCGGCAGCGGCGACCTGCTGAACGCTTTCGTCAACGCGATTCGCACCCTGGCCGACCAGGCCGGCACACTGCCCGATCGCACCGGCTGGTAAATATCTGGGCTCAGTCGGCTCGACAACGAGCACGGCCGAGAGCGGTGCCGAGCCCGGCTCGTCGTGCGGCTGGGGCGCTACCGGTCGCAGCCGATCCGGGCCGGGCTCGTCGCGCCGCTCCGTCAGGTCAGGTCGAAGGCCCGGGCGCGCAACGCCCGTTCGGTGCCGGCGCGGCCCTCTGACACCAGCCGGGCCAGCGCGGTTGGGTGGTCGCCCTTCTCCCACGCCTTGGCGGCATCGGCCGTCTGCGTCGACACCGACCACCGCGGGTACAGCCCGACGGCCACTTTTTGTGCCACCTCGATGCTGCGCCGATTCCAGACGTCGTCAACGGCGGCGAAGTACCGGGAGCCATACGGCTCCAGCAGCTCGACCTGCGCCGGATGCGAGAAGCCGCTGATAGCCGCGTCCTGCAACGCATTTGCCATGCCGTCATCCGCGACCAGCCGCTCCCATATGGCCGCCTTCGCGGTGGCATCGGGGAGGAGGGCGCACGCTGTCATGGCTCGCCGTTCGCCCGAAGCCGTCGGATCGGCGGCGGTCGCGGTGTCGATGTCCGACTGGCCCGCAACGCCGTGTGCGAGCAGTGCGTTGAGCAACGTCCATGACAGGTCGAGGTCGACGGTGAGACCGGCCAGCGGCGCCGACCCATCACGCCAACCCTTGATGGTCGTGAGGATCGGCGCCGGCAGCTTGGCGGCAGCCAGCGCCGTGACGGCGGCCAACTGGACGTCACTGCCCGGTGCGGCGGTACCGGCGAGGCCGATCAGGGTTGAGGTGAAGTCCTTCCAGCCTTCATCGGCTGCCCACAGGGGGTCCGAATACCCGGCGATGGCGGCGTTGACCTGCGCGAGCACCCGTTGGACGACGCCGATCTGGTCTTCGCGGTCGATGCCGGCCAAGGCGAGCGCGACGAAGTCCCGCGCCCGCATCTTCGCATCCCTGGTCATCTCCCAGACGGCTGACCACACCAGGGTTCTGGGTAGGGATTCGGCGATGTCACCGACCCGGGAGATCGCCGTCGCCAGTGATTCCGGATCGAGGGCGAGCTTGCAATAGGTGAGGTCGTCGTCATTGACCAGGATCAGCTTTCCGTGCCGTTGACCGAGCAGACCCTCGACCTGCGTCCGCGAGCCGCTGACATCTATCTCCGCCTGGTGGGTACGGACGAGCTTGCCGTTCTCCTCGTCGTAGATGCCCACCGCGAGCCGGTGGGTCCGCAACTCGCCGGCACCAGGCGCAGCACCGACCTGTACCACGGCAAAGCTGTCGTAGGTCCCGTCCGGGCCGACCTCGAACTCGGCGTGCAGCTCGTTGATCCCGGTCGTCTGCAACCAGTCGCTGGTCCACCGGGAGAGATCCCGTCCCGAAGCCTTGGTCAGATGGCCCATCAGGTCGGCCAGCGTGGCGTTGCCGAAGGCGAATTCCTGGAAGTAGGTGCCCAAGCCGGTGAGGAACTGCTCGAATCCGACGTAGGCGGCCAGTTGTTTGAGGACACTGGCGCCCTTGGCGTAGGTGATGCCGTCGAAGTTGACCTCCACGGCCTGCAGATCGACCATGTCGGCGGCGATCGGGTGGGTCGATGGCAGCTGATCCTGGACGTAGGCCCAGGATTTCTCCACATTCGCAAAAGTGGTCCAGGCATTGGTGTATTCGGTCGCACGCTCCTGTGCTACCACCGAAGCCCAGGTGGCGAACGACTCGTTGAGCCACAGATCGTCCCACCACCGCATGGTGACCAGATCGCCGAACCACATGTGGGCCATCTCGTGCAGCAGGGTTTCGCAACGCCGCTCGTAGAGGTAGTGGGTCACCCGGGAGCGGAAGACGTATTCCTCGCGGAACGTCACCGCCCCGGCGTTCTCCATCGCTCCGGCGTTGAATTCGGGCACGAAGAGCTGGTCGTACTTGCCGAACGGATAACGAACGCCGAAGGCCTGGTGGAAGAAGTCGAAGCCTTGCTTGGTCTCGGTGAACAGGCGGTCGCTGTCGAGGTGCTCCGCCAGCGTGCCGCGGCAGTACAGCGCCAGGTCGATACCGTCGTGATGGTCCCGGACGACGTGGTACGGGCCGGCGATGAGCGCGGTCACGTAGGTGCTCATCGGTTGAGTCGGAGCGAAGTGGTGAACTGACGGGCCTGGCTTGCCGCCCAGTGCCTGCGGGATCGTCTCGACTGCTGTCGGGGCACCGTTCGAGATGACCTGCCAATCTGCCGGCGCCGTCACGGTGAAGACGAAGGTCGCCTTGAGGTCCGGCTGGTCGAAACACGCGTACAGCCGCTTGGCGTCCGCCGTTTCGAACTGCGAGTACAGGTAGACCGCGCTGTCGACAGGGTCGACGAAGCGATGCAGGCCCTCACCGGTGTTGGTGTAGCGGCCGACGGCGTCGACCACCAGCTCGTTGTCCTCCAGCAGATCGTGCAGGGGCAGGCCGCCGCCGTTTGTCCACGCTCCGACGTCCACCGGGTGACCGTTCAGAACGGCCGTCGAGATTCCCTCGCCGACGAAGTCCAGAAACGATTCGCTTCCGGCGACAGCGGTGAAACGAACCTCGGAGCGGGTGAGGTAGGTCTTCTCGCCGGGGCTGCCGTGTCCGTCGGTGAGATCGAGGGTCACCCGATAGGAGTGCACCGTGAGCAGCCCGGCCCGGGCAGTGGCCTGGTCCCTGGTCAGGTTCGGCGGCTGCAGGGCGGAGGCTGCGGAGGACAGGTCGGCAGGGGGAGCGATCGACATGGTGTCCATCAGATCAGAAAATCCCGCTGCGTTGTCGCGGGAACATCGGGGTCGTTCCGTCGGTTGCTCCAGTCGTAGGATCGCTGTCTACGTTTTCGTAGCCTCTGCTGAGCACATCGGGCCTCGGTGGGGCACCGAACACCCGGGCTCTGCGATCCACCGACCACATTCCGAACCTGTCGGCGAAAGAAGGCTCCACGGTATGAATGTTCCTCCAGAGCAGGATGCAACCAACCCAACGGCTGAACCAGACTCCACAGCCGCGCCGACATCGCCGGCGCAACGGGACAAGGCAGGTCTGTGGTTCGATCCGCTGTGCCCGTTCTGCTGGATCACCTCGCGGTGGATTCTCGAGGTCGAGAAGGTCCGCGACATCGACGTGGAGTTCCACGTGATGAGCCTGGCCGTGCTGAACGAGGGTCGGGATCTTCCGGCCGATTACCGCGCCATGATGGACACGGCATGGGGCCCGGTTCGAGTCGCGATCGCAGCTGCTCGGCATTCCGGCGACCAGGTGCTGGCTCCGCTCTACACGGCCATGGGCACTCGGATCCACAACCAGGGCAACAAGGACTTCGCGCAGGTCATCGCCGAATCCTTGGCGCAGGTGGGGCTGCCGGCAGAGCTCGCCGAGGCTGCCGACACCGATGAGTACGACGAAATTCTGCGATCGAGCCATCACGCGGGAATGGACAAAGTCGGTCCTGACGTCGGAACACCGACCATTCATATCAACGACGTCGCATTCTTCGGTCCGGTCATCACCAAGATTCCACGCGGCGAACAGGCTGGAAAGCTGTGGGACGCCACGGTCACGCTCGCCGGCTACCCCTACTTCTTCGAGATCAAGCGCACCAGGACCGGTGATCTCGACTTCGAGTGACGCACGGGTACCTCGAACCCGGCGGCCGCCCGAACCGCCTACCGCTCGCGGGATCGCGCCGGGAGGGCTAGTTTTGGCACACCCCATGGAGAAGGAGCGGTGATCTCATGACGAATCCGTCCGGTATTCCGCTCCCACCCGACCTGGCCGACGGGCCGGTGGTGATCGGCGTGGACGACGAGACGACCTGCGGTAGGCCGTTGCGGGCCGCGGTGTTCCTCGCCAGAGCGCTGACCCGGCCGGTGCTGTTGGTCCATGTCCGGCGCCGCACCATCCCCATGGTGGAGGGTTACGTGCCCATTCCGGAGGAGATGGGAGTACAGGACGCTGCGGAATCGGTCGTCGAACAACGGCTGAGGGAACATCTGGTCACCGGCGGCGAGCTCGAAGGCGTTGACTGGCAGTTGATCTCAGTCACCGGGGACACGGCTGGGGAGTTGATCCGGATCGCGGCGGACAGGAACGCCGCCTGTGTGGTCGTCGGCAAGCGCCACCGGGGGTTCGCGGAATTCGTGCACCGACTGGCGTCCGGGTCGGTGTCCCGCGCGGTGGTGGCCAGCCAGAAATTCCCGGTCCTGATCGTGCCATGACGCTGCGCGCGGGTGATCAGTTCCCAGCGGCCTCGCGGGCGCGCAGCCCCGGGTACCGGGCCTGACGGCACTCCTGCAAGACTGGCTGGCATGCGCGTCTACCTCGGTTCTGACCATGCCGGCTTCGAGCTGAAAGCGACGCTGGTGGAACACTTGTCGGCTGCGGGACATGAGGTCGTCGACCTGGGGCCGGATGTCTACGACGCGCAGGACGATTACCCGCCGTTCTGCCTGGAAACCGGGCGCCGCGTCGTGGCCGATCCAGGCAGCCTGGGGGTAGTGATCGGCGGTTCCGGGAACGGTGAGCAGATCGCCGCCAATAAGGTGACCGGAGTTCGCGCGGCGCTTGCCTTTTCGGAGGAAACGGCGCGACTTGCCCGGCAACACAACGATGCGAACGTGATCTCGCTCGGAGCCCGGGAATACGACGTCGAGGCTGCGACGCTGTTCGTCGAGACCTTTCTGGCGACACCGTTCTCGCACGATCCCCGCCACCAGCGCCGCATCGATCTGGTCGCCGCGTACGAGGCCGATCCGGGCCCACAGACCCTTCCGGCGACCTGAGATCCGGACGGCCCATCCGGCCCGGTGACCCGGCGAAGGGTCAGACCCCGGAGCCGGAGCCGCGCTGAGGTTTGCGCCCACCGCGACGCGACTCGGCACGACCACGCTGTTCCGGTTCCCGGCCCGGCACGGACTGGTCGCTCCGCTTCGAGGTGGTCAGCGGAGTGGGCGGAACGTAGTGGCGACGGACGAGAACCAGATCCCGATCGGCAGCCGCCAGGTCCGCCGCAGCGGGATCGGCGACCTCGCGGGCTCGCATGGCGACGGTGGGGGACAGCTGCGTGCTTCGGAGCGTTACCAGTGCACGTAACGACCGTTCCATGGCCGATTCCCCACGGCCGGATTCCCCACGGCCCGATCCGTAACGAGTCTTGCCGACCGATTCTCCGCGGCGCCACTCCTGCCCGGTCGATTCACCGCCGGGGCGGTCGTTCCGACGGGACGGCGACGCCGAAGGCGGCTGACCGACGGCAGGTTCCGGTTCGGTAGCCGGGTCCTGGTCAGAACCGGCCCCGAAGCGCGATTTGGCGGCCCGTTGGCGGCGCCGAGGCGGGAATTCGCTGTCGTTCCGGTCGCGGGCCGACCCGTCGGCAACACGGGCCGCCTCATCCTCGAGCGCAAGATCGGCTTTGGCTGCTTTGGCTGCTGTGGGTGCGGCCGGGGCCGATGTCGAAGACGAGGAAGCCTCCGTGTCGGTACCGGCGACCTGGTTCGGAGGTCCCGCCGGTCGTCGGGCGGCGCGGCGTCGGGTCATCTCCATTACTGCAGCATGCCGCACGGCTTGCGGCATTTGCGCCATCACCGTCAGAAGCCCTCCGGCGTCCAGGGACGAAGCGGCGTCGACAGGGCCGCGTCGAGATTCGCGACCGCACCGTCGGTGCCGGTGATCCGGCCCGCAGCGGCGAGCCTGGCGATCCGGGTCCCACCCAGGAAGGCGGCACCCAGGTCGGCGATGTCCAGCTCCAGATCGGCCGGCCCCGCCGAGCGGGTCGCCGAACCACCGGCGCGTGTCAGACGCAGTCGCCAGGTGTCGTCGTTCCACGGGCAGAAACTGTCGGCTACCTTCACCACCAGATCTGCTTCGGTGGAATAGGTCCGCAGACCGATCGCCCGGGTCAGATCGACCAGGCGCAGCCACACGTGGTCACGAATGGAGGCGGTCAGATCGCGCGGGTTGCCGAGCATGTCCGGAAGCGGTTCGTCGACCCAGGCGCCCGCGTAGTCGACCTTGCGCACCAGCGGATACGCGAGCACGTGTTTCCAGAGCGACGCTCGCGCGATGGGCGTAGTGGCGCAGATCTCGCTGACCGTCAGCGTGTAGTCCGGTCCGCGATCGTTCCACGAGTCGGTCAGGCCGTAGTGGATGTACCCGTCCGGGTGGAGGGCGATCCTGCGCGCGCTGCGATCCTTGCGGGCGAAGGGGTGCTCGGTCAGGAGCGTGTTCCACACGGCATCGGACCGGTCCAGGTACCCGACGAATCCAGCTCGGGCCGTCGCGTAGATCCGCTTCATCGCCGGCTCCGCCTCCGCCCGGCCCGATTCCTGGACGGGCTCCACGACCGTCCCCGGCCGTAGCGCCGTCGGCGCCGGAATCTGCAGGCGGTAAATGTGCGAGGCCAGTCCGTACCCGAACCGGCCGTAGATTCCGGACTCACTGGCGGTCAGGATGGCGACCGCTTCCCCGCCCGTCCGCTTCAGCCCGTGCAGTTGGGCGGTCATCAGCGCGCGGAGTACTCCGCGTCGCTGCTGATCGGGCCGGACGCCCACCCAGGTCACCGCGGCGACCGCCGCCGACGCCGAACCGGGGAAGGTGAGTCGCCGGGTCTGGATGGCACCGATGCCCAGGAGCAGTTGATCCAAAGCCGGATCGAAGACGCCGGTGAACCGGCCGATGTCCTGGGCGGGCAACACCACGGTGTCCAGGAAGTCGTCGTCCGGCTGGTAGCCGAAGGCGGCCGCGTCCACCGCTTTGGCAGCCGACCAATCGGACGACTCCAGGGCCCGGACGAGGAGAGGGGACTTCTGGGGCTGACGAGTCGATTCGGTCATTCCCGGAGCCTGCCCGATCGCCGCCCCGGTGTCGCGACGTTTTCCCTGCCCATCGAGATCGTCACCGCTCGCACCTGTGCCTTCGGCTCAGTGTGGACCGGCGCCTTCGGCTCAGTGTGGACCGGCGCCTTCGGCTCAGTGAGCACCGGCCGGTACCACCGGCGGCTGCCCGATATCGGCCAGCAGATCACCGAACCACCCGGTGGCGGTATCGAACGGCTTCCCACCCTTGATGCGGCTGAATTCGATGGCGCACAGACGGTTCCCGGCCTCCTCGTCGTGTCCGATGACGCCCGGCTCACCGCGCAGCGCGCAGTCGACGGCGTAGTCCGTCATGGACTTGATCAGCCGGAGGTCCTCGGTGTTGGCGGCGGCCGCCCGCGAGTAGTAACCGGACTTCTGCACCATCACCTTCTCCGCGCCGAGCCGTTCGGCGAACTGCTTCGCGAACCAGGCGCCCGGGTTGATGTCGTCGAGCCGAACGTGGCCGAACGGGTCGCGCGGCACATCCGCGCCCGAGGCCTCGATCTGCGCCACGATGGTCTCCATCCCGGCACCTTCGGACAGAAAGATGGTGACGTTGCCGACCGTGTCCATCACTGTGCGCAGCCGGGCGGCTTCTGCGTCCAGATCAAAGGTGGCCTCCGGCACGTAGACCGCGTGCACGTCCCAGGCCTCTCGGGACAGACCGAACTCCGGCAGCCATTCCTGGGTGTCCAGCCATTCCCGGTAGGACTTCGCGGTCGCCGCCGTGAGCCAGCCGCAATGCCGACCCATCACCTCGTGGACGATGAGCATCCGAGAGCCGGAGTTGTGCTCGCCCAACACGTTGCGGGCGAATCGCGCACCCTGCTCCGCCGCCGTCCAGGCGCCGAGCGACTGCCGGATGGGAATGACGTCGTTGTCGATGGTCTTGGGCAGCCCGACCACGGTCAGGGCGTAGTCGTGCTTGGCCAGGAATGCGGCCAGGTCGGCGGCGGTGGTGTTCGTGTCGTCCCCGCCGATGGTGTGCAGAACGTCGACACCATCAGCGGTCAGGCGATCCGCCGCGACCTTCAGGGGCTCCTCACCCTCGACCACCAGGCCGCGCTTCACCAGGTCGGCGGTGTTGGTCAGTTTCACCCGGGAGTTGCCGACGGGTGATCCGCCGAATCGATGCAACAGCCCCGCGTTCGCCCGCACGTGCGGAGTGACGGTGAGGTAGTCGCCGGACAGCAGACCCTGATACCCGTGTCGGTAGGCGATGATCTCGACGTCGGGTGCCAGTTCCGTATAGCGCTCGATCAACCCTCCTACTGCGGAGGACAGACAGGGGGCGAAGCCCCCGGCGGTCAGTAGCGCGACCTTGCGGACGGTCATCGTTGTTCCAGGCCTTCCTGTACACACCGGTTCCGGAGGGGGAGCCGGGCATCAGCTGTTCGTTGTTCGGACGGTCGGATGCACAGGTCCCGGCCGGGACCAGGCGTCACTTTAGCGGCTCGGTCGCGGGCCGAGTCGGCGCCAGGTGGGAGCCTTGAGCACGGCCGAGTACGTTCCTCCCGCCAGCAGGCCCCAGAAAGCCGCCCCGATTCCACCGAAGGTGACACCGGAGGCGGCGACCAGGAAGGTGATCGCGGCGGCCTCCCGGTGTGCGCCGTCGGCAAGTGCAGAGCCGGCGGCGGACGCGAAGGTGCCGATCAGTGCCAACCCGGCGATCGCCGCCATGATGCCCGCCGGTGCCGCCTGGGCAACCGCTGCGACCAGCGCCGACGCCGGGCCGAGGGCGACGTACACGATGCCGCAGGTCACTCCGGCGATCCACCGCCGGCTACGGTCCGGATGGGCGGCCGGACCCGCGGCCAGGGCTGCCGAGATCGCCGCGAGGTTGACGGCATGAGCACCTCCGAACGCACCGACCACCGTGGCAGCACCGGTGTACACCAAGGGCGGCGCCAGGGGCGGCCGGTACCCGAAGGAAGCAAGGACGGCCATTCCCGGAATGTTCTGGCTGGTCATGGTCACCAGAAACAGCGGGAGCGCGATCGCCAGGACTGCTGCCGGCTCCCAGGCCGGAGCAACCGGCACCACGACCGGACCGAGCCCGGCGCCGGCGAGGTGCGACAGCGAGCCCGAAACCACGATGACCACCAGGGCGGCGGCCAGTGCTCCCGGAACCGCCCACCGCCGCGCCAGCCGCATGAGTACCAACCAGGTGCACAGCACCGGGGCGATGGCGGCCGGGGACACCCGCAGCGCCTCGAAGGGTTCGACGCACAGCGTCAGCAACACGCCCGCCAGCATGGCGTTGGCGAGCGCCGGTGGAATGGCCGAAACCAGAACGCCGAGGGGTTTGACCAACCCGCACAGGGCGATCAGTGCGCCCGCAATGGCGAACGCGGTGACTGCGGCGCCGAACCCGGCGGTGGGCGTCGAACCACCGGCCAGCAGCGCTGCACCCGGCGTCGACCAGGCCATGGTCATCGGCATGCGCAGCCGCCAGGAGAAGGCGATGCTGCCGACGCCCATCGTCAGGCACAGCACCAGCAGACCGGATGCGGCCTGCTCGCCGGTCGCCCCGACGGCTCGCAGCCCGGCGAGCACCACCGCGAACGAACTCGTGAAGCCGACCACTGCGGTGATGACCCCTGCGACGATCGCCGGCGCAATGCCTGTGCGGGGACCGGCGGAGTCGGCGTCCACCGGGTCGACGGCGACAGCGCAGGAGTCGGCTTTCCTCATCGGGCTCCTCGGTCGACCAGGCGTCGTGCTCAGGGATTCGTCAGCGACGCAACTGCGAGGGTGGCTCTACACCCGCTGTGGGCTGGCGAACCGCGACCAGAGCGCAACAGCCGGGCGTGCACATCGGTGAGCGCCGGAATTGGAGCGGGCGACCGGTATCGATCCGGCGTAATCAGTTTGGAAGACTGAGGCACTACCATTGTGCTACGCCCGCGCTGCCGACATCGTTGTCGTGCTGGGCAATCGTAACCCAACGGTTAGGCTGCTCCGGGCGCAGTGATTCCCGGCTCTTGGACATGGTCGCCCGGACCTCAGGGGCACTGTGTTCCGGTTCCGGTTCCGGGGCATGGCAAGCTCGGTGTGGGGTATGCGCAGTAGTTTTCGGCGGTAGTAGGTCTCGGGATGTAGCGCAGCTTGGTAGCGCATCCGCTTTGGGAGCGGAGGGTCGCAGGTTCAAATCCTGTCATCCCGACAGTCAGTAGCAGCCGGATCGAACGATACGGGCGCCCGGCGGCCGATGGCCGAGCGGTTCCGCCCTGTTTCGGGGAGGATGGGCGGCATGCGCACGAGAAGCACGAGATACGGAACCGCAGTCGGCCTGATTTTCGCGCTCGGCGTCGGCGGATGTGCGGCCGGTGGTCAAGCCGGCTCCGGAAGCGATGGATCAAGTGGATCCGGCCTCGCAGCCGGATCGAGTGCCCTGCCTGCCGCCTCGTCGCCCTCCATGGCGACGCAGGCCGCGTCGTCCTCAGGGCCCGCTGTGCCCACGACGACGACAACCGGGACGACGACAACAGGGACGACGACGACCGGGACGACGACAGCCGGCACTGCGGCCGGTATTCCGGCGGCTCCGAACACCGCCGGAACGGCAGCGCTGCCACCGACCAGCGCCGCTGCACCGGTCACGTCCGATCCGGGCATCGTCGCGACGCCGCTGCCGAATTGCAATCCGAGCACCCTCAGGACGAACGTCAAGGGCGAGATCACCTTCACGACCGGCGGCACGGTGCGTGAACCGTGGTTCGTCGGGTCGCCGAACGACGGTCGAGGCTACGAGGCCGCCGTGGCGCAGGCCGTGGCCAAGGAACTCGGGTTCGGAGCGTCCATGGTGCGCTGGACAACCTCGAACCTGGGTGAGGTGGCATCCGGACACCCCGGCAACGCCGCGAACTTCGATGTGGCGCTGGGCGAACTCGCGACGCCCGATGGCGAGTCGCCGGTGGACTACTCCACGGGATACTTCTCCATGTCCGAATCTGTGGTGATCAAGACAGGAGCTCGGGCACCGGCGAACGTCGCGGCCATGAAGAATCTGCGGGTCGCGGAGGTACCGACGGCCGGTACGAGCCCGGTGAGCAATCGTCTACCGGCGTCCCGGAGCAGCGGCTATCCATCGGTCGCCGCCGCCGTTTCTGCACTGAACGCCGGCGCCGTCGACGCGCTGATCCTGCCGACTCCGACCGCGGTCGTCACCACCGGGGTCACCGTGGTCGGACAGCTTGCCGACGGCAAGGAGCAGCCCCGCCAGTTCGGCATGGTGCTGGCGAAGAAATCGCCGCTGACGTCCTGTGTGTCTGCGGCCATCGATCAGCTGCGGGTCACCGGCACCCTGTCGACCCTGTTGGCGAAGTGGATACCGGCTGCTGCAAAACCGTTGCGCTGAAACGGTTATGTGCCTCGCCGAACTTTCCGGCAGGGTTGGCAGCTGGGTCGGTCCGCGCCGTCGTCGGGCTCCGCGTCAACGCCTCAGGTGGTTGAAGACCCCGCCGGACCCGGCTCGGTCGACGGTGATCTGATTGATCCGAACGCTCGGTCGGGTGCCGCCATAGGGCGCCCAGGACCGAACGTAGGAAGCGTGGCCCCCCGACACTCGGTAGACCCGCCCGGCCGGCATGCAGGTCAGGAAGGTGCCGTCCGCCGGGTAGAAGCGCAGATGGGCCCAATGGCCGGCCTGGCCACCGTGATTGATGGCCTGGACGTCGACCTTGACGGGGACCTTGACACCGTCGAGCGGCGCGAGGGCGGCGACGTACAGCGGCGCGCCCCCGGCCATCCGGAAGATGGCGGTGGTGCCGTTCGCCGACAGGTATGTGCCGTCTCTGGGTACGGCGGCCAGGTGGGACCACTGCCCGGGCCTGCCGGCCAGCGCGATGGCAGTCGCGTCGACCAGCTGGGACGAATACTGCCTTCCGAACGCCGACCAGGTCGACACGTACACCGGCGCGCCACCGGCGATCCGGTACACCTCGCCGCCGGTGGTAGAGCGGATGAACGTGCCGTCCGGCACCATTCGTCGCAGGTGCGACCAGATCCCAGGGTGTCCGGCCATGCTCACCGCGGCGGCGTCGACGAGAGTTGACGGCCGGGATCCGCCGAAGTGGGCCCAGCTGGCCACGTACACGGGCGCGCCGCCGACGGTTCGGAACACCTGCCCGCTGCCGGACGCGGTGAGATAGGTGCCGTCGGCGGGGGTTGCGCGCAGGTGAGACCAGTCGCCGGAGTGGCCGGCGTTGGCCACGGCTGCCGCGTCGACCACGACGCTGGGGTGTTGGCCGCCCACAGCAGACCAGGCGTGGAGGTAGATCGGCGCGCCGCCGGCAATTCGGTAGACCTCGCCGCGGCCGCTCGCGGTGATGAAGGTGCCGCCGGCGGGTACGGCGCGCAACGTTCTCCATTGGGTGGCGGTCAGGACTTTGACCGGTTTGCTCCCACCG
>JAABUU010000768.1_pt1 | contig 65658 bp, 68 predicted proteins | sample 5559301 | NCBI WGS metagenome assembly JAABUU01 (sample SAMN10711884, study PRJNA513360) | rock metagenome | isolation source: Antarctica rocks | place: Antarctica: Victoria Land, Richard Nunatak white
CGAGCTCCTTTCTGGGGGTCTTATTACCAGAAATTGTAGTTAACGGAGCCCTTCTGAGCATGGTGGATGTGGTTGAAGAAAGGTTGATTGTTTTGAAGGTACGCGATTTTACGTGTTTTCGCTTAAGACTAGATTACATGTAAATTACAGTGTGGCTGGGTCTTGGCATTCCGAGAACATAGCTCGTCATGCTCCGTACCTAGTATGTATGTACTATTTACTGCTTCGGCTCCATAGAACTACCTATGTACCTTAATCTACATCTTCTTTCTACCCACATGCCACGCATATTAGATCCTTGTTTTTTGGCGATCATGTACTTTAGAAGGTACAGGTCCTTCCTGCAGCGGGCTGGACATTGCATTAGCAAAAAGCCTCTTAACAAGGATAATTTGTATGAGGGCGTAAGCCAGCTAGATAAGGTACTCCGTACTTCTGTGCCTTAATGGAGCGGAAGACAACAGCGTGAACAAGTCAAATAAGCCACAACCCTTGGCATAACAACTGCATCGGAACTCCACCCAGACCAAGCTTAGCCTTCACACGAAGGATGACGGATATACTTGTATGTACTCCGTACCTTAGGAGCTATTTCAGGAGCTATTTCTCTGTGGAAATTTGAGGGCCGTGGCTTTGCAAATCGCCGATTCCGCCAAAAGGTAACCTCTCGAGTCTCGAGTCTCGAGTCTCAGTCTCGAGGATTTCGAGAAGATCTGCCAAATCCTCGTCGTCGTCGTCGACGAGTCAGCAGAGCGCCAATCCATGAATCAGCAAAGTATCGAATGCTTTGGTGGCTGGCATGGGCTTGGCAAGGATGAAGGTCCTTTGGTCTCACCTTCTTCTTCTTCTTACACCCCCTTGCTCATAAGCACTACGGCATGCCACGCTCAATACTGCGCGCAGCTAACGATGATGCTCGCGCATCGCCCTTCATGCTTGGCAAGCACGCTGGCTCGCACGGGACAAGAAACTGAAGACACAAAGGAAACAATACGCGTCGGGATCTAAATGGGGATCCCTCGGTAATGCCCGAAGAAACCAGGGACTGAGCTGCGTTCTTTTGCGTGCACTCAGCGTTTGGTCTGCTCTAAACCACCCTGAAACTTCCAACTTTAATCGCGGCCTGTGTACCAACCTCTAGAAGCGACTTTCCCCCATCAATGAAAAAGCGGCTACACTATGTGTAAGTGGGGGTAAGCTTTCAAGTCACTGAACCTTGATGTATGCGGTAGGCTGTCCAGATCGATTGAGCATTGCTTGTTGTTTAGTGCGATTGTCTCTTCACACAACACAAAGGAGCAACGCCGTCATATTCAAAACTCTCAAGTCTTGTTTATAAGGCAGCTGCCTGTACGCTCTGCCATTCCACAGCCATGAATGGCCCTCCTCCAGGCGTCGATCTCTCGGAGACGCAGGTCCCTCGCATACTGGGTGTCAATATAGCCACCTTTGCTTTGGCAGTCACGACCATCGTATTACGCTTCGTTTCGCGACGACTGTCCCGCGCACCACTCTGGTGGGATGACTGGCTCATGATTCCGGCAATCGTAAGTCGTAGGATCTGGACACAGAGTTGCACATGTTTTGACCGCTAAACAGACTTTTGCTGGTGCTATGTGCTTTGTATCCATCACATATAGTAAGTCCTTCACAGTATTGCAAAGCCAGGACTTATTCGGGCCTTTCCAGTGGTGGACCACGGACTGGGGAAACACGTCTGGGTAGCTCCCAAAGATGCGGGTGTCGTTTGGGCGAAAGGCCTCTTTGTATCAGAGGTCAGCTACACGGGCATAATCTGCAGCATCAAATTCTCGCTATTGGCGTTTTATTGGCGGATCTTCAAGCAAAGCAAAATTCGCATTCCTATCTATATTCTGGGAACCGTCGTCAGTTGCTGGGGAATCGCAGTCGTAAGTGTCTTTCCAACCTCAAAACGATCCCACTTTAATCAAGTCTTGATTAGCTGCTTGTTACAATCTTCCAATGCACGCCCATCAGCGGTTTCTGGGACCGCTTCTCACCCACACCTCCTACCAGGCCTATCAAATGCGGCGTCAACGTCAATCAGTTCTTCGATGGAAACTCCATACCTAATATCGTGACGGACGCTGCGATCCTCATACTTCCGATACCATTCGTTTGGAAACTACACCTGCCCAAGGCACAGAAAGTGGCTTTGTCCAGTATCTTCCTCCTAGGCGCATTGTAAGTTCCAGTTCAATGATTCGGTGCCCCAGCGTCTAAATTTCAACGGTGCGTGCTAACTCCCTGCGAAGTGTTGTCGGAGTCTCTGTTGCTCGATTTACGTTCATCATCAATCTTGACCTGGCGTCGCCCGACATCACTTGGAATTTTGTCAACACCCAAATCTGGACAGGCGTTGAAAGTCACGTTGGCATTGTTTGCGGTGAGTAAATAAGCTGATACAGGTGCAACCTTTACGTGTCTGACGCTCCTCAATAGCTTGTCTTCCATCCCTTCGGCCGCTTCTCAACCTCATACTTACTGGTTCCGTCGATCGATCAATTCCCAGTGGTGGAAACAGCAGCAAAGACAGCGGAGTATTCAGGGGAAAGCTCCATAGCCTCTGGAGCTCACATGCCAATAGCTACAATACTGGCTCTGGAAATGCAGTCTCCGGGGCTGTCAGGGACGACAGCAACCGTGCGTTCGTCAGGTTGCCAAACGACGGCGATGCTGACTTCATTCACACTGGTATAGCGCTGACAGATGTACACAAGAGCAATAAGATCCAAGTGCGAACCGATGTATATGTCGAAAATGATGCTTAAGAATTGTGCTATATGATTTAGGTGCTGAAAGACAATACGCTGTATTTTTGACAGGATCGATAAACAAGCTTTACTGTATATTGTCCGTTGATATTCAACCTCTGGTTACATAATGGTATAAGATCACACTGCCACTCGCACCTGCAAAGTGATGCACCAAGTCATCGTCGCTGGTTCGCGGGTATTAAACGTATCACATTAGCTGAGGTTTCTAAAGTGCTGGTATGGTGTCTTTTCAGCGTCATAACGGTTTCGTACGTTACACGCTTGGATTCTGTACTTCCTGTCTCTGCGACGACCTTTTACGAAACCCCGTAAAAACCCAGCACGTTATATTTAGCATACCAGACATTCAGTCCTGAAACTGTCAGATCCTAAGGTACAAACAGGACTACGAACTTGGTAAACCCACCTATAACCACTCACCCAACCTGTCAAATGACAGACCTCGAGCCTGGCAGACCACTGAGCAACGGGGTCGAACCTACTCACCCAGTTACTAACAAGATCGTCCACACGGGCAGCAGTGCTCCCGGCGCAGGCTACGTCCTCAATCGGGATTACGCGGCAAGCACACGCCTGAACTGTCAGTTCTTCCTTTGGAAAGAAGAGCTCGGCTTCAACTTACACCCCAGCGTCGACATTCCACAATCTGGCTCCCGCATCGCAGATATCGCCACCGGCACGGCTATCTGGCTTCTCGACCTCGCCCGCTCTTTTCCGAATTCCCGCTTGGATGGCTTCGACATCAGCCTCGAGCAATGCCCGCCGCCAGATTGGCTACCTGGCTCAGTAAGCCTGAACCAGTGGGACGTCTTCTCGCCTGTTCCGTCGGCATTAAAGGGCCAGTACGACGTGGTGCATATCCGGCTCGCGCTACTCGTGGTCCGCTACAACGATCCTCGCCCGATCCTGCGCAACGTCCTGGAATTGCTGAAGCCGGGAGGTTACCTGCAGTGGGACGAACTCAATGTCTTCGAGGCATACGTCGCAAGCACTAATCCAACTACCGATACCGAAAAGTTCCAGCGCGCCCAGGAGCTGACGGATCTGGGCCGGCTGGAGTGGGTGCGCGAGCTGCGAGGGATCATTGAGCAGAGCGGGTTCGAGCAGACGCAGGAGTTCAAGTACGAGTGCAATTTGACGCTTGCAAAGTACTACCAGGACATGCAGTTCTTGGTAATGGAGGAAGAGGCGGCGAATGCGCCGAGCGTGGAGAGGAAAGCGACTGTGTACGGGGCCATCAACGCGACTTATGAGGAGTCCAAAAAGGGGATTGCGCGGTGCACGCCTAAGATAGTCGTTGTGGCGAGAAAGTCAAGGCGAGAGTAGATGGCCGAACTGGCGTCTGTTTTTGCTTGTACTGTAGCAGTACTGTACTAAGATTCAAGAGCCATTCTCCGATTACAGAAGAGTGTTAACTTACCGTACGACCTTCACCCAACTGGTATTGCAGATTAAATACAGTTAACTATACACCCGGTATGGTGTTATCAATTTTCTCTCTTTCCTGCTTCCACTTTTGAATACTTTACGTTCTTAGGCTTCTGTACCAGTCTGACGCGGGGGTTTACCTCCATGGCGAAGGATCCAGACAGAAAGCTACGAGCCGCTACATGCACCTACAGTAGTTGGTTAAGTAGATGGCTTCTAGGCGCCATAGAGCGGCTTCTACAGTAAGGCTTTTGCTAGCCCAGTCGTTCGTCTGTCTTGAAGGGGATCGTCTTGGGGGATGCTGTGTAAGCCCAAACATACATGCATGTGGTCCGAGAGTCTTCCATTGGTTTTCAAAGTCTGCCGTTGTCCATCTCAAGTCTCAAACCTGCCTCTTGGATCCCAAGCCCGGTTTTCGTTTCCTGCCACTCCAGCGTACCGTACTGTGAACCTCTCATTATCAATTGATTGTGCATGTCACCTCGCTATCTATACTTGGCACACTCAAGTCGTGAAATCATGAGCGTTGAATACCTGTATGTCCTCCCCGTACTCGCGTCTTTTGCATTCTACCTTGTTTGTGCAATTCTCCTCCAAAGGAGTCGGCAGAAGACAACCCAGAAGCTCGGATGTAAGCCTCCTCCAGGGCTTCCACAACTGGACCCGTTCTTCGGTCTCGATGTAGTATTCCAAGTGCTATCTTCCTTCCGCGAGCGCAGGCGCAATACCTCTTTCAAGGAGCAATTTGACAGATTCGGGCCGACATTCCAATCCCAGGTCTACGGAACAATCAAATTATTCACAATTGAGCCCAAGAACCTCCAGTCTGTTTTTTCTACTGACTTTGAGAGCTGGGGCGTGCAGCCTCTGAGGCTGTTTTTTTTCGGCCCGTTTGTCGGAAAGGGTATCATGACTACAGACGGTGTCTTCTGGGAACATTCCAGAGCTTTGATGAGACCGACTTTTTCTCGGTTGCAGATTGCGAACCTCTCAGCATACAGTGTTCATGTTGATCGGCTTATTGATCTAATACCAAAAGATGGCTCCAATGTGGATCTACAACCTCTTTTTGCTCGGCTAGCTCTCGATTCGTGTACCGAATTCCTCTTTGGCCAGTCCACCGCTTCCCTGGCCTCAACAACGGTAGCTGATGCAAGTACTTTTCTCGAGGCGTACAATTATGGACAAGCCGGAGTTGGGAAGAGGATGCAGCTTCCGCAATGGAACTTCTTGACGCGGGATAGACGCTTTTGGCGTTCCTGCGCTATCGCTCGCGAGTTCGTGGAGAACTATGTTGAAAAGGCGCTGAGCTCCCAAGAGAGTGCGGACAATAAAAGCGACCGACTGATCCTCGCGCATGAATTCGCTAAACGAACCAAGGACCGCGATGACATTCGCAACCAACTCTTGAATGTATTCCTCCCGGCCCACGATGCGACAAGTGTTGCTCTTACCAACATTTTCTTCAACCTTGCCCGAAATCCAGAAATATACGCCAAACTTCGGGAAGAGATTCTCGCAGCAGGTGACGCAGAATGGACCTTTGAACGCCTCAAAAACCTGAAATATCTCCAAAACGTGATGAACGAGACCTTCCGGCTGAACCCTGCCATTGGCCAGATGAACCGCATCGCTCTACGCGACACCGTCCTCCCCACCGGCGGCGGTCCCACCGGAACGTCTCCAATTTTCGTCAAAAAGGGATCCGGCGTGACCACCAGCTTCTACGCCCTGCACCGTCTCCCAAATATTTACGGCCCGGACGCCCACATTTTCCGCCCTGAGCGCTGGCAGACACTGCGACCTACACACTGGTCGTACATGCCATTTGGCGGCGGGCCACGCGTTTGTATCGGGCAGCAATTGGCGCTGACGGAAGTGGGCTATGCGATTGCGAGAATCGTAGGGCATTTCCCGAGAATTGAGAATGCGGATCCGGTGCTGGAGTTTGTGGAGCAGTGGAAACTTACGACGGATAGTAAGAACGGGGCTAAGGTTAGGTTGTTCCGGACGTGAGTGTGGCCTTCAAAGAGAGATGGCGTATATAGTGCACGATGAACTATTGGAGAAGCAGTGCCAACGTAAGACATGAGAAAGAGACCACGATCGCGGCTGAACAAATGACAGCTGTACCAAACCCACCCGGCAATAACACTCTCCTTTCCTCACGCACTTTGCGTTTCATTCCCGCCGGATCCAAAAATTTCTAACCCAACAAACAACAGAGAGGCAAAACACCAACTACATCCCTACTGATGGCAGTGCGACATGAACGCCCACCCAATCAACTCGTAAATCACTGCCCAAAGCCAAGAACCAACCCAACACCTAGCTCTCCATCCAACCCAACAGCTTCCACCGTCACCTGATCCTTCAAAACAAACAGCAACCACCCCACAAAACGCCCCAGAAACATCTATCGTTCAAACTCCTACAACTCTACACAGCTAGTCCCCTACCTGCCGCCCGGCAGTACCGTTATCTCATCCACCAAACCCGACACTGTCTAGACCGGACCCAGGCAATCCATCTCCCAATATCCCCAAAATCTGGAGTCTTTGTTCGCTTCCCCAGCATGAGATCTCCTCTCTCTCCCCTAGCCTTTTCTCCCGTGGAGTTTTCATTAGACGCAAGAGAACGCGGAGGAGATTGGAGGTGGATTAGCTCGTTTGTTTTGTCATGTGTGATTTTGATATGTTCTTTGATACCTTGTATACTTTCTTTGGTACTAGAAACCATACTTCCCAGCACGAGAAATCATTTTTTTTCCCCTTAGATTCGCCGCGTGGGCAAGACGGAGTAGGGGCAGGTGCGGCGCTAGGGAAGATCGATGAACTGGAGATGTTTTTTTGTTAGGAGCTCGTCGAACAGATTCTAGGCGGTCAACGGAGTCATCGATAGCTCTCATCAGAGGTTTAAAACGGAACTGGGCTTTGCGAAATTTCATGCTTGAGCAGTGGTTTCACTACTAACCCTCACCCTCACCCCCCTCCCTCCTAAATCCCTCCTCTCTACCCCCAACGCCAAAGAAAAACCCTCCACGCCAATCGGCGTGTCTCTCTCTCTTACCCACAGCACAGCTTCGTCTTTCCAAAAAATTCTAACAACACCTGACCTCCAACCCCATCCCCACTCTGGTTGATACAATACAGTAAGCTTCAGCTTTCCTGTTTCTATCGACCCTCGAATTGTAAACAGTCATCCAAAAACAAAACAAAAAAAAACCCCGTTCCGCATCGCCACAATAACCTTTGCGTTTTAACTCGTCCGCATCGGGGTTGTGAATCCGCTCCCCCCCCCCGGCCCCCCCTTTTAGGAATCAACAGACAGCGAGGCGCATATATCATACACCGACAGCAGCAGCAGCAGCAGCCGCCGCTCCATGTTGCTAAAGAAACTAACGCGGCGCGCTCTCCGCCAACGTGCATGCTAGGGTAGATGATAGATGCGCCTCCTGCTAGCTAAAAAGGGAAACGGATGGCGTTGGCGAAACGGCGGCGTTTTTGCGGGCGAGTCGAGAGTCGTTTTGATGGTTTTTTTTTTTTTTTTGGATTGTTTACGACGGGGGTTGCAGACTGGCGCTCGTTCGACCCATGGAAGGTCGTCCGTCCGCCGAGCCGATTTTGGTTGGTGCGGGTTTCCAGTTGTGCTTGGTTCTGGGCTTTGGGGAAGGGAGAAGCATGGCTTGCGCGAAGGCGTATAGGGTGTGTGTGTGTGTGTGTGTGTGATGTTGGTGTTTGGGTTGGTGTTTGGGAGACTGTCTGGATATTGTACTGTACGCAGCTTTGTCGTTACTGGAACCCTAGTTATTTGAGGCTGTCTCGCCATTGTCGACGCAGAAGCATCATCTGGCTGTTCCTTTCTTGATGCTCGTTTTCGCGATCTAATGATTTATCAAGGAGCAGTCGTTTTTGCTTGCTTGTTCGACTTTCTTGCCTTCGCGTTTAGATGAGCCAAAAAAAAAACCCTCCGGTAGCCATCGAAGGGAATGGAAGTTGTCAAGATTGTGCATTCTGCCCATGTGATTGATCCGCGCGGCTTCCGCAAAGTTATCAAAGAACTGCACTGATTTTGGATCATCAAGGCAAGTCGCTCCGCCAAGTTCAATGAGCTGTTAGCAGGGACTTGGGTGGAGAACAGGCGGATTGAAGAAAGAATCTTAATATGAGGTTGGTTGCCAAAGGGTATGAGCTGCGGCAGATGCTGTCAAAAAACCGAGCGGGTTGCCTTAATATTTCACAGATCATCTGCTTGTTCTTCGAGTCTTGGTACGGTACGTAAGAGTCAGCGACGTTCATGTTCAAGAGGTTGTGGATCATCTTTCGGCCCTGCAGAAGATTCATAGTTAGTAATTCCTGGGGTTCTAGGGTTTTCCGGGCCCACACAAACTCGCTCCCTGGCTGAATATTTTCTGAGAATGGAGGCTTTAGTATCGGAACCGAGTCATGGGGACGTGCAATCGCACTATAGTGACTAACCATTCGCCAGGTAGGACCGTATCGCTTGAGATTGTCAGTTGAGATGCTTTGCGGACCATTTCAGACGAACTCAAGACCCTGGGACTGCTGTATTGAGATGGTGCGAGGGAATATGTAGAGAAGAATTCATGTTACTTAATTGGTTAAGATAATAGCATTTTGACTGTGGGTTGATGCTGCACAGGTATGCTTTAATTTTGGGGTATTGGGCGGACATCTTCCCAAGGCATTCATTCCAACTGGATTGATAGGTACGAGGAACTATGTAGAGAAGGAATGAATTTGGTGGGTCGTTTGGTGTGGAGTTGGTCTACCTGGTGATAATCGCATTGACACTTTAAATGTTTAAGGAAAAAGTTGCTGGCATGTAGATATTGACTGTCTTTTAAGTTTTACTAAAAAGCATAATATGAAGTTTTCCTTACTTGAAATTTTGAAGCGAACAGTGTCTACTCAGCTTCCACGAAGCCTTGTCTTCGAGTTCAAAACATATTTCTAATTCACCATTTTCTCAGGCGTATGCTCCTGCCGTGGCTGTTAGCAATCCACGATTGGGGTTTGACTAACCGATTTCTTGTGACAGACTGCAGCATTCGAGATTCTATGACGCATGCAGAATTCCTAGAGCTTGGCAGCCCTTGGCGCATACTCATTAAAAAGCTGCACCAAATGCTTTGTCGACGCTGCCTCTAAATGGCCTTCATGCACAACAGAAAGATCATATTTCCTCGCAATCAGATACGTGATATGCGCCGTCGACTTCTTATGCAAAGAGTCAATACCCGCATTCAAATGTTCCGTGACCAAGGCTGCATGCTTCGATAGCTTATGGAAGTCCCCCTTGTTCCGGTGGTCGCGCACAGAAACGAACTCGTCTGGGCTCAGCTTCTTGAGCAGCCCGTTGCCGTTATGGGTGAAGAGAGGGACGGCAAGATAGTGGTCCTGGTACAGGGCGATGACAATGGCTTTCCGTACCTTTGTATGGATGGGTCCAAACTTCGTATCGCTTCTGTATCTGTCGGCGACGGTGACGTTCGAGGACGCGGGGCCGCCTTGATTCAAATCCGTTTCATGCATTGCTGCTCTTATTAGCATTCCAGGGCGGTACGACGCCTTTGGAATCTTAGCGCCCCTGCTGTTCTGTGCAGCCATGAGAGCTTGGTCCCGCTCCGAGGTTGGCATGCACGATTCTTTGTAGATCGAGCCGGCCCTGACCCTGGGTTGGTAGATGGTTGATCTGGCCGCTGCGGCCACGCTCGCATTGGACTGCCACCCTGGATATAGGCCTATTCGGGGCTTTGGGATAGGTATGGCCTGGGATGGCGGCAGCCTGGAATTATTGGAAGTCGCTGTGAGCGGCTGCTTGCTGGAGTATGTGTTGCTCTTTGCATTCGAAGGCTTTCTGTGCTGCACGGGCTTAAAGCCATCGTCTTCGGCCACTGAGGATATCGAATTCTGTATGGGGTTCTTATTTGTCAGACACGTCTCGCTTGGGGTTAAGCTTACATTTGAAGGGAGTTGGGCCGGGCTTGGCTGAGAAGTGGCTGCCAATTTCCTCCAGGAACTGCCACCAGCAATGACACTCGGTGGTGCTCTGCTAGATATTCTTCGAGACATGATATTAGATGTGAAATCTGTGATCTGTGATCTGTGCTACTTGTCGAATGTTGCTTATTAGATCGACTTAGGGGTCAGAGTAAGTCTTTTAAGAATTGGAATTCAGCTTCAGTTCTTTGCTGATAAACGACAAATATATGTCCTTTGTTGGAAACAAATAGTTGGCAGGCTCGGGCAATAGTGTACCAAACGAAGGGAGTGAGGAGAATGCGAGTTCAACGAAAAAGTGCGTCTTTGTCGAGAAAACAATGTCTTTCAAATATACTTTGTCCCTGGGTGTCAATGTTACAGATATGTGGGATAAAGAGATTTTGATCGGATAGAATCATATAGATCGCGGGACCAGCTCTTCGTTCCTTTCGTATCTGCTCTCCTACTGCAAAACACATACACAATACGACACCAGAGCTATCGCGTTACAGTTCAATATTTCTCATCGACTTCATCACTGCACCATGGATTTTAGACGCATGAGTATCGGCGTTGGGAGCTTTGTACAGAGAACGCTCAGGAAGGCTGGTTGCCCATGGAAGACCGTAAAGGCCCAAAGCCCGCTGTTGTCACGGTCGGCGCTTTCGAAGCTGTGGTCTGGAAGATCGCAATCAATGAACGAGGGGCACAGCAACAATCCACAGCAAGCGAACGACGCCCTAGAAACCACGGCTATCGATCTGCCGGATGCTCAGCCTGAGTCAGAGGTCCCCCTTCTCCAGACAGAGAGCCAAGCAGAGGAAACTGAGCCGCTAGACAGCCCGCCATATACTGATGGACCCAGTCGTGTCATCCTTGCTAACGACGGTACCAAAAACTGTCTTGCGCTTCTTCTTACCGAGAGACTTGTTGCTGACTTGAACGAAATTGACGAGACCAGGCGTAAGCTAGAGATCGTTGAGAAGAAGTATGAGAACATCCAGAGAAAAGTCAACATCAATCAGATCTTCGTCAACCAATCAAATGACACAATCCAAGTAACGGAAAGCGAGGAAGAACGGAATCGGACGATTAGGGAGATTCAGGAGCGCGAGCAAACCCTGCTCAGAGATAACGAAATCAAAGATTCTCTAGAGGAGGAAGTCCGCACGGAATCACGGAACCTACGATTTATGCAAGATACATCGCAGGCGATGCTCAGGCACGTTTTCACCGAGGCGGAGTTGGTCAGCCTCCCCAATCCAGACACGAATGACCTTTGCGAGAATGAGGATGAGGACGACGCCGCTTCTGAAACACAAGATGAAATCTGCTCCAGTGCCCAACCGTTGACGATAGACGGTGGCAATGATGCTATAACCCTGCAATTTCTACACCATCAAGCCGTCCTTGCAAAGCTTGATGAAGCAAGAAGGGTGTACGTTGAGCTGCAAAATGCATTCGATAATCGAAATGAAACAATAAAAATGGAGCTACAGGAATTTCGGCGGATGGTATCCGAAGGCCTTACGAAGGCCTCAGAAACAGACTTTCACCTCTGTTGTCTCAACGACTTGCGGGAACAAACGACAGCTCTTATACACGCCGAAAATTCCTTCTATGATGTCCTTGCGGAGGCACACGGTCTCGGGCTTCTCGAAAACACATCAGATCAGGGATCGAACTTCGTCGACGATGTAGACGACGGCTACAGCTTGAGCTTGGAAGCCGACATGAGGGCTGCGCCCGACCGTAAGTTCATCGACAGCTGGATAGATACGATCATTCGCGATGACGACATAGAACAGCTAAAGCCCGAAGATAGGGATTCAGACATTTGGGATGCGCAGAGCATAGGCATTTCTGAGAGCTTCAGTATGTGTGATCGTACGGGAAACAGTAGACACATTGCTCGTTGGCAAGAGACCTGCGAGACCCAACGTCAAGAGAGTGAACGTTTGCGAAGGGGGACCATGGGACCTTAAATACTCAAACACAGAAATGATCTCCGTTGATCAAAGAGAGCACACAATACGGCAGCCCACAAAACGTCATGAGTCGTAACTCCTTGGCATCCACTCGATTCGTTTCTTCCAACTATCCTAGTATGGCCGAACAGCCCATTAAAACGATTTGTCATTCCAGGCCGAATCTGCATTTTGTTTGAGCACCACCGACCAAGTATGCAGGGGATATTAGCAGGTCCCGCATCGTTACAGTAACTGTGGACCCAACAAACAAGATACTCGATAGAAACGAATATTCTCCAGATGCGGGAGCTTTAAAATAGCGGATATTAGCACTAGAACCAGGTGATTGCAGATACCGTGACTATTGCCTTAGATTAGCTGAACCGCTGGTAGAGTCTGGCTTAGGAATGGTATCGCAGTTTCTATTGGCGTAAATGGAGGCCTTTGGTATCGATGCTTCTCAAGCGCCACAGCATAGCGGCTGCTGTTAAAACGTAACGATGTGAACTGTGAATGCTTCAGGTGTGGGGCGAACACAATCTGCCTTCTAGCATCTACGTGACTCCAAGCCCAAGTCGGTCGTCCAACTCGCTAAAGGATGTGTTTCATCTCCTGAGGTTGTTGGGTTGGGAGGACGCGGGATGGACCCGGGGTAAGTATGATTCTGCACCTTTGTCCATTCTCCGGTGACCAGTTCTTTTCGTAGCTGGGTGCCCTCACTTCCTCGGATTTTAGAAAGGAATGGATTGCAAGTCGTCGCTGCGGAGCACAAGCGGTTCAGTGCAACGAAAACGCCCTTCCTCACCAACATCATGCTTCGGGTATGGGATGCGAGGCGCCTTCGATTGAGCCTGGTAGATGGAGCGACTTTTTGACAATTACTTGACAAGCTCGAGGAAGAAAACAGAAAAGCAAAGATAGAAATGACATTTAGATTTGAGGACCGAAGGTGTTGTCGGGGAGAAACCAAAAACAGAGTGATGTTGAAAATATCATGACCGAAACAAGACCCGCTCTTCCCCAGTGTTGTATAAACCTTGCCAGGAGTGTTCAACTTAGATGTTCCTCTTAAGTGACAGATTAATCAATACATCCTAGTCTCGGTATGCTCAGTTTATATGCAACTTCATTAGTTTAATTGTGCACGACTTGGGACCATCAATTGGCCCATGCCTCTCACTGTCTCCCAAATGACGTAGTTTCATATTAGAGAATGCGAAGAAGCGCCTGGAGCACGGGTAGGAGTCTGGGCCTGCGCGGCACCATCAGCCGAGCTTTGCAGGCAGACAGAAGCCTCAGAAGCCGCTTGAAAGCGTCAAGAGTTTTCTCGTTCTAAGCGACTGAGTTTATGGAGTAGGTGTGGGCGAAAAAGCTTTCTCCGCTGCCAGGTGGGCGAGTCTCGTTTATGCTCACTGCTAGCATACCCCTGCTGCTTCATCTGCATCCATGAGACACCACTGTTCACTCAAGATCATCCATTATACACACAGACAAGGTATCTAATGTAGGTATTACTGTCACCGAAGCTGTAAGTGTGTAGATTCTATGAAGGTGGAGGTTCAGCTAACTAAACCAACAGATACCCCTGACTAACCCGATTAGGATAGGCCCTGAGCATCACGTGCATCAACAGAAGCGGCAAAGCCCATCTCTTTCAAGCATACGTCCCTTCGAAAACACGCGCCCACTCGAGCAGATTTCCGCACATAAGCACTATGGCTAGCCTCAATGTCCTTCACCATCCATTCTATCCCGCTGCGCTTCATAAAAATGTCCTGCACTACCGGCGGCAAACCCGGGTCTTGCATGCAATTCAAGCACGCAACTTTGCCTTGGAAGGCTGGCATGGCCCACACTGGTTGCGGAGCTATAGACTCGAACACCTTCAAGGCGTGCGGAAGAAGCATACGGTCTAGCCGACTAGCAGTATCTACATCGACTCTGCCGTAAAGCGTCTTGATGGCGTCCGCGATCTCGCCAAGACCATAGGAGGGTTGTACGAGGAGGACAAATGTTAGTAAAGGGCTTACATTACGGCCGCGGGAAGATAGCTGGTTCTTACGGACCCAGGGAGCATGATGGCCGCCTACAAAGCCGAGTAGGCTCATCCTCTCATGGACCTCGAAGGCCGACACATAAACGAGGCCAATCACGCCTCCAGCCGTACCATCCTTAGTGCGTGTGCTCTTGCTGAGGCCACGGGCAGCGCCACCGCCGGGGATGCCGTCATAGGAGAGGTTGACCAAAACAATATCTTATCTTTCCGTTTCAATCAACGGAAGAAGTTGCGGGCGGACGGCCTCGGTGTTAGCGTTGCAAGTTGCCATGGACGGTTCGCTGGTGTTGAGGCGGGGAGGCTGATCATTAGGACTGGGTGTTTGGCAGCTCTAAGGTGGCATACAACAACATCATAATGGGAGGCCGAGTCCGAACCGCCAGGCGCAATCGTGAAGGTAGGCTTCGAGGTAGTCTTTCTTTCTTTCTGGGTTTCTAGTGGACAACAACCCCGTCGGGCACCAAGGGCGTAAAATGAATCATCAAAGAGAACGAAGTGGCAGGAACGGGAGGTGGGTAACTATCTTTGCATGTAGTGCTGGCGACTACGAACTATCTTGGTGAACTTGATGTTAGGACGACCAGAGGATCATACGTACCTTATTGAACAGCTTCATATATTGGGCTAAGCATACCAAAGACTACATCCTTCCGCTACTGGAGACGAACCCAACTGAAACTACTTACTGAGGCTTATGAAGCTAGACTAGGAAGTACAGAAGCCGAAGGAACAATGGAAGCTACAGCACAGCCACGGGACTCCTTGTATCAGACTTACTGTCTCGTCAAAGATGTTTAGAAAACCCGTTTAAATTACAATAATAGTAATTTACCGGTCGAGCAAAATCCCGAAGATCCGGATACGCCAAGTTGTTTCGCGCTAACCTTTCCCATTAAGATGTTGTCTAACCCATTGTATTTGTTTATATAGTATGGTAGTCTCGGAGGCTCGACCACAGCGAGCCGGTGTGTACGCCGCATGGTGGTATCTGGCTGATGAAGCTACATGCTGGAATACCTATATAAAAAAGGAAGTCGATTGACAATGTCATCCCTCAACAACCGCTCCCTACTTTTCCTAGCGGCACAATGGCTTCCAATACCAGCATGCCCCCAACCATGCGCTCCGTTGCAATAAACTCATACTCGGAACCAGCAAAGTTCCAGCTCGTCAATCTTCCAGTCCCATCTATTTCCTCCCCGACCGACGTCCTGATTAGGGTGCATGCGGCGAGCATCAACCCCGGGGATCTGATACTGGCTTCTGGGATGACGCGGCTGATGTTCCCGGTTGAGTTTCCGTACAAAGTCGGACATGACTTGAGCGGCACTGTTGTACAAGTCGGAGCGGGAGTTACGGAAGTCGTTGTGGGCGACGATGTGTACACAAATCTCCCAATAGCCTACGCAGGTAGCCATCTGTTCTTTTGCTTAGCTCGTAGCAAATCGCAAGAGTTTATAAGACTATAATCAACATTTGCTAAATCTTTCCCAGGCTCTGCGTCCGAATATGCGCTTACAAGCTCAAAGAACCTTGCGCTCAAACCAGCATCGCTGTCCCATGTCGAAGCTGCGTCCCTCCCCTGTGTCGCCATCACCACTATGCAAGCTTTTGACAGCGCCAACTCTGCCATCCCTGGCGGACTGTTGGGAAAGACTATATTCGTACCGGCAGGGCTGAGCGGTACCGGATCAATCGCGCTTCAGTTTGCGAAACACGTCTACCGTGCGGCAAAGGTAATAACCACAGTGTCTACCTCGAAATTGCCAAAGATACGCCAGCTACTAGGCGAAGACACCGTGGACCAGATCGTCGACTACACCAAGGAAGACGTGCTTAAGAAGGTAGAGAAAGGCAGCGTAGACTTCCTCTATGATACGGTAGGCACCGGCATGGCGCATCTTCCATTGATGAAGCCCAATAGTGGGATCATCGTCTCGATTTCCAATCTCCCTTCTGGTCGTGTAACGGCGAGGGTGTTTCCTCGGACCCCTTGGATTTTGAAGCGCATCTTTGACGCAGTGGACTTTTGGAATAGGAAGAGGGCCGGCCGATGGTCCGTCAAATGGGAATGTCGTTTGATGTGGGTGAAAGTAAGCGATCTGGATAGGATCACGAGACTAGCTGAAGAGAAGAGATTCAGACCTGTCGTGGGCCGTGTGGCGAAAGTGGGAGATTTACAAGAGATAAGAGACGCTTGCACGGCGATAAAGTCGGGCAAAGGCGGAGTGGGAAAGTTTGCAATTGAAATGGACTGAGATCTCACTTCCTGCCCGCTTTGCTCCACGTCATAAATCCGAGCATCCTCCGTTTCCAATGACCCGAGTAAGGTATAATAAGCCCATCCCACATCCCCCGTCCTCACTCTAATTTCCCACTAGCACATCTCTCCCAAACGCGCTTGCTGAGAAGTCTTTTTATGTCTACCTTTCTCGAATGTAAAAGTGGGATTTCTCATCCACCGCTTTATCTATTTAATCTTCTTTACACAACATGATGACCATCAAAAATCAGATTTGATGCCAAGAAATAATAAAAATTTCTTCCTGTATGGAGTCGTCAAAGCGCATTTGTCGACTTGTCCGTTTCCGGCCAACGCCAATCATGGGCTACAAAGAAAAACCCACCAAACCAGACGTTCCGCCCACTTGTCACGATGCCCGTCCGTCAGCTTTAGGTCATTGATCCTCTGAGTCTACTTCCTTTTGTCTGAAGCATCCAACCCGGAACTTCAAACCTTCCTTACCCAACCATCCCATGATTCCTAAATTTCCCGCAAACTCTCACCATCTGCAGAAACTCAAAATAGCCGCAAACCTTCGAAACCGAAAAGTTATCCCTTTACTACCACCACAACCGAAAACCAAAAATGACCACCCTCCTCCCCGCACCCACAAAACCCAACCCCCGCAAACACCACCACCCCTCCACTTCCCCCCCCCTCCCCCACTACCACAACCCCACCGCCGCCCGCATCCACCTGCCCCCCTGCACCACCCTTCTCTGCCCCCTCCATCCAAGCCCCCACCAGATCGCCTCCTACTACGACCCCCACTCCCGCGCCCCCCCCTCCACCGCCTCCTCCCTAATCCCCGGCTTCCAGCACTGCTACCCACCGCCTCAAATCATCCTCGCCGACGAGCGGCTGCGGCGCGGGCAGGGATCGAAGGAGGAGAGGCAGGCGGTGGACAGCTTTCGGAGGCTGCATGCGGGGATTTGGATCTTTGAGGCGAGGAAGGGGGGGGATGTGTGGGTGGATTATGGAGGGGAAGGGGGGGTGGTGGAGGGGGGAATGGTGAGGGCGGTGCGGGAGGATAGGGGGTTGGAGGGGGTGGGGGGGTGGTTTTGAAAGGATGGTAGGGGGGTGGTGTGGGGCGCGCGCTGGGGACTGGTGGCCGTTTACCTTATCGAGAAGGTGAATGATCAAAGATTTCTGCGGCCGAAGGACTGGCGAGAGTTGTTGAACGTGTGGTAATGGCGCTAAAAGGAGAGACCAGCATATTCCTTGCGGTTTCGCCGATTTTAGCACTACGGAGAACAGGCATGGCCAAGGTACTTATCAATGATTTTTCTATTCATGTTTTATACTTTGACGTAATCGCTCCAAGTATGGTTGTCCCTAAATCCCAAAACCTCTCTTATCTTCCTGTTCGACAACGGCGCCTCAAACTCACCCATCTCTCTCGTCACAGGCGTATTGGGACACAACTCCTTCAACAATTGGGGAGTAGTCATCTTAGTCGTATTCGTCGAGTTTGTTGCATTGAAGACTTGGAACCCCAATCCGTCCTTGCCCACGCATAAATCGCAAATCTGGCCCAAATCTCGCGCATCGATATAACTCCACGCGTTTCTCTTTCTGCAAGCAGGCTCATTCACAAATGCCGGGAAATACCGCTCGTACTCGTGAGGTTCTATCACGTTGCCGATTCGCAGGGCGTAGATGTCTGTTCCGGGAAATCGTCTTGCGAAAGTTCGAGCAGTTTTTTCTCCGCAAATCTTGCTCAGGGCGTACGAGTCTTCTGGGTCGACGTCGTAGTCTTCTTCCAGCGGGAACGAGCGGTAGTCACAATCGCCCTGAGCAAAGCAGACGCCGTATGTCGTCTCGCTGCTTGCGATGATTACCTTCTTGATGCCTAGCTTACAAGCCGCTTCGATGACGTTGTAGGTGCTCGTTACGTTCGCGCGGAAGGTTTCGTTGTCTGGGGCGAGCATGTTCCTCGCATACGCTGCGAAGTGAATCACAGCGTCGACGGGCTGGACAGGTGCTCCATGGTTCCCACGCTTGTTCTCGTATTCGCCCAGGCGGAAATGTGAGGATAGTGCGTTGAAGCATTGGCCGGAGTCTGTGAGGTCGGTTTTTAGGGTGTATACTTTGGAGTCCACGAAGGGGATAAGATCGAGGTTGAGGATTGAGTGGCCGCGAGAGATGAGATAGGGAATGACATTGCGACCGGCTTTGCCGCTGCCGCCAGTGAAGACGATTCTCTTGGCTGCGTGAGAGGTGGCCATTGTACTAGAGTTGAGTATTCAGGGATGGAGACTCCGAATGTTATAAGCGTTGACAATCGGTAATGCTTATATCAAAAGTGCCATGTGTGGGCAGAGTGGGGAATGAATGACATCAGTCCATGGAAATCCCAACGGGTCAATTGTGTCCGAGTGGGAAGGTACCTTGAACTCTCCGCGGAGCGCTCCGATTCTCGCGCGTGAGCGCCCGTGGCGCCTAAAGACTCTAGGTACCCAGAGAAGCCATATCCAAGAGTTCTCGCTTTTCTCGCTTTACTATTACACCTAACGCTCTTCCTTACCACGCTTAAAGTATCAACGACTCCAGGCTTGCATAATGTACCTACGAAGCCACCACTTGAATTCCATATTGAAGAATGACTTGGTCTTTTGTCAATGTTTTCGAGTTTGTCCATCCTTAGTCTGCGTTTGTGGATTATTCATCTTCGGACTTTAATTCTCCAGATCTACATTCAAGATATCGTACTCGCCTTGACATCTTCTGAGCCTCTATGTACACCTATACACGACAGAGGCTGTTACTGGCAAGCATAAGGCGAATGCTACACACCGACAGACATCACTCGTTTACTTTTACTGACTTACGGGCCTTATTATTACTTCGACTTCGCGGTATATTGCCTGTTAAGAACCTGTCTAGGGGGCTTCCGTTGAATATTGTTCAACGTCACTGTTGTCGAGGGATCCGGATGCATGAACCATTAGGAAACCCCGGCAATCCTTGCAAACCGAGGCGCTTGTTCGTGATATTCGGGTTTCTCTTATTTCGTGGTCTTTCTAACACTACTACATTGGTCTCGGAAGACGTTTTAGAAGGCTGGGAAGCTATTGTTTCTTTACGACTCCATCACTTTGGCACCTGAATATCCACTTCAAAGACCCAAAATTCTTCGACGATCTTCAAGAAATTGGAGCTAACAAATTCAAAGTCCATCAACAAGGCCCACCTCAATGGTGGATGTGCGCCTTAAAAAGTATGCAAGTGTTTGAAAGATATATTCCTATTGACACCCAAAAAGGGAATATATTGCCGCACAAAACGGTGGTTGTTCTTTGTTCAGTCGAATCGTTCGCTAAGGGCTGTGTTTGATTCTCACCGAAAGCTTGTCGAACGGAAATTTGGTGTAATTGCGATAAAGAAACCGGTCGCGAAAGGACTACGCTCGATCGTTTCGCCCTTGAGCTGTGGAGATCGGAGATCTGCAATTAGCTCTGAGAATTATTGTGTAGGAAAGACCCATTAAGCCCTTTGCGATTGAAGGACCGGAGAGACTGGAACTCTGTTCAAAGAATAAGTAAAGCACTGGCTTGCTTCCAATGTCACATCCATAGCAGCATGTATAAGAGAAGCTGATCTCTGCTGGTTTCAATGTCCAGCTGAATCCAAAGACAGCCTGTACATTCCCGACATTAGCTTTGTCTTTCAAGTCATCAATACACAATCACATCAAGAACGCTTTGGTATCCTACCTTAAACATGCATTTCCTCTCCACGGTCCTCCTTCTCGCCCTGAGCGCCGGCACTCTCGCCCTTGACAGCACGGCTCAAAATGAAACCGAAACTCGCCTCGAAGAGCCTCGCCTCGAAGAACGCATATCCATGATCACCGGTGTCGCCAGTATTGGCACCTACGGTGGTACCGACTGCCTAGGCCACCAATACGGCCCGGTTCATACAGACGATGATGGCAAAGGCCGCTGCATCCAATTCCGTCCCTCGCACAACATGGTTGGTGTCAATTGGGGTAACAGCGGGCTTGTTGGCCGTGCTGCGGGCCTGCACCCGTACACGGACAGCAACTGCAAGAACCCGCTGATGAAGGGGGACAACATAATTGTAGCGGGGAGCCCGAGTACGGATGCGGCGCATGGAACCAATGCGTGTTTTGCGTGGAAGACTTTTGGGGAAAACTGGAACTCGGTTAGGTTCAGTCACATGGGGAACTAAAGGATGAGGACGAGATTCGTATAGCTGAGAGCTGAAGGATTGTAACATTGTTGAAAATGTTTGATTTAGGGGTTTTCTGTCTCGCGCTCGGATATTGTTCCTGACAGACTCGGCGACGTTTTCTGGAGATGCTATACCTTGGTGTGGTTCTCCTATGCCGTGGCCATGCGTCTTCTATCATTGTATTATCATTATACTCTTTCAAAATTGGCGAACGCTAGTGTAACGTATTTCAGTTATAATGTTCATCCAGTGGACCCTCATGTCTCATCCTTAAAAGTCAGTTGCACCATTCTTCAACGCCAGGTTTCAACTTCAACCCTATTTCATCCCATGCCAACAACCCATACAACACCGTTGCCCCTACTACTCACAAGTTTCTTTGGTTCAGGTCCTCTTAATTCCGACTCGGACCATCACTTTCCACTTGGAATTTTAAGGGAACTTTTCCAGCCGGCTGGTTGAAACCCGTTCCGCCTACACCGTTCGACGCGCTGCAATCGCAGCAGTCATTCGCCCCAGAGGAGGGCTGTCCACTCGAATATTGCGTGCCAGTCTCAGCGCAGAAGCAGTTGTAGCCATAGATCTCCGCATCGGAAGATGCAGTCTCCGAGTTGGCCTTGGTGGGTGGTTTGGGGCCGCAATGGCTGAGAGCGCATGCGGGTTTGAAAGGGTTAAAGTAGGAAATGGAAAGATAATACCAGCCGTAAATGGGAGAGTGCGGAGGCTTGAGCGGAAAGCGCAAAGATGAGTGTGAGCTCTGGGAAGAAATGACTCTTGAGGGGATTTTTCTACTAATTTCAGCTCGGTGACGACCAGAGTAGAGACTAAAGAAACAATATTGGAGACGGAGAACCGAACGAACCAGCGAATACGAGTGTACTGAAGACCCTCATTCAGCACCAAGCACGGGTGATACCGGATCACCTTCTGCCCATCCCTAGATCTATTTGGATGTTTAAACGAGGATCAACAGATCGGAACCCTCCGATGTATTCCGAGAGAGAGGATTCCGTTGAGGGGACCGAAGTCTCAACATCCGCATCACAACATATCGAAATCTCATCATATACAAGACCAGAAGAAAATGAACAATGACCTGATAATGCGGAGCTTGTCCATCGACGGGTGTCAGCTCTTTCTTTGATCGCACGCGTCGCTGCAAATGTCTCCTGTCAGCTTCACGAGATTGGGTTAATACCTCGCTTAACGCTTGATGATCTGCGTTGTCGGGAGACTCAGGGTTGGATATTTTTGTCATCCACGTGCGTTTCTCAGTAATTGCTTCGACGATGTGAGAGGCTGACAAGAGGCTGCTGTGCCTCATGGTCATGGCTCATATGGACCGGTAAGGGCGCGAATGCAAGAAACCCGGTTTATTTTACGTAGTAGGCGATGGCAGGGGTTTGCCACCACCCCTTCACCTCCCACCAAGGTATTTTCGTAAGTCTGCAATTTCAACCGACACATGGGGGCATTTAGTAGGTAGGTTGAAGCTGGATAGGAGTCTATCTACGGAATAGGAGGTTGGAAGGTGAGAACTCTACTAGCGGGTCTCAGCCCTACTCTATAAGGCGGAGATTACCAACCAGAGACATGAAAACAGGGCTATTTAGCCATGATGTGACGGATAGGTCAGCACCACGTCCCCAATTGGAGAAAAGCAGGTACGAACTAATACAGTCCCCGTTCAATCTTAGCTGACAGCTGTACCTATCCAAATAATGCTCGGCCAAGGCTGGGCTCTCCCGCTGTCAACTGGATCTTCAATTTAAAAAATTGTTACTTTACGACACGCCTTGGTTTCGACAGAAGCACGAATTCATCCATTGATGTTTGCTTCAACAGCATATGCCCGACGTCTACCAACTCTGGCTTCCATGCATTGAGCGAAAGACCGCAGATGATACTTTTTACGTTGAAATACTACCTACCTTTGACGTTTGTGTCGGCCTAAAGTGTTAGCTTCATGGATTCATAATCAACTCAAGCCATGACGACAATGGGCCTAAACAGAGTGGGATTAAGGACGGGGGCTGGAATGTTCCTGGTGCTAATGAAAATGGCAGCCTATGGTCTGTACGGACTATGGAGTAAAACTTGTTGGTTCTGACGAAAAAAGTTATGATTTGTAAAGGAGGGACTTCTATATAAGTCTATGAGTTCGTCGTTCGTATACAGTGACCTATACCTGTCATTTCTAGTCTCCCAGCATAGCGACAGTTAACATCATGCATCTTTATCAGATTGCGTTGATAGGCATCTCCTCTCTTGCACTAGCAGTCTCTCAAGCACCTTCATCAAATCTCAATACCCAAAACGATCTCCAACATTCCTTGCCCGTCAAAATAATCCACCAGTTCCCGGTCGGCAACAGCGTCGAAAATCTAGCTGTCCGCCAGAACGGCAAGGTCCTCACGACAATAATCGACCACCCAGAGCTCTACCAGATCGATCCATTCCATGGCGAAACTGCAGAACTTATCAGTAATAGCTTTGGTCCCGTTTCAGGCCTCCTTGGCATCATAGAGACGTATCGGGACATCTTCTACGTCGCGGCTGGCAACTTTTCCACCACGACATTCGCGAGCATCCCAGGCACATACTCAGTCTGGAAAGTGGATTTGACATCTCATCAAATCCCCGCCCCGACCTCGAAAATAGCCGATTTTCCAGGAATGCTCAACGGAATGGCCCTCCTCAGCAAAGAGAAAGACCTCATTCTAATAGCTGACTCGGTTGCCGGCATAGTTTGGCGACTCAACGTTTGCAGCGGAGAAGCACTTCCAATTATCAAAATCCCGGAAATGCTCCCGCCTCCGCCGCCAGCTTTTCAACTTGGCGTTAATGGGATCAAAATCCGTGACGGGGTTCTTTACTTCACGAATACCGGGGCCAATACTTTCTATCGCTTGCCTATACACACAAATGGAACGGCTGCGGGCAATCCCTCAATCGTCGCATCAGGACTCGATTTTGTTGATGATTTTCAGTTTAATGACAGGGGAGACGCGTTCATTGCGCTGAATTTTGTAGGAGAACTTGTCGAAGTGACACCTAAGGGAAAGAAAACGGTGCTAGTAGGTAATACTACACTTACTCTTCCTAATCCCACGGCGGTTCAATTTGGACGGACTTTTGCCGATCGACAAAGCCTGTACATAACCGAAGATGGAAATGCCACAAGAGGTGGGAGGTTGTCTAGAGTTGACGTTGGAAGTGAGTGTTAATGGGGATCAACGCTGTCGATGTTTGATTAGCAGGGTATACATATGGGCCATAATCAGGTTAAAGGCCTGAATCCTCTCTATCTGTTTATATAGCAAATACCAATCCTGATCTATCAATCTTTGATCGAGCGAGACCATCTTAATCAGCAGAATAAATCGATCCCCTTCGATAGTCCTTACTCCCTAGCATGCCCCCTTGAAGTAGCTCCAGGTTGTGATAGAGACCAAGGTCGAACAGATAAGAGGAATCCGCAGAACTTACCAGGAACGGTTTCCTCAACCTTAGCTGTTCGATGCTATTGATAAACTTCTAGTATATTGATGAAAGTTGTTGCAGCGCAGTTCATCGTATGCAGGGCGATGTTAAGGTTTTAGGTCGATGCAATGGAGCCCTGGAACTGGGTAAGTTGGTGAGCCACGGCGCGGTCTGACATTCACCAGACGAATTTACCAAACAAAGTCTTCTTGATATATCACCAGTACGAGCCCTAGATCCAGTCTTGACCATGCAAGTACTTACCTTATATTTAAGAGGTCCTCAATCTCAAGATATTGACCTTATAACCGAGGCAGCCTCAGCGGCATCTCTAGGAGGCAAGATCGCTTACAGGTTTCTTATCCCTGCAAAACTGCGTCATCGATGATTGCCCTGATACATGCGATCACCCTACTCGAACAAGAAATCTTCCTACCTCAACATACTCGTAACCAACTACAATTGCCATAAAATTTCCTATACCGCATTTACTATAAAAGCTACCCATAAATCTGTTGAATGACGACCCCCGTCCTCGCCTTCCTCCAATCTACAACCATGGGCCTCCTCGACCCCGTCTACCGCGCCGTCGAAGGCACAATCGCTGGCGCTGGAGCCGTAGCCGGCAACACCGTCGCCGGCGTCGGCACTGCAATCTCCAGCACCGGCCGCAACGTCGGCGATGCCGTTGCCGGAACCGCAAACTATTACGGCGATTACGCCAAAGACGTCGGCAACTACGTCAAAGACAGCACCAGAGCCTCGGGCGATCGGGTCGGCACGGCTGCAAACCCGCTAGGCATGGCCAGGGACGCGAAGGCGAGCAGACAGTATGGGATCAACACGCTTAGTTACCCCTACAAGAAGAGCACCGGGGATGCGAAAAAGGCGGTTGGCGCGCCGCCTGCGAGAAAGCAAATCACCGCGGGGCCACCCAGTGCCGCACCGAGGACGGCCGCGAAGGGAACGCCGGGGAAGGGAGCGACTACTGCGTCTAAGCCCGCGACGTCGGCAGCGAAGGGAGTCTCAGGTGCTGCGAAGAAGCCTACGGGAACTGTTACTGGGGCTGCGAAGAAACCTACTGGGACGGTCACTGGTGCCTCGAAGGCCACGGGAACCGTGACGGGAGCGAAGAGTACGGCGGGCGGGCCGGCGAAGAAGGTTACTGGACTGCCAAAGAAGTGAATTTAAGGGGGATAGTGGTGTGATGATAGTGTAATTGTATTTCAGCGTTGGGTATGATGGTTTTTTCGTTTTGTTTTTATACTTTACGGAAATATAAGCACAGAACTCCGATTTCTCAGCAAATGATATCTATTGCACTACGAGATTATAGAAAAGACGAGATGATTTCCAAAAGTACTCTCGAGAAAACAACTCCGATCTACAACATCTCTCTCAAACTTAGCCACTCCCATTCTTTGTCCTCAAATATATACCAAATCTTGTCCGACGTTCCCTCTCAGGGTTTCGTTGGTCCCCGTCATAATCTCCAGTAGCGACTGAAGTGGGAGATCTTGGAAAGATCGAAAGTTTTCTGGCGTGTTAGGAACACGGATGTACAGTCCAGGGACCAAGTCATATCACAATCGTTTAGATCTCTCGAAGAGTAGATTGGGTTCAACTCGCTTAGATTCGTTTCCTACGAGTCGACGATTATCCCACGCCCTCGATCTTGGCGCATCGCCTGATCGTGTTGATTCGGGTGGTTGTCTTCACCAAATACAGGATACATACCCCACGCGGTTCTTTATATTCCTGGTAGTAGTGCTAAAATTAAATATTCCATGTCCTCTCATATTGTTATATCTCATGTGGACCACCTCTTCCTCCTGACAGTTGCACGCCATCCTTCTCGAATCTTGCACTCCCATACTTTTCATAGGGCATCCCTATCCCGTCCATCTCTTGCTTTGAGCCGTCTCCAGGCATGAGGACGGGCGTCGAGCTTGGTTCCTGAGACTTGGGCTTTCTTCTCCACCGGATGTAAAAGAAAATAGCCATGGCGATGATCACCAAGCTAGCAATACCACCCACGGTCCCGCCAGCAATAGCTCCGGCGTGAGAGCTATTTTGCGAAGCTGCCGAGGATGATGGAGATGACGGCGTTGGCGAAGGTGATGTCTTGGTAGCGGTGGCTGTCGGCGAGGAGCTGGTGGCTGTTCCTTTTGGATTTACATTCGTGATTTTGCTATTATCTATAAAGAGGCCCTTTCCCTGATCACAGCAGGCGTTTACTTGGCCGAGCAGAGTACTATTCAGGTTGTTGAGATTGTTGAGAGGGGGGATCTGAGCTTCACAGCACCAAGATCCATCGTTGCACTGCTTTACAAATTGCTCGGTCCCGTTCGCCGCGTTGCCTAGATAGTCTGCGTTGTCAGCTAGATCTCCCATACCGTCGAGGTTCCTTCAGACAGAAATTTCGTTAACTACTTACCAAAACCAGTTGTGCACATTCGAAGGCAGGATGGACTACTCCAGCTGGGATCCGTACACGTCGATCTCATGACGCCCTGCTCTTCGGCGAGTGATGGGTCGTTTTTGCGCGCACACAGGCCGTCTTGAGTGCACACATCATTGAAGGGGCTGGCTATTTTACAGCACATGTGGAAATCGTCATTGCCAAAGCTCGTGGGGCAAGCTTCGTAAAAGTCGTTGGAAGTCGTCTTGGCGGAATCGGATATTAGGAGTCCGTTGGGAAAGTATCATGATACGTTTTGCGATGCTCGTATGAGTAGGGGAAGAGGAAGCAGGATGCGGTGGAGGTGAGTGGACTGGCGATGCTGCATAGTGAATGATTTGTGAAATGGACGTAGAACTCTCGCGAGGAGAAGACGACATAATACACGTTAGAACACGAGGCCCAGGAAGTGACGAGAGAAGGCGGACAATAGCTGAAGTCATCTCTCCAGAGATGTTTCATGTAGCTTGTGCATCGTGGAAGGCTGAACGCCACGGCTGATACGTGCAGTGTAAACTTGTAACCTTGTAACCTTGTAACCTTGTCAATCTGTACAATGCTCCTTACTCCGCGCAGACAAATATCTCAATCCATAGACGACATCAGAGTTTCAAACCCCATCGGCTTAAATTCACATGACAGCAGATCCCAGTGACCTTCTCTGAGTCTGTAGCTTTCCCTAGTTGTGCGCTGGGGCAGAATGTACACATGGCTGATGGATCTCATGTAACCCTACGAACCCGAAGGGCTTCGTGTCAACATACGAACAACGAACACAAACAAAAGCTTTCTAATAGCATGCCAAAGAATGATCGATCTCTCCGACTCTCGTTGAACGAGTCGGCCAATCAAATCGGGGTTTTTGTCGGTTTCAGATACTGTAGAAGTTTTATCTATCTTGGGAACGGGAACGGGCAGCTATTCCTTTTTAGGCAACTCTAGCGCATGACGCGGGTTCAGCTTGCGCCACGTCCTGACGAATAAAGACTTCCAAGCCCATTCCCTCACTATACGAGCATCGGCTTATCACAAACGTCTGTACAGCTTCGTTTCGAAGCCTTGTGAGAGTGGCCTTTATATCGCCTCTTCCTGCACATCTCTGGAAAGTCGAAATCCTCTGTATGTCCGTACGTTCGGGAGAAGCAACCTTTTGAAATCAAACGTTGCTCAAGTATTGTGTCAGGACTCAACGCCCTGATCTTGTCTTGCCCCGCTTGAGACTCGATTATGTTGGATGAGAATCTGCCTAGTAAGTTTCCTCCATAGATCTCTAGATCTGTTCGATTGCTAACTCCATCTAGCCTTCTACTTGAGACCGTCAAGCGACAACATCAAACACAACGCATCAATCTTACTATCACATCATGGGTCGGACGCAACTCCGGCCTACTCTCTCCGCCATCCCGACCCCTCCTTGCCAGCTTCAAAGAACCGATACGCCGCAGCACTTTACGATAGCTACTGCCCAGAGATCTTGTTCGGCGAGGTCCTATTGATACCACAATGGACCCAGCCTTCCTTGTCAGCAGAGGAGATTCGTCTGAATGGAGGCGTGACCCCTCCACCACAGCCAGTGCTCCCTACTGAGTTTACCATACAGCTGTACAACCCTGATCAGCAAGTCGTGATCAAATCCCGACCTGGGTCATGGAATAGAGATCCATGTTGGGAATTCGAGATGCCGCAGCAGAGTTTCCGACAGCCATCAAATTCTACCCTGGATCGTACACAAAGCGACCCAACGGCCTCAGAAACCACGCCAAAGGTTAACTTTAAATGGAAGAAAGAGGGAAAGCTCTCTAGGGAATATGTCTGTTCGCTCTCGGGTAAGAGCACGAACCCTGATGGCAGTAAAAGGAAGAACAAGGAGCCCGATATTACTATAGCTCTATTCAGGCACCTCAAAGAGATCACTCTATATGAGCCGAATCTAAATCGAGTCGACACGGAGGACCCTAAAGGTTTAGAGGTGGTCTTATTGCTCAGCTCGATTGTAATCCGCGAAGTCTACAACGCGCATATAAGAGAAGTCTTCAACATCACCGAAAACCCCCAGGGACTCACCCAAGACACCAAATTACCCAAAACCCCCTGCCCCATCTTCGGTCCCCTCCTCAACCCTACCCCAACCCAATCCCCTCAACAACCTCGAAGATCGCAAGAAAAAATCCGCAATTACTCCGAATCATCCCAACGCCTCCCCCTCCAAACCCAAACTTCAAACCCCCGTCCACCCCCAACGGACCCCCGCTCGCAATGGGAAATCGACGCCGAAACCGCGCGCCTGAAAAAGCAAGTCGAGCGCGAAGAACGCGAGCGTAGGCACGCCGAACGTGCTCAAGAGAAGCGTGTGAAGCGAATGCTTGAAGAGGAGGAAAGAAGAGCACGGCAAAAACAAGCCGACATTGACAGGGAAACCGAACGCCTACGCCGAGAATTCGAGGCCGAGAAAAGACGGTATCAGCAACAAACCAACAAACCCGCCCTACCCACAAGACCTGAACCCCAACAAAACCAATATTTCCCAGCCCCCGTTCCGTGCCCGCAGCCCGCGCAGCCACAATTCCCTGTCTGGCAAAACCAGCAGCGATTAAACCCCCCGCGTCCGACAACAGGACCATATCTTCAACCCAACGCATCGTCAAGCGTATTCCTTGGAGGCGGGACCGCGGCGCCGAGTACAGGAAGAGTGAAGGCGAGGAAGAGCTATTGGGGGCTGAGAGGTCATGGGGGTGTTCCGGAGCAGCAGCGATTGCATAAGAAGCAGAGTTCGGTGTTTTAGTTCCTGTCTTATAGTGGGATTTTTTCGGGGCGATGTCGTTCATAAATACCCTTATATTACAGCATTGATGATGTGAATACCAGCTCATAAACGATTGAGAATGCTCTTATAAGGTCGTCTCCGCAAGTGATGATATTGCCTTTGACGCTACAACAATCTCCAGACTCGACGCCTCAGTATTCGTCCAAAACAACCCATCAAGTCGTCTCCAAGAAAAACGAAATCTGCTCTGCCCCCGAAGACCGGATCAAAAGATATCAGACCGTCGCAGCGTTCTCCTCGTTTCACGCGGTACGCTCGATATTCGAGAAAAAAGGGAAAGACTGCGATAATGTTGGCTGTTAAGCTTTTTTCCCTTGTCAAACCAGTAGAGTCGCGGGAAAAAGATAATACTCCACGTTGAAGGGAAAGCAAATTGTCCAAGAGGGTAGGGGTGCCCCCCCAAGAGGCCGAAAACTCGAAAAAAAGAAAAAGGTTGCCGGTTGCGAAATACCCTCGTAAGTAGCCGCGGCGACATATATGTATATGCTTCGTTGTTGGGTTTTTTTTGTGTACTCGCTCCTTACTGCTTATTTTGATGCCTCATGGATCTAGGGTTGTGAAGCTAGCGTGATGGGTTTAGGGAAGCTGTTATTGGTCGATGTACATGTTGGGTCAGGGGAAGGGGGGGTGCACGGCAATAGGCAAGATTGAGCGAGGGTTTGAAGGGTTTGGATGTTTATTGGTGGTGGTGAGGTAAGAGTGGGAAGGGGAGAGGGCGGTGGAGAAGTGGAGGTGGAGGTGGAGGTGGAGGTGGAGGTGGAGGTGGAGGTGGAGGTGGAGGTGGAGGTGGAGGTGGGATGAGGGATGAGGGATAATGGTGGATGGGAGTGAGAAGGGCGGCGTCGGGATGACAGTACGCTTGGTTCTGGGTATATGAAAGGAGGGCTGCGCGCGAGGTTTCGTGTGTGGAGAGTGCGGTGGTAGGAGCAGTGAATAGTGTAGTTGAGGGGTTCGAAATACAGCCTGTAATTATACACATATTATCATCTGAGTTCGATGGGAACCTGATCTTGCATGTCAGGATTCTCCGGCTTGTCTGGTAGAGGTGTATCTGGGGTCTAGGGGGCGTACATGTACGTTAGGGGGATGTATCTGTAGTGGGACCCCTCTAAAACTTCTGTACCCTTTGTAGATGTATTTACCATCAAGTATATTTCAAAACTCCCCACGTTTCTCCTTCCAACTTTCTTGCAGGTTTCTCAATTCCCTCTTGATGTTAGGGTCATCCGGGGCGTATTGTTGCGCGATGAGCAGGTTTCGTCTGCGTTTGATTGCCTTCCCTAGTGCGTTACAAGCCAGCGCTGTTCTGTAGTACGCTTTGGACTTTTCGGCATCGGTGATGAGGCTGGGGTGACCGTCGGAAATGAATTGGTGCGCGTTGTTACGCTCAATGTCGTCTATTGCACGTTCTCCCCATTTCAGGGCATTGTTCCAGTCTTCTAGTTTGAGGTACGCCTGGATAAGGTTGAAGTTGAGATGTGAGCCAAGCTGATGTCGGACGAGATCGCCGCGTTTACCCGCATACCTTCCGTTTCTGAGTTCCGTCAAGGTGAAGTAACCATCCATGAAAACGGCAAATCGGGTTCCTTTGTCGACCTTAACTTGCATTGCCTCGTAAGCCTCGTAGTAAAGGCTGATGCTTTGTGCGAATTTCCCAGCCTTAAACTCCTCATTCCCAGAGTCTTTCAACTTCGCTGCCCGCTCAAGGTAATCACAAACGGTAGGACTGGGAATTTTCATGGCGTCTCTGAGCTGGTTTTCAACCTCTTTAGTATCATGACCGCCGACGACCAATCGATCAAGGTCTTTGAGGACCGCAAATGGCATCAGAAACTGCTCCTGCAGGACTTTCGGAAGTGTTCGACTTTTCTTGTATGGGTCCCGAAGATGCAGCCCAATGCCCAGCGCTCGCGTGAAACCTGCATTCATGCAGTTGAAAAAGAAGAGATTTTCACAGAATGTCGGAAGGTCATCCAAGCATGAGTAGTAATCGTGAACGGGCTTAGTGTTGCTGTCGGCTACGTAGTCCAAGATAACTTGAAGATAGCACCTCTGAAATCCCGTTGCATTCCCGCACCTTGCGATTAGAGGGAACTTTGCTTCAGTTATAATGGAAGTTTGAAAAGCAGCCCATGGTGTGCTGATACGAATGAATTTGTTTTCTCGGAAGATTCTCTGAGCTTCATGGTAGATCTGGCGATTTGTACGCAATATTGAGAACTCCATATGGTAACTTGAGTAGCTAAGACCATAGTACCTTTTCGTGCGTTTGGTCGTGAGTAAGTTGCGGTATATCTCATTGCGTAGTTCTACTGGGAGATCGAGGAACCCAATCTTTGAAGGTGTTGTGGCCATGTTGAGCTCTAGCAATGAGGTTACAAGGAAGGGATCGGTGTAGATCCATAATCAGAATGAACCACGGGGAGTCTTTATAGTCTTCGATCTAGCAGTAAAGGGGGCAGATCATTGATTTACACCAATTTTTCGTGTTTTGGGCTAGCAGGCGCCACGCGTCAGCGCTTCAAGCGGGTAAACTCATCACGGTGCTAAGTATGTTTGAACATGGGAATCAATATTACTAGGACTTTAAGCCGAGCGTGACAAACACTTTGTGATCTTTCTTCGAATTCCTTTCGCAGCCGTCTTTTCCTTCCTGCTCCACTTTGCGTAGCTGCTACAACCTTGGTTCCATCTAAGCAAGAATTTGCCATGTGTCGGTATGATGAGTGGCCCTAGACACAGAAATGCTCCTACTCATTTCAAGCAGGTGGTTCTCTTATGTGTCCGAAACCGAGGAGTGTTTATTGGAGGATGTTTTGATTACGCCAGTGAGCAGCACATCTGTTTCTCAATGTCAGGACATTGCCATGCTAGTAACAATTCGAGGCCCACTCTCTTGCGAAACAAGTCCATGAGCATTATTTACCAAAGTTACTGTCCCATGACCCAAATGAAATCACCACCGAGCATGAGATCACAGCTCGTAACCGACTTTTCAACGTTGATGGCTACGGGCTTGTCTGGGTATGACAGATGATAAACTTGAAGACTTCAAATGAGTATAGCTGAATATGGATAGTACACTGCGACGAGGCAAGATTTCAACGATTGCCAAGGCGAACGCCCAGCACTTTACAAGAATGCCCAGCCTCCTCTTCATGACTCCAATTTCCGAAGTATCTGCGCGAATACAGCTAGTAAGGTGGTATTTGCCCACATAAGAGCTGCAACTGCAACAGCAATCACATCAGTCAACAACCACCCCTTTGTCTTTGGCCGACATACTATTATGCACAATGGAGCTATATCCTCTTTTGTCTCAATATCTCGAGACATGTGCAAGTTGATGGACGACGATTCCTATGCCAATATCAGTGGTTCTACAGACTCGGAGCATTTTGCAGCACTCTATATTACACTCTTGACAGATGGCAAAGGGAAGGACTCATGGGAGAAGCAGTACACTGTGATACAGATGAGAGATGCCATGCGGAAGACGTTGGGTGCAGTAGTGGAGCTTCAACGAACCAAATTCGGCGATAAAGCAGAACCAAACAGTCTGAATGTTGTGACCACCGACGGCTCCCAGCTAGTCGCTTTCCGGTATCGAAATCATGCAGTGGAGCAGCCTCCTTCATTGTACTATTCAACGACCGCTGGTGTTACGCTGAACAGGAAATACCCAGGTGAGCTTAGGCGTTCAGGGGAACCGTATGAGATTTCTCCTTTGAGACTAAATTCTAATGTATCGCGCAGACCATCCTGATGGGAAGGAAAATCTAATGGCGTATAAGAAAGCGGAAGAACATGGCTCTCATGCCATAGTTGCTAGCGAGCCTTCAACGTACAAGCCAAAGGAGTGGAACTTGATCGAGAAGAATCACTGTTTGATGGTTGAGAAGAATTGTAGCGTTAAGGTGGAACGTATTTCATATCCGAAAGGGTGGAATGCTACGATGGGCTGACCGATGGGTATCTCATGTGGATAAAATTGCTTGAGCCGAGTGTCAAGCTCCATCTAGAACCTTTCAAGAACGTTCAATGGCAGTTCATGTTTGGTATGGCAGGTGATAATCTTAATGCCAATTCTTCAGCCTTCCTATGCCAGCCCTTTCATCTTCCATCATTTATTCTTTACCATCTTAACTCGGCTAGTCCGCCCGTTCAGGCCTTATCAGCAGCATCCACTCACGGAAAAAGAAAGTTTCATGCCAGAATGTTGAATCAGCGCCCAAGATTCCCTCGTACGATACTCTGAGCACGTGTCATACCGCACTTCCGCTCTCTTGGTTTGGTTGTTTCCTTGTGAACAAATTAATTCCATCAGCATAATGATGTGTCGTCACCGTCCTACAAATTTGGCCCTCTCCAAAAACCTAGAGATCCGATAAAGGAAAACCCACTACCTCAACCCCCAGGCCAATGACCAGAGTCTACTTCCAGAACCAAAACCGCAACATCTTCTGCTGTCCTCAACAACAATCACCACGACTCTTATCCCTGCCCTCGCCCCTTAAGGCCCTAATCGCCATCTCCCCTATCCCTCCCATCACGAACCCAAAACTCCAATCTCGATCAACCTCAACAACAATGTGCTACGCCATCACCCGCTTCTGCATAAAATGCAACGACGAAATCTCACACAAACGCTACCCTTGCGCTCTGCCCAAGCTCTACGGCGACTACTGCGTAAGAGAGGAGAACATGTTACATGCTACCCTCGAGATTATCGGGTGCTGTAGTTGCTGGGAAAGGGCCAGGGTTGAAAGAGGGAATAGGAGAAAGGAGGAGCTTGAGAGAAGAGAGAGGAATTGGGGGAGAAGGCTCAAGCGGTTGGTTGGGAGCGTGAAGGAGAGGTTGAAGTGATGCGAGATGATGAGGAAGGCTGTCGGAAGGCAGAAGCTGATGTATCGACATCATTTGGGAATGACGCATGTCTATCAATTCACTACTTCCGTTCGTTTGATACGATCATGTTCATTTAACCCTCCTGTCAAATCATGACTCTCAATTTCCTTAAGAAGAGCTATCCAACAATCGTTTAAGAGTTTATTTAGTTAAGAAACAACATGTGCTTTCCTTTGCAAGAAATGACTTTTGCTACATCTCCACAAGAACCTCAATCAATCGCCAAACCACTCTCATCTACCCACCCTCATCCCATCCGTCAGCAACCAACGTCTTACCACCACACCCCCGGCCTTACCCACAGAAATGTGCTACGCCATCACGCGCACCTGCCGCGCCTGCCACCACATAATCCGCGTTGACTATTACTCCTGCCTCGTCCCTATCAGGCCAACCGGCACATATTGCATGGCGAAGAAGGTTATACCGAAGATTGATGGTTGGGTGCGCACTTGTGAAGGTTGTAAGAAGAAGGAAATGGGATGGTTCGGATGGGGCGGGGGTCGGTTTCGGGGCTGTTTGGGGAGGTTGAAGTAAGGGGAGGATGGACGCTGTCGCGAGCAGGGGGGAAGGAAAAGGAGGGAAAGGTTTTAGGGTGAGGCGGGGTGGTGGTTGTTGGGTGTCGTTGTACTACTATCTGCTCATTTTGGACTTTTCAAGGCGCGCAGCATGTTTTCCGGGGGGGTTGAGTGTGGTTTTTAGGTCCGAAAGGGTGGGGGGAGAGGAGGATTGGAGAGGAGGGATCTTGGACAAGGAGGTTTGAACGGGGAATAAAGGTTGATGTCAAACTTGGAGGTATTGTCAAAAAGGAGTTCGCGTAGGGGAAAGCGTTTATGGTGAGAAAAGGTAGGTTGCTTATTCGATATTCAGGAATGGAGAAGGAGAATGCTCAACTTCGCTGATGCACATACATACCGGATATCATCTCGAAATCGATTTGCTTCCTGCTATCGATCATTGTTACCCGTTTCGACCTAAAGCCTGGAAACGTCCCAGCGGGAGCACCATCCCTACCACTCAAGCCTACCCACACATAAATAGCCAACGCTCCCGTCCACTACTCCACCTTGACCAGTCCCCTCCTCAATTTCCCTTTCTTCTCCCTGCTCTGAGCTTCCCGAACGCTTTCCTCCAACCCTTCAAAACTTTGCACTCGTCACACATGTAGCTCAACCAAGAAAGGCTCTCGGTATCACTTGCTTTCTCCAAACAAATAGGACCATTGGGGGATCGTTCAGTAGAGCAGTCGTAGTGGTGTTTGGCGACGCAGCCGCAGCTGTAGAAGGTGAGGACAGGTCGGCACATTGGCTGTAGGGTATATAGGAGGAAGGGTTCGAGCGTTTCCGGACCTATCTGCGCTTGGGAGAAGGTTCGAAGATGGTAGAGATCCGAGGGGAACACAAATTTCGTGGTTGTCTTCAGCAAGAGTATTTGATGGGTCAGCTTTAGCTTCAGTTGATTTCCTGGGCAGCTGGGCGTGGAAAAGCTTTTCGAGATCTTTAATGGAGATGAGACCGAGGGCTTATATAGATCAACGAGGGGAAACATGGAGGGGAGCAATATTTATCTTGTTCAGGGAGACACTCATCGAGAACAGGAGCGTGAATAAACGACATCGAGGCAGGTACTTTGCAATGAATTGGGGGTCGAGTGCGAAGGGTTATAATAAAGTCGCTGATTTTGACGGTGAATGTAAGGCTCGTGAAAGAAGGGTTACGTGATGGGAACAGAGACTTTTAAGGGGGCAAAATAGTGATGAAGAAACGACGATACGAGTTTGAGGTATAGCTCATGACGCATTGGTAAGATGGGTGGTTAGGAAACGAGAGGTATGAGGTTCCGAAATATGGAACAATGGTAGTTACCGTTTAATTGAGCCTTTGAAAATCAAAGGATATAGGAAGCAGTCACAGCTGTCGGAACCATATCGCCGGTACGTCTTAACTCACAATTAGATCGGTGAAGTTTATGTAGAGATATTCATCAACGAATCGAAAGTTGAACTGTAGCCTCGGGCTATCAAGCCATCTCTTGATCAACAGGAAGATTGAATGATGAAGAATATAGCGACGATCTCCTTTCTTCACAAGAACAGTTTGTCACCAAAGACACTCGTCTCTGAATCTCTAGTAGAAAATGCCGTTGAATCACTCAGCATGTGCATTGCGCAACAACAAGTATCTGCCCTAGGTTTATCCATGTTTTCCTCAAATAAAGAGTTCACAAAGGCTATGGCGCTACTTTGCAGCCTCTGTAACGTGAATCTCTCGGAGGCTGGACTTGAGACAACCTCAATCTGGATCGAAGGAATACGAAAAGACGTTTCGTGGAATTTAAGAATGTCGATGGCACCCCAGCCAATGGCAGCATGCTGGAGTTCTTCTAGCCGTGGCATTGCAGATGGGAAGGAAGAAGGTGCTGGCCACGGATTGGTTATGTCGAGACAGATGTTAAAGGTGACTTCTAACGGCAGAGCAAGGGTTAAGCGAGTCGGATTCTCGCGTTGTCATGGAGAGTTCGAGTCATGTGATCGATCAACAGGCCCACAGGTGTCCTCAGCAAGAACAAAGTTTGCGCCCTCTTCAATGAACGTAGAGTCTGTGAATTCTCTCAGCTTCTCTCTGCGTATCGATATCAAGACTACATCAATTTCATAAGAACAAGCAAGGCAGATATGCAAAGAAGTCAGGCGGGTTCCCCGCCCATGACACCGCCGCCAGGCACCCATCAATCATCAAATAGACGTCGCGATAGATCACGCCACAGAGGCTACTCACTCCCAAGAGAAAAATCGAGACGACATGAGATAACGCTTCTTCTGTGTGTCTTCCACAGCTCATCCCACAATTGGACAACGAAGCCTATAAAGTTTGACCCAAACAGAATTAATGACCGGGAACTGTGGCAAGACATTCGTGATACCTTTCGCATGGACATGCAGAAACCATGGAGAAGAATTATTGGATTCAAGAAAGTGAAAAGTATTGTGCCTATCGGGGTAGGCCATCGTCCATACGCCATCCATCGCATTTGTACACACAGAGCATACTGAGCTGGAAATTTTTAGTATACACCAAATGGCGTCCCAGAACGCACTGATCCCAAAAATTTTCCGGAATCGAAAACATTTATGCATGCATATCATCACCCAGACCATCTCAGGCCCGGTCGTAAGTATTACCTTTTTTTGTCGACCATTCCTTGATCTAACCTTGATGTCGGCTTCGGAACTCGATTTATGGATGAATAGATTTGTAGGGTGTCAAATGCTAATCTCGTACTTGACTAGATTTGTGGGTGGATTGGTTTGAAGACTTTGACAGCAACGATCAAAGGACCAACGGACTTGAATTCGTAGAAGGCTTGTGGGCCGATAAGCTTGCAGCTGTCGCTATTCTGGCTACTGTAGGAATTATTACCGCATCAATTGTCTGGTGTGTTAAGGGCGGAGATCTGCAGACTGTTTTTACGGTGATGGGGTTTGTGCTAACGCTCGTTGCTGGTAAGCTGTTTGCGTGTTCAGGTCTGGCGCAACGGCTGACACAGAAAAGCCCAAATTGCGTTGGCGGCACTGTATTACCAAATCACCCTATCAGGCTCTGGATTTTAGAATCCATTGATGTGGATGAGAAGCGGCAAGACGAATAGCCCGAAAATGAGATGTGAGACTAAACCTAGAGGCAAATCCGCTGCCGCCTTGACCCTCTAACCAACCACCATACCATAATCACGACGTCAAGGGTCTGCACCAAGGGATGTCCTGTTGCGAAAATCGATCTCTCGTCGACCCACGGGGCTCCAATATCTGCTATCTACCTCTTGTTTGAGGACCTATCCAATAGAGGGCTCCAGAGAATGATGGCCACCACACAATCAGCCCCTCCAATTGCGACAGCAACCGGGGACTGAAAGGACGCTGGCTAGAAATATGAGATTACCCGGCATCCTACTTATTGGAATTCTCTTCGTACTAGCAACTACCGAGGAAACACAATTGATCTACCAGCCAACTGAAAATGAAAACCTTCAATGACCACACGACCAGAACGTATTGAGGAAGAGGTGCTGGGAGCGAGAGAAATGTGATATAGAAACGCAAAGGTTCCTTCCTAGAACCGCCATTTCTTACGGTAGTAAAGCTGTCGAAATCAGAATCGCTGCTACCAATGGAAAGCCAATTCCAATTCCGTGACTCGCTGCTTGACCAAGCTACGCTTCCGGGTTGGTACAGCACCCCCGGGGCGACGGCCGTCGTGGAGAACGGCATGTGGACCCTCAGCAACGATTCGGGCTACAAAGCCATGTGCCGGAACGACGGCGCGGGGGGGGTGCATTCCGGGTGCAGTAGCACCGAGGACGTGACTGCGAGCGGGGAGTCTGTAAGCGGGTTCACGCCGGGGTGGTGCGGGATTCATATTGTGCAGCACCAGAAGCCCGACCCCGCGAAGGATAACTACAAGTTCGACATCTCCCTCTTCGACCACGTCGGTGTGCCGACCGGGGCGGGCGTTGGGGCGGACAGCCACCTGCTGAATGTGATGGTTGTGACGGCAGGGCGGGTGGATGCGTCGGTGGTACCGTTCGCGTACGGGGATCAGAGCTTTGGGAGCACGGATCAGTAGCATCACTGTAATTTTGCGGTGGATTTCGATAGCGATACGCATACGAGGAGTGGGGACTGTGGGTTCAGCTGTTAGAGGGCTGGAAGCGATTTGCATGTTTGGAAAGAGGGTGGAATGTATTTGTAGCGTGGTGGAGGGGGTCGAGTGTAAAATAGATCGAAGGGCACATGGCGCTTGGAGAAGAATTATTGACAAGAGAGGAAGTTATTGCAGCAAATCATAGATGGTGTCTGGGACAGATCATTGATGTTTTACACAAAACCCGAATTGTGAAATCATCCTCTAATCAAAAACGAAGCTTTCCGAAGTGACTTGACGATGCTCACACTCAATCGAAAGAAAGTCCGCGGTTGGTGTACTGTAGTGCCGCTCCAACCTCCGGATATCGGAAGCAACCAATTTTCTCGAGAAAGGGTTGGCTGTCTTAAGTATACATGCAGCGATTTGGGTATCGCAAAAGCAACCACCATCCTTACCTACCATGGGGTATCAAATGCACAATTTCATGCTCGACTATCATCTTCCAAGTCTCTTCTATCCTTTGCGCTGCAACGCATCTGAGTTCTGTTCTTAGCAAGAGCTTCTTGTAAAGCTCTAATCTGCCGACAACAAAGCCGGTACGGGTTCTTAGGCGACACCAAACCCCTTGCTATTTTCAATCGCTGCACACAATTTCTCCTTCAGCTTCTTCCGGGTCGAATACGCAGGGAGTAGAAGACGGCCAAAGCAGGTCAGGCTTGTTGGCAAACGCTTGCAACAGTTAGTAAATTGGTAGCTTAATGGTTGAAGCTGATAATTACCTCGTCCTCTAGTCCGTTTTGCTGTATGACAAAGAGTATGCTTCGAACGCCATTAACGGGTATCCGGTCACTGGCAGTAACGAATTCCAAAAGCTGTCTGAGCCTGTCTGGAGAGAATTGACGGACAACATGCCAAAAGTCCTTAATAACGCGGTGCTCGGCAGCATAACCCCCTTCGTACCGTGTTGTCTGCTGCAAAGCATCTATATCGATTTCTTGAACTCCTTCGACCACGCTTTTCAAAGCCTCAGCAGTGAATATGGTTGTGGCTTTCCGGTCCAGGCACGTATAGAAGCCTCGGGCAAACGCTTCGAATTGTGGTCGGATAGATTTATCGGTAAGCCAAAAAATATAATCTTCAACGTACTGTTCACGATTCGCATTGGTGACCATGCCCGCCTCAGACTTGACAGAATTGGCTCGTGGCCGGAAGGACTCGTGCGGCCAAGATAACGAAGTTTCAATAAGTCTTTGTCGTGCACTTGAATTTTCGAGGCTGCCACTTAAGGGTCGAGAGGAGCCCAGGCCCTGATTTACAGCCCTCGTCGAAGACTCCGACGAGATGACTGAACCATTCTCCAGGTTTTTGAAATCTCCCCTGTCTTTGTGTTCGCTTGCCGGTGGCCAATCAACGTCTCTGCCGATTTTGTCCATATCGACATGTATGGTAGAACCTAAGCCATCAACACTAAAGATATAAGACCGTACAAAAACATCTTCAACATCACCGTCGACCCAATTCAACAGCTTTTGGAAACCCTTGGCCAACTCCGGCCATCCGTCTTCGATGTGCGCAAGTCGAGCTACCGGTAGATGTAACAGTTTGCGGTAAAGTGCTAGGGGGAAACTTATTGGTAGAGTAAGGCCGTTGTAAACAGCAAGGGAAGTGAGCAATCCAAGCATCTCAAATTTGTACAAGGGCTCGAGGGCACAAGGTTGGAACCATGATGTCCGTGTTTGCATATCAGTTTGGAATAAGCCTAAGTCCGTGGTCAGTTATTCTGTCAAGAGAACCGAGAACTTCACAGCTTACCGCAATCAGAATTCAGAGCTTCGCTGATAGCCACACGGAAAAACTCTTGCTGAACTCCACCATGATCTACTCCTTCTTCGCCTTCTTCCATCCCCATGCGAACTTTTAGTGGCCTCAACAATTCACATCTTTCACGTCGCCAAAGCTGATTGATAGCATCTGTAAGCACCCTGTCACGCCGGATCTCTAGGACAAGATAGTTATTCATGGCCCTTCTAATCTTCTCAGCGACTCGAGGCTCGCCACGACCATTTATAGGGTCTGCTGCCTTCATGTCTGCAAGCAGTCGACCTGTCACAATCGACGCCTCAAAGGCTTTCGACATAGCTCCATGGTTGATTGATCGAAAGTATGAAACCAAAGTGGAAGGCCTGAAAAGAAAAGGATATGATAGCATATGTACTACTCTTCTATCGTTCGGAGCCGATAACCATTCGACTGGCATTTCCATAACATCAAACCGCGCAGACAATAAGGGGGTGCGAAAAAGTTCCGGATCTAGCCTCAAGCTTTGGCAGTCACGATCTGTTGTTTTGTTAGTGCGCTTGGAAGTGTTGAGTGTTGTCGTATGATATCTGCTTACAGATATACGACAAGAACTCCAGAGCACCGCCCACAGCGCTCCATCTCGCTACCTCCGCTTTTCCGTCCCATTCCCTCAAAACAACACTTCGAAGCCATTCAACGATTATGCTCACGGAAGGGATTCCGGATGTCTGGTTCGCCCGAAGCACGTAAGGGCCATGGATGGTCGGCTCCTGGCCCGTGCTAGACGTGTTAGTAGTAGGAGTTTGCAATGACTTAGCACTGTCGAAGTCCAAGATACCATCAAGAACGATCTCTAGAATGTCTTTCTCACGGTGGAACGGTTGTGTGTCCCTTCTTGAGTTCGGTACTTGGTTTCTTGAGATTTCCGAAACACAGAGACGAGCTGCGATCGCCCTAACTAGCCTCGTCATCAAGCTCAAAGCTAATTCGTTTTCAAGAGAATCCGAGATTTCGAGCATATCATTGATTTTGCCAAGGTGATTTGCCGGCCTTCTCACAAATGAAACCGCTACTTGACCCGTAGAACGACATAACTGGAACATATGCCATTCTTTAGAGCTGCAGATAGGTACCGATGCAACCAGAGCAGCAAGGGTGATCTTAGCGACATGAGCAGCATCAGCATCATTCAGGATGTTGGATTCAGTAAATTTAGAATCAGAACGTCTAACTTGTGATCGAAGGTCTGGATCGGAATCTCTTGCCCTCATTCCGGAATGGGTCTTAGTCACGGGGCTTTTCGAACGAACGGGTCCTGGGAGATATAGATTGCCAATGCTGTACCAGAGACATGGGAAGATGTTTGATGGATGGTAGTCAACCTCCATCAAAGTCCGGAACGCCCCACTAATCTCTTCGAAGCTAACTGTAGAGTGAATGGTGTCCATAGGACTTTTGACGGAATTGTTGCAACGGAACGACTTTAGAAGAGATTTTGTACTGCTAAGGACACTAGTAATCGATTGCATTCCATATGCGACAGTCAAGTCTTGTGGCATGGCATTACCTCTCACAAACGCTATGGACTCAATAGGTTCTTGCGTTCGCCCTAAAGAATGCATAAAATGACGCTCCTCATGAGCGGTCGGGCTGGCATCCTTGATCATAGAGACCATCAACGTAATATTCTCAGAGGTAAAGTGAGAGAGCGTTTGGGCCCGAACAGAATTCTCGAATGTCGTACCTGGAGTATCATAATCATCTTCAACGCTATTGCCCTTCGGTAGGGTCTCTAGTCCTCGGAAGTCTACTTGCGGTTTGGCATTAGGGTCTGGTATCGAGCCACAAGGTCTTCCGTCGCTTTCGCTCATTCTAGGCTTTTCCTCGCGTTCGTGTAGAGAGGAGCTACGATCATCACCGTACTCGGATGAAGCTATTGTAGCTGCCCCGGAAAATCCTGAGCTACCTTCAGCAATGCTCCATGTAGCATTCGAATCAGGGGAGTCTCCGCTATTACTACTCGGTGTATGGCATCTCGAAATACTTCCTTCCAATGATGTGCTATCAACCTCTCCTCTAATCCAAGCCGCCCGTTTCAATAAACCCCGCTCATTTGGCACTCTTACTATTTGAAGCATCATCATAGTAATTGTGCCGAAGAGGTTCTGTGTAAAGGATTTGGGATCCCTCGCCATTCGTAATTCTTCATGCTGCAAAGCAGTATTCCTTGACTCCACACCTGGGTTTTGCAGGTAATAACGAGCATTTCTTGCGTCTTGGCCTTGAAACTGGCGCCTTAGCTCTGGTGCCTGACCCTCGATCGCATCGAGATATGAGCCAGGTGTAGACCTAATATTGACAGACGTAGATTGGTGAAAGTTTGTACCGCCCGCCTTCCCAGAACTTCTTTGACACCTCTTATCCAACCCCCGCGCTACTGGCGCACCACTCAGAGGCTCTGTGAAAGATTTCGGTTGATGAGCGCATAACCCTTGCTCTGGGTTATCTTGGCTGGCAAGGAAAGTCGCGAGGCTTCGAGCGCTTAGAACAGTAAATCGCCGAAAGGGACCTCTTGACACTCTTGTCTGGTGGCTCAAGCAAGTTGGTTTATCGCATTTGGAGTTTCCACAGCCGTATAGTATCTGCTGGAAATATCTGGATTCAATATTGTCAGTGAATAGCTAGTAAGTAAAATGACACCCCAAGAGGGGTTACAGACTTATGATAGAACCCTTGGAAGAGCCTACACCTCTCGCGAGGTCTTTGAGGCCATGCTGCAGCTGGATGATTGATATATGTGGAATCCTTGGTCAATACTCTATGAGCATTATCTGGAAGTGCAGCGTATTGCTTGCAGTATCCGACTGATGTTGAAGCGTGGGGACGATGAGGCGAGTGGACACCAGAGCTTCTGGTCATGAGGGGATATGGCAACGGGTTGAGGGGAATTGTTATTGAGGTTTGCTAAGCTACTAATTCCTCGTTTGTCCAACAAGCCTCAGATGTGCCTTACAAGGCGAGCAAGGGTCACATTTAAGGTTTACCGAGCCCTATCGGATGTACGGACGAGGGTGAGGTCTTGGCATCGTGGCATGCAGAAGACGACAGACGCCCGAGGCTGCCGCTTATATTGTATCATTCATATCTTGCCTGAACTTGCAAATACAAACTGCTACATCTATCCTTCAGGTCGAAGCATAGGTTGACTTAAAGAAAAGCGGAGAGTGAGTAGGAGAAAGAGCTAAAGGAGCACAGAGAGCAGCAAGGACAAAGCACGACGGAGTACACAGAGAAGAGATCGGATCGTTGCACCTTAATGCGTTTCGCCTATAGCTTTCGGTTCACGTATCGCGAGCAGCAGGCTGGAACTACTATATACTACGCATTTGATTGTATAACCTTTGTATTACTCATCTATTTCCTTACACAACCTAGCAGAGTTGCATGACATTTTCACGAGGTTGCGGCTAGCATCACCAGCTGGTATAGGATAAAAGAGCTACCATCCCTTTCGGCTAAAGAATATGACGGAAATTAGGGCCATAGTCTTCAGTCGCAACAGCCCCTTTCTGATACTTCTTCCCTTCCATTGACATGTTATATTCCTTGTTGAGCTTTCCATTCTCCCACACCAACAGAATTCGCTGCCCAAGAGCCAATAGCGTAGTGAAGAACATGAAAGCGGCACAGATGTTCATCCTCTTGACATACTGTGGTGCTTGCGCCTTAGGGTAAAGTCGTGTACCTAAAACCGGACCGCACTGTCCGACAAAGTTGATTAAGACGAGCCCCGCACCACGGCGTGTATCGCTGCTTTGGTTGTCTGGTATTCGAGTCAGCTTTGAGTCCCTGGGCAAGCAAAGAACAGAGGGCTGTGTATTTACTTAGAGTCCATGCCAGAATGTTGGGTATGGTTGAGAAATCACCGGCAGCTGCCAAGTAGACGGCGAAGTATCGGACTCTGACCGTGGTGACCGTTGCAAGAACAATGTAGCCGATGCCCCCCACAATCGACGTTATGATGAGAACCAAGGCCCTTTGCTGTGTTCTGTCTGCAATGAAAGCCGTGGTAATGGCGAACAGGAACGCGACGAAGTATGGCGGAGCTGATAAGCCCTGGGCGTTGATATTGCTGTATCCCATATTGGCCAGAATGGTGGGAAGGAAGAACGGCAGACTCGCATAGCTCACATTCGCGCTGAAATACATCAACTTCAAACAGTCAGCCCTACCCAACTTCGAGCAACAACGATAGACAGAGTGTTCGGCACGAGCCAGAAACAACGTACAGCATTGCACCATACTTTAACGTCATTTGACGTCTGGGCAAGTTCCTTTAGGTTCAGGCCGCCAACCCTCTCGCTTGTACCAGTCTGTCGAAGCGTCCGAGACCTAACAATGGCCCTTTCTTCCGGGTTGAGGAACCTTGCTTTGCCCGGTGAGTCTGGTATAAAGAAGAAGGCTATAGGGGCGAGCAGGATGGTCGGAAGACCCTCAACTAGAAAGAGAAGCCTCCAGCTAGGGAGCGAGTGACGACCTTTCGTAATTCCATAGGCTAGAGCTCCGGCGAATGTGGATGCGAGGGGAGCCGCTGAAGCGAATATGCCGCACCTGAAACCGACTTCGTGCCTAAGATAGAAGAACGACAATAAATAGATGATACCTGGCCTAACAGCCCGCCGCCAGTGTCAGTGAGATGGCATAGTAGCGCGTTGTAGCTTTGATGGGAGACTCGAAAGCTATCCTTACGCGTAGGCAGCTTCAAAAGCCCCAAGGAAGAAACGAAGAGCCATAGCCCCGCTCCAACTATGGACTGCAGCCTGCAGAGTCGCCATCAAGCCCCTAGCCACAGAGATTCAGGCAACGTCGCCCCGCAATGGATTTAGGGCCAGGATGGGGTTTCTCACCAAAAGAACACGACGACCGTCCCGACTATGTGGGGGGGGAGGTCTTCCAGAAAAGGAGGGAGAATTCGAAGACAATGTATGTGATGTAAAATATTGTCAAAAGCTAATCATATCGATCTCCAGCCAAATTCAGGTCGTGCGAAATGCCGGCTATCACCGCGTTACCAATGTTACCTCGGTCGAGAAAGGCAAGCATGTCTGAGGGATGAGGGAAGTGAGCTGCCATCCACCGTGAAGCATGCTTAGCGGGGAGCCAGTCCTACTCACAAGGGACGAAGAAGAGCAGCATCACGTGCCAGTCAGGCTTGCGCCGCACACGCGCGTCTGCTGCTCCATCGAACCCGATCTGTCTATGCAGCTCAGCAGCTTCCTGCTCGTCAACGCCCTCTATGGTGCGCTCCTCCATGGCTGAGCGTGAGCCTCTAAGCTTCCGAGTCTCTGCCGCAAGTCTAGCAAACGTGACCTTTTTGTGCGGAACCTTTCGGTCCAATCCGGGCTGGAAGCCGTTGCTTGATCAGACGTGTGACGGTGTGAGGGCCGTTTACTGTATCATTTGGTATTTTTCTCGAATTAGGCGAGATTTGGCCTAGTATTCCGATTACCTTGAACGGATCAAGATACGGTGTAATGTGCTTCGGAATAGATGTTTGTTTCCTTGTGCTCACTGGCTTCCGTATGGTGGGTATCACTTGTGATTGGGTGTTGTAGCCAGTAGCGGCACCCTTTACCATTTTCCATTTTCGTGGGGTGACTCCAGTTGGATCCTGAATCCTGCTGACACCCTTCACTGATACACAACCTCGGAGCCTGGTCCTCCACGTTCGTTCTGGATAGTTTGGAAAAGATGCTTTATAGCTCATGTTGTCTCGAGATAAATCCCGCTCTGCCCGCTCCCATCCAACCGCGACTTACCTCCGGACAACAATGGCTACAGAACCGCTGTCATCTGCCCATTTCAACAATGATAGACAAACGGCGCTATACGGAAATTTGGTGGCGTTTTTCGTGTCCAACAATCTCGCTGTTGCAGCTCGATGCTTCTTGCACTACAGGTCACAATATAGATCAAGCAGGCGCATCTCTCTCAATGACGAATTCATACTCCTGAGTGGGGTTCGTGGTCATCCTCGAAAGCAAAAGCCAATGTGAGGCTTACAATCTTCAAGCTCTGCGTGGACGCCCTCATCGGAAATCTCTTTGCTTGTATGTCTGTCGCTTTTGTGTGCAGAAGCTATGATTCTAATTCGCATTAAAAGCCACGCATTATGGACTCGGCCTCCATGCATTGACGATTAATGCTGAGAACCCGCAAATGCCCGAGAATCTGTCGAATGTCTTCAAGGTTTGTCGATTCAAATTCGGAACATGAGACAGTCCTGAAATATTCGAAATTATAGCATGTCTAGGTGTGTATAGTGCTAACCGGTCCTACTTTCACCTTCATCAAGCTCACTCTTCTCTTCTTCTACCGCCGCATTTTCTTGGACAATCAAAAATGGCTGCGCATCGCGTGGTGGGCCATCCTGGTGTATGTCATTCTATAGTTCTTCGGAGCGACAGGGTTTTATCTCTTTCAGTGCTAGCCTGTCCAATGGTACTGGCTACGGTACTACCAAAGGTACCACATTGAGCCACCGGTTTCAATACAGGGTCAGTGCAACGCTACCACCATTGCACATGTCGCGATGCCTCTGATTTTTGGCCTCATCTCGGACGTGGCCATTCTGTTACTTCCGATCGCAGCCATCATCAAGCTTCAAATATCGTGGAAAAAGAAGCTCGGACTCGCTGCTATTTTCTCGGTCGGAGTACTGTGAGTGGACCCCTGTAGACATTCTCAGGTAACAGGTATCAGAATGCTGACCAGGGCGGTCACCGTACGCAGTGCTTGCCTTTTAAGGCTTACTCGCATCGTCGAATTAGAGGTGGACACCGATGACAGGAGTGACCCCAGCTGTAAGTGTTCTCTTGCTCAGCTAGGAAGTTGGGGGACAAGATCGACTGATGGCGATGATCTAGACGGCGTAGTAATCTTTCTCATCCTCTCAGGCGCTGAAGCAGTGTGCGCCATTGTGTGCGCTAGTTTGCCCGTGGTGGTTCCGCAGCTTTCTAGGGAGTATAAGAACATAGGGTTGTCGCGAATGTCAAAATACGGCTCCTCCACGAAGCATGAGACTTTGTCTCAGTCGCGCAGTACAAGCAGAGGATTTCCAAGGCTTGTTGAGGGGTCAGGACATCGGACGGACCATGCTCAGAATCTGCCCCACGAGCAAACCGAGCGGCCTTTCAACTCGATTCCATTGAGTACGGTGGTCGTCGAGACGCCTGCTCTAGCTGATGATTTCAACGATGCTCATGTTGTCGTCACGAAGGAGGTTAAGGTAATAAGAGAAGTATAGCAAGTCTTGCCGACCATTTCGCATCAGTGTAGATACTGCGTGGAGTGAGCGCAGTATGAGAATTGCTCCGTCCGCTCACTATTAGAGCGGACTGCATGCAGTCTTGGATTGATTTTTGTCAATGGTCTCCTAATGAATATCGATAATGACTATGGTTCAGTTGGTTATCGTTAGTTAGCATAGCTCGTACCTCATACTGGGGTTCATAGAGAGTAATTCTATCTTATTATTGGATTTTACGTTAGCATGGCAGAGAAGATCTGACTTTGTAACATATTAAAAAAATCAATTGTTGAGCTCTGGGCTGTTTTTTACCTCGAGTCGCAGACTTGGGTGACGGGATTTACATTCCAACCCACTGAATCCAGTAATGAGTTGGGTTTTGAACGAGGGTGCTGAGGCATATTGAGCGCTTGGTTATGAGATATATTTAAAGCACCGGTTAAAGCACTGGTTGAAGGAAGGTTGGGAGCATTTTCAGAGTTACGTTGAGAGGAGTATAAAAAGGACTGTTAGATACGTGTTGCGAATCTGACTGATGAGTTTTTGAAACTTGTATAGAGATTGATATGGAGCCTGGAGGTTGGCATGCAGGCTTATAGGGAATCATATCAATAGAGACCGGCCTGAGTAGTGCTCGGGGCAGATGTCTGTTATCCAACTTATCCTGGCAGCCGTTACATATGTACTACTGTATTGATTTTTAGAGCAAAAAAATTTGAATATAATCTAACTTGAAAAGTCACTAAATCAACTATAAAAAACATCTCACTAGCTGTGAACAGTAAGAGGATCATCTTGGCTAGCAATTAGTGGCTGTTTGTATTGCGTAATTACTGTAATAATTACCTTACAGTAATCACTGGCTCGGCTACAGAGTACAGATGGTATCACAGATTGTCTTTATCGATTAGACAACCACCACCCCTACTTCACCAGCTTCTTCCAGCGTACGGAGTATTCGTGAAGCCATTATAAAAATATGCGATCTTTGTTCACACCATATTTACCATCGGGTCTGTTGTAGCTTAATATTGTTACTATCTTGTTCCCCCCCCCCATATTGAGACTTCCAATAGTATCCGTTCGTCGTACGTGGGCCCTGTCTGTCAACTGGACACCAAGTCTGGAGAACAACTGGGAAACCCACACCTTATCATGGCTACTGTAACGGCAAGTCGGTCAACGCCTATTGGACTCCAGCCTACCCCGGTATCGAACACTGTCGATTCGCATCCATTTACTTGCAATACTTGTCAAGTGGCGTTCAGATCAAGTGAACTCCAACGAGGGCACATGCGCAGTGACTGGCAGTGAGTGTTCCTTTACGACTATCTAGTTATGCCATTTCTCTGACTTGCTGCAAGCCGATATAACCTAAAGCGAAGGGTCGCTTCTTTACCTTCTCTCTCATCCGAAATCTTCGCAGAAAAAGTCTTGACAGCTCAAGCATCTTCCTCTGCCGAAGCTGCCAAAGCATCTTTCGAAAAACTGTGCATAGCATGCCAAAAAACTTATTACAGCGAGAACGCTTACCAGAACCATCTTGGCAGTCAGAAGCATCGGTTGCGGATATCGGCATTGCAAGGTGGTGGTAGGGCTGCCGTTGATGACGAAACAAGCTCGGTCTTAAGCTCTACAATATCGCTGGGTGAGCCAGTAAATTTGGCTCCAACAGAAACAATTGATCCCGAGGCAGAAGCGGAGTTTTCGAAGGTAGTAAATGGCATCAAGGAGACAAAAATCGAGGATAACGAACCAGTCTCATCTCGGCCCTCAAGGCCTCATCACTCTGCGGCCGAAGACCGCTCCGAACATCTAATATCGCAGCCAGTCGTAATAAACAGCGCTACGCCGGGCACAGATTCAGGATTTCCTTCCAGTAAGGTGCCCTTGAACCGGTGCTTATTCTGCAACTACGATTCGCCATCTTTGAAACTTAGTGTCATGCACATGACCAAATTCCACGGTCTGTTTATTCCTGAGCAGCCCTACTTGGTTGACCTCGAGGGTCTCATAAGTTATCTACACCAGAAGATAAACGTGCTTCACGAATGTCTATATTGTCACAAGCTCAAGGGATCAATGAGCGGTATACAAACTCACATGAGAGACAAAGGACATTGCATGATAGCATTTGATTCGGAGGAGGAGATGATCGAAGTGGGTCAATTCTATGATTTCAGAAGTTCGTACTCGGACCACGGAGACGATGACGAAGACAACGATGAATTGGAGGACGTCAAGGAAGACTCCCCTGGAGGTGTCAAACTTGCGCCAAAGGGCTCAAGGGCTCTCAAAACGGTTATCAGTAGCTCTAATGGTGACGAGGAGATGCACGAAGGCGATGAAAATGCCGAAGGCTGGGAAACTGACAGCTCAGCTTCTTCATTGGATTCTGCAGACTTGACTGCTGTGCCTATAGATCACTCACACGCTTTTCAAAGGCTTCCTCTCCATCGACACCATTCCCTTACCGATCCGAGACCGCACCGTACAGTTGACGGATTTCACTCTCATGCTCACGCTCATCATGCAGTCTTTCGATCAGAATACGAACTCCATCTACCGTCGGGCCGTACGGCTGGCCACCGTTCTCTTTGGCGATATTACCGACAGAACCTGCACAGTTATCCTACACCTGCCGAGCGGATCGAAACTCGTATGCTTCAGAACACCGCCCACGGCTCTGATGATGAGATGGCGGTGGATTCGGATGATCGACGCCGAGCGCTAACAACTCGTGGAAACGGCGGAACAGGTATGCTTGGCGTCACTGATGCTAAAAAACGAGAGATTCAAGCGGTGGAGAAAAGAGAGCGTAAGCGTGAGCATAGGGCACGAAAGCAATTCGAATGGGGAGTGAACAAGCAGAGTAACAGCCAGAAGCATTTTCGAGATCCACTATTGCAGTGATCGGAAAGCTGGACAATCTCGCTTTGTTGGGCATGTTTTCGGATACTCTTTCGATCACTGCACTCGCCTATTGCTGCACTTTCAGGTGTACATGCAACGTCTTAATCTTAGAATAGCATAAGGTATGTAGGCTTCCTGCAGGATTACAGACTTAGAGGAGTTGCAACCAAACCATCTCACCGAAGCCGAGTGATATGCACTCGACATTGCCTATGGAATCTAGCGAAGAAAATCTGCAGGTTGCACGATTATTACACTAGGCCGACTATCTACGAAACTAGGTAAATAACAATTGTGTGCAAGCGTACGCCGTACCAATATGGTAGTCCTCATGTAGCAGGTTATTCTAAATACGAACCAAGTAAAGAGCTATATATGACTTAAATGAGAGTCCAACGATTCGGTTCTTCGTTTAGCCTTTTTGGCTTGACAACTCAAGGACACATGTAACCTTGCACGTGACCTCGAGAATTAGTGCCGGTCACTTTTGCGACTAAGGTACACCGCGTACTTGGTGGTTCAATCTCATAAAACATTCATCTATGCCAAGGTACCGTTCTTCCTGCCTAGCTCGCCTTGACATATTCCAACCTGGATAGGTACTCGTACACTCTTTTCTGAGCATGTGACAACTTAACTCTTCCACCGCTTGGCTCCCAGCCGTTGGCTGTAAGAATGGCTGAGGAGCGCATATTTTCAGCAGTTTTTCCTGCGTCAATTGGGCGCAAAGCTTCTACTACTAGGTCACGTAATTCTTCTATGTCACAAGATCAGAACTCCGATATCAAGGTTTTCTTGAAAAAGCAAGCTTCATTCATATTAGGCTTGGAGGAGCGAACCGAAGCTCAAGATGCGTCAGCATCTATTGGGGAGGCGCGGAGAAGAACACAGAAAGTTATGAAAAGCCTACAAGAAATGGGGTTGGGGGGTAATCAAGCTCAGCGTTTATTCGCCGAAGTAATGAGCGAAATCCTCACGACATATATAAATAAAACCTATGCTGGACAGTGGAATTCGCCATCTACGATCGCGGAGCAGCTACGGGACTGGGTAGAGAACCACTTTGCCCGCTTAGTGGTTGAAATACTCTCATGCTTGAAAGAGATCCAGTCTGATGCTGAAGCTGATCAACATACGAAGGTCACACATGCAGATGTCGAGAGATGGCAAGAGATGGGACTCAATAGACTGGGAGCATTGCGCACAAAAGAGTTGTTTGAAATCATTGTGGATTGGGATAACGGTAGCAGAGGTGCTGTTGAGGATCTCAAGCGTTACGTGACAAATACCACTTCAAGAATTTCTCTTACCAATTCCTTTTCAAACGTACTATCCCATCGCCTCCTTCATCCCGGGGCTTCTACAACCGAAATCCTTCAATTTTATATCTCGTTGATCCGCGCATTTGCCGTCCTCGATCCAAAAGGGGTCCTTTTGGATCGTGTAGCTCGCCCTATCCGGCGTTATCTTCGGGAGCGAGATGACACTGTCAACATAGTTGTTGGCGGTCTTTTGGCTGATCCCGACGATGAATCGAGTGCAGCTGATGTCCTAGTTGAATTGGCAACAGAGCTGAACAAGACCGTAGGTCTCACAGGGGAAGATGACATGGACGACGGAGACCTTGATTGGGACGACATGTCCTGGATGCCCGACCCTGTAGACGCTGGACCCGGTACGACTGCATCATCTTTGAAGTGATTTACCATCTAACGGTTCACAGAGTACAAGAAGTCAAAGAACTCAGACATAATAGGTTCCCTCATTAGTCTGTTTGAATCAAGGGATATCTTCGTCAAAGAATTTCAGAAAATCTTAGGAGAGCGATTATTGAAGAAAGAATATGACTTCGACAAAGAAGTGAGATACCGTATCGAAACCATGCTACTGTAAGACTGATTCATCGTATCTAGATTCGAGTCCTCGAGCTTCTGAAGCTACGGTTTGGCGAAGCAGCACTCCAATCGTGTGAGGTCATGTTACGAGACATTCTTGACTCCCGTCGTGTCGACATGGTTATTCGCAATGATCAGAAGCTTGCAGCTGACGCCACATCAGATCTAGCTCCAGAGATTCATACTAAGATACTTTCTCACCTCTTCTGGCCTTCCTTGCATTCGGAAACTTTCTTCATCCCGCCGGAAATTCTGTCTTTGCAGGACCGTTATTCAAAGGGTTTTGAAATCCTAAAGCAATCTCGAAAATTAACCTGGCTACATGCCCTCGGCCAAGTCACTGTCGACATCGACCTTGACGACCGCACAGTCACGGAAGAAGTGCAAACCTGGCAAGCAAGTGTCATCTATGCCTTCCAGAACCCCGAAAGCAGTGCACCCACTCCCATGGCCAAAACTGTCCAAGAGCTAATGCAAAATCTGGAAATGGACGAGTCTTTGGTCCGCAACGCCCTAACATTCTGGGTCGGCAAACTCGTGCTCGAGGAATCCGCTTCAGATACGTACCGCGTCCTCGAGACACTCTCCGACTCCGAAGTTGGCCGTGACGGCACCGCTCAAGCGGCGATTGCTGCAGCCGCTGAAGCTGTCACGTCGGCTGCTGCGCCAGCAGTACGCACCGAAGAAGTTGCACAGGAGAGGATGGAAGTATATTGGCAATACGTGACAGGCATGCTAACGAATCAGGGGCCAATGCCGTTGCAGAGTATCGTTATGATGTTGAAGATGCTGGTCGAGGGAGGCTTCCCGTTCAAGAACGAGGAATTAAAGGAGTTTCTGGAGCGGAGAGTACAGGAGGGAAAATTGGAGGTGGTGGGGGGGAACTACAAGATTAAACACTGAGTTTTCGTTGTTCTGAGATACTCATTGCGGACCTACAGTGCGTTGCATTGGCATGGGCGTTAAAAACGTTTGAAGATACTTTTGAGAGCATCGAGCTGTTCTGGTAAGATGGCTAAGGAATGCTGTAGAAGCTTTTCATAATGAAGAAGTAAAGGAAACAAGTGAAGGACGTCGTGTTGCCTTCCAGTTGTTATCTTACTCTAGGGTGGTTCAAGTAGCACCATCGGAATACTTGGCTAAGCCATAGGGCTGGTTCCATTCTCTCATGACTGGCTTCGCTTGGCTTGATTTCGAGTACATCACCATCATGTGCTTATTAAGGCTGATCTCAGCCGGAATCGGTTGCTCAGCGGCTGCGCGGCCTTTTCATCGAACACGGGAGTTACCACTACGTTCCTACTACGCAAGTCTGGCCACCATATATTACATGAGACCTACGCGAAATTGGTTGAGAGCGCCGGCCGAGTCCAAACTCTTCGTTTGTAGTTACGTTGCGCAATCACCGCTCCTAGATGCCCAGCAGACCGATGGAGTCGTCTATAGATGGAGGAGATCTTTGAGCAAGCGTTAGACTCCACATATCCTGTCTCAAGTGTGGAGATATCTCAGGTCCTGCAACAACCAAGCTCACGTCTGAACCAAGACAACGGAATCTCAAGTAACGATGACTACGGAAAGCCCTCTATTTTACCAAAAACCTCCAATGAGCCAATTAGCAGTGGATAAGACTTGCCATGTACTGGGGCCACAGCACCAGAACAACATGCTCTCACCAAAGAGATTCCGACCACTGAAGAAACACCTGGGAATAGTGAGATGGCTGGATATGCTTCAGAGCTCGTAGCCAAATACGAAGATAATACTGGTTGGTTTTGTAGTGAAAAATATTTCAAAGACCTCGTACAAGAGTTTACGGGCGTTGAAGAACTTACCACTGTTGATCTAGCGGACGACTATCTCAACCCTTCTTCGGGTCGCAAGACTACCCCCCTTTATAGCCTTGCTTACAGAAATTTACATTTGACGCCTAAGGACGTTATGAGTGATCAGGGCGATACTTCGAGCTTAAGGGTTTCATTCAATATAATCATGAGCCACCTGAGGTCAGGAATAAGGAATGAAATGGCGGATATTCTCGAAACACATACTACTTCACGAGAACAACTATCTCGAATCCAAAGCTTGTTGAAAGATATCCGTAAGTTCATGAATAAGGTCGAAATTGCCTGTTTTTATCAGATCTTGCACTCTTCCAGTCTGACTATAGAAGTATAGATTCCATCAGTGGTAAAGATGTACTCGTACTCCGGGATGAAGAAGCGCAGATCGTGCAGAAGCTACTAGACGAACACAGAGAGCAACACCCTGCAAATCGAGGCTCTGTCGAGAGCATATCTTCTGGAGAATCGGGTATACTAAACAGCTAACTAGAGGGGGAAACGCCGAAGACGTGCGCTAGGGGGGGTCACAACAGACATAGGTTTCAAAACGCGTTTCCTTACTGCAATAATGGGAGGCCTTGCCCTTGTTGTTCCAATGCTTATCATGGCCATTCACCCACTTCGCGAGAAAACTCTAATCACCGCAAGCCTTGCCGTATTTTTGTTCGCCCTTGGTCTTGCGTGGAAATCGTCAGCGCAGCGACAAGAAATACTAGCTGTTACTGCTGCTTATGCGGCAGTGATGGTGGTATTTGTGGGGATTAGAGGACAAATATTCATTACTCCAGCACCTTTCTCCCTTTGACACCAACAAATTATACTCCATCATAGACCGACTATACATCACCCTTTGGGCATTGTTTCTTCCCCCAAAGCTGTTTTCTTCAAGTAGAACTATACTATGGAAAACAGTCACTTCTGGAAAATATCTATGCCCGCAGAGACAACCCTCTGACCCCAAAGACCCCAAAGTTCCTTATTTTCTTCATCCCCACTACCTCTTCTTTATGCACATGATCTATAAAACTCTATCATTTGTTTAGTCTCAACAACGATCCCTCTACCAATTGTTCCTTCCAAGGGCAATACCTTTCTAGATCATTCAAACAAAGACGCGGCAAACCGAGCTTCTACGAACAAAAATTGCTCTATGGCCGCTTACCCTTATAACCAGATCGGGAGGCGGATGGCGAACGGAGGTTTGAAGTCCAGTACAGGGTGCGATAGTGAAGAGTATCGGAGGGGTTGCGTATCCATATATTCATCCAAACATACCAATTCCAAGCACATCTCAAACAACTTCCTCAACCCCCCCCCGCCCATCCTCCCCCTGCCTCTCCCAACAAACAAACAACGCAATCCCGAACAAAATCCTAATCTTCCTCTCTCCTAATCCCACCACAACCTATTACCTCAACCTCAACCTCTCCCTCTCCCCCAGTCTTCGTAATACTGTAAGACCCCACCAATAAAATCTCTTTCCAATGAATCAACACATTCTTCTAACTCGGTTTCCAACTGACCTCCCCTTGAAGGTATAGCATTCCCCTCGACAATAGAGATTCATATCACGAGAGGATTCTGCGAAAAACTAGTACCAGATAAAAGCCGTGTGCAAGCTGGCCACATACTTTTTTTTTTGGGTAAGAAAAGATGGGGGCGATTGTCATGCAACTTTTTGGGGTTTGGGAGAAGGGAGAAGGGAGAAGGGAAAGGAGGAGGAGAGTGGATAAGAGAATCCAAGTGCGTCGGATACGGCTTGGAGGCATGGGAAAATTGGGCGTTGGAAAGAGAAGGTGATCCAGAAGGAGCTGCTTGATGGTTTGCTTTCGTAGAATGACTATTTGGTTGCGAGAAAACGATTACGTTTTTTCCAAGTGGGAGGAACTCCGAGCAAGATGGTGAGAGTGTCAACGCCATCCCTGTTTTTTTCTTCTTTTTCTTCCCGCTCACACGTTGAAATGACGCCTCTAGTGCCACCACTCTGCTACCTTGCTGCACGCCCGTCTCGAACCTTCCAAACGCACTAGCTCCCCTCCCCACCACCACCCGCCTACCCCTCCCCATCACTTACTCCTCTTCTCAATAATCCCGACCCCATGCTCCTCATACTCCTTCCTCGAAATCCACGTCTGATGAAACGTCCCCAAACTCGCCATAATACTCCCGCCAATCCAGCTCGCAAACCGCCTTTCATACGTATTTCCCGGCGCCGAAATCCGGACTCGAGTGCCGGGGTACATCATAGTAAGTTCCTGGTTCAGGCGCTCCGTAAAACCATACAGCAGACTTGTGCCCCCCGTTACCACAACGTTTTGCAAGAGGTGCGGCCGCACGTCCACGTCGACTTGGTTCAGGGAGTGCTGGATTAGGGCGGGGAGGGTTTGAGAGGCGGGGGGGGAGGGGGTTTGGGGGTCCGTGAGGGCCATTTTGGCGTCGAAGATGCCTTCGGCGGCGCGGTATCGCTCGGCGCCGAACATTTGGTTCCAGCCGTCTGGCATTTCGAAGGGGCGGCCTGGGTAGGTTTTTGCTAAATCCAGATTTGTACCCCCTTGTTGCGTATGTCCCGATAGTCTACCAGGGCCTGGCCACACTTGCACAACTGACTCTTTGAACTCAGTCAATATACGTTCTTCTTGTAAATTGCGGAAGGAATTAGCGGGTGCGGTATCGGAGGGAAACGTGCGGTATGTGGCGTTCGGGGGCAGTCCGGCGTCCACGGGTGTTTTTTTGGTAACGAGGTAGTGAGGTGTTAAGGGGATTGACGGAGAGGAAGTGGAGAAGAGGAGTCGGAGTTGGGAGGAGAGGAAGTTACCCGCGAGGGGGGAGCGAACGACGCCCTTTTTCAGGATGAGGCCGTCGTGAACGGGAGTGATGGAGATGGACGATGCGCCCATGTCAATGACAAGCGCCATAGGTTTGCCGGCGGCGAAGCTGGGTGGGGATTAGCGTCCTGAAACTGAGTGGTATACGGAGCACATACGCTGCTAAGACACCGTTTCGTGCGAGCCAGTAGGCGGGGCAACCCCAGCTCTCCATAGCTATCTCGATGCCCTTTTCTCTACCTTTGCCAGTGTTCCAGCCGGTTTCCGTCATCAACAAGGGGTTTTCCTCGAGTGGCTTTTCTTGATCTTCCATGCCCTCCATCTCCGCGTCCATATCTTCATGTTTGTCATTAAGCCCGTTAGTTAAAGGGTTCCCTGGCTTCGTGTTCGTAAGTCGTGATGTGATGGCGTATTCCCATAAATTCGTCGCGGCGTCCCAATCTTCGACGGTGCCGTCGGTGGACATAGGATTGCCTATCGAGATGTTTGCCAGAGGAGTGTGTATTGAATTATCACCAAACAAGTATTTGCGATCCGAACCCGAGGGTATAGTGGCATAATATGACGGCGTGACTGACTTGGGCACATCTTCTCCAGCGAACCCAGCGCGTGTTGTTGAGTACCCAGGGTCAAGGACAAGGGCGGAGATTTCGTCTATATGGCTTGTTAGCCAAGTATATGATGCAGACTCTTGCGTTTGGAGTCTTACATACCGCCACCGTATTCGACGTTGGAAGGAGGAATGGAGGAGCTTTGAGCGGCGGCCATGTTCAATGACTTGAGCGTCACAGTATGGGAGTCTCAAGCTCCAAGATACGCGCAATTAGTTTGCATGCATTGATTAAGCGGTGGTTCGGCGGTTCGGTGGTTCGTCCCTGAGACAATTCACCAAACCAGTTGAGATTCAAGATTGCGACTTGAAGCTTTTCGCTTGTTCCTGCAGCGGCGGGACGATCATCAAGCCTCGAGAACCCCCTTGTTCACCCGGAATCATTATCACATTTCGGGAGTCAAATCATGAGTGGCATTTACACAATGCAACCGAGTCTCTACCGATCATGTTAGGTCTGCGTCCATCTAACCGATGAAAACATCTTTTGATTATCCTGAGGATTCTACTGTCAATAAAATACCCACCTAATATCTAATATCTACACAGATACGACTACTGCTCTACACACTGGGAGCCTCGGGAAGTTGGCTAAATTTATAGCACGTATAAAAGATTTTCGGCACATGATGCATCATGCCGATTGCTCCAGTGGTGGTCCGATATCAATCTCGCCAGTTCATCACTTCAGGTTTGGAAAAACGCTGTCAATCAACAACACCGTGACTCGATTCTCTGAACAGCTTGACTGATACGACTAAGCTTGAGCTCTCAATAGACAGGTATTGAACAAAGCCCACTGCCACTGGGTACCTTTCGGCTCTCCTCTAGTCATACTTTAGCCACAGCCAACACAAGAAGTGCTGCCAACAAGCGCTGAAGTCTCCAGAATCACCGGCTGAGCAACTACAGGAAGGTGGCAATTGGTATATCAATCAAGCCCCTCATTGCAAGCGTCCATCCTCTTCCCGGCCTCATCCAGTTGTCCTGGTACTGTCCTGGTATTGCCCTGATGCATAAATAACTTGGAATTCTGGCCAACTTCTTAGCTGGAAAGAGAGGTATGCCTCAATACGAAAGTCCTAGACTCGGTAAAGTCCCATCCCCATACTTCACGTTTTCTGCCTGCCCTAATCTGTCGACGATGAAACGAATTGCGTACTCGATTGAAGATACGGGGTCGGGTTTTCAGGCGCTCCCCAGCGTTCCCTGTACCGGCGAAGCCCGTAGATTGAGAATCATCTCCAAGTCCAAGCCAAGTTCCCCATATGAAAGTGTCAACTAGGGGGAGGCATATTTGCTCGGCATTTGCCACGACTTGATGGCGCTAGTGTCGATAAGCGAAGGTGGTTTTGTCGTTTGTGATCTTATCAGATCTGACCCCGAACTTCAGCCTCAAGCGTCACCACCTCATCATTCGACGCACCTTTCGGTCGATTGTTGCAAAGTTGAATTAATTAAATCCTTCCACCACGAACTCAAGTCCTCCTGTTCATTACGTGGCCAAAAGAGGCAATCGAGCAGTAATCCCCCCAACCTACGATGTCTCCCTTACGGACATCTACAGGGACCTATACTTTAGCCTCTCTAACCGTGCCTTTCCATTTGCCACATTTTAAATGAACAATGGATCTCATTCTTCGCAGTCAAGCTGTCATGTTCCGTCTAGAAGACTTTAATCTAGCCTTGCATTGTAGGTCATGATGTTGGCATTCCTCCTAATGAACGAAGAGTGGTGGTGTACGGGAGACGAAAGTATACTCACCGTGCCTGCTTCCTCCAAATCAATCATGACATGATTGCTTCCATGATGTGTGGCCAGGTTTCCAGGAAGGCGCTTGCTGTCAAAAGTCAACTCGTAGAATGTACATAATCTGAGCAACTCTCCCTTCGTTGCTATAACTTTGTTTTCTCCTATCGCGTGTATCTTGTATATTTGTCTGTAAATCGCCAACATGACCATCGCTTCAGCCCTCCTCAACGGGACTACCGCTCTTGTTGCGGCTCTTTCGCAAACCCAAACCAACGGTACGCTCGCGGCTTTCTCCCACTCCTTCCTCTTTCTATCAAGTATGCGTATGACGGCATGAACGGTATCACTGACACTCCTATGTTTCAGGTAACAGTAAACTAGGAACCCTTCAAAATCCTCACGTAGGACCATTCCTCACCAACAATGTAAGCTTCAATTTCTTAGTATCCCCATCCCAACTTCCGGAATCTTTAAGTGTGTCTTGGTCTGGAATTCTCAATTTTCGTCATCATCGGTTTCTATTCGGTCCTACACTTTTTATTTGAGTAATCTTTAGTTCTCGTGCTTTTGCGCAGAAAGAGACAGAAAACATTTGATACTTTGTCTCCAAATCCCACGGCCTGTTCCTCTTTGACAATGAGCATGAAGTCTTTCGTGTTGGTTTCAAAGTGCTGTTCTGAACCTTGATTAGCCAATTGAAAACGGGTACCCGTGGGGTTCCAAATCTTCTTGGGACAGTGACGCGTACACCGAAGCTCCAGATACCGGTGTTGTCCGCCAATACACATTCAATGTTGCCCGTGCCACCATCGCCCCAGACGGGTACGAGAAAAACCAACTTCTTATCAATGGCGAATATCCAGGTGTAAGATGTCCCAGACCCGTATGATTGACATCATTAAGTCGCTAATAGGGTTTCTGCAGCCCACTATCGAAGCCAACTGGGGTGACAATATCCAGGTGACAATAAACAATCAAATTACAGGCCCGTCTGAAGGCACCGCCTTTCATTGGCATGGATTTCACCAACAGAATACCGAGTGGGAAGATGGCGTTCCTGGTGTTTCGATGTGTCCAATACCGCCTGGGGAGTCCTTGACTTACACTCTCAAGGCTGCGCCTTACGGAACCACTTGGTATCACTCTCATTACTCAGCACAATATGCTGGAGGTCTTTGGGGGCCATTGATCATCCATGGACCAAAGAACATGCACTACGATACTGACCTTGGGCCCGTGACTGTTACTGACTATTACCATCGAGATTACTTTGATATCATGGAGGATGTGATGGGTACCGATTTGACAAAGATCAGACCTGCATCAGACAACAATCTAATTAACGGCAAGATGAACTTTGACTGCTCCAACACCACCAGCGCGAAGTGTACAAACAATGCCGGGCTTGCCAAGTTCAAGTTTACCAGTGGGAAAACGCACAGACTCCGGTTGATCAATACTGGTAGTGCTGCCATTCAAAAGTTCAGTATTGATAGCCATGAGATGACTGTCATTGCTAATGACTTTACTCCTGTCGAGCCATACAACACATCCATTGTTACTCTCGGCGTAAGTAACAGCAAAATCTAATACTTTCGATGTAGATGATATTTGCTGATATTGTCCGATAGGTCGGTCAACGCACAGATGTTGTAGTCCACGCCAGTGGGAAGTGTGACGGAGCATACTGGATGCGCTCCACTTTATCTGCGGGTCAATGTACGGAGCCTGCCAACCAGCCTTATGGCCTCGCAGTAGTATACTACGAAAAGGCAAACGATACTGCTGTTCCCAAATCCACCGGCCATATCGATGGCACTGATCCTTGTGCAAATGATGCCCTTTCCGGTATTACTCCATCGAAGGCGATGGGTTTACCTACTCCTGCTACAACGATTCACATGGAAGTCTACTTTAAGATTAACTCTACTGGTCATCTTGTCTGGACTATCAACAACTCAACTTTCCGCGGTGACTACAGCAACCCACTCTTGCTTGATGCTAAGCAGGGCAATGTATCGTATCCTTATGATCCGCAGTACAATGTCTACAACGTTGGCACCAGCAGCTCGGTCCGCGTGATCATCACCAACAAAACTCCAACCAGTCACCCATGGCATTTACACGGCCATGACACGTAAGCGTCCAATATCTTGAACACGTTGTTTACCTGCTGACATAATCTTAAGGTCTGTACTTGCCGCTGGGGCTGGAACTTGGGATGGAACAATCGTCAACCCAAGTAACCCTCAGCGTCGTGATGTCAGTCTCCTGCCAGCCCTGGGCTACTTGGTATGTTTGCCATCTATAATTGTATGCCGCAAAGGGGAATGACTAATTTCCGCGTGACCAGGTCGTCCAGTGGAACTCGGATAATCCTGGTGTGTGGCCTTTCCACTGCCACATCGCTTGGCATTTGTCTGGTGGCCTTTACGCGAACATGATTGAGAACGTTGATGGGATTAAAAAACTTCACATCCCATCAAAGACATACGACAACTGCAAAAAGTGGGGCGCTTACACGAACAAGAACACGGTTGAACAAATCGACTCTGGTTTGAGGTTGCTTCGAAACTGATAGACCAAAGCCTTCGAAAGGTTAATCAAGGTTCTTACGGTACATTCTACAAAACATAACAATTGGGAGATGATGATGGGAGTAATACTTAGGGCTAATTGATAATGGCATTGCTGCTTAAAAACTGTATATAGACGATAGAATCCTTCTGTACATAGTGTCATAGTTATCCTAGAGACTAATAACATAATCTGGCATTACAACTCATATTCCCCATGATTGATTCACTTTGGCGGTGATGGTTTTGAAAGCTATAAACTCCCTCAACCTTTCTAGCTCGGTCATTTTGTGACAAGACAAGAATAACCGACTATTCTACAATCCTTTCCCTTTGTGCGCATCTCCGGCACTTCCTCAACACACGTCCACAAAGCTTTGACGCCGCCCATGTGTAACACTGCAGGATCTGAGGCCCACGTTCATAACCCTACGGTCCGAAAGGCTACCCAAGCCACCGTAACTACGCACAGCACCTCAAAGAATCCGAACATGTCGGAGAGATTGCTCATCAATAGATGCGACCAAGAGAATGCATGATGCACTTCGACATGCATTGAAAGGAACCGAAGCATGACTGCATGACAGCATGACAGCATACAGCACAACAGCACGACAGCACGACAGCACGACAAGGGCCCCGGTCTGCGGAGGATTATTGACAGGCTCGGTTCGGTGGCCGAGCGATGCGTCGAGCATGCAATTCGATATTGGAAATCCCAGGAACCAGATCAACGGGTCGCGAATATCGACCACGAAAAGTTCCATTCACTAGATCGCCGAAACTGGAGAAGGAAAGACAATTGACTGCCATGCCATGCGTCTGATACCCAACAACGGCACTATCGGGTTTGATCCAGATTATAAATGCTAAGAGCTATCATGGGGCGTGTTAAAGCACGGGCTCCACATTGGCGAGATGGCAAGATAGCAAGATGGGCGTAAAGTATATCACAAGGTATCACGATCCTTCCGAGTCGCACAATTAAGCGGCCGGTGAACGACACGATGAGTTAGACGACTTGGCCATTGACAAACTGAGAGGATGACAAGATGGCTACATCCAGCCACAACACCACTGCCTCATTACTCATTCATCACGTTCTCGGCTTGAGGCGTTTGGGCCATCCATAAGGGAGCTACAAAAAACCTTCAGGTCTAATCAAAGACTAGTCATTTTTGGATGTTGGTACTCCCAAGCGTTACTGCCGGGCTTGCCCCAGGTTCCATCTCAGATGTCCGAAGCTTGTTTTTGCCTCTGTGTGATTGAATGATGAGCTCTTAACCCTAGCAGTCCCTTTGTGTCAATGCGCCTTTGGGCTTTTGATTGTACATTTACTCTCGTCCCTGTATCGAAGTACTTTTCAAAACTCTTTTCGTGTCTTGACTCAAAGATACACTGTCAAGATGCGCTTCTCATCTATCACCTTCGCTGCTGCTCTAGCAGGCGCAGCGCTGGCCCAAGACCAATGCAATCTCCTCCCCGTCGCAATCCAAAGTCTTCCTCTAAAAGCAGAAGTCGGAAATCAAACTCTTTGCGAGAAATACACACCCGCAAACTCGACCCAATACGAGTTCATGACCAAACTTATCAACCTAGCTTTCAGCGGCAAATTCACGCCTTTACCCAATCTATGGCCTGCGGTGCGAAACGGAACCTATCAGTCCTCTGGCATACTCGACCCAAATGCAATCTACAGAGACCCGTGTTTCACAGTCACACCTATCAACCTTGTGCCTTACTTCAACGGCACTTGGAAATCGAATAATCGCGGTGGGGTGCGTCAGATTTTTTCAGCCACACTATTCACCCATCTGACTTCGTCCCCAGAAAGCCGTCTCCCTAAACTTCCTCGACGGCGGCGGCGTCACCGCCCTCGAATCCGGCGTCCCCGCCTGGGACAAATTCTCAAATCAATACAAGTATGTCCATCCCTCAGACAAATGAGCTTCAACCCATCCATCTAACACCGCCCTCCCTAACATAGACTCTTCACATCCCTCTACTCCTATTTCGGCCTCATCCTCGGCTGTACCTCCCCCTCCTTCCCCGCCTACGCCGGTCCAGCCTCGCAGTCAAAAATCCACCGCTTCATGGACATCAAAGCGCCTGAAATGCACTACTTTATCCACAACATCTATGACGCCGCTCTCAGCTTGGGTGTTGCGGGACCAAATCTGATCACGCATGTCGGGGACGCGATATCCATCGGTGTGGGGATTGATAATGTGTTTAACAAGAAGTGCTCGCCGCCGCAGAAAATCGCCCCATACCAACCGGCAGGTTTGCAGGGTATTTGCTCTGATAACGCGTAAGCACCCCCTTGAGCTCTCCCCTCTTACATCTCCAGAGATTAATCAACCGTACAGCACATGCGCCCAATGGGCCTTCCCAAACGCCACCTGTGCGCCCTACGCGGCGCTCAAAAACTACGGCGTCACTCCTGCGCTTGCCGGTGCGAGCGCGAGTGCTAGTTTGTGTAATCCGCATTACCAGCAGCCGACGGGGGATGCGGGAGATGGTGGTGACGGGGGAAGGAGGTATTAGGGGTGTGGGGGATGTGTTGAGAATAGGGAAAGTGTATAGAGTAATAAGAGTGTGGTTGATGGTCTTGTTTGGCGGGGGGTGCGGAGGGTATTAGGGAACGTATATAGTAAAATAGGAACGGGGAAATAATTGATGGGATAATATGAAAGGTCTTGCTTGTTCCGTTCGATACCGTCCCCTCCACCCCGCTCATCCCCTCAATCATCTCCCCCCCCCACAATCCATTCATCCGCACAATCGTCCCACTCTCCCCCCCCCCACATGCAACCCGCCCCTTTTCCCCAAAACCGACCCAGCACTTACCATACCGCCCCTCTCCCCCCCCATCCTCCATCCTCCCTCCCAATCTTCCCTCATTCTCCCCCCCCCTCGTCCAATTCTCCCTCGTTCTCCCCGATCCTCGCATCATCTATTCCTCCCTCTATTTCTCACTCATCTTCTCATCTTCTCCCCTTCTCACCTCCCCTCCTTCCACCCTCCTTCCACCCTCCTTCCACCCTCCTTCCACCCTCCTTCCACCCTCCTTCCA
>JAABUU010000769.1_pt1 | contig 65625 bp, 88 predicted proteins | sample 5559301 | NCBI WGS metagenome assembly JAABUU01 (sample SAMN10711884, study PRJNA513360) | rock metagenome | isolation source: Antarctica rocks | place: Antarctica: Victoria Land, Richard Nunatak white
GTCTGTATGAAGTCAAGAAACACTCCTGTGGTGGTGGCTGCTCCGTCTGGTGCCTTGAAACAGCTCAATTTGCGAGAACAAAGGATCGCTGTCGCGTTCGTGGGCGGTTCTCCAAAACCCCCCTCTGACACCTCCAAGTGGGAGCCTAATTGGTTGATGGACTGTTACAGGGGCCACAAAAGGGAAAAAAAAGGGAAAGGCGGCAGTCCTGTCAAGACGGGGCGTGTATTGGCTGACACTGCTGCGCGTTGCCGCTTCTCCTGCAGCCGTCTGCTTTGAACCAGGTGTAAGACGCATCTGCTGTGTTGGACAGCGTCCTCAAGCAATGTAAACATGAGAAGGAGCCTCTAAGAAGCTAGCCAGAGGAGCTGCCACGCACCTGCTTGCTTGCCGCGCCATCACATGGCTCCATGTTGATGGCGCAAAATGCCACAGTGCCAGCCAGCAAAGCAGCAGAGCGGCGACCTTTCCTCATGACCAAGGACAGAGCCTGCTGTGCGGCTCCTATGGAGTAATACGGCATGCTGACCAGGCATCGGCGCGGCATGCGCGGGCTCAGCCTGCAGGCGGCCGCGGCCGCGGCTGCGGCCGCGGCCGCGGCTGCGGCCGCGCTGGCGCCGCGCCTCCGCGGCCTGGCCACGCTGGTGGAGGACGCGTTCGGCGGCGTGCCGCAGCGCCCGGCGCGCCGCGTCGTGGTCACCGGCCTGGGCCTGGTCACGCCGCTCGGCGTCGGCGTGGCCGCCGCCTGGGACCGGCTGCTCAACGGCGACTCCGGCGTGCGCGCGCTGGCGCCCGAGGACCTGCCCCAGGCGCGGCGGCGGCGCCACTGCTCCAGCGCGCCTTGCTCAGGCGGGGGTCATGGCCTCACGGTGACCCTGGCTGTAGCACATCTTGTGCGGCAGATGCCCTGCCCCAAGCGCCGCCTCAGCGCCGCCGGCCCATGCGTTCCCGCTCGGCGGCGGCGGCGGGCGCCGTGCGCCCTGGCTGGCCGCCTTGGGCGCTGGTTCCAGGCCAGCCTTACTGGAGCTGCCCCGCCGCACGACGGGCGCCGAGCTGCGGCCTGCAGGGCTGCGACGCGCGCGTCCGTCTGCGGTCACAGGGCCAGCGGGCGGCCTACCCGCAGCTGCCCTGCCGCGTGGCGGCGACGGTCGACGACGAGCAGCTGGAGCAGGCCGCCGCGGCCGCCGGCCTGGGCCCCCTGCGGCGCGCCGCGCGGTGCATCGCCTTCGCAGAGATCGCCGCAGCCGAGGCGCTAGAGGTGCGGGGGCAGCCTCGCTGAGGTGGGGCCCGCACGCTGCACCAGGAGGGCGCAGCTGCTGCATGCCGTGCGCCGGGGCCGCCGGATGGGCTGGAGGCCTGCTGCGCGTCGCGTCGCGGAGCCCGGGCCTCGCCGCGTGTGGAGCTTGCTCATGGGGCCCTGGAAGCCTGCGGCTGGTGCTTTGCGGGGGCGGTGTGCCTTGAACACACCGACGCCTGTGCCCTGCGCACCGCCTCGGGGGCGCGGTCAGTGCCGCGGGCTGCGCAGGACCCGCTGCAGGGTTTGCATCCCGCGCACGGGCGCCCGGAGCTGCCGCGCCAGCCTCCTCAGGCCCCGGCTGCGGCGCGTCGCGCAGGACGCCGGGTGGGCGCCCAGCACCGCGCTGCAGCGCGACGCCACGGGCGTCGTCATCGGCGCCGGCATGAGCGGCACCGCGGACCTGGCGGCCGCCGGCGTCGCTGTCGCAGCGGGGCACGTGCGCAAGTGCGGCCCCTGCGCTGCCCGGCCGCGCCGGCGGGCGTCCTTTCAACACGGGGCGGCCGCGCCTATGCAGGATGGCGCCGGCAGAAACACGCAAGGCCTAGCTTCGGGGAAGCCAGCGCTCGCCAGGCCTCGCGCTGACACGTGCATCTGGCACATCATTTGCCAGGGGCGGCGCACTGCGCGGCTGGCCGCGTGCCCCGGCCGTGGCCATGAGGTCTTGCGCAGCCCATAGCCCTGGGCAGCGCCTGCGCGCGCCTGGGAGGGTTAGGGTTGGGCCGACGCCGGCGCGCGGCCGGCCAGGCTGAGCCCCTTCCTGGTGCCGCGCATCCTGGCCAACAGCGCGGCGGGCGCCGTCAGCATCCGGCGCGGCCTGCGTGGGCCGCTGCACAGCGCGGCGACCGCCTGCGCGACCGGCGGGCATGCCGTCGGCGACGCGTTCCGCATCGTGCGCCCCGTGCAGCCACTGCATGCGCTGTCAATGGCGTCCGCTGCCTTGTGTGCTTGCCGTTCGATGAAGCCCACACGACTTGACCTTGTTGCCGGGCAGTGGGAGGGTACAGCGCGCTGCTGGCGCGCCACGTGTTCGGCGGCGCCGAACGAGGGTGCCGCTGGTCGCGGCTCCGTCGCGGTCGAGCAGAGAGGGAAGAGCGAGAGTGAAGAGCAGCGCGTGAAGAGAGAGCATAAAAAGCAAACAGGGGCGCCCAGGTGCGCAGCGGGGACGCGGACGTGGTGGTCGCGGGCGGGACGGAGGCCTGCATTGACGCGGTGTCGCTGGGCGCATTCAGTCGGCGCGCGCCCGAAACAGTTGCCTCGCACTGTTGCGCGGCGGCCGGCGCTCATGCTTGGCGGCCGCCGCCCTGTGAGGCTGGGTGTGCCGCCGGTGCGGCGCTTGTGTTGCCAGCGCTGGCCTGCAAGCAGCAGCGGCTCAAGTTGCTGACCAGAGGGTTCAGCAGAGGTTTGGCTCGTCCAAGCTTACAGAGCATGATACCCTGCATGGGTGGCAAACTGAAACGATCAGGCGAGGCGGCCGCAAGCAGCATCCGCCCGACGCCGCGCGCTCAATCGACAACACGCGGCAGGGGCGAGCGTGACGCGAGGGCGCGCGCGCACTGTGCCGCCAGAAGAGACCTGGCGACGCGGGTGCAGCCATCGACTGACGGAGTATCTGCCTCCGCGGCCGCCAGGATGAACGCGCTGGCGACGGGCTGCGAGGGCGACCCGGGCGGCGCCGCGCGGCCGTTTGACGCGGCGCGGCGCGGCTTCGTGCTGGGCGAGGGCGCGGGCGTGCTGGTTCTGGAGGAGCTGTGGCATGCGCTCGCGCGCGGCGCGCGGATCTACGCCGAGGCGTGCGCCCGCGTCGCGCGCGCGGGGACTCGCGCCGCAGCTGATGGCGACCCTGACGTGGGCGCTGGACCCCGGGGCGCCCGTCCATGAATGCGAAAGTCGTCGGCCGTCGGGCCGTTGCCGTGCGGCCATGGCGTGTCGCACGGCACGCACCGCGCCGCACGGCCGCCAAGCGCGGTTTGCCGGCCGGGCCAGGGCAGCATGGCCGTGTCCGTGAGTCAGCGCTGTGACTGCGCCGCTGAGGCAGCTCCGGCGCGGGCCGTGCGCGCGCGCGACGCCGCCCGCGAGCGGCGCGCCCGCCGCGCGCAGGTGCGCGGGTACGGCATGTCGGGCGACGCGCATCACATCACGCAGCCGCCGGAGGACGGCGGCGGCGCCGCGCTCGCGGTGCGGCGCGCGCTCGCGGACGGCGCGCTGCGGCCGGCGGACGTTGCCTATGTAAATGCACATGCGACCGGTGCGGAGGCGAGCAGCCGGCCTTGCTGCTGACTTTGCGCTTGGTGTCTGCTCATTGGCGTCCTCCCTGGCTCCTGTCGCCCCGATGGCGGCCCCTGGCCGCCGCGCTCCCTTGCTAAATCTGCATCGTCGGGATGCAACCAGGGTGTGTGGCAGCAGCCTCGCCTGTCCGCCGGGGTGGGAAAAGGGACGAGGCCGTGCCCTGGGCATGCCCGGGAGAGCCGCCGGAGCCGCCGATGCGGCTCGCGGCGAGAGCGCGTGCGCGGCCCGGCAGGCACGCCGCTCGGCGACGCCGCGGAGGCGCGCGCGCTGGCGTCGGTGTTCCGCGGCGGCGCGGTCGACGCGCGCGACGCGCCGCCGCCGCCCGAGGCGCTCGACGGGCCGGTGCTCGCGCGCGCGCCGGAGCTGCTGGCCACGCTGACCGAGGCGCGCGCCCTGCCGCGACCCTAGCCGGGCGTAAGGCGCTCCTGCCCATGCGCAGCTTTGGATCATGAGCGCCTGCTGGTCGGCGTGGGCGACTGCACGGCATTGCAGGAACAGAGGCTGTTCAGTGTGCGGCAGCGCGGGCCTGTGCCGCTGCCATGTTCAGAGCGCGGCCGCGCCCTGCGGCGCGCGCAGGTGCTGCCGGCGGCGCTGCGCGTGGGCCTGGCGGGCGGCGCGCAGGGCGGCGAGGTGGCGGCCGAGGGCGCGCCGCTGCGCGCGGCCGGCCCGGAGCGCCTGCTCGTGTCCAGCACCAAGGGCGCGACCGGGCACCTGCTGGGCGCCGCCGGTGCGCGGCCGCTGTCGCGCAGGCGGCGTCTTTGCGCGCGGCGCCTTGCAGACCCCCGCACGCCATAGGTCACGTGCCGGGCACTTCGGAGCGCATCCAGGGCTTGCTGACACTGTAGAAAGCGTCCTGCGGGTATTCCTGGACCCCTGTGGCTTCCTGGCCGCCTGCGAGAGAGCCCCAAGCTTGCCGCCGGCGCGCTGCTCGCACTCAGCATGCAGCGATGCATCCGCCGCGACGCACTGCATGCACGCCGGCGCAGCTGAAGCCCGGACACAGGTTCGTATATCGGCGGAGGCTGCGGCGCATGGGCCGCCCGAAGCTGGCAGGCGGTGACCTGGTGGCGGCTGCGCAGGCGCGGTGGAGGCAGAGTTCATGGGGCTACGTTCGCGGGTCACCCTAACGCTGTTACCTGGCTGGGGGCGATCGCGCAGGCGCGGTGGAGGCCGTATTCATGGGCTAAGTTAGCGGATGACATTAACTCTAGTGTATAACCGGGGGCGGCTGCGCAGGCGCTGTGGAGGCTGTGCTCATTGCTTAGCAGGTAATCCTAACCCTAATATCTAACCTGGGGCGGCCGCGCAGGCGCGGTGGAGGCCGTGTTCACGGTGCTGGCGCTGGCGGAGGGCGTGGCGCCGCCGACGCGCAACCTGGAGACGCCCGCGCCGGACCTGCTGCCGGGCCTGGTGCGCGGGCGCGGACCGCCGGCCGCGCTGCGCCCCGGCCCGGCGGCCGCGGTGAGCACCTCGTTCGGCTTCGGTGGCGTCAACGCGGCGCTCGCGTTTGCGACGCCGCCGCTCGTGCCGCCGGAGGGCGTCATTGACGGCATGCCCTAGGCGGCGTCTTGCTGCCGGGCGTGCCACTGCGCGCACGCCCTGCGCTGGAGCCTTTCGCGCTGCGCCTCAGCCTGCCGCGGCCTTGAGCCCCTTTGTTCAGCTTGGGCGGGGTGGGAGCGGCGCTCGCACGGCGCCGCCGGTGTTGCCTGAGGGCGCCTTTATCACCCGGCCTGTGAGCCGCCTGCCTCTGCTTTGCGGGCGCTGTAAGCCAGGCGCACGTCGTCGCGCCTTTCTGCTTGCGGCCTGTTCTCCCAGCACTCGCTGATTTTGAATGTGGTAGTCAGAGCCACCTCGCCTGTCTTTGTAGCAGCAGCCTTGTGGCTCTCCGGCTGTGGCAGCACCACAAGGGCTGCTTGAGGATACCTTCTGCAGCCAGACATTTGCTTGAGCGCTTGGCGGCGCGCTGCCTGCCTTTGCCGCGGGCGCTTGGCCACAGTAGCACGCAGCGCGCATCGTCCCAACGGTTTGCGCACAGGTACTTGTGCTGGTGCGGCCTGCCGGCAGGCCGCAGACATGTGCTCCTAGCAGTCCTGATGTGGCGTGCATGGCTTGGGTTGATGGGGAAAGGCCTTGGCAGTCCTGCGTAAGTGCTTGCGCCTGCGATGACCTGTCCTCTGCCTGGGAGTGACCTGGGCGAGTGCCAGTGTTGGGCAGTGTTGCAGCACAGCTACTCTGGGCAACCGTGCATGCAGTGCAGACGTTCCTGCAATGCCGTGTGTTCTCAGCGCTGAGCAGGTGAACAAGCATACATGCAAAAATCAGCCCAGGCAGATCGCAGGCCCGGGGCATCAGCCGTGCCGTCGCCCGGGGCACCCGTGGCTGCGGGTGGATCAGCGCAGATCAGGCAATGTGGGCATCCGTCAAACCCAGCGACGTCGCTCCACTGCTATGCGAGTTTGCTCTTGCTACTGACCAGCAGTGAGGGCTTGCGGGGCACGTGGAGTGCGAGGAGGCGATGGGGCAGCCATGCACCACCGGAAGCTAGTAGGGTTCTCCGCCCTAGCAAGACAGCTGGTGACTTTGGAGCAGTTCAAGGCCTGTGCCAGCTCACCTCCGCAGGCTGGCAATCGCGCTCCACACAGCGGCCGACGCGACCGCACCAAGCAGCACCGCGGGCAGGCGTGCGCGCGGCGCACGTAGGGGGACAAATTCCGGGGGGGTTTTGGCGCTGGGCTGCGGGCCGGCGCACGGAGCCGCGCCGCGGGTGCCGAGGCGGGCGCGCGGGCGGGCGCGGGCCTGCGGGCGGCGCCGCTGAGCCGGAACCTCACGAGCGGCCAATGACAGAATCAAAGTCGAGCGCCCACCCAGGGTAGCGCGGCGCAGCCGGGCCTGGCCGGCAGCGGCCGGCATGCGGCCCAACCCGGCGCCCCGGCCCTGGCAGGGCGCCGGCTACTACAGGTTTTGCATTGCGGCGATGCTGCTGCTGGGCACCGTCGCGCTGCTGCAGTCGCCGCTGGCGGGCCGCGTGCACTCGGCGACCAGCCACGCGCTGCACGCCGCGGCCGGCGGCGCCGGCGGCGCAGCTGCGGCCGCGAGGACAGCTGCCAAAGGCAGCGCCTCCTCGCGCACGGTCCTGGTGGAATTCTCCGTGGCAGGCGCGCCCCGTGGCCCAACAGCCGGGCACCCGGCGGGCGGCGCGCGGCGCGGGCGGGGCACCGGCGGCGCATTGGGCCCTTGCATGCTGCCGCCCCTTTGAGTATTATGCATGCGCAGCGGAGCGTGATCTTCAGATTTGGCTGCTGGGTGCGCCTGCTGCACCAGGTCGCCCGCCAGGAGCTGGGCCGGGCTTTGCATGCGGTTCCAGAGGCTGCATCAGGGCTGCGACCCGTTGTGTGCGAGTTGATGGGTGCGCATGCGGGTGCGGCGATCATGCATCTCAGCCGGGCGCGGCGAAAGCGTGCACAACTTGGACAGGGCAGTGCACTTCTTGTTTGTGTGATGGTGGCCGCACGGGGATGAGGCCGGCGGGAGCACGTAGCCGGGCCGCATGCGCATCGCAGCGGGCGGCGCGCGCCGGGCGCACCTGAGAGCGCTGATGCAAAGCAAGCTCTCCCTCACGGGGCCGCCCACTGCACTAGCCGGGCTGGCGCCGCGCATAGTGGTCACGCAAGTTGAGCGCGCCTGGGCGGCAGTGCGGGAGCAGCAGCTGCTGCGCGCGTTGCGCCCGGACACTGCAGACCCCGGGGCATGGTGTGTCGGGTCCGCCGGGCAGTGGACTGGGGAGCGCCGCGATGTCGGGCACTCTGAGATGCCGCTGGGCGCGCCGGGGCTCGCAGGGCGCGGAGCCGCCGCCGCCGGACGCGCCGGACCGTGCTCTGCCGCCGGAAGGCCAGCCGGGGCCGGCTCAGAGCTTGACCGCTCTATTCCAGCCCTAACCCTACCCTTCATGGCGGCAGGGCTGAAGCTGCCGCTGCTGGACGCGCTAGACCTGGACTACCCGCTGCAGCCGGCGGAGACGCGGCTGGAGGACTCGCTCGGCGTGCCCAACACCGACGCGCTGATCCAGGCCGCGCCAGAGCCGCTCTCCCGGCGCTCGATGCCCGCCGGCGGCGCCGCCGCGCTCGCCGTCAACCTGGGCAGCGGGACGGGGGGCAAGGTCGTAAAGGCCGAGCCCGGAAAGGCGCGCCGAGGCGGCGGCGGCAGCGGCGGCAGCGGGGCAGAGCAGGGCCACGCAGGCAGCGGCGGCGACGCGGGCGGCCGCGGCGGCGGTGGCGCTGCTGTAGCAGGGGGTGCGGTGGCGGGCGCCGGCGGCGGGAAGCCCGTTGGCAAGGCCGGCGCGGCCGCAGCGGCCGGCGGCGGCGCAGCGGCTGCAGCGAACGGCGGCGCAGCGGCCGGTGGCGAGCGTGCCGCCGGCGCTGCGGCAGGCGCAGGTGCGGCAGCGGCGGCGGCGGCGGCGGCAGCAGTGACGACGGCGGCAGCGGGGCGGGGAGCGGCTGTGGCAAAGGGGGAGGCGGGCGCGGACGCCCGCCGGCGCGCTGGCGCGGGCGCCGGGGGTGCAGGCGCGCGGGGCGCGGCGGGCGCGCAGGAGGATCCCGAGCGCGCGGCGTATCGGCAGGTGGGCCCCCTGCGCTGCCGGTGTGCGCAGATGCCTGGGTATGGTGGGGTGGGGCTGCGTGCAGGGGCATTGTGTGTGGAGAGGGGAGCGCCTGCGTGTGCTCCAGCTGCTGTGCCATGCTCGGGGTATGGACACGGCTCGCGGCCCGCTTGTCAGGCTGCCTGGCCTGGGCCAGCGCGCTGCGCTCCTGAGCGCGGCTGTGGATCTCCGCATGCGGCTGGCAGCGGCCGCATCGGGGTGCCTGCGGTGTGGCGATGCCCAGGCACCGCTACGCACGCCCAGGGAGGAAAGGTCGCGCGAGTCTGGTGGTGTTTGCATGTGCGGCGGCCGTGCAGAGAGCTCCGCAAGCCATGCTCGTCGTGAGGCGGCGGGAACACGCATGCACAAGCCGCTGGCAGATGCGGATTTGGGCGAGCGGGCGGCGTTGCATCTGCCCCAGTGACTCGGCGGCACGGCGCGTCGCCGCGGCTGCTGCGCGCACGGGCGCGGCGCGCTCAGCTGCGCGCGGTGCGTCGCGCAGGTGGGCGTGCACATGCAGCGGCCGATGCAGCAGGCGGGCGACGCGTTCCGCGGCCGGCGGCTGGCCGCGCGCGGCGGCGGCATCGACAGCGGCGGCTCCATCTGGGGCCTGGTCGGCGCCGGGCGACGGCCGGAGGTGCAGGCGCAGCGGCCCGTGCAGCCGGTGCGACGCCCGCGCCGTGCGCCCAGTTGTGCAGGCATGCGCGGCTGCCGCCACGGCGCGCTCGGGGCTTGGGGCGCGCCACGGGCTGGCGCAGGGCGGCCGGCAGCGTCCCGCAGCGCCCGCGCGCGCGCGCGGCGCGCCGACGGGCGGGTCAGGCCGGCGCCTCGGACCGCCCCAACGCCCGCCGCGCGTGCTCCGCGGCAATTTCAACCCTGCGGTGACCCTAAACCTAGCATCTCGGCGCGCGCAGGGCGGCAGCCCGGACGCGGCCAGCGGCAGCAAGGCGGAGGTGCGCTTCCTGATCGGCGTCACCAGCGCGTGCTGCACGGCCAAGTCGGCCGGCCTGCGCGCGGGCGTGCGGACGACCTGGCTCGCCTTCATGCGGCAGCGCTACCCCGATGTGGACGTGCGCTTCATCATTGCACAGCCTGACAGCCCCAACAGGCGCGCGCGCGCGTGCCCGCGCGGCCCTGCCTACCGTCGCTGGGCTCACTGCTGAAGTGCGCTTGAAGCCTGGCTGGCACGCCTCTTGTGGGTCTGTTGGGTTGCCGCGGGCTGGAGGGGCCAGGCGCAACGCAGTGCGGAGCGCAGAGCAGAATCGCGGGGCCGCTGCTCGCGCCGGTGGCAGCGGCAGAGCAGGTCTGCTCGAACAGAGCTGATCCACGCGGCAAGGCGGCTGGATGTGGGTACCTGCGTCGCTCGGGCCGCGCGAGCAACCTGCCTAGCAGCAGGGCGGGCGTTCGGGCCGCGCAGCGCATCCCTGAGCGCACGCATCTGCATGGGCGGCAGGCGCGCGGCCATCGCGTCCGCGGCGGAGATGCTGACTGCGGAGGCGGCCACGCACGAGGACCTGGTGGTCGTGCGCGGCGCGGACGCCTACCGCAACCTGCCCAACAAGACTGTGCGGCTGCTGCGCTACATGCTGTCCAGCGCGCGCGGGCGCGCGCCCCGCCGCCCGCCCGGCCCCTCCGGCTGGGCTCGGGCTGCTTTCAAACCCAAAGCCTACTCTAATCACAGCGCTAGCGCGTCTCCGCTCCGGCGGCAGCGCATGCTATTGCCCGGTGCAGCTGCGCGGTTGTCGGTCCCTGCACAAGCTCCAGGTTGTTGCATCAATTAGGAGTGCATGCCCGGCTTTGGTGTCCTAGGTTGGGCGGCTAACAGTGCGGAAACCTGCACGTGCATGACTATGCGGCGAGACGTGAAACAGCCGTGGTCGCGCGCAGGTATACGCACGTGCTGAAGACAGACGACGACTGCTACGTGCGCTTCGAGGCGCTGCTGCGCACGCTGCGGCCACCGCCGACGCCCTTGATCGGCCTGGATGGGCTGCCGGTGATGGGCGCGGCGGCCGCGGCTGCCGCCGCGCGCTCCGCCGAGCCGGTGGACAGCGTGCGCCTGGAGAAGGTGCGTCGCGTACCCACCACATCCTCTATATGATTTAGGGTTTGTCAGGGCATAATTGGGTCTGGCATACCTCGCCCTAGCCGGGGCCCCACCTTGCTCGCAGCGACCGTTCGGCGCTCTGTAGAGGCGCGCTGGCGCGTGCGCTGTGATTGGGCAGCCAGGCGCAGCTTTGGCGATGCTGGGCTCCCTGTCAGCGGGGCCAGCGTGCACATGTCGGGCGTATGTTTGGCGCCGTGGCTGCAGGCACTATACTAATTGTACTTGACGCCAGCTGACGGGGTCGCCGCGCCGGGCAGGTGTACACCGGGTGCTTGGAAAACCAGCACGGGTTCTATCCGCTGCGCGACCCCAAGTCCAAGTGGTTCATCTCGTACGAGGAGATGCCCGACTCGGCGGTGCGGCGCCGCCCCATGCCAACCGTGACCCCAACCGCGCCGGGCGGCCCGCGGCCCACCAGCAGCACACTAGTAGCACCCGGCGTGCTGGTACTCGAAAGCTGAGCTCAAGCGTCTCCAACGTCGCTTGAGCTCAGCTTTCGAGACATATCGGCAAGGCACTCGGCAAATGCATGGTGTTGACCTTCTGCCTGAGAGTGACCGTGCAGCGCAAGCGCCAGGCGGGCTCGCGCTGTGTGCTGTCGCAGCGGCGGGGCCAATCGCGCCACAGTACATTTACTAGAGTGCACAACTTGACAACCCGCTGCAGGTGCCCTGGGAGCGCAAGTACCTGGCGGGCTGGGGCTATGTGCTGTCGCGCGACGTGGCCAAGTACATCGCGGCCACGGTGCTGCGCTACGAGCGCTTCCCCTCGTCCGCGCCCGGCTGGTGGCGCGGCCTGCACTGGGAGGATGTCATGGTCGGCCTGCTGGCCGGGGACTACATCGGCGAGCAGCCCGCGGTGCGGCCGCGCCCGTCGCGCGCCGGACTTTGGTGCAGCCAACTCGGGCCTGGCTGCGGCTTGCAAGCACGCCCTTGCAGACCCTGCTAAAGGGTCGAAGAGCGTGCTGAGCGCCTGGCAACTAAACGATGGTATGGTGTTGAGCGCCTGGAGATTTGGAAATCCAGCATTTTGGTATAGGGCGCCAGGAAACCGAAGACTGAGTTCGAGCATCGATACCAAAACCCTACAAGACAGTCGTTGCTGACCGCGCTGCGGGGCTGCGCAGGGCGACATCGCCTTTGTGCCGGCCTGGAAGACATGCCACAATGGCACGGCGGTGAAGCACCTGGACGTGGACGCGCCGCGCGTGCTGCGCGGCCTGTTCGAGCAGCAGGTCAACGACGTGTGGCAGCACCGCAGCGTGCAGTGCAGCGCCGGCGACTACATCTCCGACGACTATTGTGCGCCAGCCCCTAATTCTATATGTGGGAGACTTGATTTAGGGTTAGGCTAACCTTCTTCCTACACCTGAACCTACCCTATGCCTGAATCGTGCGGCCGAGTGGCTGTTTAGCCTTTGGTTGCGGTGCGGCGTGGCTGCCTGGCTCCCGCCACCCCACGCTGCCGAGCGCGGTAGCGTTTGCGACTTCTGTAGCCGTGTGCGCAAAAGGGCTCTGCGCGCATGCCGGCGCCTGCGAGCGGGGTCGAGGTGAGTGCGCGCTGACGAGCTAGCTGACCGCCTGCCGGCGGCGCGTCAGGGAGCTGGAAGAGCTGGCGGGACTCGCTGCCGAACGTGGAGGTCATCTGAGCCTGCGCGCGCGCGCCCCGCTGCGCGGATTGCGGGCCCCCCGCGGGCGCGCAGCGATGAGCGCGTTTTCAGACGGGCTTGCAGCCCTGCCCGTGTTCTGGACATCCTGGCCGCTGCCGCATGGCTGATGCGCGGTGGCCTGCGCGCCAGGCTGCGCGCGCGGCATGCTCCCAGGGTATCATAGGGCTGTGCCCTCGCGGCCCCGTCTTGTCTCCCGCGCCTCCCGCGGGCGTCTTGTTGGGAGCGGGGGTGCAGGGGCTGGCGGGTGGCCCATGCCCTTAGGAGCATGCTGCAAGGCCCAGGTTTTGTGTCCGCTTTGGGAGCAGCCTTGCGTGAAGTGAAGCGGAGTGAAGACGAGCCGCGCGAAGGCCAGCCGGCGGCCCTGCCGGGCGGCGCTCCTTGCGCATGCGGGCGCCTCGCGCTTGCAGGCGCTGCTGGGCTTGCTTGCAAGGGTACACTTCGCAGGGTTCACTCAGTGTTGTTAGCTGGCCCGCGCTGGGGCGGGGTGCGGGCGCGCTGCGTGCGCAGTGTGCGAGACCGGCGCACCAGCGCTACGGGAGTCTCTGAGTTTCGGTGGCCTGGCTGGCATGGTGCCGGGGGCCCAGGCCGTGTCTGCGCAGCTCTTTGGGGAGGCCCGGGCGGCCCGTCAGCGTGCGGGTGCATGCGGGGGGCTGCAGGCCGGGCAGCAACCTGCGGACCGAGGTTGTAGATCAGGGGTTTATGCTGGGCGGCAGCTGCGGCTGAGCAGGCTGGGCACAGACAAGGGCGGCGGCTTGGGGAAGGGAGTTTGCAACGAGCAGGAGGGGCACGGGGGGCTGCCTAGCGCACTGCAGCGTCCGTCATGGGTGGCACCCCTTGCATGGGACCACCGGGGGCCACTGCTCCGGCCGGCTGGGCGACCAGCCCGCCTCGGGTGAGAGCTGTGTCGCTGGGCCTGCGCGCACCGTCTGCTCGGCAGGGTTCAGCAGGGTTTATATACAGATCAGGGTGCATGTTTGAGGTCGGCATGAACATGCGAAGTGAGGTCGGGGCCAGGCTTGCAACCTGGCAGTGGCTGGCGCGGGCGCGCATGAGCTGTCGCTCGTGGCCGCTGCCGGCCTGGAAAGGGACGCGGGGGTGGGGCCTGTACGGGCCGCGCGAGGGTGTGCTTTCGCGCGCTGCAGCCGTCTGCACCTGCAGATAAAACCAGAGGTTTGTTTTTGGTGCGGCACTGGTCCCTTGTCTAGGTAGAAGCACCTGCAGGCATTGATTCTTTTGCTGGTCCAGGCTCTGGCGCGCGCGCTGCCAACGGGCGCTGCGGCTGGGGGTCGGCGAGGGGGTAGGGTAGGGAGGCCCGAGATAGCGCTAGAGCCGCACGCAGGGGGAGCACGTGTACATGTCTTGTTCAAGGAACTGCCGGCCCCACCACCCCCCGCTTAGAAGTGGCACTAGGAGCAGCCCCGTGCAGGGCCCTTGCGCGGCAAGCCTGCGCGGCTGTCTTTGAGACGCGTGCCGCCGGTAGCGACTGCCTCTGTTCCTAGTGTCCAACTTGTCCACTGTAACCACGCTCTTGCCCGCAAGCCTCTGCCAGCCTGCGCTTCGGCGTTTAGGCAGGGTTCTGTGGGCGGTTACGTGACGCTCAGCAGGGAAGGGAACAGAAAGCACAACCGACCTGGCTACAGCAGCCAGGTCGAGCATGACTGGCACGGCTGTTAACCAGGCACCTGGGGATCCGGCTCCAAGAGCGCTTAGGTCGGCGGCACCACTGGATGGCACGCCCGCAGTGACACTCCTGCTGCTTGTCTTGCTTACTGCAGTCAGTCTAGCAACCTGCGCGCACCCACACGCGCGTGCACTCACCAGGTGCAGGTCCTGGTGCACGTGCGGCCAGCGGACCGGCCCGGCGCGCTGCACTATGAGCTTCTCGAGTGCACCATGGACACGCAGATCGCTGAAGTGAAGGCGGCGGTGCGGTCCCGGCCGCCGCGCTCGCAGGCCTGCGCGCTCACCCGCGCTCTGCCTCCCCGCAACGCGCGCAGGTGGCCCAGCTGGGCGCGCAGTCTGGGAGCTACGCCCTGGCGAGCGCCGAGCAGGTGCGCCGCGCGGGCGCCGGCGGCCTGGAAGTGCCAGGGGCAGAGGCCGCGCCCGAGCCGAGCACTGGCGCGTGTCCCCCAGCTGTCCGGAGCAGTGCTGCTCTGTTGCCGCACCGTGGTGTCACTGCCGACACGCCTACCAATGTCCAGCTGCCAGGCTGCTTGCCTACGCGCCTGGAGAGCTTGCGCTTGTCGGCCTGTGGGAGTGTCGCGTGGAGGCTCGCGCGCGGCAGCGCCGCCAGGCAGAGCCGTCAGGCAGAGTCGCTGCGGGGTTTAGGAGCTGGTGTTCATGGGAGAGCGCTGCCTGGACGAGCGCCGCCTGCGCGACTACGGCATCAGCGAGGACTTTATCGTGCAGGCGCGTCCCTGGCCGGACCGGCCAGCTCAGTCGCCGCTCCTGCGGGCGCAGCCCTGGCTGGACCGCCCAGCTCAGTTTGCGCTCGCGCGGGCACAGCTCTGGCTGGAACACCTGACGCAGTCCGCGCACGTGCGAACTCAACAGCCACCAATGTGTGCAGCGTCAAGGCGTGCGCCGGCGCGCAGGTGACTGGATTTGTCGTGAACCCTGACCAGCCGGGAAAGCGCTTTGTGGACGGGGTCCTGGTGCCATACTGAGGCGGCCATGGCGGCCAGCAGCAGGCGTGAGAGAGGGGCGGCATGCTTGGCGCGCAGCGCACGACGCAGCGGCATGTGCGGGGTGTCCGTGTCGCGCCTGAGGTTTACTATGCTTCGCTTCTATGTACTGGTCTCAGGCACAATGATGATCTGATGCTGGTGATACTGCGGCCAATGTCATGGTGTGCCAGTAGGCTTGTGAGGAGGGTGCGCATGCATGTGGCCGTGATCAGCCTCGGATGGCATGCGCCAAGCTCTCATCTGGTAAGAGGAGTTGACAAGTCTGGATCCAAGCTGAAATGATGTGGCAGTGCTTACAGGCCGCCAGAAGCGGAGCTGACAGTGAACACGCAGACATACGTACGCGCGCCAGCAGAAAACACCCGACTGTAAATGCGCAGCATTTGCCTATGGCCGGCCAGCCCTGCAAAGCAGGCGGGGCGGCAGGGACTGGGTGCAGCGGGGCGCGCAGATACGCGCTACTTTGGCCTGCTGTCCGGAGGAAGGGGCAACCTGCGGGCCCTGGACTCGGACTTCTAACTGAGCCGGCAGCCGGGGGCAATCTCCCCGGCGCCCATGCATACGCAGGCCGACAGGGGCGAGAGGTCATGGCAAAATCGTGGGGGCATGCGTTCCAAGGGCCCGCCTAGCGCAGGGACTGGCCCGGCATGCATGGCAGGTTGGTACGGGATATTGCTGCGGGCCCCCTGCTGCATACCGCGATTGGCTCCTCCTCGTGCCAAGTTCAATGCAAGTTCTCATCGTCTAACAGGGGCGGAACCATGCCCCGTGGCGTCGCAGCCCGCGGCTCGCGCCAGTTCTAGACCCAGCCGCGCCCGCAAGCGCAGTTGCGACCCGGTGCCGCCGAGCACGAGACCCGCCCGGTGGGCTTATTGTGTTGCTACCCCGTGGCCGGGCATGTGGCAGCGCAGACGTGACAGGAGCTAAGCGCAGGCGCCGAGCGCCCAACAATGAAGCCCCGTGACCAGGCGCCCCCGTTTCAGCACCCTCCAGAGCCGGTCCTCAGAGTCTGGACTTCAAACCAACCGGACGAAACACACTCCATCCTCTCCCTTGCTCCGGCGGTGCTAGCTGGGTGGCACCCCCTCGAGTCCGCTGCTTTGGTCTGAGCCCAAGCGTGGCGCCCAGCCACGGCGGCCGCATGCGCGGCGTCACATACCAGCGCGCGCAGAGCCGCACAACCGCTCGGCCCTGCAGGGCCCCCTCATGCTGCTACCAGGCCCACGGAGCGCCGCGCACCGCCGCCATCAACACCCCTACATGGCCCCAGGCTCGCCCCCGGCACGGCCAAGCGGCCAGGCCCGCTGCGCGCGCGGCACGCTGTCCGGCAGCAACAGCACCTGGGTCGGCCCGCCGCTACCGCCCAGCGGCAGCCCGCCTTTCGACCCCCACCCGGCCCTGATGTGTGTCTAGCACTGATGCGCCGCCAGGTCCGCGGCATACGCCGCGTCCGTCGCCGACAGCGAGCACACCGAGGTCAGGCCGCCGCCGCCGCCGCCGCCGCCGCCGCCGAGGCTGTACCCGCCGCCGCCCAGCGAGCGCGGCGGCGTGGGCGGCGAGTCGGCGGGCGAGAGGCCGCCGCGGTCGGGCGCGTCCGCGGGCGGCCCACCGGCCGCGGCGGCCGCCGCGGCCGCCGCCTGCGACAGCGCCAGCCGCCGGCGCGACCAGCCGCGCAGGCGCTTGGCGGCCGAGATGGTCGCGCAGTGCACCGCCGCGTGGTACGCGCCCGAGCCGTTCAGCTTCACCAGGTGGCCTGCGCCGCAGCACAGGTAGGATTATGATAGGGTTAGGGTAAAGGTGGCCTGTGCCGCGGCACAGGCCCGCGTCGGCGGCCGCAGGGGCCAGCGCCGTGTCGCGCATGCACGGCAGGGGCTGGACGCCCTCCCGTGCAGGCCAGGCATGCCTGCCAGCGCTGCACCACTCAGCCTGGCTCCTCTGCCCACGGCAAGCCTGCATGCCATTCCAATCTCCAGGTTCGCTGTGCGACCTGAAGCACCTACGGAGCTGTGTGCTGCCATGCGCCGCAGGCACGTGCGCGCCCAAGCCGGCTGCAACGCACCGGTCACCGGGTCGGCGCAGTCGAAGGCGAGCTGCATGTCGTGCTCGGCGGTGATGCCGAAGATGCGCCGGATGTCGCCAATGAACGCCTCATAGCCGCCCGGCCCGCCGCGCACCGTCACGTGGTGCACCTGCGCCCGCATGGTCCGTTTCAGTATACGGTCTTGTCATTTGACGTGGCGTGCGCAGGCCAGGCAGCAAAGCGAACACGTCAGCTTGCAGGCAGCAAAGCCAACACGTCAGCTTGACTGGGACAAATGCAGGGTGCTTGGGGTCGGGTGGCTATCACAATGCGGCAGAAGGAAGGACGCTGAACGCCCAAGTGACACCCATGTGGTGGTAACGACTCAAAGCAAGCTCCTGCTTCCCGGGCGCCCAGCCTGGAGGAAGCGACGGCGCGCGAGCAACAGGCAGGTGCCCAAGCTGCAGAGATCGGTGGTGCGCGGGCGGCAGGCGGGCGCACGTTGCCGTTGAACGTGACGCTCATGGTCGGCGACGCGACCGCGACCTCCTCGCCGCTGGGCGTCAGCACGGGCTTCCAGTCCGGCAGCTCGCCGTCGCAGAAGCGGCAGCGCGTCTCCTCGCTGCGCGCCGCGCCCGGGCGCTCAGGACCGCACTGCGCGCGGCTCAGCCGAGCGGCTGGCAGGTGCGAGCCTGCTCGCTTCACGTCGGGCAGACTGAGCTGCCGCGCGTCCAGCCTGGGCGCCAAGGGCGGTGGCTGGCAGGGCACCCTCGCGAATCCGATATAGAGCAAAGTCGTTCAGCTCCCAGCCACGCAGAGTGACCAGACAGCCAGGCCAAGGTGCCGGTGCAGTGGCGCCCTGTGCACGTGCCGGAGAGGCTGGAGAGCAGATACCAAGGGGCGCGTGTGGACCTCTTGAGTAGGGCTGCTAGTGCGTGAGCCCGCGCCCAGGCAGGGCGCTCGTGCCGCCGCACGAGCCGGCGCAGGCTCCTAGGGCTACGGGGCTGCGCAAGGGTCGCTGCCGGGGAGCCCCGCGCATCGCACCTGCTGCCTGCGGAGTGCAGCTGCCAGCGCGCCAGGCAGGGCGCGTGCACCGGCCGCGGGCAGTGGCAGGGGTACGTCAGCGGCTCGTCCGGCGTAGACTCGCCCAGGCACACCCAGCACGCGTCCTGCCGCGCCGCGCAGGCCAGCACGGTGAGGCGAGCGCGGCGCAAGGCACTTGACAGACAGCACTCCCAGCCTCTGGGCTCTCGCGGAGGCTGCCCCCAGCCGCGCCCATGCCCGGGCATGGCCGAGGGCAGGGTATGCCTGGGCAGCGCAGCATGGCCTGCACAGCCTCGCTTGCCTGCGTACACAGTGAGGCAACTACGACTTGCACAGGCTTCACTGCCATGGCAAGATGCCATACGGGTTTGTCCAGCGCGCCTGCGCGCCGGCCAGATCTATACATGTGGGAGCGTGGGCAGGGGTTGCAGTGCCGCGTGTGGACGGGCACGGCGCGGTTTCTGGCGCTGCGTATGAGGCTTTGCATACAGGGCGGCTGCTGGGAGCGGTTGAGCGCGCATGTCTGGGTGTGCCCTCACGCGCCGCCCACACAGCACCGCAGCGACAGAGGACAGCGAGCTCTGCCTGCAGCCCACAGGCCATACTCTGGCGCCCCCCTCACACCTTGGCACGCGGGGTGCGGCATTGCCAGCCAGGAGCAATTCCCCCACGCAGCGCCCCCCCAGACAATCCCCTCCTACGGGCAGGCTGCTGGCGCGAGCGTGAGCAGCACCTGGCAGCAGGGCTCCGCCATTGCGCCTGCGCTCCGCTTCCTCCGACGAGCCTGGTGTGTGTCACCAGACCTCTCACGGCCCGCCAGTGTGCTGCGGCAGCAGCACACGCCCACCAGATCGTCTCGCCCCTGACCGCAAGATCTTGCCCGAGCAAGCCAGAGCTCCTGCCCGCAAGGCCGTGCCGTCCGAGGTTCGACGCACTGGCCAACGCTGACGCCAGTCAGGCAGCAGCGGCGAGCAGCACGGCAGGCGCAGCTTCGCGTTCGCAACAAGAGAGCACGGCTTTCGTACTGGGCCCGCTGGGCAAAACTTTCTTGCCAAGGCACGAGGAGCCTGCCCTAACCCTGTGGCAGGGTCCCTGCAGCTGTTGTTTTCTGTCGGTGGGTGGTTTGGACCTTTCAGACGCTCTCTGGCTGGGGCTGCGTACTGTAACAAATTAATCTCAGCCTTGCGGCAGGCAATGCGGATCCACGCAAGGCCAGGCAGCCGTGCCTGCCGTGGCTGCCGCGCAGCGCGCTGCGCGCTGCCGTTTGGGCTGCATGCTGCGCACGCCCCCCGCACGCGGCCGCGCCCTGCGCTCGCCCGGGCGGTCTCCGGCCCCACGCCTGCGGCAGAGCTCGGCGGCTTTGGCGGCGGCAGTGGGCCGGGAGGCCCAGGAGGTGGCCACGGTGAGGGCGGCGCTGGCGGTGCGGGCCAGCCCCGCAGGCTGCAGCTCGCGCTCGCGGCGCTCCTGGTGCGCCAGGGTGTGCTTTGGCACAGAGCTGAGCAGCGGTCGGCCCTGCCGAAGCGCCAAAGGCGGCCTGCTGCGCGGACAGGCCGGAACACAGACAGCCCTGTCGGGCTGCCACACTGGGGTGCCCATGCCTTGACGTTGAAGCGAGGCTCTTGCCCTGTTGCGGATTTGCTGCCATGCACCTGTCATTGTTTACCTCTTTGTCCATATCAAGGCTTAAGGGTGCCTTGAAGAGCGCCTTGAAGAGTGCAAGTTCCTGCCGTGCAGGCCGCAGGCGTACTGTGGCAGGCATGGGAGGCGCTCACAGCCGAGCGCTGGGCGCTGGACACCTCGAAGCTGTCTGTGTCCATGATTGTCCCGGTGATGGCCCCGCCCTCATGGTCAGGCGTTCTCGCAAGCCTGCCGAGCGCGTCCACACGATCCTGGCGCTGCCCGGCACACCGCCAGCCCACAGGACTGTTCTTTGGTCGTAAACTGAGCGGCTCCTCAAGCACCACAGGGCAGCGTGGGCCATAGCGACGCTCCGGCCTCCGCCGCATCGCCTGTGTTCCCAGCTTCGCCGCTGCCGCGGTCGGGCTGACTGACGGCGGCGGCGCAGGGCGCGGCAGGCGCTCCGGCAGGCGCCTGTGCCGCCTGTGTCCCCAGCTGCGACGCTGCCGCGGTCGGGCTGACTGACGGCGGCGGCGCAGGGCGCGGCAGGCGCTGAATGAGGAGAAGTGCATCGCGGGCTGCGTGCTGCACCTGCGCAGCCTCTTCCCGCCGCCGCTCGAGGTCATCGTCGTCGACGGCGGCAGCACGGATGGGTGCGCCCGCGCCGCGCATTGTAGACAGCTCACCCAGCTGGGTCTGGCTTGCGCTGTTGCAGCGCACTCCGCCTCGTGCGCCCGTTGATCACGTCTGCGGGGCGCGTGCTTGAGCACGTTGCTGATTCTGTGGGGACACTGCAGGACGGTCCGCGCTGCGCGCAAGGCGGGCGCGGCGGTGGTGCAGACGCAGCGTGGGCGCGCACGGCAGATGAATGCCGGGGCGGCGGCGGCGCGCGGCGGCGCGCTGTGCTTCGTGCACGCCGACAGCACGCCGCCCGACTGCGCCGTGGTGCGCTTCGCTGCGCGGCTGCAGTCAGATGTGTGCCGAAGCTTTGTCGCTCGAGCTGTCGTGGGTGGCTGCTTAGCACGCTCCATGTGACGTCTGGGAGCGGCGCGTGCTGGCGTGCTGGCGCGCATGCGCCTGGTGGGCCAGCAGACACAGGGAGACGCTGGTCGGCTGTGTTGGCCATGCAACGCCGCTCGCAGGCGGCCTGGGCGCAGGGCCTGGCAGGCTGGCGAGGACGGCCCGCACGTGTCGGCCAGGGCCAGCGGGGCCGGCGCGCTGTTACAGCGGCAAGCGTGCCCCGCCCGTCTGAGCAGCCGCGCGTGCGCGCGCGGGCTGGCGCCAGGGCAGGGCGGATTACCCTAATGCTGGCATGCGCGGGCAGGCGCGCGTGCGCGAGACGCTGGCGGACGCGCGCGTGGTGCTGGGCGGCTTCCGGACGGTGATCACGGACCGCGGCCGCCGGCTGCGCTTCATGACCGCGCACCAGCTGGCCAAGACCTGGTACCTGGTCGCGCTGCTGCGGCCGCTGACGCTGCTCAGGCGCGCGCATGGGCTTGTCATTTAGGCAGGCGCCCAGCCGGCACGGCGCTGGTCGTGGCGCGCGGCTGCCTGCCTGCAGTGCCTGCCAGCAAGCAGACTGGCGGGGCATGTCCTTGCGGCCGGCATGCCTTTTGAAAACCCAAATAAACTACTTGCTTGCCACGGGTCAAGACACGGGCGCACAGAGGCGGTTGGATGGTGAGTGGCTGTCAGGTTCTGAGTTGTGCCTCGCAGGCTGCGAGTCGCAGCCAGCTTTCAGAGCAGAAGAGAAGGGGAGAGATGGGGTTGCATGTGTGTGCGCTGTCGTTGTGGGGTCGCTGTCGTGCGTGCGCTCATGCGCAAGACACGCCCCTGCGCCTGCGCCCCAGCTCCCGCTCCGCAGCGCTCCGACGCGGGCGGGACGCTGCGCAGGGGCGGCCGCATCATGTTTGGCGACCAGACGCTGTTCTGCCGCGCGGCCGACTTTGCGCGCGTGCGCGGCTTCGACCCCGCGCTGCCCATCATGGAGGACGCCGATCTGTGCATCCGCATGCACATGGCAGGGCCCGCGCCGCCGCGCGCGGCCGCCGCCGCGGCCGCTGCCGCAGACGCCGCGGCTGGCGCGCGCGCGGCAGCCGGCAGGTCGCCCGTGGGCGGCGCGACGATGGCAGGCAGCCCCCAGACCGCGCCCGGGGGGCCGGCGGCACAGCTGGCGGCGGGCGCGCGCGCATGGGCGCGCCGCCGCGGCCGCGTGCGCATGGTGCTGAACCCGCCGTCGCTGACCAGCGGCCGCCGGCTGGCCGCCTGGGGCAACCCGTGGGCGACGTATGTGCACGTCGTCCTGGGTATGAGCTGGTACCTGGGCGCGACGCCCGAGCAGCTGGTCGAGCTATACGAGCGCCTCTACACAGATCGCTTTCGCTGAGCGCTGCTGCACGTTGGCAGCGGCTGCTCATGGCCTGCAAGGCTCTGTGGCATGGCCTGCGGCGGCGCTTGTGTCGCGCCTGATTTGCTTATTGCTCGGCCCGCACCAATGTACATCAGAGGACCAGGCAGGGCTGCATCCCATGCCGTGGAATACTGCCAACCAGATTGCAAAAACTGGACTGCGCGTGCGAGTGATCCTCCCACATTGCAGCGCTTTGGCCTCATTCCTTTACAGTACGTAGTGCATTGCGGGCGCAGCGGTCAATTCCCAGAGTGCGCCGCCATGCGAGCGCAAAGCATGCATGTGATGCATGAGCCTGCCACGCAGCCCGCGAGGCCACTGCCAGGCAATACCAGGCTGCCCGTGCAGGTTCACGCTTAGGGTATAGGGTCTGTAACAACTGCAGCAATTTGGTCAACCAGATTCGCAGACCCCACGCGGACCCCGGCTACCAGCGCCCCGCACTCACAGGCTGTCGGCGCTGGGCGTGGGCTGCAGCGCGGCCGCGCTCAGGTGCGCGCGCGCCGCGGGCGCCTCGCCGCCGCCCGGCTCTACCACGCGCACCGCGCCGTCCGGGAACAGGATCTCCTGCGCCGCGCACGCAGCCCGCCGCTCGGCGCCGCAGGCCAGCAGACGGGACGCGTCAGGCATGCATCGTCCCGCATGCAGCCCGCCTGCTGACGGCGGGCGCTCGCTGCGATTGCCCGCACCCCGCTTCTGGGGACCAGGGCATGCGTGTGCGCTGCTCGATGCCGCCCCGGTGCATGGCAGACAGGTGCGCACCCAGACAAGCACCCCGCGCTGTCCGCTCTTTGCCGGCCTGTCCCATGAGCGCTTGAAGAAGGCGCATCCATGGGCTGTGCAAGCTGAGCTGTCACTTATTTCATTTATGGCCACACTATGAGGTAAACGGTTGGGTCGCTGGGGGGGGGCGCCTTGAGGCCGTCGGGGTGGTGCGCCTCGGTCTGCCCCGTGGCAAAGTTGAACACCTCCACGCCGTCCGCGTGCGTCGTGTGCCACGTGTCCACCTCCGCGTAGTAGTACTCCACGCGCCCTGCGCGCGCTGCGCACCGTTACGCCGGCGCCTCACCGGCAAAAAGAAGTCGTCTGCCAATGATTGACAGGCCTCGACCACACGTGATCAGAGACCGCTTTCAATAGTGCAGGCTATGGTGAATGCTGGCCGCGACGTTTGTCGTACTCTGGCCGATCCCGCCCTGCGCAGCGCCGGGCGGGCCTTGCCGCCGCCATGCCGGAGGGTCGCAAGGCTGTCCGCCCCCGAGCGCTGGCCCGCTGCGGCCGCCGGCCCGCGGCAGCGCTCTGCACAGCCCGGCAGGCCCGCCAGCTCGGCCTGCTACGCGGCACGCGCGTGTGCTGACACATGCATCGGCCCCGCTGCGCCGGGTTGGAAAAACCCTGACCCTAACCCTAGACCCTGCACGCGCACCGCTCGGGAACGCCTTCTTGACGTCGCCGTTGGTGAAGCGCACGACCGCGCGGCCGTCGGGCAGCTGCAGCCGCAGCGTGCCATTGGCAAAGGTCACCTCGCGGCGGCCGTCGCCGTACGCGCGCTCGGTCTTGCCGTCGGCGTGCACAAGCTCCTGCCGGAACGGGGTTGAAAGCGTCGGCGTGCCGGCAACCAGAAGCGTGTACATTCTGTACCGGCGTGTTCAGGCGCGCTCACTTGGGCAAGCACCCCCTTGTGCTCAGCAGAGTCCTGGGTGCTGCTCAGGGTTCATGAAAACCGCTCATTCGAAACCCACATCCACGTCCACACAAGTGGACACGCTGCGCCGCGCATACATCGGGCATGTGCAGTGCAAGAGCGGCAGGTGCTGGGCCGGGGAGCGCGCGCCTCGACCGGCACGCTGGCATGCCCCAGCAGCCCCGGCGCCGCGATGAGCCGCGCGGCGTCCGCGCGGCTCGGCGCAGGCCCCGCGCCGTGCTCCCCGGGCCGCCCGCGGTCCGCTGCTCCGCCGCCGCCGCTGTGCAGCAGACCCTGCTCGCCCGCGTCGCGCGCGGGCCACAGACCCTGCTCCATGCGGCACGGCTCGCCTCCGCCGGAGCTGCGCACGTTCGGCGCCCACTCACGCTGTGCATGCTCCGCCCCGTGCGGTGGGGCCGCGTCCCCGCTGCGCCTCACGCCCAGCTCGCGGCGCCCGCCGGCGGCGTCAGGGCCGGGGCCCGGGGCGCGGGCGGGCTGCCGCGCGGCGGCGGCGGCGCGCAGCGACTCGCGCAGTGGCGAGAAGAAGGCGGCCGAGGGGTCAGCGCCCGGGCCGCCGGGACCTGGGTAGGGTATAGAAGGGTCGAGCCCCGGGCCCGCCGCCAGCGCAGGCAGGGTCGGAGCCTGCGCCTGCACGCGCGCGCGCGACTGAGTCGTCAGCAGCGCGCCGCCGCGCCGGCCAGGGGTGGCACGCAAGGCACACACTGGCAGAGCGGGACGTGTCAAGCGGCACCATGAGCGCTGTACCAGGGCAGAGCTGACTGTGTGTGCCTGCACGCACAGCCGTCGTGAGCTGGCACTCATTCGAACAGCTGCTGGCGGGGGCGCGCCGGGAAGGCCGGCGAGTCTGCCAGCGCGGCCTCCACGGCGTCCGCAAAGTCCTGCCCGGGGCCGTCCTCGCCGTCCTCCCCGTGCCCGGGCGCGCCCCACGCCGCGCCCGCGTCGCCCGCGGCAGGGCCGCCGCCGCCCGCGCGCGCGCCGCGGCGGTCGAAACGCGGCACCGGCGGCGGGGGCAGGTGCAGGGACAGGGCGGGGCGCTGCCAGGCGGGCGCCTGCGCGGCCGCCTCGCCGTCCTGGCGGCCCGGCCAGTCGCCGCTGGGCCCCCGCCGCAGCGCGCGCTCCGCCTCGAGCGCTTGCACGACGGCGTCCACCGCGCCGCTGCCTTCAGGGTCCTCCGCAGGGTCTCCAGGGTCCAGCGCGGGGTATGCCGGCGCGCCGTTGTCGTCGGCATGCGCCGCGGCTGCGGGCGCGTCGGCATGGTGGCCGCCCGCTGGCCCGTCCTGCGCATGCCCGGGCTGCAGCGGCTGCCAGATGGTCTCCTGCACGCCATGCGGGCGCCCGTAGGGCTCGTCCAGGGCTTCGCAGGGTGCTGCGTCCTCGCGGTGACCCTGGTCCTCGACACCGCGGTCCGCCCAGGGCTCCCGCTCCCATGCGGCTCCCCCGTCCCGCGCAGCCTCCCCGGCTGCAGGGACATCCGCATGCGCATAGCGCTCTTCGTAGCTTTCCACTTGCGCCGCAGAGCGCTCCCCGCAGCCGTCCGCCTGCGTATACTGCTCCCCAGAGTCGTCCCCTTGCTCTGCATAGCGCTCCCCGTAGCCGTCGGCAGGTGCTTCCCGGGCTTCCCGGTCCGCACTGGCCTGCCGCTCCGCGCTGTCAGCGTCCCACCGGCTGTAGCCGCCACTCTGGCGCCAGCCGCCGCCCGCCGGCGCGCCGGCCGCGCCGGCCGCTGGCGCGGCGCTCTGCGCGGCGGCGCCGCGGGGCGGCGCGCTGCCGGCGCGCTCGTCTCGCGGTGCAGAGCCATCCTCAGAGTCGCCCGGCGGGGCCGCCGGCGCCGCGCGCGGCCCGGCGCCCAACGCGCGCGCGGGTGCGGGGCCAGCGGCGCCCGGCGCGCCGCCAAACTCCGCCCACAGCCGCTGCTGCTCGTGCCAGCGCACCTCCTCCCGCAGCTCCGCGTTGCGGCCCTGCGGCGCGCAGGTGCGGCGGTCAGTGCCAGGGCGTGCAGGTGCGCCATGCAGTCGCCGTGCCCTGCAGCCCAGTGTGCATGGTTGGAGGCAGCGCCGGCACAGGGTGGCGTGGGGCGCCACGGGCTCAGGCGACCCGGCGACCGCGCTCTGGTAGGATGCCGACTCTTGCAACAACAGCGTGTGGGGGCCCGTGAAACCCTGTGGACGGGCGCTGCGACCTGCAGCTCGACGACCTGGCGGCGCAGGCGCTCGGTGGCCAGGCGGCCGCGCGCCTCGCGCGCGCGCGCGCCGCGCCGCTCCTCCTCCAGCGCCGCCTCCAGCGCCTCGACCTGTGTAGGGATAGAATTAGACCTGGCCTATTGGCGCGGGTGGGATGGAAGCCCTAACCCTGCCATGTCCGGGGGGCGCATGCGGCTCAGGCAGGCCCGGGTGGGGCCCCGGCGCGGCGGCTCAGCGTGCGGGGCCGGGGCCGGCCAGCGCGGGAGCGGGCATGCTGACCCCCGCTGCAACTAACTTCAGGAAGCCAGTGCGCTGCTCGTGACCTAGAGCGAATGCCCACAGGAGGAGCCCATCCAGAGGCAGGTAGAGGGATGTGGCCCACATGGAAGCACAGCTTGCTCCAGCAATGCGATGCGCTCCACTGCTACAGGACGGGGTGCTGGCATGCCGGTGCGTGCTCAACAGCATGTGCAAGTCTCTGAACACTCTGAAGTGCGCATGCGTGCGCACAATACCTACATTCCCCGCAGCACGCTCCAGCCTGACGCAAACCTGCGGGCAGGTCTCTGCCGCGCCTGGCCGCGCTGCCGCCCCGCCTGCACACTGAGGCGCACGCATCCGCGCGCACGCCCGAGCAGGCGCAACGCCCGTCCTAAACCTACCGGCATGAGGGCCTCGGGCCGCGCCTGGCCGCGCTCGCGTTTGGTCGGCAGCGCCAGCAGCGCGCGGCCCTGCTTGGCCAGCGCGCCGCGCTCGCGCTTCAGCCGCCGCGCCTCCTCCTCCAGCGCGCGCGCCTCCTGCTCCTGCGGCCGGGGCGCGCGAGGGGGCAGGGTTAGGGCTGGCGCAGCGCGGCTCTGTGCTTGCCGAAGGCGGGGGGGGGCAGGCTCACTTTCCGGGCTGGAGGGGTGGCGACAAGGCGCCACGCGCCGCTGACGTCTTGACATGCTGCGTGTGCTGCAACTTGCTGGTTGGGTGACAGGGGTGGCACTGCGCCAGGCTTTCTGGAAGTGGCTTATGTCTACAACCCCGTTGCGAGCAGCCCCGGGCTCGCGCACAGTGCAGGGCCCCGGCGTGCCTTTTGGCGCTCGAATGCGATGCGGTCCGCGTCCAGGCGCGCGAGCGCGGCCTCGAGCTGGCCGCGCAGGACGGCCAGCCGCGCGCGCTCCTCCGCCAGGCGCACCGCCGCATCCGCGGCGCGCGGCCCGCGCGCCAGGCCCTCCCAGCCCGGGTCGCCCCTGCCCACGGCCGTGCCGGCTGTGGCGGCGGCCGCCGCGCCCGGCAGCGGCCCCTGAGCGCCTGCAGCCCTGGGCAGGGAGCCTGCCGCCGCCGGGCCGCCGGCCGCCGCGACGCGGCCGCCGCGCGGCCGCGCGGCGCCCGCGCGCCCGCCTGCGTCATGTCTGGGGCTGGGCACGCGGGCGCGGCCGTGGGCGCCGCCGCCGCCGCTGCCGCCAGCCGGCGCCCCGGGGCCGCAGTCAGGCAGGCCCGCCGCCCGCGCAGTCGCCCCTCCGGCGTTTCCGGGAAGGCTCGCCGGCTGTGCACGCGGCAGGCCAGCAAGGGGTCCGCGCGCGGGCGGCCGCAGGGTCTGCAAACCCTGCGTCGGCGCGCGCTGCTCGCCCACCGCGCGCTCCAGCGCCTGGAACTCCGACAGCTCCTGCGCCTGCGCGCGCCCATGGTAGGGTAGGCTGGCAAAGGGCAGCCTGCCCTAGGGTAGGCTGCTGGAAGGCCGCGTCTTTGCTCACAGCGGTGCGCCGTGAACGGCGCTACCCGCGTCAGCAGGCTGTGTGCTCTGCGCCCAGGCCCCCACAGCCCCCACGGACACCCAACAGGAGGCGCTCACTCGTCTGAGGGTGATGGTCCTCCAGATATGCGCCCATAGAAGTGGCTGCTGGTGTCTCCCTCCAATGCTTCGGCGGGCATGCTCAGACCGCTTGGGTCTGTGAGCAGCTTTTACGAGCACCGCTCAGCGGACGCACACCTCCTCGACGTCGCGCGCGTCCCAGGCGCCGTCCGGCAGCCCTGCGTCGGCGCCCGCGGCGCGCCCGCCCCCGCCCCCCGGCGCCCACGCGCCGTCCGCCACCTGCTCCTCCAGCGCCCCCTCCTCCCAGGCGGGCTCCCCAGCCCACTCCGCCCCCGCGCCCGCCTGCTCCGGCGCGGCCGCCTGGCTGCCATGCGGTTCGCCGGCATGCAGCGGCGCGCCGGCGCCGCGCCCGTCCAGGGCTGCCGCCGCGTGCCAATCAGCGGACGTACGCGGCCCCGCGCGCTCCCGGTCAGCGTCGGCGGGCCGGCTCGCGCTGTCGTCGACCAGGTCGGCGTCGTGCGCGCCCCAGGCGCGCTCGCGCTTGTCCCAGTCGTTCCCCGCCAGGCTTCCGGCAAGGGTTTCAGCCCCCGGCGGCTGCACGGTTGGCGGCTCGGCGGCCGGCGCCGCGCCCTGCGACGGCGGCCCCGCCCCGGCCGAGCGCCGCCGCGGCGGGACCGGAGCGCCCGAGGCAGCGGCGGCCCCACCGGAGGCGCCCGCCGGAGCCGCGGCGCGCCTGCGCGGCTGGCCTGCGGCCCCGGCAGGCGCCGAGTGCGCGCGCCGGTCGCGCGCGCCGGCCCCGGCGCCGAACGGCGCCTGCCCCTCGCCCAGCTCCGGCGCGAGCAGAAAGCCGCCGGGCGGCACATAGCGCTGTTCGCTGCGCCAGGCCTCCTGCCGGCGGCGGGTGCCGCTGCCGCGCTGCAGGAACGGCCGCGGGCCGGGCGCCAGCTCCGGCGTGAGCGTGTCTGAGCACGCGGCTGCGACGGACGCGGCGGGGCGCGCGGGCGGCGACCATGCGTGCGGGACTACAGGTACGGCCCCCGCGGCGCTGCCGGCCTTGCCATCACCAAGCGTGACGTAGGCGGTGCAGCCATTTGCGATGGCAGCATCATTCTCGTTGTCCATGGCTACGCCCTCGCGCCCTGGCAGCCCGTGCGTCAGGATCATGCTCATCCGGCAGCACAGCAGCGCGCCGCTGAGTTGACGCGGTGACTCCGCACTCACATCTTAGAATCTTGGCCTGCCTACGGACAGGTCTCCTGCAGGCGTACTGGGCGTTCAGCAGGTGAGGCAAAGCGCACACCAGCGCTGCCACGGCGCTTGATGCTCTGCCTCCAAGCAGGATCGCCCCGCCGCACTGCCCACTCTGCCTCCAAGCAGGTTCGCCCCGCCGCACTGCCCACTTAGCAGCACACCTGTAGCAGCACCCTTGACAGAGACAACGTTGAAGCGCGGGACCGAGGCCAAAATAAATCAACAATGTTCCAGCTGCGCACAAATACCCTGCTCAAGCCCTGCTGGCCTTCAAAAATTTATATACACAGAAAAAGCTGGTGATACATGCGTGGGAGCACCAGTGTGTAAGTCACTGAACTGGCAGAGCACACCTCTGCGCGCTCTGTCTGCCCTGCAGTTGCTGCTTATTGGCGCGAGGAGATCCCACTGCGTGGACACACGCCTGCGCCCGGGCAAGCGTGCACGCGCGCTTGGTGACCGGCAGTGGTGAGGTCTCTCAGCCCTGTGCTGCTCAGCAGCCCGCTGCTTCAGAATGCTTGGACATGGAGATCTATATATTTTCTGCATGTGCCCCAGGGCCCAGGAGGTACCGCAGAGTGGGCTGCGAGGAGCTGGAGTGGCGTGCCCGACCGAGCCTTGCCCCACCTGCGGCCCAGGCCGCTTGAGGCCCGGACGCAAACAGTTACGCAGGGCCCCGCAAGCCGCGGCCAGCCCGGCGACGGGCAGGCGCTGCGGGCCAGCATGGCAGCCAGGCGGCTGGAGCTGGACGTGCCGCCGGTGCGAGCCCGCGATTCCCAGCTTGAGGGTCGGGCGAGGGCTTGTGCAGCAAGCAGAGGGGATGCTGGGAGTGCCGCGCGCCGCGCAGCCAGCGGGGCGCTGGGGAGAAAGCGAGAAAGCAGGCGCTGGGCGGCCACCATGTCGCCATGCCGCGCACTATAGCACCCAGCGCGCTGGCACATGCAAGCGCCCTGCCTGCGCGGGTCGAACCCGTTGTGCAGTGGCTGGCGCGCACAGCGCCCCGTGCACACGCGCCGGAGGCCCTTGTGCAGCGCAGGCCCGTTGCGCGTGGGTGCCCAGCAAGCAGGCGCCGAGCGGATCCTGTGATTTGCGCAGAACGAGGAGTACGCGGACGAGCCAGGGACCCCTCCAGCGTATCAGGTGCCACACCTGCCCCTCCTATGTGCTCCGCTCGTGTCACCACTTGCTTCGCAGCGTGCGCGCGGCGCTGCGTACGCGCGTGCCAGATGTCCATGGAGCGCCGTGAGCGCAGGGGGGCAGCCCTGAGGAGTCGCCGGCGCCGTGCACGCCGCACCTCGAGGCGCTGGCCGGCCATGCAAACCACTTTCAGGTCCGCCTCCTGCCTGCTTGTCTGCGGCGCAGGGCCCACAGGAGACCTGCCAGCTGGGCAGCCAGTAGGCAGCGGCGGTGGTGGAGCGGGTGCTGAGCTGCGTAAGCCACAGGTGGGCTGGCGTTGGGTGACGAGTGTTGTGGGGCTGTCCGGGGTCCCCGCGGCACTGCCTGCATCTTGTTATGTTCAAAAGTTGCGCTGCAGAGTCGTGCCCCTCTGGGGACGCGCTTGGCCCGAGCAGCACACGTTGACTTCTGCATGCGGCCACCTGACAGACAGTCATCGCAGAAAGCAGGTCAGACAGCTGGCTCGCGACGACAAGGCTGCGGCCGCGCAGCTGCAGCAGCAGCTGGCAAGACACAGGCCACCTAAGGCGCCTGCATTATGCAGGCGCATGCTTACAGCTCTGCACCACAGTGTGACAATGATTTTGTGCACAACACGCGCAGCTGGACAGCTTCAACCGCGCGGCGAGCGCGGGCCGCAGCGGCAAGCTGGCGCGGCTGTTCTCGGCGCGCAAGTCGCCGAAGACGCCGAGCAGCATGCCCTCGCCCGCGCGCAGCGAGAGCGGCAACGGCGCGCTGACGCCGTCCAGGGCGCCCAGCATGTCGCTCGACGACATGCTCATCTACCAGAACGTGCGCGCGCGCGCTCCCGGCTCGCTGGCCCTTGGCACGCTGTGCTTTCGTTCTGCGACGGCGCTTGACCAAAAGGCCACTTGCTGCTGCGCGTGCGGGTAGTGTTGCGCGTCCTGTTATGCACATCTCTGTCGGAGCTCCGTCGGCGCGCTGTCGCGCTTGACAGATACGCCACTTGTTGCTGTGCGTGCATGTGTTGTACGCGTCCCCTTAGGTACATCTCTGTCGGAACTCCGTCGGCGCGCTGACGCGCCGCGGCCGGCGCGCACAGGAGTGCATCCCAACGTCGCTGCTCAAGCTGACGGCGGAGAACTCGGGGCGCGCGGTGAAGATGTTCTCGGCGGTGCAGAAGTACATGGGCGACGCGGGCGAGGCGCCGGCTGGCGCGGCCAAGCTCGACCTTGTCATGCGGCTGCTGGCGCAGGCGCGTGCCCCTATGGTTTCCTTATAGCTCTGCAGGCTCTCCAGTGTGCACAGGACACGTAGGCCCAACGGCGCTACCAGAGCTGCGGTGTTGGGCCCTGATGGCCCGCAGGGCCTGTCCCTGCGCCGCCGCGCGCGGCGCTCACGTGTGCCTGACGCGCTTGTAAACATGGGGCGCCGCCAAGACAGCTCTGAGGACACCGCGGTCACCAGGCTCGCTTGCTTGCAGAGCTCTCTCAGCATGTTGTGCCAGGACTCTTTGCACGGAGTTGAACGCAGAGCCGGGGCTGGCGTGGGCATGCAGCAGCGGAGCGCCGCCGTGGCGGCGGCGCACCCCGGCAGCGCGCGCCAGGGGCCGTCCTCGCCGGCCGCGGGCGCCGCGCGCTGCAAGCAGAGACAGGCTGGAGCCGGAGGTCGCCTGAACCCCATCCCTCTGAATTCTATGCCTGTGAACCCTATGCATCGGTGTGCGCGGCAGGGCATCAAGAAGGCGGAGCTGAAGGACGAGCTGTACATGCAGCTGCTGAAGCAGAGCCGCGGCAACGGCACGCCCAGCAGCGCGCGCGCGTGGGAGCTGCTCTTCCTGGTCGCGAGCGCGATGCCGCCCAGCAAGGACTTTGTTGGGCTGGTCAGCGAGTACGTGCACACAATCGCGCACGGCGACGCGGAGGTGGACGCCGCGTCGCGCGCGCTTGCGCAGCGCACCTGGTCCGCGCTCAAGCGCTCGGCCAAGGCCGGCACGCGCCGCACGGTGCGGCGCCCGTGCCGGAGCTCTCGACGGCGCTTGCAGGGTGACGGCGGGCTGGGTGCAGACTGGGTCTGCCGCATTGGGCAGCCAGTCAAGGTGCCAGGGGTGGTGAATATGGCGCAAGCATGCAGGGTCAGCCAGGGCTTGCTGCTCAGCAAGCCCTGCAGCGCAGGGCGCTGCCGAGCCGAAACTCCCAAGCGCCTCATCATGGAGCATGTCGGATGTGCATCATGCTCGCCCTGAACAGAAACGCTCGAGACTCACCCGTCGTGCTCATCGCTATCTGCATGCTCGTCCATGACCGCTGCGGCAGCGCCGCAGGTGCCGAGCGCGGAGGAGATCGAGGCGCTGCTGGCCGGGCGCAAGCAGACCACGATCGTGTTCTTCCTGGACGAGACGTTCGAGGAGCTGGAGTTTGATGCGACGGCCACGGTGCTGGAGGCGGTGGAGTTCCTGGCGCGCGTGATCAAGCTGGAGCACTTCACCACGTTCACGCTGTACGAGTGCCGCAAGGCGCGCCGCCGCAGCCGCCCCCACCCTGCCGCTGCCGAGGGGCAGCTGGCAGGCCCGCACCTGGCCGACAGCCGCGCGCTCGCCCTGTGCGGCGCGCGCGTGGCGTGTTGCGAGCGCCCGTTGCCCTGGAAAGCCACGCGCGTCTGACTGCATGGGCTGCACGCCTGCCACGCTGCACGCCCCATGCTGCCAGCATCATGAGAGGCCTCAACAGTCCCTCCTGGCGGCTCCGGGCACGCCCGCCTTGGAGCCGGATGCGGGCTGTGACAAGCCAGCGCGGGCGGCAGACGCTCAAGCCGGAGCTCGGCCAGCCGATCGCGGACGAGCACTTCCTGCTGGAGGACAACAAGTACATCGCGGACGTGCTGGCCGACATCCGCGAGCGCAAGTCGCGCGACACGCAGTCCAAGGCGCGCGCGCGCGCCCGCGCTGCAACGCACCCGCGCGGGCAGCCGCGGGGCCTGATCCCGCCTCCTTCCTCCTCATGCCTGCTCTTGCATGATTAGCTCAACAAGCCCAAGCTGAATGCCAAGCAGCACCAATGTTATCGCACCTCGCGCGCGGGCACGGGGCGGGACAGGCGCTGACGGGGAGGCGCCGCGGCGCAGGTGCTCTTCAAGAAGCGCATGTTCCGGGAGACCGACGAGACCATCACCGAGCCGCAGTTTGTCACGCTCTCCTACGTGCAGGTGACCCGCGCCCGCCCGCGGGGGTGGTGACACGCTGCGCACTCGGAGCTTCTGCGCCATGATCGGGGGTCAGTCAGCCAGTGTGGACGCAGGCCCTGCATGTTTTCAAGGCCACGGCCGTTCTGCAGATGCCTCAAAGGGGCGATCCAGCACGCCATGGGCCTGCCACGCTCCGCATGTGCATCTCGGGCGTGTCGTCGACGACTGGCATCTCTGTGAAGTGCGGCGCAGAACTAGGCACACAGAGCAGCAGGTCCCTGACAGGCTGCGAGTCAGCCGAGCAAAGCAATTGCATACCTTAGCCGCGGCGCCGGCAGACGCGCCCCCGCCGCACGCGCAGGCGCAGCACGACTACCTGAGCGGCAACTACCCGGTCGTGCGCGAGGATGCGGCGCAGATGTGCGCGCTGCAGATGCAGGCCGAGGCCGGGCCGACCATGCTGGAGACGCTGGAGCTGCTGGAGGGCGCCATTGAGCGCTTTGTCACCAAGCAGGCGCGCGGGGGGCCCGGGCGACTGCGAGGCAGGCTGCCGCGCCTGCCTCCTGGCACCAGGCTCTGGACGCGACGGCACCGGTCGATAGGGTTATCTAAAGAAGGGAGGGCACTGCTGATGCAGCACTGTAGGTCTGTGATGCATGCGCAGCTGCAAAGTGACTAGAGAGAGCTCCGGCTCGGCCAGCCAAGGTGGCACTCTCATTCCATAGCCGGTCATGCAGCTGTCCATCCGTGACCTAGGCGGCAGCGCGCGGGGTGGCAGCGCGCCTGCGCTGCTGCTCTGCCAGGCGCCCTGTCAGCCCGCCTGCGAATCGCGGAGAGGCTGGGTAGGGTCTGGTAGGGTAGGGGCAATAAAGCCGCGCGCGCGCGCGCAGGTGCTGATGACGCGGCCGCGCGAGGAGTGGAAGGTGGACGTGCTGTCGCGCTACAAAGCGCTGGAGCAGTTCAGCAAGGAGGACGCGCGGCTGCAGTTCCTGCGCATCCTGCGCTCGCTGCCTTACGGCGCGCGCCCGCCGCCCTGCGCTGTGGCGGCTCTCTGCTGGAGGCCGCTGCCCGGTGGCTCTGGCGGTGCCCATGGCATTGCTGACGCCCGCCGCCACTTGGGACCGAACCTGTTTTCACTGTACCTGGGTCCCTCCCAGTGACTCCTTCTCGAGAAGCATGCCTATCCTGTTTCAAAGCCTGCAATCGTGACGAGGGAAACGCAAACATGCTGTTTGCTGGCTGCCGCCCGAGCCTGCTCGCCCGGTAGCACGTCCGTGCGCTGAACCCTGCCGAGACCCTGCCAAGACCCTGCCAAGGCCCGGTCACGCGGTGACGCGCCGCGCCACGCGCGCGCCAGGCAACTCCATCTTCTTCAGCGTGAAGCGGATCGAGGACCCGATCGGCCTGCTGCCCGCCAAGCTCATCCTGGGCATCAACAAGGCGCGGCCTGCGCGGCCGGGCCCTGCAGGCCTGTTCTCTCTGCCCTCATCGTGGCGGCCTGCATGCAGCATGCCAGGTACTCTCGCCGGGCTCTGATGATCGTGCAGGGCACCTTCTGCCATGTGCACCTTGCCAGCGGGGCCCATGATTTGGTGGGGGAAAGCCCCGGGCTGGACCAGGGGCGGGCGGCGGGCGGTGCAGCACCGCAGGCAAGCCGCGCACGGGAGGCCGACGGGTGCAGCGCGGCGCGCGCAGCGCGGCGTGCACTTCTTCCGCCCGGTGCCGAAGGAGTACCTGCACAGCGCGGAGCTGCGCGACATCATGCAGTTCGGCTCGTCCTCGCAGGCCGTGTTCTTCAAGATGCGCGTCGCCGGCGTGCTGCACATTTTCCAGTTTGACACGCGCCAGGCGCGCAGCACAACGGCCTGCGGCGTTGTCGGGCGATCGTGCTGCTCAGCACGCCCCGCTTCTCTCATGTGCCTGGCAGCAGCAAGCATACGCCCAGGAGCAGGACTCACATCGCATGCGCCAGGCAGAAGCACGCAAAGGTGGTTTGCAAGCAACAGTAGCGGCATAGCCAACATGCATGCAGCGAGTGTGTTCGCACGGCGCGTCTGCACACTGGCAGCACCTGCACCTGGCAGTGCTGCAGATCGTGCGCGGCTTGTGAGCAGCTTCTGGCGGGGTGCGGCGCACAGGGCGAGGACATCTGCATGGCACTGCAGACCCACATCAACGACATCATGATGAAGCGCTACTCCAAGGCGCGCACTCGCATCTGGCCAGCCCACCGGCCAGCGCGCCGCGCGCTGTCGCGCCGCAGCGCCCTTGATGTGCTAGCACGCGGCTGGGTCTGCGCAAGCATCCGCACATAAACAGGCAGGCCAGTGCGCAAGCCCAGCGCCTGCCAGCATGCCGCGCACCGTTCCCTCCAGGCACCACAAGGACCCCCGCTCCCATGCATGCAATCAGGCCGACTCTCCTCATATGTAGCATCGCTGAGCGCAAGCGATAAAACCACGGCAGGCGAAGGCGATGGCGGGCGGCGACGGGGCCAACGGCGGTGATGCGCCGGCGGCCAACTACGGCCCCAAGTACGAGGCGCACATGGCGGAGATGCAGAAACAGCTTGACGAGGCGGCGCGGACGTGCGCCCCTCGTATGTCTTGTTGCACTCATCAACAGCGATAGCCGTGACCTCGGGGGCCGAGATCGAGCTCTGGGTTGGTAGGATGGGAGGACAGCATGCAAGTAGTACATGCAATGCCTATGAACAGGGAGATAAGTTCGGGTAGAGGCCATGTGAGAGCGGCCGGCCCGGGCGCGCGCAGTATCGCGGCAATGAAGCGCGCGGAGGCGCAGCTGCACAGCGAGCGCGCGCGCATCGGCGAGGACCTGGAGGAGGCGCAGGAGCGCCTGGCGGCCGAGGTGGCCGCGCAGGTGCGGAGCGCGGCCCGCCTGGGCCAGGGCCCGAGGTACAAGAGGTACAGGGACGCGTCCAGTGGTGTCCGTGGCATGCAGACGCTTGCACTGGCAGGTCTGGCTGGCACGGGAGAGGCCATGCGCATGCCTCAAAGGACGGCCGTGGCGTCTTCATGTGTGTTGGTGTAGCGGCGCGCCGCGTGTTTACCATGGACAGGGCTCGCAAGTGGCGCTGAGCGGCACATGCTGCGTGCGAGCTCCGCACGGAGGGATGCACCGCTTTGCGGGGGCCAAGGTGGGGCCCTCGCGCAGAAAGCGGGGTCGGAGCGCCTGGATGGCGCGCTGCGCGAGGGCGAGGCGCTGCGCGTGGAGCTCAACGCGCTGCGCCAGAACCTGGAGAAGGCGGAGGGCGACAAGACGCGCGTGCGCGGCCCCGCCCGCGTCCGAGTGGGAGGCCATGTCAGCCGCGCTACCTCGGCGACCAGCTGTGCGGGCTTGGCGGATGCGTGAAGTCTGCGGCTTTCAGGCGCCGCTGTCAGCCAAGGGGCTCTTGCTGTTGATAAACCTCCGTGGTGCATTCATATGAGAAGCCATGGGAGAGAACAACTCACTCATGTCAAGGTGAGACGCGGCCCAACAGAAACCATGGCATGGACAGGCGGTGGAGGCGGCGGTGTCGGCGGCGGTGGCGGAGGCCCCGCAGCGTGCGCAGGAGGAGGCGCCAGGCGCCGGCGCCGCCATGCGCGCAGCCGCCGAGGCGCAGCAGCTGCGCGAGCTGGAGGACAAGGCGCGCTTTGGCCGAGCTGCTGCCTCCCCAGCCATGCCTGCTACCATGCACTACTTGCATTCGAGGGTGCATGCATGCTTACCAAACGCGATCCTTCTTTGCCTTACAGTGGATGAGCTGGAGTGGACCTGCACATTGTCACCGTTGGTCCCCGAGCGCTGCATGCCTGCCTGTGAGTGCATGCGTTGCGCAACGGTTCTTCATGTGCTCGCATCCTGCCCGCCTGAGGGTGCGTGCTGCGCCCGCGCAGGTCGCATCCCTGCAGGCGCAGCTGGCGACGGCCACCAGCGCGTTGCACACGGCAGAGGCTGCGCTGCGGTGCGCACCTGCCAGAGAAGGGCACGACCGCGTGCATGCTGACATTCATGAGTGAGCACCGCATGTCTGCAAAATGCCTCCCTGTCTTGAGGAACGAGGCCTGTGCGGTGCATCAGCCACACGTTCCTGCAGCTGGCAGGCGCAACGTGGTGCTGGGGTGGGGCGCAACAGGTATCCATTGCATGAGCCATATCAAAGCGGATTACACTCTTGCAGGGAAGCGCAAAAGGAGGGGGAGCTGGCAGAGAAGCGCCTGCAGCGGCTGGAGGCGGCGCGCGTGACGGAGGTGACGTCGCTGTCCAAGGAGCTGGACGCGCTGCGCGCCAACGCGGACGCCGAGGCGCGCGAGCGCGATGCCAAGGTCAACGGCCTGGTCGAGGAGCTGGGCAACACGCAGGCGCTGCTGTCCGAGAAGGAGGCCGAGCTGTCCGCGGTGCGCATGATGCCACCGGCTGCTGTCTGCATGGTGCTGAGTTGCAGGCACCTAAGATATAGCTGCCTCAAGAGGCTGAGGTCTGCAACCCGCCTACTTCCACCAGCGCCCCGTCGCTCTGCCCAGCCGGTTGCTTGCCAGGATAAGCATGACTACTTTGCTGCGACCTACTGGTCCTCCACCAGCCTCTTCTACCTGCTGGGGCATACTGATACGAAGCTACATAGGCAATTCACATCAAATCTGGTAGATATGTTACATAGACAGATTGCTAGCACAGGACTGCTGGTCTGCATTCAGACAACTTCGAGTGGCATGTGGCTAGCGGAAAGGGTGCTGGGTACTCGCAGAGGCAGAATGGACGTGCATTGAGACAACTGCCATAGAAAAACACAGCTGAGAGGGGTTTTGTTGCTGCATTACTGGAATGCTGCTGGCGTGGCTGTGCTGTGCAAGGAGACAGCGCGGCCATGCACCTGCAGCACCTGCGCACGAGGTGGAGCCAAGCCGCAAGTGTCCACATAAGGGCATTTCAAGCGTACAGGCCAGCGCACAGCAGCAAAGCAGGATAAGCGCCGCAATGTAGGCAAGGTGAGGTGCAGCGCCTGATACCATGCATGCGCACCTTGTGCAGATGGCTGGCGCCACCGCAGAGCTGGAGGAGCTCCGCGAGATGAAGGAGGATGTGGAGCGCCGCGAGCGCGCGCAAGCAGCCGTCATCGAGAACCAGGCCAAGCGCCTGGAGGAGCTCGAGACGCTGTACAAGGTGCCTTCCCATGCATTGCATGCTAGCCCTTTCACGGCCTGTTACCAGCTGGCTGCTCACACGGTGGTGGAGCAGCCTGACGTCCCAAATAGCGCATGGCAATTTCCTGGTCGCTGCATGCTCTCCACTGACGCGCGCCTGTCGCGGCAGGATGAGAGCATCATGCGGAAGAAGTACTTCAACCAGATGGAGGACATGAAGGGCAAGATCCGCGTGTACGCGCGCGTGCGGCCAATGCTGGGCTTCGAGGCCGAGCGCGGGCAGAAGGCATGGCCCTGCCGCCAAGCCCTCTGCGCCTGTGCTGCGTCCTACGGAGAGATGCCACCAGAACGTACAAGTTACTGTAGAGCAAGTATTGAGCATGTTGTGGAAGCATGCTGTTTGGCTTGCCGTGAGCAACAGAGGTGCTTGTGTGCAGGGAAGGCACGCTTACATAAGTAGTTCCAGCTCCACCACAACTGAACACCTCACTTATTAAGCCATGTGTACAGATGGCCGTTAGCACATGTTTTAGTGTCCAGTGGCTGTGATGTTCATGCTCGTCGCCAAACCCTAGCTGACGACAGCGCAGGTGGCCCTCAACATCCCGGACGAGCTGACGCTGGACCACATCTGGAAGGAGAAGAAGCGCGAGTATGCGTTTGACGCCGTGTTCGCGCCGGGCATTGGCCAGGAGAAGGCGCGCACGGCCTTGTTGGCATCAAGCAGGGGTGCTTGGGCAGGCGCCTGCATGGGGATGGCTCAGGGACTCTGAATGCTCTCATGCACGCGACTTGGGCTGATGCGTCGACAATCACATTCTGGTAATGACCGCTCTCTGATGAACCAGGTGTTCGAGGACACGCGGCACTTGGTGCAGTCCGCCGTCGACGGGTACAATGTGTGCATCTTCGCGTATGGCCAGACTGGTGCGCTGCCAGTCGCTGCGATGCTGGCAGCTAACAGTGCTGGACGCTCACTTGCAGCTCAACCACACTGCATGTTGCCCCTAAGTCATTGCTGGTTTCTTTTCACAGAACTCAGCCTGGCTATGTGTGATCCTCCTGAACCAGGCCTGTGAACAGCTCATGCGCATGGCGCGCATGCTCATGAACAAATTGGCGATTGTGGGGTTTAGTACCTTATGTCTGCACACGAGCTTGACACATCAAGCGCGCTTGTGCAGGCTCCGGCAAGACGCACACCATCTACGGCGGCGAGGGCGACCCGGGCATTACGCCGCGCGGCATCAGCGAGCTCTTTGCGATCCTGGAGCGGGACGGCGGGAAGTACACCTTCAGCGTGTCGTGCTACATGCTGGAGCTCTACCAGGACGACCTCGCGGACTTGCTGCTGCCGCAGAGCATGATTGATGGCCAGGTGAAGGCGCGCCCGTCTTGTTTTTTTTCACTTTTAATATTTTACATCTTTACATCTCAACATGTGTGTACTCCGTGGGTGCCCCACGTCAGCCAGGCCAAGGCGCGCTAGCCTGGCCGACCCTGCTTACTGCAGCCAGGTTCATTGAGCAGAGCTGGTGCTGCCGCACTGCCCTGCCCTGTCCCTGGCAGCTGTGCTTTCATCACCGCCTGTTCCTGGACCTCTCGACGGACCTGCTTCCGCACCGGCACGCATCCGCGAGCATGCCAAGCCCTCCTGCACTGCCTGCAGCCCACTCTACCAGCAGACCCGTTGGCAATCTGTGGTACAAAGTGTGGAGGTGGGATGCGGTGTAGGCAGCCGCGATGCGGGTGCCAGGCTCTGCGAGGTCTGCTGGCAGCCGGTGTGATGCTCTCTGTCCCATGCTTGACACGCTCCTACGTGCGGAGCGCAGGCGGCGGTGGTGGGCCGCGCAAGCGGCGGCGGCGGCAACAGCGCGACCGCCTTCGGCGGCGTGCAGGCGCGCGCCGCGCGGCTGGAGATCAAGAAGGACGTCAAGGGCATGGTCAGCGTGCCGGGCGCGACCATCATCGAGGTGCCGAACTGCAGGAACCCACCGCTGAGTGTGCAGGCCGTCATGGCTTTCAGAGCACAGAAGGCTGCAGGGTGGTGCTGCTGCATGCAAACGCTATCGCACAGCCTGGCTGTTGCAGCGCAGTTCAAGAAATGTCTCATCGCATGATGCTTTCCAAACGTGACAACGACCTGCATTTTGTTGCAGATAACTGGGGCCAGTGCTTCGCACTTGAATGCCAGTGCCCTCAGCCATGGCCGCGTCGCCGCAGGTGACGTCGGCGCGCGAGCTGATGGCTGCCATCGACGCGGGGCAGCTGCGGCGGCACGTGTCGTCCACGCAGATGAACCGTGAGTCCAGCCGCTCGCACCTGGTCATGTCGGTGATCATTGAGGCGACCAACCTGCAGACGCAGAACGTGACCAAGGGCAAGCTGTCCTTCGTGGACCTGGCCGGCTCGGAGCGGTGCGGCGCCGGCCAACCGCTGCTTGCCCTGTGTGATCGTTCACGCTAGCAGTCTGTCCTCACACGAGCATTGTCTTGTGCCTCATCATGCCAATGCCATGTTCTCCCCGCTTCAGCTCTGACAGTACTCTCACGTCATCAACCTGGTGCGGCAAACCTTGTTGTCTCACGGCCGTATCAAGCAACGCATTGCATGTTATGGCCTGAACACATCACGCTGCGCATGCAGCTGGAGGTCGCGCAAGCGGTTGTCCGTCAGGTCATGAGGACACTGCAGAGGCTAGGGCAGGGTTGAGACCTAACCTATGCCGGCCCCTGCGCCGCGCAGGGTGAAGAAGTCCGGCTCGACGGGCGAGCAGCTGAAGGAGGCGCAGGCGATCAACAAGTCGCTGAGCGCGCTCGGCGACGTGATCAGCGCGCTCGCGACCGAGCAGCCGCACATCCCGTACCGCAACCACAAGCTCACCATGCTCATGTCTGACTCGCTTGGCGGCACCGCCAAGACGCTCATGTGCGCCGCCCCCGGCCTGCTCGCTTCGCTGTCAGATACAAAAGCGTTGCTATCTTACGCCGCGTGGCTCGCGGCTGGCTGTGCTCGTGCTGCCTCCCGCGTTGCGCACTTCTGCCGCTCTGCCTGGAGACAGCACGACAACCACCTAACCGGCCGCCCCTGCCTGATGAAGTTCAGCAACGCTGTTATGGCTGGGTCTACAGCCTGCGGTCACAAAGCTGACGCGGCAAGGAGCGCGCAGGTTTGTCAACGTCTCGCCCACCGACACCAACCTGGACGAGACGCAGGCGCGGCCTGTGCACCACCTTGCTGTCGTCCTGAATGTTGCACATGCCCTGCACGGCCTCCCCCTCCCACACCGCGTCTTGCACAGCTGGCTGCCAGGCATGTTGAGTGCTCAAACAGTGGCGGAATGACACGCTGCGCGCGGTCGGCTCCCACATCAGACTCTTTGCTTGCTGAGTCGGCACTCGGGGCTGGCCTTGCCATGCATGCACAAGGTAGGATTCACGAGTTACGGGGACACGACTCGCGTGAGGCGCATGCGACCCGCCCGGCGCGCCGCGCGCAGAACTCGCTGGCGTACGCGACGCGCGTGCGCACGATCAAGAACGACGTGACCAAGAACGAGGCCAACAAGGAGATCCAGAAGCTGCGGAAGCAGATCAGCTACTGGAAGGAGCAGGCGCGGGGCCCCCGCGGTCGGGGGCGCGCGGGTCCTGCCTGGACGCCTCGCCTGCCCCGCGCCTTCGCATCACATGGATGCCTGTCGGCTGAAGTGCATCATCACTCTTGCTTGCTGGGAGGTCGCAGGGCCGTGCTGCACCGCCTGGCAGGGCGGCACCGCCCTAGCTGAACGGTTCCCAGGCTTCGGTGCACATGCACCACACCGCAGGGCCAGGTCTTGGCGCAGCGGCTCACACTCCTGCCTGCAGGGCCCTTGAGGGAGGCACTGCCTCTCCAGGCGTGCACATGGCCTCCACCTTCGGGGCCTGCAGCCTGCAGCTCAGTTCTGCAAACTCAAATTTGCCAACCCGGCTTGCAGGCGGGCCTGACGCCTGAGCAGCGCGCGTACACCGAGCTCGACGACATCACGGACGTGCGCCACCGCATCGACTCCGTCGAGTAGCCTCACGGGGGGCCTTGGCCCAAGAGCTGGGTTGCGGGAGAGTGGGCGGGCCGGTGCGGTGGGAGCAGGGACGCCCGCAGTGAGGCGTGCTGCTGCATGCTGCGGACTGTTGATGCCTGGCTGAGGGGCCCGCTCGGTTGTAGTGCCAGGCGCATGCGTGCCCGGACAGGCCGTAGTGCAGGGCAAGGGTAGGGTGGCAGGGTGTGCGCCAGGGGGGCAAGGGCTCTGGAACAGCTAGGCGCCGCGCTTCAGGCCCCCGTGGCCGCGGCGGCGGCTGCGCGTCAAGGGCTGCGGAGTCCGGACAGCGGGGCCCGCTGGCGTGACCCTGCTATGGGCGGCTGTGTGCTCTCAGCAGGCGCATGGCACTTACAGGGGCTACGCATGGAGAGAACCTGAGTTGCATCGGGGCGCTGCAGATACCCTGGGCTGTCGAGGCGAGATGTGCCGCTCAGGGGCTGGACGAGGTGTTCAAGTGTGCCAATACTCAAGTAGGCGTTGCCGCTACTCAAGTAGGTGTCTGCAGCATGTGCGCGCCGGATCCCCGGGGCTGTTGGTGCATGGTCCTGGGTTCAGTGCCAGTTCGGACAGACGTGGTCGCATTTCATTTGGTTTGCCGCGGCGGAGACATGGTTTTGCACGACACACGGGAGTGGTCGCATGGGCGTCCCTGCTTGGCAGGAGGGCCAGGTGAGAATATAAGTTGGGGCATGGCTCTCTGTGAGTGGGGCAGTGGGGCCTTCCGGTAGGGCGCAAGGGGCGCAGCGGCATAGGCGCACGCGCCCCAGGGCAGGGTGTCCCGCCTTCGCAGGCAGGGCACCCCTTCGCGCCTGTTCAAGCATGCGCATTTTGATCCGGCTCGGGCACCTGCCGCAGCGCGGCATACTGCCGTGCAATGCATGGGCGCCCGCGGCCTTGCTCCAGTCCTCTGCTGCTTTTCTGCATCTCCTTCGTCGCGCGGTGGCGCGTCAAGCAGCCTTATCCGTAGGAACGCCCTTGCGGCCTGAACCTGTTATCAACCAAACCATGGATCGAGTATGCGGCACATCACGCCACGCACTTGCCGCTACAGAGCATGGAGGTACATGCACAGCAGGTGCAGTGCGTGGTGTACATGCACAGCAGGTGCGGTGCATGGGCGCGAGTCCAAATACTGGGTCGAAGCGGGCGGGGGTTAAGTGTGGACGGTGTGCTGCAGGTTACTAACAGCTGCCATCTGCAGTAAGCGTGTAACTCGAAAGGGCAAGCGCCTGTGCGCTTGTGTAGCTGAGCAACTGCAAAGTGATGGAGCTTGGTACCAGCCAACCAGAGCTCCAGGAAGCCAGCCCTGCCTTCAAACCTATCATGTATGACTTCACTTCTTGGCTGAACCAGCTAGACAGAGACTCAACCAGTTGCCTCTACCTACCTGCTACACATTGTGGCAGCAGTAGCACAGAACATGAATGCCGTACTCGCATACCTGCTGGCCAGCGCCGCGCTGCTCGCCACCGCCCCTGCCGCGCATGGTGCGCTGCCTGGTCACACGCCCGCATGACCCCTGTCCTGCATGCGACAACACGAGGGTGGGCCACAAGCACTGGACAGGCAGCGCAACAGAGCAGATGGTGGTCTATGACGTAAGCGCGCCGTGGCAGCACCCATGTTTGCACCGGCTCTGCATTCCGTGTGCAGACGGGGGAAAAGTCCATGTGCGTGACATGCTCGTTCGCATGGCAGCAGCGCAGAAGCAATTGCTGCCTGTGGAAGTGCTCTTCGCAGCTGCCTGAAGTGTGGGCTGAACGCTCATACTTATGTCCCCGCACAGCACACGCCTGCGTTCCACGCAGCTGTTGCCACTGTCCTATCTAGGACCCCTGCAGCAGCGCCCCTGTCCAGTATTATGTCGCTCTAACAAGAAGCACGGTACTGTGCGCACAAGAGTGGCACACTCACCATGCCCAGCTGCACCGGCGCAGGCGCACCCGGCGCCGGCCATGCTGTGGCCTCCGCAGCAACCACCCTGCATGAGCCGCCCAGCCGCGCAGCTGTACCCAACATGACTGCGCATGCATCAGGTACCACACTGCCCCACGCCATGCATGCCGGGCAGACAGGAAGAATTGCCATGTGTCACAGTGGGCATCGCATGCAGCAACAGCCGCAGCAGTTGCCCGCAGATAAGGAGGTGCGCAGCATATTCCTGGAGGCAGGCAAGCCCGATGGCAGCCTTGGCAGCCGCTCTGTGCTTTCGCAGCTGCTTCGTGGTGCATGCGCCTCTTGGCAACACGCCTCCTGCTCTCAGCTCTCGCATCACTGCCATCCATCATGCGGTGGCACGTTAGTGATGGTGCGTGTTGGCCTTGTGGCTTGCTTGCGTACCCTGCATGCGCAGCATGTTGCACAGTCTGCTCTGGGCACAGGAAGGCTATCCAGCCCATGGAAGCCAAGCACACCTTGTAGAAGCGTCACCGCATGAAGGAATGTCACTGAGTCGTTGCTGTTCGCGCAGCTGCGAGTGCCCTGCCTGGTGTGGCCGTCCCAGCGGCGGGCGCTGGCAGCCCCACCTCCGACCTCGTCCCTACGGACTCTGCCGCCCTGCGCTCGCCCGTCCGACACCTGGCGGCCCTCGCGCTCGCAGCGCCGGACGGCGCCCAGGGCACTGCCCTGCCTGCTGCCAGCGCACTCCCTGTTCCCACCCCCGGCAGCAGCGCAGATGTCACGGTCGCCAGCGCTGCAGCGCCTGGCGCATGGCATGCCGGGGCCGCCAGCCCTACGCGAGGCCCTTGGACATCCAGTGTCACGGTCGCCGTTGGCGGCGCGCCGGCTGCGGCGGCGGCCTCGGGGGTGGCGGAGTCGCCGCAGGGTGTGCATGTGGGCTTCACGGCAGGGTTTGCCTCGCCGCAGCCTGTGGCTGTAAAGGTCACTGTTGGGCAGAGCGGCGGCGGCGGCGGGCGGCGCCGCCGCCGCGCGCTGACCCAGGCAGCCGGTGGCTATGTCCCTGCTGCCAGCCCTGACCCTGATCCTAGCCCTTCTAGCAGCACGGACATCCAGACCGCCGGTGCGCCAGCGTCCGCTGCATGGAGTGTGAACGGCCATGGCTGGGGCCCTGGTCCAGTCACCAGCCCATGGATGGCATCCACGGGTACGCTGCACTCGCCGCGTGGTATGAAGGTGAGCTTCACGACGGGCTTTGCCTCCCCGCAGCCCGTTGACGTGGGCATCCCTGCCGCAGTCGCACAGCCGGTGGGCCTCGGCGCCGGCGCTGGGCAGGGCGGCGGCGGCGGGGGCCGGCACCGCCGCTCTCTGGCCCAAGCGGCGGGCGCGGCGACTGGCGCCTTTGCGGTCGGCGACCGCGTCGCGGGCACAGGTCTTCCGCTCTACAGCAGCGCGGCCCCGCCCGCAGCCGCGCAGGCTGCCGCCGACATCCGCACGGCTGCCGCACGGCGAGACATCGCGCGCGCGCTCGAGAACGCGGCCGGCACGGAGGGCGGCGCAGCGGGCCAGGCAGAGCGCGCGGCCGCCGCGCCGACCCGCTGGCGCCAGGTCTGGCGCAGCGCCGCCGCCTGGCCGCCCGCCGCCCCGCGCAAGCCCCTGCTCTGCCCTGCAGGCGCGGCCGGCGAGCTGGGCGCCGGCGCGCGCGTTCAGCGCGCGCTGGGAGAAGCCGCTGTGGCGGCGCCGTACACCACAGTGGTCGTGGCCGCCGCGCCGGAGGGGTCGCCAGGGACGCAGCGCGTGGGCGTGCTGGTGGCGGTGCCGGGGAGCAGGCCTGTGGATGTCAAGGTGGGCCGCCGCAGCATGCAGGGCTTTGCGCGTGCCGGGTGACGCAGCAAGCTGGCCGGCTGGGCTGCAGACAGGCTGAAAGGGAGGCGGGCGTTCTGCGTCACAGATAGCTGCTCTCTGTGGCACTGGGCGGCCAGACGGCTCCGCTTGACAGCCAGATCGCTCTACACACTGCTCTACAGCTTGCAAGTGCGTGCGAGTGTACAGCCTGTGACGTTCCAGGCGTAGGCTTGCTTAAAGCTGCGAACAACCTGCGCTAGCAGTGGCACGTCCTACGTTTGCTGGCAGCCAGCCATGGGAAAGGGGGTAAACGTATGCCTGTCAGCACAGCTGCAGCGGGCCTTGTCACGCTCTCACACCGCTTGACGCCGAGCACCCTCACACCTCCACACACCCTACACTTCAACGCGCATATGTCGCTCCAGAACACGACTAGACACTTCCTTGCTTGCAATGAGACCGCCCTTCCCCAGGGAGAGTGATGGTCCTCCAATTGAGGCACTGTTTGAGAAGCACCTTGGCACGGGCCGCTTTTAGGGTCTTAAGCGATAAAAGGCTCCTGGCTCCCCTGCAAGGCCCTGCTGCCCGGAGAGCCTGGCCTGCGTGAGCGAGGAACAGCATGGCGCAGGCGTTCCCCATGTCCGCGGGCGGGCGGTGTGCGTTCCGGGGCGACTGCGGCGCATTTAGCGGGAGGCATGCCGCACCTGCGCCGCAGCGATGCGCGCTGCAGGTGCGCGCCCGCCGCCGTTGCGGGCGCTGTCCGCGCGGGAGAGCGCTGCCTCTTGATGCCCCTGGCGCTGCCCGGGGCGGCCTTATCTTTGTGCGCTCTCCCACGGCGCGCGCGCTGCGTGCGCAGTAGGTCTGCGCTGGCGGTGGTATCTGAGCGGCAATGCAGCACTTTTCTTGGGTCAGGTGGGGCCCTGGTGGTGTGGGGAAGGGAGAGTAGGAGTCAAAATGTGCTTTCTGCAGGTCGTGGCCGGGCTGAAGGACACTCGCGACCGCATCAACTCCGTGAAGAACACGCAGAAGATCACGGACGCCATGAAGCTGGTCGCGGCGGCCAAGGTCCGGCGTGCGCAGGATGCCGTGGTGAACGGCCGCCCCTTTGCGGAGAACCTGGTGAAGGTGAGCCTCCGCACCGATCGCTGCTGCCTTTGTTGCTGCTCCCTCGACTCTGTGGTGCTGTCGGACGGCACCCACTCGCTTGTGTGGCCAATGCATGCTCAGGCAGGCCCAACCTTGCTTGCAGGTGCTCTTTGGCGTCAACCAGCGGCTGCGCATCGAGGACGTGGACTCGCCGCTGGTGTCGGTGCGGCCAGTGAAGAACGTGCTGCTGGTCGTCGTCACCGGCGACCGCGGCCTGTGCGGTGGCTACAACAACTTTGTCTTGAAAAAGGTGCGGCAGCGCCGGTAGTACGAGAGCAGGACGTGGGAAACTCAGAGGACGGTGCCACTTCAGGGGGGAGCGTGGGGACTGCGCGACTTGGGAGTGCCTGCGCTGTGAGTCGTGCGCAGGGCAAGTGGTAAAGCAGGCCATTTCTGCCAGGGGCCAACTGAGCGTATGGAGTCCGGTATGGGGAGCGCCTAGGGGCTGGCGCTATGCGACAGGGTCAGTTGCAGCGAGGGGCGGCAGCTCGCAGTCCCACGCTAGCACATCGTTAAATCTGCGGCGTGTCCACTGAGCTGCGCATTGAGGACATAGAGCGGCTTTTTTTTGTGCGCCCGCACGCCGAGGAATGGCTTGAACCTAGGGAGAGGGCCTGCGCGCTGCGGGTGGCAGCTTGTCATGCACTGCAGTCGGTCACACCGCAGCCAATCCACGGCCCGAGCTGCCGAGCAGAGGGCGTGACACAAGCGGCCGGCGGGGCTGCTTGCTATGGCTGTGGAGCATAGGGAGCTGGTTGAGCAGCGCGGTTGCGAAATGCGTGGCGGGTTCTGCAGGTGGAGCTGTCGAGTCGGGAGAGGTTGTACCCTTTCTGCTGCGGCGGGCGGCGGTTCTAAAGGAGCAGGCGTGTTGAATGAGCGCCGCGCGCGTGCGGAGCGCGGAGGGCAGAGCAGGGTTTGGGAGGGCGCGCTGCGCGGAGGGAGGGCGGTCCGTGCGCGGCGGACACAGGGGGGCCAGACCGGTGAGCAGCGTGCTGCGCTGGCGGGGCGGCAGGCGGAAAAGCGCAACGCCGAGCTGCAGAAGCTGGGCGTGGGCGTGACGATCGTGTGCGTGGGCAAGAAGGCCACCGCCTACTTCAAGCGCCGCCTAGACCGCTTCAAGGTCGCCGGTGCGGCCCGGCGCCCCTGGAGCGGACCACGCATGTTTACAAGCGTCGCAGTGGACATTCCCTTGGGCAGTGTGCCAACCTCCTGAGCAGGGCTGGAGAGGGTTTGCTGACATGCCTGGGCGGCAGCGAGGTCAGTGAGGCTACGCGCTGCTGCCCTGGGTCCCAGGCGCTCTCGGTTCTTGCCCACATGCTGCAGTCGCCTGTTTCATGGCGTCTCTCCGGTGGCCTCTCTCGCCGCAGCGGATGCGGGGCGCACACCCTGACGCGGCGCGCGCGCGCGCGCAGCCAACTTTACGCTGACGGCCACGCCGTCGACCAAGGAGGCGCAGGCGATCGCGGACGAGCTGTACGCTGACTTTGTGTCCGAGGTGCGGGCGCTGCGCGCGGCCCGCGCGGCAGCAGCGCCGGGCGCCAGGGGAGGTGACCGTGAGGAGCGTGCTCGGCGTGCGTAGTTAGTAGGCGCACCGGGTGACTGTGGTGTTGCGCGCACCTGTCTGGGCGCAATGCGCGCACGGCAGCGGCGCCGGGCGCCAGGGGAGGCGCCCGTGAGCGGCGCGCTCGGCCTCGCGTGGCCGGGAGGCGTACCTGGGTTACTGTGGTGGCGTATTCAAGCTGTCTGCGCCGGGCGCCATCCTAACTTTACCCTACCCTACCCTGCACAGGAAGTGGACAAGGTGGAGCTGGTGTACACCAAGTTTGTGTCGCTCATCTCCTCCGAGCCGACCATCCAGACGCTGCTGCCGCTCACGCCGCAGGCGCGGACCGCCCCGCGCAAGGGCATGGGGGCCTGCCCAGGCACGCGCCGGCCGGCGCGGTAGGGAGCGCGTGCTGGCCGGCGCGCGGTGGCACGAAGCTTTTTGCCGTGCTGGGGGTGCTCTTGATGGCACGGTGGCTGGCCCGCTCGTGCTGAAGCAGGCCCGCAAAGGGCATAGCGCTGCCTCGTCGCATGCAGCCAGAGCGATGTGCTGGTGCGCATGCGTGCCGCGCGTGCGCGCGTAGCCTGTGCCGCGAGCGGGCGCGGGCCTGACGCGCCGGCGCGCGCGGCGTGCGTCAGGGCGAGATCTGCGACATCGACGGCCGCTGCGTGGACGCCGCGGAGGACGAGGTGTTCAAGCTGACCACCAAGAGCGGCAAGCTGGCCGTAGAGGTGGAGAAGGTGCGTGCGCGCGCGTCCGCCCCCCAACGCGCCCTGACCAGGTCCAACGTTCTATGACCAGGTTATGGAAGAAGGCAAGGCGGCTGTAGAGGCGGGGAAGGCGCGCTCGGCCACCAGGATCAGCGTCGAGGGGAGCGGCCGCACTGGCCGGAGGCCAGGCCGATTCCAGTACTTGGGGCGGACGTTGGCAGAGGCGCTGTCTGCAGTCGTGTGCGTCGGCTTGGCAGAGGCAGCGCATCAGGATAGGGTAGGGTAGGGTTATAGGAGGGCGTCGTGGCCGCGAGCTCGCAGGGGCAGGGCAGGCCGCGCCAGCTGTCCGCTGCGCTTCTGCCTGGGCGCGCCCCAGGGCAGCGGCGCGGCGCTGGCGCTGAGCGCGGGCGCCGCGTGCGCGCAGGTGACCACCGACATGTCCGACTTTGACGCGGGCCTCATCTTTGAGCAGGACCCGGTGCAGATCATCGACGCGCTGCTGCCGCTGTATCTGAACTGCACGCTGCTGCGCTCGCTGCAGGCGCGGTCCCGGGGCGCCTGCGAAGCACGCGGATCGTGGCTGTGGCCGTGGCTCGATACAGCGCCGCCGAGTGGGATGCACAGCAGCTAGAGTGTTCTAGTCCATGGTTGCACAGGACCATGATGACACAGGGCTCAGGCAAATTGTGTCACGGTATAGGGGTTGCCACACTGTGCTATGTTGCCTGCGCGCACACCGGAGTGCAGATGCCCGACCGCATGCACAGCCCCAGGCGCAGAGCGGGTCGCCGCGTCGGGCGCAGGAGGCGCTGGCGTCCGAGCTGGCCGCGCGCATGAACGCGATGAACAACGCGTCCGACAACGCGCGCGACCTGCGCAAGAAGCTGACGCTCGCGTACAACCGCAAGCGCCAGGCCATGATCACCAGCCAGCTGATCGAGATCGTGTCGGGCGCCAACGCGTGACCCGTGCGCGGCGCTCTGCGGCTGTGTGGCAAAGTGTGCGTGGTCAGTGTCGGTGCTCAGTCAGGCGCTTGGCAGAGCGGGTTTCTGCGGTGGGGGGGCTGCTCGCCTGTTACCGCGTGCCCGTGTCCTGCAGCTGTTGCTGGGGCCGGGGCGTCTGTGCTGGGAGGGGCCTGCGTCTGTACGCGAGAGCTGGTTCTGTGGCATTGCACAGGAGGTGAGAAGACAATGCTGTTTATGCACCTGGAGAGGTCAGTGGTTCTGGACGACCTGAGCGCATGCCTATGTAACTACAGTTGCAGTACAGTTGCAGGACTGAGAGCATGCTCAAGACATGGTAACACTAGCAGCACACAAGAGGATGAACACTTCATTTGGCACAGGGCACAGTGTGCCCGGCACACACATACGCTGGCCACAGAATACATACGTTGATCAGCCACTACGAGCAGTGCACATGGCAACCGACTGGCACAGCACGCTAGTTCTTCAACAAGGGCTTCAGCTCCGCGGGCAGCTTGCTGGCCTCAATGAAGTCCAGCGTTGCGGCATTCATGCAATACCTGCAGCCCCAAGCAAAAGGTTAGTGCTGCAGATCCAGAGCGCCGCGTGCACGCGCAGAAAGCCGCAGATGATGGGGACGCACCTCTTGCCAGTCGGCCGTGGCCCGTCGTTGAACACGTGCCCTGCGCAAAAAGAGGGCAGCTCACAGACTGCGGGTGCTGGAGATGAGCTGGCTGACTGGCCCAGGTCATAGGGCGCTCGGGGACGCGTTCCGCCTGAGACAGACCACACCCTCAACCCTGCGAGCGTCATTGACAGCAGATACAAACAACCGTGCATGCTGCTCCACTCTCTGCCAGCAACGCGGGGCGCACCCAGGTGCGCGCCCGACCGCGCATCCACCACCTCCACCCGCGGCATGAACGGGATAGAGTTGTCGTGCACCTGCAGAGGGATGGCGCAGTGTGAAACAGGGACAACAGGCCGTGACACAAGTGAACTTGCACGCCTTGCCAGATGGATGCAGACAGCAGGAAACGCCACCCACAGCTGTGCATACCTATTCACACTGCTCAAGTGACTGCAACGATGTTGCAATATAAAAGTGTCATCACCGAGGGACTGTTGCATGCAAGCTGTGCGCAGAGCGCCTCAGGCCAGTCCCACCCGCGCGCCGCAAACTTCATTGCCACGCCGCCCCCATTTTGCGCACTGCAGAGCAAGCTTCATCCCAGCGCTGTTGGGATGCCAGCCGGCACACCTCTATGACATGCTCAGGGTCCACCGGTGCATAGAAGCTGGGCCACCCGGTTCCTGCGCATCCACGCACACCCGTCAGCTCACGCCCGCTCGGCGCGACTGCCTGATGCGCAGCTCCGGGTGCGCTGCCGTCGCAGCTGCCAGACGCTTGCATGCAGCTCTACTCCTCCAACCAGCAGAGCTGCCCAGGGCGTGCAGAGACGCAGAGCGTCGAGCCTCAGAGGAGAAGGCAAAGATCTCTCCTGGACTAGCAGACTTCCACATACTCGTACAAAAATTCTCCATATTTCGCTACGCCCTTTTACAGCCACACCAGTGCAATACATCAGTGCGGTATAGCAACAGCCTATGCATGTAGCACCGCACCGGAGTCGAACTTAGTGTCGGAGCTGAACAGCGGCAGGCCCCCGACCGCGCCGACATACACGCCGCGGGCCTTGTTGTCATGCGGGAAGCCGTTTACAGTCTTGCCCGTGAAAGCCCTTTCGGTCCCCGCTGCAAAGTTGACGCTCCTGCGCCACGCACACAGCACCGCCAGAAAGCTCAGAGCAGAGCCGAGGCACACACACGTACATAGTATATCAAGGAGCGACATTGCCAAGCTGGCAGCTACAGCGCGTCTACGAGGTAGATGTAAAGTTTGTCAGAGCATACTTTGCTCCAGAGCTGACCCATGGGAGCTGCATGGTACAGCACACTCAGGCCTCCTGTGTGATACCTGCACCTGAGCAGGCTCCAGGTTGTTGACCTCTACTCGAGGCCTACTTGAGGCCTACACCAGTGCACGCTCACCTAAAAGCCCATACAGGAAGCATAGGTAGATAGTGCATAAGTGCTTCAAACAAGCCACGCACGCTTCCAGGACAAGAACCAGCGCTTTTGCTGGCCCTTGAGCGCTAGAGCGCACCGCTGGAAGCCTGTAAGGTTTGACGCCGCGGCCTCCCGCTCCTCGGACGTGAGCGGGGTAATGTCAAAGCCCAGCTTGGACGCACGCTGCGGCGCGTCCTTGCCTGCAGCAGCCCTCTATTACCTTGCGTGGATAGGACAACGGGTCTGCTGGCCTAGGAGGAGGCTTGACAGCTGAAGGCATACAGATTTTCAACAACGAGCTGGGTAGACAACAGGAAGTGGACGCGGCGCGAACAACTGGTGAAGTCTGCTTACAGGATGAGGCTGATCCTCGATTTTGGCGACATATTACGTGGGAAAGGCCGCAAACGGGCCTGCGCACTTGGCGAGGGCGACCACGCCTCACCATGCGCACCAGCTCTACTGCTCGCCATTCCCATATCCTGCAGGCACATACAGACATCAACAGATAGCAATACTCGTATGCGAATGCGCATACAAGGAGGAGGTATGAGCACTGCGCGCAAGCACACGCACTCTCTTGCGCACAGCGTAGTACACTAGGTAGGCAGCTCCAGCAAGCAGCAGAACGGAACAAACTCGCATTTCCTACAGCAACCGGCGCCTGAGCTTTGAGATGGCAGAGCGCCGTAAGAGGCGTTCACAGCAGACAACTCCAGCACACACACGCACCTCCTTGCGTGGGCTCCCTGCAAACCAGGACTGCAGGCCGACAACCGTCACCAGCCGACGCGAGTGGGAGCAAGTTACAGCAGTGTGCCTCACAAAAGGCGCTCGGGCGCGGGCGCAAGGGACCAACAGCAGTGCGGGGCGAGGGCTCAGCAGCTTTTGCATCAGGATCACTCGCTACCACTGTCTTCCGTCCAAGAGCTTGCTAACCGGACACGTCAAAAATCTTTTTCTAAGGGAGCATATATTAGCTCAATTAGGGTATGGGCCTTGGCTGTTGATGCAAAAGGTCATGCTCAGGATGCCTGCGCATGTCCTGCCGGGGTGCACCATGCTTGTTGCAGCGCCAGGACACTCGAGCGGTGGTGCACTCTTGCGTGTTGGGTCTGCAAATGAGTCGTCGACTCAGAGTTGATACGCAGTGAGTAGCATGCTGCGCAGCCCTGCATCTATGCAGGGTACAGGGCTGCGCTCCTCTAAACAGCGGCAGTTGACTGATACACGGACGTCACACATTCACTGCATGAAAGCATGTTCCGCACACTGCTTACAGGCATCCCATGATGGGTTGACAACATCAATATGACGGCTGGCTCCCTGGTGCGCAGTGCACAACAGCGTCCTGTGCACCTAGAAGCAAATGAAACGGAAGCATAACACTGCTCGAACTGGCGGGCAACTGCTGGCCCAAAGAATGTTCACCGACCCCAAAAAAAAATGTGCATGTGTGACAAACAACATCTGCACCTGCTCAAGTTTCAAATGCGGCAAGCGTCCCAACGCCGGCAGACAGCACCAGGTTGTGTTGCCCCAGTGAAACAAGTCAAAAGGCAGCTGCCTGCACTGCAAGCTCACAAGGGCCCTTGAGCTAGGGGGCGCAACAAGCATGCTCCAAACGAGTCTTTGCACAGGACACTGCACTCATAACAACATCGCCCAGCGTGTCCCCAAGCACTGTCAGCGATCACAGGCCGTCCTTCACAGTATACACTGCTGCATGCCATGAGCGTACTCTGCAGATGCCAAAACATGCCCGGCAAGCGGTGCATGGGCAGAATGTATGCTGTCACCGGCCCTGCAAAGGGCCTCAAGAAGAAAGCCGCCTTGCCCGATGCACGCCATCACAGGCCCGACAGCAGCCCCGCACGCGCGACGCGCTGCACGCCGGGCAGGTAGGCATGCAGAGCAGCAGGCACGGCCCCCTGACGCGCAGCTCGGCTCGAGCAGGAGACCGTCTGACATATGCCGGGCCCTGGCATGCTAAAATCTTGTGCACACAGCAGCCGGCCTTGCTGGGACTAGACAGGATGTGCATGGCATATGGTACGTACCGACAGCAGCCCCTGTCACGGCGTCGCAGTCCTCCCCCCCCTTCGACCTCCCAAAAGAGTACATTGCGACGCACAGCGGGGACAGTCAGATGGAGGGGTGGAGGGCGCGCAGCCGCACTGATGCCGAGGGGGACCTGTTGGGTACCAGCCCCCAGCTTAATTTTACATTTCGTGAGAGCGAGCCGCACCAGGCCTGCTCGGTAAAAAGCCAGGCCAAGGCTGCGTTGCTGGCACTGCAGCATGCGAAACCAGATGGCCCCTCGTAAGCCATGCTAGCAGACAGGCGCAGCTTGCAGCGCGGCTCCAGAACCATCGTTGTGCATCGCCACCAGCATGTGCCCTTCCTCTGTCGTAAGAACTAGACTTACGCTGCGCCTGCCCGGCAGGGGCCGTGCTCCACGCACCCACAGGCTGCAAACCCTATACCTGCGCCACAGGCTCTGCACGAGGCACGGCTTTGCCCTCCAGGGGGGCGGGTGCAGGGCCATCTGCGAGGGGCAGGGCGCCGTTGCCGGCGCCGGGCTGCGCCAAGCCTGCCTTGCGGCTGCGAACCTGCAAGCCCGTGCGCCAGAAGCTGTTGCCCTCGGTAGGACCCTGCGGTCCCAAGAAGAACAGTTAGCTGCAGCAGGCACTGGTAAACGTCAAAGGCTACCCCTGCAGGTCTTCATGCATGGCACTCTGCAAAATGCGGCCACGCATACAGGGTATGGAGACGTGTGCCTGAAAGCCACCGCTCTTGGGCAGAGTTTACTCGGAGGCACCTTGTCACGCCGCCAGCAAGCGCGCCTTGCACGCCCCGCTGGAAGCAGTGTCTCACTGGCGGCCGCCCTCAGCCGTGCTACCTCTTGGTATCTACCCCTAATACCTGTCCCTCCAGCAGCGTGGCCTTATCCTGTACGTTTGCTGGTCAGCCACTCACAAGTGGCACAAGGATATATAGATACTAGACATGGGCAAACAGTGGCGCGCATGCACAAGCAGCACAAGATGCAAGTTCACCATGAGTGTGATGCACGTCAGGGCCGACGCGACAGACGCCTTACGGCCATGCCCCACCATACGTCAAGAGCCAGGCCGCGGCGCGCCTGCGTGAGCGGCGCGCCGAGCGGGTTCTCGAGCAGCGTGGCGAGCGCGAGGAGCCACGCGACCACCACGCCCACGACGTTGAAGCCGAGCAGGGTGCGGTTGTCGCCGCTGCCGATGGCCAGCCCCGCCGTCGCGATGGTGGCCTTGCAGCACGGCGCGGACGCCAACTGGTAGACCGCGCCCATGCCCACGCCCCTGCCCGCCCATGCGTCTTATCAGCAAAATTGCTCAGATCTGCCGACTCCGCTTCTGCTTCAGTCAGCACCAGCATGTCACCACATTTGGCACCACATGCAGACCTGCAAAGGACATGCAGAGGTACATGTATCCGGACACCAACACCAAGGCGACATCGACACGAAGGAGAAAGGTCACACCAGGGCGGGCAAGCACACGCAAGCTGCCTCACAAGTCCGCACCATGTCCAGGCGTCCACCGTGCGCAGCATGTCTTAATTCCAACGCAGGAAATACAACCGGATGCGGCAGGCGGCGCGCGCACCACCAGAAGGGCAGGTGGAAGGTCAGCGGGCGGTAGCCGTGCGTGAAGAGCAGCAGCACGACCGGCGGCGCAAGGCCCATGACGACCAGGCCCGACACCGTCGTCGCGTCCAGCGCCTTCGTCTCCATGATCAGCGGCAGCAGGCCCACCGCCGCTAGCACCACGATCACCACGCGGCCCCATGCCAGGTGCCTGCGCGCATCGCAAGCTACGGCTTGTGTGGCGTGTGCATTCAGAGTTAAGGGTGCACACCAGCGGCGGCGGCGGTCCCGCCGACGCCAGCGCCACGATCGCCACGCGGCCCCATGCTAAGTGCCTGCGCGGATGATGGGGCCAGGGCATCTGGCATATGTAGGTTCAGGGTCAGGCTTCACACCAGCAGCATTAGCGAGCCACTTGCCGTCCTCCACACGACACGCAGGACAGGCAGGCCGCGCCGCGGCGGCGCGCGCGCACCGGGCGGTCGCGCGCAGTGGCGGCTTGGGCGTGCCGTCCTCCAGCAGGCCGGCAAACTCGGGCCCGAACAGCTTGGCGGCCGACGTGAACGTGGAGTCCAGCGTGGACAGGCTCTCGAAGATGAAGATGAGGTTGGTGATGCTGAACAGGCCGAGCCCGAAGAAGCGCGACACGTCCGACGGCAGCCCGCCCAGCATGCCGGTGAAGAGCGCCGGCGGCACGCTGCGCGGCGCGGCTTGGGTAGGGTCCCTTACACCCCAGCCCTTTACATCGCGCACTGAAAGCGTGTAAGAGAGCCTGGGGGACACGTAAGGCTGGCAGTGATGTACAAGGACGTCTGAGTTCAGGTGATGAGGCACCGAGGCGGCTCAGCTCATGAGAGCGCGGCAGAGGCGCGGTCGGGCTCGCTGCGCAGCGCATCGCCCCGTGCAGCACTTGAACAGATAACAGCCCTCCCCATCGGTGCGCGTGGTGGAGGGGCGGGCGCAGCCGCGCCCGGGCGCGCCTGCCGGGGCGCATGATCGCCTGCGCTGCGCCGAACACGCCCAGCAGCCCAAACAGGATGATGAACGCGCCGGCCACGGCGCCGCCCAGCATGAACGCCCACAGCATCGTGCGCGGCTCGGCGAGGAAGGCGCGGTCGGTCAGCACGCTGCCGCGCGGCGCAGCGCGCGGCGCCCCGTGTCAGGCGCCTCCGTGCCAGCGCGCGTGCTTGGCTGTGGACTGTGCACACGTATCACCTCCTGATCAACGCGCCACCGTGCGGACTTGTGCAGCACCGCTGCGAGCTTTTCAGTAGCCGCCACGCGTCTGATGGAGCTTCTGCCTCGGTAAAACACGGCATAACAATCTCACTAACGTATCGGACATCATCAAGACAGCAGCCACTCCAAGAACAGCACACACCGCCTGTCACTCTACGCTGCGGGGTCCTGCTAGGGCCTGCAGGAGGGGCGCACGGGTCAAAGAATGGATAGCCGCCGCAGCCCTGCAGCAGGCCAACGATGAGCATGTCGACGCCGCCCTCCAACGACCACATGCGCCGGGGGGACCAGGAGCCTACGGCGGCCGCGCACAGCGGCGCCGTCCCCACTTTGCACGCCGCGGCGGCCCACCGCCCACCCACGGACGTGCAGACCTGCTGCGTGCTGATGGCTGCGCGCGCGCGCCCGCCGCGCCGGTCAGCGCGCTCACCGGCGCTGTGCGCGGCCGCAGCATCAGCTGTGCGGGGCTGTGCAGGGCAGAGCCGGAGTGACCTGCAGAGCAAAATCTCCCCGCAAATAAACAGGTGCCCTGACCGAGAGCATGCGGGAGGCATGCCGCGGCCGCAACATTGTCAGGACCAGCAGCCAAGGGGCCAAGCTGGGCAGCTGGGCCCCCTCCAAGACAACAACAGCCCCATGGGCAGCAGAAAGTTGCGCACGGAGGCAGGACACGCGCGCGCCACCACGCGCACGCGCAACGCCCAGTCAGCCCAGCACCCGTTCTGCACCAGGCACGAAGCTGGGTGGCTGTAAACACAGGGTGCGCTGCAGCAGGCGGGTCAGCCTGCACAGGGTCGTCGGCAGAGTGCACGCGGCGTTGCGTGAGCAGGGGCGCAGCCAGCGAGTCTGTACTGATAGGGTAGGGTGCGCACTGGGGTAGCTGCAGGTGGCATTGGTGTACGTGAAGAGCGCGCGGCTGGCATCGGCGACCGCGCCGCCGGCGAGGACGGCGCCGCCCGCGCCGGCGCAGCCGCCATACGTTGCCGCAGAGGCGGCCGCTGCTCCTGTCAGCGCGCACGTGCCTGCACACAACGGCGAGCGAGGAGATGAGCACCTTCGGCATGTGCACTGAAAGCCTGTCCCAGCACGTGAACAGTGCGAAGCCAGTACATGACAGAGGCACCTGATGCTACAGGATCAAGGCACTGGTCAACCCAGCCTTTATACATACGACCGCACCACAACACAGGTAGAACAGCTGCGGGCTCTGGCACCAGTGCGCCAATGGCTGTGCAGACGTGTAGACAGAAATGGCGGCGGGGTGCACGCCCCCGCAGGTACGCCGATGGAGGCAGCATATGTTGATGCAGCTAAATACAACAAAGCACGTGCATATGGCATTATCAATAGCAGGGCGGCATCACGTCATGCAACGCGCATTATTCTAGAGTCTGAGGCACACATCGCTCGGCAGCGCGGTGCGCAACAGCGCGCCGCTCAGCAGTAGTATCTCCCCGCGGCCGCGCGCGAGGTCAAGGAGACGGGGGCGGTGGGGGAGGCGCAGGGCGGGGGGCCACCGGCAGGGTTGAACGTCCCCAGGTCCACGGGCGTGTTGATGCCGATGACGATCATCAGCGCGACCAGGAAGCCAATGGTAATCACGATCTGCCACGGCGCGGTCAGCAAGGGGGTCAGGATAGGGTAGAGTAGAGCGCAGACGCGCCGTCAGAAACCTCTTATTGGCAGCATACTGCGTGAGCAGCTGGCATGACAGTCGCCAGTGGCAATGGACGGCCACCAGGCAGGTGCGCCACCCCATAGTAGGACGAGCCCGGACAGCAGCATGCATTGTGTGGCAGCGCATGCAACAAATTTGGCAGCAGGCAGGCCCAGCAGGTTTGGCAGCAGGCTGGCCCGGCAGGCCGGAGAGTGGGGGTGATGTATGGCAGCAGTCCTGCCTCCGCGCAGAGCAGCCGGGCGGGGCGCCGCGCCTGCGCGGCGTCGGTCATGATGGACGCGCGCATGCCGCCCGTGAAGGCGTAGATGACGGGGATCGCGGTGGACAGCACCGCGCCCAACCACCACTCGCGGCTGTGCGCCGGCCCGTAGAAGCCGCCGACCACCAGCGCATTGCTGCCGCGCCGCCCGCCGAGGCGTCAGCGGCTCGCGGTGGGTTAGGATTGAGCTGCTACTGCTCAGCAGGGTGAGGCTGCAGCCCTCTGATGCCACTGGATACCGCCTCAACGACAATTGCAATTGGCGCGCCGGTCACGGCATGATGCGGTGGAGCAGCACAGCGCTAAGATGATGGCTCAGCGCAGGCACCGACCGCTACATGATCAAGTGCAACTTGGCAGCGCCTTGCAAAGAATTTTCAGCGGGCTTGGCGGGACTCGGCACACGCATGTCAGATGGTGCATCGCCCGACGCTCGCGTGCAGCCGCAGCAGACATGGTGCAAGGGACCTCCCACCCGCACCTCCAGACCTCCTGGAAGAGCCTGAACAGAACGGCCTGGCGAGCACAGCAGCCCCAGTCAGCAGGGTGACCGCGCACCACATGTGCCCTTGTGCACGCGCAAGGGCAGGCACCCCACGAGTGCACCCCGTCAGCGTGACGGGCATGCTTCTGAGGCTTGGAACGACCAACGCCCGAAGTGCAGGCTGGTGCGGGCGTTCGGCGCGCGCGGACCTCAAGGGCGCCTGCCAGGTGACCGCACCAGGCCGAAGCTGAGCGTGGCCAGCGAGCCGTAGCGCTCGTTGATGGCCACGGGCAGGCTGCGGATGCCGCGCCGCGTGCGCAGGAAGTAGATGACGATGGCCACGTTCGGGAAGCTGGTGTACCAGGCCGCTGCGCACGGCCCGCCGCCGCGGGCGTCAGCGGGCGGGCGTCGAGGCCCTGCGCGGCTGGGTTGCCCGGGCACAGCGGCGCGGTGCGGCCGCGCCCGCGCACGGCGCGCGTGCCGGTCGTGGACAACGGGGCCGTTCAGGCAGTGCGACGTGGTGCAGCATGTGCCCAGCAGCGCCCTTGCTTTACTGCTGCGCACTTGCTGGGCTCCAGACTGACCTCGCCCCAAGCTCTCACTGCTGGCCTGCCAGGGAAGCGTTGCCAGTGGCGCACCATATGCAACGCCGCCCACGATGCCATACTGGGCGCCAAGCGTGGACGCGTTGTATATGCTCTGCAGGCAGCACAGCCCGTCACAGACAGCTTACCGCAGCGCTGCTATTCACTCTAAGTAGCAAGGCTTCACTGCCATTTGCAGGGCGTTTGCCTGTGCCAACACCAGCCCGAAAAACATTCTCCTGGCCGCCGGACAACGTGCGGGGCGCGCCTTTGCAAACACCCAGCTGATGCTCGCGCTCGCCGCGAGCAGCAGAAGGCTGCCAATGCCGCTCGACTCGTCGTTGAGGCCGCCCCTGTGCGGTCCACATGCATGGCTGACTGCTGGTACAACGGCATGCTTGTGGACAAGGTGCAAACAAGCAAGCACGGCCGTCAATGCAGCACGTGCACCCCTCCTCTCTCAGGCGGTGCATGGGCAAGCGGGCACGAGCGCCCGCACCTGAAGAAGCGACGTGGGTCGCGCACGAAGGGCGCAAAGGGGATGGTGACCGCTGCATAGAGTATCAGCCAGTACCACTGCGCAGCCGCACATGCCAATTCCACTTAAACGGGCAGCGCTAAGACACGCGTTGAGCGGCTGTTGCTGAGCATGCAATGCTCCATGGCCGGCCGCCGTGCCGCCCGCTCACCTGCATGTCGACCCGGCAGCATAGCAAGACGACGGCTATGGCCAGCAGCACCGCCAGAGACCCGAAAAAGTGGCGCGTGCGCATGTGGTGCGCCAGTTGCCTGCGCCAAGGCACTTTGGTGAGGTCATCAGGCAAGTCTGGCACCCCATGCCTGAGCCAGGAGCCCGCCTCAGGCGCCCCCATCTTGCTGTTTACCGATCTGCTGCTTCTGTGACCACGTAGAAGCCAATGCTCACGCACGTGCAGGAACCTTACGGAAGCACGTGCAGGAGAGGTCTTTGCGTGAGCGGACATGTACGACACATGTTTGAAGTGAGGTTTGAGTCTCTGGCACCACGCGAGACTGTCAGTGTGTCGGCCCCTGACAGGAGGCCTGCGCCCAGTGTGGCAAGGCAGGGTGGCTGGTTGCAGGACCTCGCCCGACTCTGAACCTGGCTCCAGGACCGTGCTGGACGGAGGGCCTTCCGGCAATGCACACACTGAGACTGAGGTGACTGCGGCGGAGCTGCTTCCCAGTCTGTGCGGCACCCCAAGTGCACGTTGGCTGAGGGGGGAGCGTCTGCCCTGACTGCCCATAAAGCCTGGACCGTGCTGGGCTGTTGCAAGCTGCCGAGGAGGAGCTGTGTGCTTGACAGCGCAAGGCGCTTGCACAGCGCAAGACGCTTGCACTCAGTCTGCCTCATTGCAACACCGAGCCAATGCGGGCCGTGTGCATGCGAAGGAGGAGCTGGCCGCCTACAAGCCGCACAGGCTGGAGGGGGCCGCCCAGGAGCAGGACTGGATGACCCGCCTGGAGCTCAACGGCGCGCGCTCCCTGCTGCCGCGCGCGGCCGACGCGCCCCCGCTGAGGGTGCTGGTGCTGTGCGGGTCTCTGCGGAGGCGCTCCTTCTCCCGTCTGCTCGCGTACGAGTTTGCCAGGCGCGCTGCCCGGGTTGCTGCTGCGGCCAGCGCACGCGCAGAATGATTGCACATACTTGTTTTATTGCACATCCTTGCATTGGCATATTATTGCACATACCTGCACTGGCAGCACGGTAACAACCCTGGCGCCAGAACACGCGTGTTTCCGTACGGCCCTGGGCGCAGGATCCTGGACAGCCTGGGGGCAAATGCGCGCGTGTTTTAACCCGGAAGGCCTGCCGCTGGAGGACGAGGCGTCCGAGGGTCATGCCAAGGTCGTGCAGCTGCGCGGCCTGAGCCTGTGGTCGCAGGCGCGCGTCTGGGTCAGCCCCGAGTAGCACGGCGCGCTCACGGCCGTGTTCAAGAACCAGATCGACTGATTCCCGCTCGCGCTGGGCTCCGTGCGGCCCTCGCAGGGCCGCACGCTGGCTGTCGCGCAGGTGAGCTCCTCTACGCTGCTTCTGGAAAAATGTTCGTGATACGGTGCAGCTGCCTGCCCTGCGGTGAGGCTAAGCAGGAGGGCGCCTTTTGAGCTCTGCTCAGGGTCACTAGCACGCTGCCCGTGGTAGGCCGCACCATGGCCCTGCGCACGTGACAATGGATGTGCATGCTGGCCAGGTGAACGGCGGCCTGCAGAGCTTCAATGCGGTCAACAGCCTGCGTATCCTGGGCAGGTGGATGCGCATGATCACAATCCCCAACCAGTCCAGTGTGCCCAAGGTGCGCGCGACCTGGTCGCCGAGCTTGCCCGTCATTCTGACATGCATAGCTATAGGGACAGCCTGAGATATTTCCCTGTATAATCCGAGCCCACCTTTGACGCCGGCAGGCATGGACCAAATTCGACGAAGCAGGGCGCATGGGCGAGCAACTACCGCGACCGCGTCGTAGACGTTGCGGAGGAGCTATTCGCTGCTGCTGCGCAACCACTCGGCCTTCCTGGTAGACCGCTACAGCGAGCGGGAGAAGAGGCGGGCGAAGGGCAGGCTGCTGTCGCAGGCAGAGAAGGAGGCGCAGTTGGCCAGCGCCGTGGCTGGATCCGCACAGGTGTAAAGACTGGTTCTGTTCTCTCCCGCTCACCAGCTAGCCGTTCCGGCTCACACCAGGCAAGTGGCTGCGCGCAAAGACCGCACACGGTGCAGAACGCACTCGACACAGCAGGGCAGCAGGTGAGCCTGTCAGAGCGCTACGCCGAGCGCGGCAGGCCCTCTGCGGCGATGAGGCGCTCGACGCGCTGCTTTAACTCGTCGCGTATGACGCGGACCTTGTCCAGTGGCTGCCCCTTGGGGTTGTCCACTGGCCAGTCTTCGGTGCGCAGTCCGGGCATGTCGGGAGACTGCTCGCCTGCCGACAGCCCACGACATGATCTGAGAAGCGCTTGTTGCACGCGGCGCTGGAACCCCGCCTTCAGATTGGCAAGCTGCAGCGCATCCTCAGGCAGCGGCACGCCCTGGTCTCTTCATGTAAAAGACAGCAGCGGGTGGTGCTTACCGCAGCCCATCGTCACGAGCAGCGTCGCTCCTTGGGCAACCTCAGTGGTCAGCTTGCGCGGGACGGCGTGCGACAGGTCGATGCCTATCTCCTGCATGGCCGCCGCCACTTCTGGGTGCACTGCCGGCGCGGGCTGGGTGCCTGCAGACACTGCCTGTGCGCTGCTGTGCACCACAAAGTGATTGAAGAAGGCGGCAGCCATCTGGCTGCGCCCAGCGTTTGCGACGCAGGCAAACACATATGTTGGCATCGCAGCCTCAGTGGCGCTCGTTGAAGTGCGGACTCGTTCTAGAGTGCAAGCTGAAGCGGTCCCCAGGCATCCACCTTTCCGCATAGATCGGCTGCCTGCATCGGTTGGCTTTAAAACCGAAGATCTGTACAACGGCGAGGCCCGTACGTAGGTAGCAAGCACATACGCTGGTACACCTCGTCAGCCAGGTGGGACCGTTGAGCGCGCCAGCCCCAATGGCTCACAGCCAGGAGCACGGCGGGCGCAGGCCGACCGCGTGCACGGGCGCCCAGGTCACCTCTGACCAAGCTGCTGCAGGCATACTGTGCCGCTTCCCCAATGGCGCGCGCGTGCCGGCCAGTTGGGACAAGGAGAGCCAAGGACTCATCTGCGACACGCCGGAGGTGGGGCCCGTCGCGGCAACCCACCCCCTTCGCCCCCTTTGCGCGCCCGCCGGCGGACATGCATGCATGGTTGCACGGCTGGTTGGGCTGGATGGAGTCCGACTCTTTTGTGGTGCGCTCTCAAGCACTGGACGGGCGCGCTGGAATAAGGACCGTGTACGGGCGCACCTGCAAGCACACCTTTGTAACTTGGGCTGCACTGGTGACGTGGGGCGCAGGAGTATGTCGCCAGCGGCGATGTCAGCCACGAGCTGTACACCAAGGAGGGCAAGCAGCTGGCGGCAGACGGGGCAGGCGCCCGCGCGGGTCCGGCGTGCGCACCCGACTATCCCACTATGCCACCATAGCCGGCGTCCCTGCTGCCCAGCACCCAACCTACCTGTTGGCGGGAGGCGCTGCTTCGGACCAACCGCTGACGTGAGCCGGCGAATGAGCAGGGGGCCTACTGGTGCACCGCCAGCCATGGCCCTGGAGAGCGGCGGCGGGCCCCGGGGGCAGGGCGGCAACAGTGCGCAGGCCTCTCGGACGGTGAGCCGCCCCGTGCGGCCGGCATGCGGCCATCCATGGTCCGGGGCCGAGTGGCGGGGCCGGGACGGCCTGGTCAGCCGCGGCAGACGCGCCGCGCTGCCTGCTCGCCCTCAGGCTCGGGGCTGCGCAGGCGTCATCAAGGGCCTGTCCTGGACGGACCGCCTGCTGTTCGTCTGGATCCTGGGCGCCATGGTGATCGGCGTCGTGTGCGGCAAGTTTGTGCCGGGCCTCAGCGACCGCTTTGCCGTCGCCGGGCTGCTGGGCACCCCGCTGCCCATCGCCGTGGGCCTCTGGCTCATGATGTGGCCGGTCCTGGCCAAGGTGCGCGCCGCGCCGCAGCCGCGTGCCGGCGTGGCGGTGCCGTGGGCGGCAAGCAGACGTGGCGCGTACGCTTTTAATACGCTGGAGACTGCCTGAGCCCTCTTCGGGTCCAAAAACGCGATGAGCGCCTGGCCAGGAGCCTGAGCCCGGCCCCCGCGCGCCCCGGGCAGGTCCGCTACGGGCTCCTGGGCGAGATGTTCCGCGACCGCGGCCTCTGGCGGCAGCTGTCGCTGTCCGTCGTCCTCAACTGGCTCGTCGGGGCGCTGCTCATGACCGGCCTCGCCTGGGCGTGCCTGCCGGACGCGCCGCTGGCGCGCTACCGCAACGGCGTGATCCTGGTCGGGCTGGCGCGCTGCATCGCCATGGCGCGCGCCCGCCCCGCTGCCCGCATGCAGGGACGCGCAGCAGGCTGGGAAGCCGGCTGTCGCGCCGGCCCGTCTGCGTGTCGCGCATGCAGCCTGTCAGCGAGGGCTCTGGCTCCTCAGGTTGCCGGCATGCAAGGAGCCTGGGAGCATGGGCGCTCATGTGGAAGCCTAACCCTAACCTACCACATCAGGCTCGCTGGCACTGTGCCTCAGCGGGCTGCCGCGCAGGTGCTCATCTGGAACCAGCTGGCGCGCGGCGACGCCGAATTCTGCGCCGTCCTGGTCGCTATCAACAGCGTGCTGCAGATATGCGCCGCTGGCGGTGTTCTACCTCGGGGTGCGCCGCGCGGCCCGCCAGCGCTGCAGGGCTCATTGGCAGGAGCTTTTTCGGGGGGATGGGGGGGG
>JAABUU010000772.1_pt1 | contig 65552 bp, 64 predicted proteins | sample 5559301 | NCBI WGS metagenome assembly JAABUU01 (sample SAMN10711884, study PRJNA513360) | rock metagenome | isolation source: Antarctica rocks | place: Antarctica: Victoria Land, Richard Nunatak white
GGCCGCGGACCAGCGGGGGGGCGGCCGGGCGGGCGCCGGCGCCGGCGCCGGCGGACGGGGAGCGCAGGCGCGCGCGCGCGGACGGCGCCGTCACTTCCAGGGCCATTGAGGCCTACCAGGCGGGTCGCCGCGGCCTTCTCCCAGTCTCGCGCGCGAGCTGCACCGGGACGCGCATGCAGACGCACAAAGATGTCGATCTGCAAATAGGTCGCATGTTGCCTGCGAGAGGGTGCAAATGTGCTGATACGGCCCACGGCAATGACCGGCTGGCACTCGCCGCGCGCCCACTTGGCGCGGGGCTGGAGAAGAGCGGCGCCGCGGCGTGGCCCGCTGGGCGACACGCGGCCGGGGCTGCCCGGCAGGTGCCGGCGGACTTTGACGGTGCGGCGGCGCTGGGCGCCGCCCGGCTGGACACCCGGCAGGACGCCGAGGCCTCGGTGCCGGCCGCCTTCCTGCTGCGCTTCCTGGAGCTGCGCGCGCAGGCGCGCCGCGCCGCGCTGCCGCCCCCCGCCCTGGCGCCGCCGGCCGGGGCAACGCAGCATGCTGGCCCGCACTGCGGCAGACTAAGCTGACCCCAACCCTGACCCTTACCGTATACATGTAACATCATGTGCTCCCTCACAGGAAGTCCAGGCAGACAGCATGATGTAGGCAGCGTGATGACCGGGGCAGCCGCCCAGGACGGGCAGCTGCGTTGGCGCCGGGCGCGCGCGCGCGCCGACGCTGTGTGGGGCGGCGGCGCAGCTGCCCGCGGCGGAGGTGGAGACGTACGGCAAGGGGCAGCACCTGCGCAACGCGGACGCGCGGCTGTCCGAGCGCGTGCGCGCGGAGACGGTCCGCCGCCCGCCCGCCCCAGCCTCGCCTCGCCGGCTGCTCCCAACTTGCGGCTGAGCGCGCCCGCAAGGCTGTCTGGGGCGTGAGCGGAGGTGGTGCCTGCAAGCCCGACATCGTGACTGCAAGCCCGACAGCACCTGCGCCTGAAGCCTGGCATGCGCTGCCACCATGTGCGTGCGCTGTTCTGCACTGGCCGCGTGCGCCGAGCGCCGACTGCGCGGCGGCAGATGCACGCGTACGGCGCGCGCATGCGCGCGCATGGCCTGGACGAAAAGTGGCTGCTCAAGTGCGCCAAGGTCGAGATCCGGAACAAGGCGCGGCCCCTCCATCAACACGCTGTGTGCGCTGGGTGCGTGTCTTTAAACAACCAATTTTTGTCCGCAGCCAGCGCGTCTCGTCTGCCGGTACACGCCGCGTCCGCTGCGCACGCCCGCTCCCGCCGATCGAGCTTGGGCACTTGCGTGTAATGCTCGCGCCGCCAGCCCTGCCGCGCCGCGAGCAAGCCGCCGCTGCAACCAGCAGAGACGAGCCTGGGTGTGTCCTGGTCGGAGCGCGCGCGCGCGGCGCGCCAGGTCGTGCGGGCCGGCGAGGGCGAGCCACTGAGCGCGGCCGAGATGCACGGCATCGCCGCGGCTGCGCTCGCCAGGCTGCGGGTCAAGCTGGAGCCCGGTGCGCTGCACGGCGCACCGCGAACCCCGGTCCACTCCGGGCTGCATCAGGCAGCTGTGCTTGCGCGCTGTGACGCACCTGTGCAGGAGAGGAATTGTACGCACAACTGTAGGGTGACCCAGGTACTGTAGGGAGATCGCCGCTGGGCAGTGCGTGCGCTACCTGCTGCCAGGCTTGCCGCGCATTGTGTCCCCCGCCAGGTGCGGCCCACGGCGTTGAGGTATGAGCTGGCTCCGAGCCCGCGCCCCCAGAAACAGGCGCCACGTGGACATGTAGTGCACCCTGGTGCGCGCTCGCGCCTGATGCTGCGGGCGTCGAGGCGGCAGCCAGTCGGCATTGTCACAGGCCAGGCGCGCTTGCTGCTGCGCGCAGACAGCACGCCGTCCCCGACGCCGGCAGGCGCCCGCGCAGCCTCGACCGGCGCAAAGCGCTCGCGGGCCGCGGCGGTGCCGGCGGCGCGCGCGAGCGCGCGTCCGCACTCCGCACAGCCGCTGAGCACAGCTGCGTACGAGGCGCGCGTGGACGTGATGACAGCGCTGCAGGCGCGATACCCTGCCGCGCCAGCCAGGATGGGGTTATGAGTTAAAAAGCCATACCCTACCCGTACCTTTGTCCGCCCGGGCTTTCCTGTGCCCTGGCGCGCGGCGCGCTGCCGCAGCTGCACGCGCGCGGTGTCCCGGTCAATCAGCCGAGAGCCCGAGCCCGCCGGCCGCGGACGGCCTGCGGCATGCGCCGCAGCGCCGCGCGGGGCTGTACACGTCGCGGCTCGCCCGGGCACCGCTCGGGCTTATCCGCAACCGGCGGCCGCGGCGCAGCGGCGCCGCCGTGCGGCCGGGGCCGGGGCGGGCTGCGGGGCGGCTCTCACATGCCCTACCCTGACCTGCGCGTGCGCAGGTGGCGTGGTCGGAGCCGCTGGCGGTGCCGTGCGGCGAGCGCGGGGCGCGCTGGTTCGCGCTGCTGGCCGTGGGCGTGCGCTCTGGGCGCGTGTGGCTCTGGCGCGCTGAGCTGCCGACCGCGGCCGCCCCGGCCGCGCCCGCCGGCGCCGGCGCCGGCGGCCTCGCGCTGGTGCGCGCCCGGCCGCCGTCAGGGTCCGTGAGGAGGGTCGCAGCGCGGGCCGCCCCGCCGGGTGCTCCCGGCGCGTCACTGCCGCCTGGCGCTGGGCGTGCCATGCCCCCGGGCCGCCCGCAGCCGCGCGAGAACGCCGGGCCTGCGCCACAGCCGTGCATGCGGCCCCGCCCGTGCCGCTGCAGGCTCAGGGCGGCGCGTCCCTCGAGCATGGGCAGCGGTCCGATCCCCGGCGTGGCCCGTGCCGCCTGGCGGCCCAGCGAAGCCGACCGGGGCCTGCGCTGCGCCGCGGCAGGTTGGCTCGGTGCAGGCGACGCGCGGCTGGGTGACGGCACTCGCATGGGCGCGCCTGCCGGCCAACGCCCATGCCGGCCAGGTGCCGGCCGGACTGGCCGGCCCAGCGGAGGCGGCGGCCGCGGCCGTAACGGGCGCGCCGCGGGACTACGGCGCCGACGTGCTGGCGCTGGCGGTGGGCGGCGCGGACGGCGGCGTGCGCCTGCTGGGCGCGCCCGCGGCCGCCCTGGCTGCCGCCGCGCCGCGCCTGTGGCGCGAGGGTGCGCCGCCCGCGGCATGCCCTGCGCCCGCTGGCCGGCCCCCGGCGCGCGCACAGCTGGGCTCTCTCGCCCTGGCGCGTGCGCGGCGCGCCGGGCGCGCCGCGGCGCGCGCCAGGCGTGCCAAGTCGCCGCCGCGGCTCGCGCGCTGCTGCATTGCGTGCTGTGCCCGAGCCTTAGGCACCAAGAGCTCAGTATGAGCAGACCGTTGGCGCTGGGCTGCGACACGCGCATCTCCGTGCGCAGTCACAGCAAAAACAATCCTGCGAGCCGGCCCAGCCGCATTGCTGGCTGTCCACGCTCCTGCAGGCCTACCGCGGCTGCACGCGCCGACGGCGGGCCGCGCCGCAGGGGAGCAGCTGCGCGTGCGCGACGCTGCGCGCGGCGACGGCGGCGGCGCCCCCTGCCTGGCCACGCTGGCGCGGCCGCTGCCGGCCGACGGGCGCTGCGTCGCCTGCCTCGACGCGCACGTGGCGATGGACGGCGCGGGTGCGCCTGGCCTGCCATTCTCCTAATCTTGACCGTACCCTACCTTAGCGCGGCCAGAGTGCAACAGCGCGTGCCCTGCCATCAGGCAGTGTTGGGCGGCGCCCGGCGGATACGCGCGCGAGCATCCCAGCCTGCACCCTGTGTCCAGCACTTGCTGTGCTGCAGAGTATGGCGCTGGGCTGCTGGCCCTGTAAGTGCGCCCCGCGGCAGGCGGGGCTGACTGGCTGAGGATGCACGGCACAGCCCCGAGCTTGCAGCAAGTGCGCAGCTCTAGACCTGACGCGCCCGCGCGCACACAGGCGCCGCGCGGCTGCTGCTGGCAGCCGGCAAGACGGCCGGTGCGCTTGCCGCCTGGGCCAGCGCGGCGCTGCCCGCCGCGCCGGACGCTGGCGCGGCGGGCGCGCTGGCCGGCGAGCTCGCCTGGTCGCCCGGCGGCGCGCACGGCACGCTCGCCGTCACGGGCGTCTGCTGGGCGCCCGAGCCCGACGCGGACGCGTGCGCCGGCGCGCCGGCCGCGCGGCTGCTCACGACGGGCGCGGACGGCCGCGTGCGAGCCTGGCGGCTCGCCGAGGGCCGGCTCGCGCCCGCGCCGGAGCCGGCCGCCCTGCTGGGCGGGAGCGCGGCGCCGGCGGGCCGGGGCGCTGCGGCCGCGAGCAAGCCCTGCATGGGCGCCGCGCTCGCGGCCGGCGGCGTGGCGGCCGCGGTGGTGCAGCTCAGCGCCGCCGTGGGCGCCGAGCACGTGGGCGCCGTGCAGGCGCACACGCGGCTGGTGCGCGCCCGGCTGCGCCTGCTGGCCGGGCCCGCGCTGGCGGGCGCTGGCGACGCGGCGGGCGCGGCCGCCGCGGCGCGCGCCGCCGCCGCGCGCCTGGCCGCCGGGCCGCTCAGCGCGCAGGCGCTGTGGGGCGCGGCGCTGGCGCTGAGGCGCGCGGGCGCGGCGGCCGCGGCGGCGGCCGGGGCGACCGACGCCGGCGGCGCCGGCGACGCATCTAGCGGGGGCGGCCGCTCGGCGGACGCCGCGCTCACGCAGGCGCGCCAGGCCGCGGGGCCGACCCGCCCGCCGACACATACGCCCCTGCACCGGAACATCACGCGCGGCCGCGTCACCAGGCGCCAAGTCGCAGGCTTCAGGCTGTCGCTGGTGTCTGTACAGAGCTGATCAGGCTCACAGCCGCACTTCTCAACTGTCACAAGCAAGTTGCGCCGCCTGTAAATGGAGCATGGCGCCTAGTCCTAACCCTAGTGCTAACCCTAGACGTATTCTTATATTGGCCGCAGGGCGTCGTGCGCGAGGCGCTGGCGGAGCTGGACGCGCCGCTGGACGGCGGCGCGGCCGCGGGCGCGAACGCGGCCGCCTGGCAGTGGCGCGCGTTGCAGTGCGCGTGCGCGCTGCGCCGGCTGCTGGCGCCGCCGCCGCCGCCGCCGGCGCGCCGCGGCTGCTTCGCGCCGCCCGCGCCGGCGGCGCTGCCGCCGCCGGGCTGGGCGGCCGCGCTCGAGCGCGCCGAGCTGGCGCTGCTGCAGCGGCACCTGCTGGCTGTGCTGCGGCACGCGCCCGCGCCCGGTGCGGGCTAGCGTCCTACCCTACCCCTATACCCCGGGGCGGTCTCGCGTTGCCGGCGCGCGCAGGCTGGGCGTGCGATTGCATGGCGTATGGCAAGTGTCTGGCGGGGCGGGGACGGGAAGCAGAGGGCCCAGCGCAGCGTCTGGGGGCTGCTCGTGCACGAGCGCGGCGGGCGCCGCTGCAGCGCCGCCGCTCGGCTGGGCGGATGCCTGCTACCGTGCCTGGGGTGCTCTGCAGGGAGGGCTTGAAGGGGCGGCGCGCGCCTGCATGTCCTGCATGCGCGAGGAGCACCCCGGCACCCCTGCATGCCAAAACCACTGCCTTGGCCATGGTTGCTCCGCGCTCATCCGCCTGCGCGCCGTACGGCTGCGCCAGACCCGCTTGCGCCCTGCTCGCACACCGGGCTCTAGGCAAGAGCCCGGATGCGCGCGGCGGGCGTCCCTGCACGGCAGCGTGGCTGAGCGCGGCTGCGCGGGGCGCCGCAGACGGCGACGCCGCGCTGACGCGCGCGCTGGCGCTGGACTGGGTCGCGCTGCACGGCGCGGGCGGGCGCGTGTGGCCGGCGCTGGCGGCGGCCGCGGCGGCCGCCGGCGCGCCGGGCGGTGCGCCGCCGCCGCTGCGCGAGCGCTGCGCTTGGGCCGACGCGCCCGTCGCGCTGGCGGGCGCGCCGCTGGAGTCGGCGCGCTTCGCAACCGTCGACGTCGGGGTGCGGGGTCCGCGAGCTCTGAGCAAGGGGGCCTGCGGCCTGACGGGCGGGGCGTGCGTGCGCGCATGCAGCCGGCGTGGCTTGCAGTTGTCAAAGTGAGGTTTGGTGTCCCGGTGCGGCCGTGTGGCGCAGCCTCGCGCTGCTGGCCATGGCGCAAGATTGCAGGGCGGTTCGGTCAAGCAGCGCGGCGCGGCCGACCGCCCCGCCGCCTCGCGCGCGCGCAGGGCGCGACCGCGCAGCTGCCGCGCTGCGCGGCCACGCTGCGCCTGTGCGGCGCGGGGCGCGCGTGGCGCTGCGCGCTGTGCGAGCGGCAGTACGCCGTGCTGGCGCGCGGCAGCGCGCACGGCGGCGTACCTGGCGCGTCGTGCCTGTTCTGCGGTGCGCCGCTCGGCCCGCTGCTGCCCGCCACGCTGCTGGCGCCGCCGGGCCTGCGCTGAGGCCGGCGGGCTCATGCGCTCTCAGCTCAGCGGCGGCGGGCCAGCTCTGCGGCCGCTGGTGGGCGCCAAAAGTGGCAGGGAGGCTTCTTGAGGCTGCCCAGGCGGCATGTGCTGGCGGGGGATGCCCAGGCAAGGGTGTGCGGCAGGCAGAGGCGTGGCTGGAACAAGCCGGCGCCGCAGAGTGGGGACCGGGGCTGTTTCTGCCGGCGCCTGATAGCCTGTCCTGGGCCAAGAGAGCGGGGTGATAGGCAGTGTGTGCGCTCAAGACTGCTTGGAGCTATCTAGGGCTTTTGAGTGAGTCCAGTGTGCGCTGTTCTTGTCTGGCATGTCAGAAATCGTGTACATGTCTATGAACATCTGGTGTATGCAAACCATGTATCAAGGAACTTGTGAGCGTGTGCTGCGTCACTCTGGGTCAGCCTGTGTTACCCTGCATGTCCTGTCCCTGGTCTGTGCCTGGTGTGTGCTGCTGTTTGTTATGCTAATGTAGCCTGCAAGGTCTTGTTTCCATGCATACTAATGTAGCCTGCAAGGTCACGCCTCGTGCATTATTACATAGGTCCGGCGCCTGTGCGTACCGCGTGAGTGCAACAGGACACATGTGTGCATGCATTGCAAAATGCAGCATATGCCCACGTGCTTCGTTAGGCAGACGCGGAGGTTGTGTGCATCTAGGCGTGTCCTCAGGGAGGGCGGGTAACAGGCTGAATGCACAACAACAAGCAAACTGACATGTTGATTTGTACCACTTGGCTGGGTACAGCATCCCCCCGCTGCAGAGTCATCATGACTGTCATCAACGCCACTTTATGTAGACACGGACCGAACCAGAGAGCTCTTGCGAGCGCACCATTTCACATATATTGGCAGGGCGGCAACGTCTTGCTCTAGTTAGCCAGGCCGCTGCTACGATCACCAGCGGGAACATGAAGCATTGCTGTTCTTCTTGCAGGGGAACACATGGCTGAACACTCTGCGTGACAGGCTGTCGGGCGCGCGGCGTCCACGCAGCACGACGGGGTCACTGCGGGTTGGGCGGGCGGCTGTTGGCGGTGGCGACGCGGCTGCCCCACTCCAGCAGCTCGCGGCTGCAGTCGTCCTTGTGCGTGACTACCTCGATGAACACGACCCTGCGCCGCGCGCAGCCGGCGCGCATGCTGACCTCAGCGCCGCGCTGATTTTAGCAGCAGGCATGCCCAGATGGCAGAGCGCGCCCGCCGGCACGAACAGGGCCGGTCCAGCGGGGCACACGAAGACCGCACGCAGCGCCGGCGCGCGGGGCCAGCCACAGGCAGGGCCGTGGGGCGGCGCGCACGAGTCCGGGTGCTCCTCCGCCTCGTGCAGCGCGGCCACCAGCTCCTCCTCGGTCCGGGCCTGCGCGAGCGTGCGGGTAGGTTACCTTATCCTCCCCTAACCCTGTAACTGTGGCGCCCACCGAGAGCCTGCCAGGCTTGCGGCGGGTATGCCGTGTGCCACTGCTGCAGGGCGGGCCCTGACTGGACCGCACTGCAGGCACGCAGCGGCCGCACGCAGCGCCAGGTGACATGCGAGCAGCAAGGGCAGGGCACGGCCTGCTTGGCCGCCGCGCCGCGCGCGCACCCGCGCCGCAAAGAGCTTGCCCTCGCCATTGTGCATGGCCTTGACGAGCCCGACGTAGTCCTGCGGGGCGATGCGGCAGTGTAAGAGCGGCACGGCTAGGGTACAGGGTATAAGGTGTAAGGTAGGTTAGGGACAGACAGCAGCCAGGCGGCAAGCGGCCCGGGCGCGGCACCTGCGCGCAAGCGCACCCAGTTCTTGATGACGTTGTACGGCCCGTCGTGGATCTCGACCTCGATGGTGTAGCCGCCTGTGTTTCAAGTGAACATTTTCAGCCACCAGAGCATGATCGTGACCATGGCCGGGTTACCGGCGAGAGAGCGAGAAAAAAGGGTGCGGTAAGGTTTCGGCGAGGGGCCCGATGAAGGCGGCAGGCCGGCGCCGGCAAGCATGCGGCCGGCGCGGCCGCAGGTGCCGGGTACCCTACCCTAATTGCTGCGCCGGGGCGCGCACCGTTATTAATGAGGAAGATGATGGGGTTCTGGGCATAGCGGATCATGGTCGCCACCTCCTGCGCGTGACGGACATGCTGAGTCACGCGCCGGAGCATGGGCAGCGCGTCGGGAGGCCCATGCAGAGTGACACGTCTAGCGCGCCGCCTTTTATCTGCAGGCGGCTGCCCGGCTGCCATCCGCGCCCTGAGCTGAGGGCGTCGCGGAGCGAGCGGCCATCGAGGAGCGGGCGCCGCGCCCGCGCGGCTGCCGGCTGGGCCAGCGCGCCTGCACGGTCAGCTGGAAGCTGCCGCCGCTGATGCTGGCCACCATGCGCTAGAGTAGGTCAGGGTTAGCGCGCCTGCGCGGTCAACTGGAAGCTGCCATCGCCGATGCTTGCGACCACGCGCTTCTTGCCGGCCAGCGCGACGGCGTAGCCGAGCGTGGCGCCCACGCTGCCGCCCGGGTCCGCCGCCGCGTCAGTCCGCCCCTCGGCTGCCTGCTGCTTGATTCCTAACCGTAGCTCTAAACATACCCTGAAGCTTGCAGAGCCAGTGCACATCTTTTCCTCTGCCTACAAGTGACATTTGCACATCAACGACAGATGTCCCATCTAGGCTGGGATACGCCCACCGCAGCGCACCTCCAGCCGATGGAGCCGTACTGGCACTGGAACTCGTACCTGCGCGGCGCCAACCCCGCGCAGTCAGCGCCGCCGAGGGTCAGACCACGTCCGTTGCAAGGCTGCAATGCAAGCCTGTTGTGATGGTGCTGATCAAGGTTGTAATGGTAAGGTTGTAAAGGCTCCCAGGCTGGAGCTGCGCCGACGCGCGCGGCGCACCCGCAGCCGTCGGGCAGCTTGAGCTTGAGGCAGTTGAACCAGGAGTCGCCCGTCTCCGCCAGCACGGCGTGCTGCGGCGTCAGCAGCGCCTGCGGCGGGCGCGCGCGCACGCGGGTCAGCGCGGCAATCCCCAGTGCCGACGCTCCGCAGCTGCAGCGGCTCGCGGGCGTTGACTTCCCAGCCCGGAGCGCCGACGCTGCCCTTGATCCGCATGAAAATCAAGAAAAATATCAAGGGACGTAAGGAGCACTAGCTGGAACCGCGCTGGCACGCTCTGCCTTCCGAACGCGCGCGCCCGCGCAGGCCAAGGGCGCATGGCCCGCGCGCCTGGCGACCCAAGACAAGGGTTAGGGTTAGGGCAGCGGGCGCGCCTGCACGTGCTTGTACACGGTGGTCGTCTGCAGCGGCGCGTTCTGCGGCCCCTGCGGGCGCTCGCCCATGGGGATGTACATGCGCTCGTAGTTCTGGAAGCAGGTCTCTGCGCGCGCGGCGAGGCAGACGCGTCAGGCGGCCCGCGGCAGCCGCGTGGGGCGGGCCCTGGCTTTGCAGATGAGGGCAGGTGCAGCACGCTCATGTGCGCCCCCACGCACCCTGGCTGTCACGGCCCCGCGCGGGGCGACGCGGCAGCCCTGTCACCGCGTATGGGCCCCCGCCCGGCAACCCCGACGCCACACGGCCCGCGCGTGGGGGCCGCGCCAACGCCGTCGGCAGGGCCCCCGGCCGGCCGCCCGGCGCGCGCTTCAACTGCTGTGGGCTCAGCGTCCTTACCTATGAGTAACCCTACACCCTATACATATACCCTATACCCTATATATGCAACGCACCATTGGGCTTGACCGCCTTGGCGAGCGCCGCCAGGAAGTCGGGCATCGCGATGCAGCCGAACGACTGCCGGCCGGCGACCACCACGCGCCTCGCGTCCACCTGCATCAGGAGGTGGGTGAGGGTAGGCTAACACCTATGCTGTGCTGCTCCGCGCAGGCCTGCTCAGCGCGTCTGGCACGCCTCGCAAGCGCCGCGCGCTGCACGCCTGCTGTGACGCGCGCCCACGTCCTGATACGGTTGGGGTTGCTTTGCATCGCCCTTGAGAGGCTGTGCACGCTGCAGCAGGGCATGCACACAGGCGCATGCGCACAGCGCCAGGCAGGCAGACACTGTGGCCCAGTGGCTTGGCTGCGAACTTCCCCAATGAGCGCGCACGAGGCACAACGAGGGCAAGAGGGCACCTTTATCATCTTCTCCTCCTTGATCAGCAGCGAGTAGCCCACGCTGCCGCGCGCACAGCCCGCAGCGGTGAGCACTTTGCTACGCGCCACGGCGTCCTCGCGACCTGCATCACAACGCGCGTGCATGGGACGGCCCGGCGCCGCACCTGGTGTAGTCGTTGAAGATCGGCCCAGCAAACCTGCGCAGCAGAGATGCGTGTCAGTTGTACCGTGCTGCACGTCGACAGTCAGCTTTGCTACAGCAGATGCGTTTAGCGGCATGCACTGACTAGTCCAAGGCCGATGCCAGGCGCACAGGTAGGCGTCGCTCGCTTCCACCGTCTCGGCGCAGAACGGCGTGGAGACCTGGCCCCAGTAGATGCCGATGAAGCGCTCGTAGGACTCCGGGAACAGCCTGCCGCCCAGAGGAGCGCCCAGGCAGTGAGCGCGCCCTGCTTGCGTTGACATGCAGCACCGGCACAAAGCGTGGCCGCGCGAGACTCTGGTGAGGCTGCATGGCCGCTACTTACACGCGTGACATCAGAGACTCCTTGTGACACCCAAGGCGTCCACCTACTTGTCGCTGGGAGTGAAAGTAGTCAACCATTCCAGCTATTGCGCATGTCAGCATGCGTGCGTGCACATGCGTGGGCCAGGGGGCGGGCGCGCACCCCTTGGCATTGGGCATGATGGCGACCGGATAGCGGCTGGCGTCAGCCAAGCTCTTGAACTGCTTCTGCGCGTGCGTGGAGCGCAGCTTCACGCCGCCCACCAGCACGGGCTTGACCGCCTTGTTCAGTAAGGCTGCTGCAGCCGTGACAGCCGCCTCCAGCGAGCGCTGCCGCCACGCACGCAGCCCGGTCAGCCACACGCCCAAATGGGCACGGTTCTCCGTGTTGCACGGTCAGTGGCATCCACGGCGTTGGGCAGTCGAGCTGTGGACATGCGGCCGCAGAGCAGACCCCTTGACATGCGCCATCATGTGCAGAGCACAGGTAGAGGCCACGCTGCTGCGCAAGCAGTGCCCTTTGCACTACTGGATGAATTACAGGAACCATGGCCCGCAGGTCTTGAGCTTTGCTGCATGCTGGCCCAGTATGCTGGCAGTGCAGGCAGCTTCATACACACTCGGTTGACTGTGGTCACTTGGGACATATGAAGCTGCCTGCACTGCCAGCGCAACAGGGCGAGACACGCAGCGACCCACGGACCCTCAGTTTATGAGCCGATTAATGCTGCACACCAACCCAGAATCAATCGAGCGACTGCGCCCACCCCACCTGCACACGGCCTGGCCGTGTTACAGCTGAACAGAGCGCTTCTGGCAGGCACAAGCACTGCAGCGAGCCTGCGTTCCCAAAGGCCCGGAGCGGCGCGCCTCGTTGGTGTGCTGCGGCGTGATGCTGAAGGGCACGGGCACGCTGGCAAAGCTGGGGTGCGGCAGCCCTGCCAGGTTGCAGCAGATGTTTATGTAGCACGGCTTCTGCTCGCGCATCTGCACGCCGCGATCAATAAAGTTAACAGGGCTGTCGCGCGTGCGCATTGGGCTTCCAGGATTCTGCAGTCACTCATGCGCGGCTGCCGGCAGCAGGGCGCGCGCACCGCCGTCGCAATGGCGTGGTCGATCTGCTCGTGGGCGTCCGACAGCGCAAAGACTTGCACCTGCGCGCCCGCCCGTTTGGGAGCGGCTCACAATAGCCATCAACTATGGCTTTGATTGTGAACTCTGGATTATCGCGCATGCAGAGTGCATGGTTTATCACAGCAGAGGCTTGCTTCGCCTGCTGTCGCTGAGCAGGAGCCGCGAGGAGCGCACCGCGCTGCACACAAAGGGCCGGAACGCCTCAATCTCCTGCGAGGTGCCGTCCGAGCGGCCAATGGTGTGGTGGATGATGTGGTTGGTGCCCATGTCGTTGCTGTTCACGCCGCCCGTGATCTGCGCGCGCGCGCCGGCACGCGCTGGGTCCGATCGAAAGAAGAGGGTGTAGCTGTAGCTATAGGGTAGGGTAGGGTATAGGGCAGGCTACAGAGTTGCACTGCAGAGAGGCGCGGGCGCACGCAGATGACGGGCAGGTTCTCGCTGTTGGCGCCAGCAATGGCGTTGAGCAGGCTGAGGCCGCCCACTGCGCGCGCACTGCCGCTCGGCGCCGCTCGCACAGACCGTCACGGCGTGTGTGTCATGCTGCAGGGCCTAAATGCTGCACGGCGACAATATGCACGCCTGCTTGCCGAGCTGAAGAGACGCAGCAGGGCCCTCATGCAATACTACACTTCAAAACACCGTGCACGACCTTCCCTCATGTGTCATGCTGGGCACGAGGCTCCAGCAGCACAGTGAGCCATGCTGGCGGCAGGGCAGGGCGCGCCTGTGTATGTGACCACGCAGCACGCGATGCCGCGCTCGCGCGCGTACCCGTCCGCGGCATAGCCCGCGTTCAGCTCATTGCAGGTGTTGATCATCCGCAGCTTTGGCTCCTTGATCATCTGTTGCATACACGGCAAACGTTTCAATGTCAAATCAATGACAACGTCAGTGCTCTCAGCCTCCCTGTGACAGCAGGACTCGAGTGTTGGCGCAGTGGGGGGCACACGGACAGACCTGGTCCAGCAACACCAGGTTGAAGTCGCCTGCGCGCCACCACAGCCGCAACTTGTCGGCAGTCGTGCTGCAGACAGGTGCAGCCTCACACGGTCGGGCCGGAGCGGCAGCCCCAGCAGCACAGCAGCTGGCGCAGGGCAGCCAGTCCCGCCGTCGCAGGTCGCCAGACATGGTTGAATGCGCTTCGACAATTCTGGCAGCCACCACTGAGCACGTCAACGGTACACATGTAGCCTGGCAGCTGCAAGCAGGGCGCGCGCCTGGCACTGCAAAGAACTCGGTGCACCCGAGCTCCACGAGCCGCGAGGCGATGTGCTGCCCGAGCGTGCGGTCCGGCTCATAGCTCCCTCCTCCCGCTGCGCAGGCAAGATAGCGCGTCGCTCGCTATCCTGTAAGTTGAGGTGGCGCTGCAAAGACCGGTTTTCATTTTCTAAGTTGCAAGATGTGCTGCTTGTAGCAGCGGCACAGAGGCATTGCAACACCAGCGCCTCTTTGCGTTGCCAATGTCTCACAAAGACAAGTCGTCTGTGAGCAGGCAGGTGTGCCACCACGCCGCGGCATTCGCACTGCTATGAGCAATTTTAGGTCTGAAGCACATTGCTCTTGGAAAAACGCAATGCTGCAGCACTGAACGTGAGCAGTGGATGCTCAAAAGGACGTCGGCTGGCCAACGTGCTTCCCACCTTGATAGCACCTTTCGATGGACATTGAGCGCGTCCACCCGCCAGAGGCTGACCCCTGGCAGCTACCTTCTGCAGCCCGCCTCTGGGGACTTCAAAACTTGGTCTTTGCAGGCGCAGCTAGCTCCTCTCTGTCCCCTCCTCCTTGCTTTGCTGCACCCCGTCAGTTGGTGTTGTTTAGTGCAAGCTCACTCCCCAGTGGGTAATGCTCTTCTGCCGCAGGCAATGCCGGAGCTCAGTAACATTCGTTAGAGGAAGCGCATCTGTTGCACGTCTGTCGAGTTTTTTGTTAGCCCATATTTTGGCAAGCCCTAACAAGCCCCGCCTCAAAGTCAGTCCCGCTTGGGGGCGGACTGCACAAAGTGCAATAGCTTTTTCTTGTTAGCATCCGTATAATTGCACGTACACGCATCACAAATACAACCACAGTGCGCACTAGGACGCCTTGCATGCTCATGACGAAATTTAAGAGCAGCGCCTGCAACGAAAGTTAAAGCGCTGAGCGAGCAGGATGGATGGCATCAAGGGCTGTTTTTAGCCAAATGGCAAACTGCATGAAGTGATTTTGTGCCCAAAGGCAACATTGCGAGCTTGCAGGTTTGACCATGAGCAGTTTGCTGCAGACTCTCTGGTCTGTACATGGCGAAATGCCGCAAGGCCATGCTTCAGGTACATGCAGTCATAGCGGACAGGCCTGTGTCCTCACGAGGCGCAGCAACCACACCTGAGCCCCTCCTAAACCTACTGCCCGTACCTAACCCTAGCAATGGAGCAACACAGGACAGTCACATAGCGCTCCGGAGCGCCAGCACCATGCGCCGCAGGCCCTGGTGCGCAGCATGCCTGCATGCTCGAGGGTCACTGCACATGCAAAAATGGCCCATGGCGGCCAGCCGCACAGCTGTACACACTCAACACAACGCGGCCGGAGCCCCCTGGTCCCGTACTATGGTACAGTGGCAGCAGCCAGCTCACGCGCGGTTGGTTGATGCCAGCGCCGTCCGCGAGCGCAGATTCAAGAAGGTGGACCTGCAGCAGCAGAGGCGCATCGACCTCCGTGCATGCGCCATTGGAAACTCATACGCATGCGAGAGGCAGGCCGTGGGTGCCGATGCGCGCCGGCGCAGCGCCCGGCTGTGCGGCGGGGCGCGGGGGCGGTGGCCGGGCGCGCACCAGAAGAACGCCACCACGTTGGCGAAGAGCACGCGCAGGTGGATCGGCACGTGCTGGTAGTTTATTTGGGATGCGAGCGGCCACACCTGCGCGGCGGCCACGCGCATGGCACCCTGACCCTTTCTAAACCTTACCCTATACCCTAACCAAGGCATGGCTGCAGGCCCCGCGCGCAGGTGCTGACGCAGAGAGAGGCTGACCCACCTTCCAAGCGTTCAGCTGCACGCCCAGGTAGTCCTGCCTCAGCTTGGCCAGCGTGAAGGCCATGCTGCGGCCTGCCTCTCAGTGACTGCGTGTCAGCATGCTGCAAGAAGAATTCGATGTACCAGCAGAGACATGCGTGTTGAAACTGGTGTTGGAACTGGTGCGCACCCTCAACAAGCAGGGAGATGTAGGTCATCATGAAGACGTTGCACACCGGGCCTGCGCGCCCCGCCGCCGCCGCCGCTCAGCGCGCGCTACGCGCTTGACACCCACGGGCGAGCGGGCGAGCGCAGGCAGGGCGCGCCGTAGGTGAGCTGGTCCAGCGCGACCTGCGCGCGGACAGCCTGTGAGCGCGCGCCCCGGGCGGCCCGACCGTGTCACGGGGCCGGCATGTCATGGTGCTGCCCGCAGAGCCCTGCACCGGGCGCGGGGCGGCGGCGAGGCCGGCACACCTTCTTCCAGAGCTGCCCCGGGGCCGGGCCGCCGCGGAAGACCCGCTCGACAAACAGCTGCCAGAAGTGCATGCTGGGGCCGCTCCACAGGCCGCCGTAGGCGACCATCGCGGCCGTGCGCCGCCAGTTGACCGGGGCGCGGCTCGCCAGCTTCTGGGCCACCAGGTCGCTCAGGCCGGCCAGGGCGGCCGCGGTGATGGCCTGCGCGGCCGCGCGCCTGAGGGCCCGCGGCCGCAGCGCGGGCGACCGCTGGCGCAGCGGAGCACGGAGCGCGCCGGACCTTGGTCTTCAGAGGCTCCTTGTCCAGGCGCTCGAGGTACCTGCGAGCAGGAGGAGCGCTTGCACGCTCGGAGGGCGCCGCTTGCGAGCGAGCACAGGAGCACAGCAGATGCAGCTTGGCCGTACCGCGTCCAGGCGACGGCTAGGACACCGCCCTGCCGGCCCTCTGGGCTGGGCATTGCCGCGCCGGGCTCAGACTGGCAGGAAGGCCTGACCGCGTACGGCCCGCGGCACTGTGTGGATGGAGTTGGCCTGCCTGTCCTTGTAGCAGAGAGGAGCGGAGCTCACAACGGAAGCTTTTTCCGCTCTCGGGCCTGCATTAGCCAATTGCAGCTTAACTGGCTTGACCGGGTTCACAACAGGGCCTCAAAATTGTGTATTTTTTTTGTAACATGCAAAAGCACACCCATGTGTCCCATGATACCTGCTGCATGGGAAGGAGCCTGCGCCAGGTCGATGCAGGCGGGGAGCTGGGCGCACTACACAAAGGGCATTGCAAGTATTCCCAAGGCAGACTTTATAGCTGGGATATTCGTACAGGCAAACCCCAGAGCCCCAGAGCAGTGCATGCACACACAGATAGAAAACCCGTACAAGCGATGGGTTTGTGCGCCCAAGCATGCGCGCCGCCTCCTATCTGGCTACAATGTTTCAGTCCTCTAGACCATGTCCGGCCACCTAGAGGCGCTGCAGCCGTGTCTGCGCTACGCCGGCGCGCTGGGCCCTGCTGCAGGCGCGGCGCATGCGGCGGCCGGACGTCCCGCGCCCCGCCGGGCGCCGGCTCACGACGCGGCGCGCAGGCTGGCCGCGAGGCGCCGCATGGTCGCCTCCGTCTCGACCGTCAGCGCGCCGGCGACCTGGTGCACGCGCAGGCCATGCTCCAGCGTGGCCGCCGCGGCCGCCAGGCCACCCTCCGGCAGCCGCGCCGCCGCCTCCTGCGCGACATTTCAAAGAGATTACATACATAATAGGATGTAGATAACTGGATGTACCGGCATGTGCGGTGTCTCGGCTGCCTCACTGGCCCGCCGCCGCTCTCATTTTAGCGCCGCCGGCATGCATGCTCGCATGACCTCGCTCCGGCCGGGCGGCGTGCGAGTCAGCGCGCTCTCAGCAGCTGCCGCCCCACGGAGCCTGCCCTGGCACAAACGCGCGGCCGCCTGGTCAGCCCGCATGCGCTCGCCACTGAGCGGCGCACTGATGCGCGCCTGCCCCGCGCTGGCCCCCGGCCCTGCCCACGCTGGCATGCGCCCCCCGCAGCGCAGCTCATGCCCTTCAGCGCGCCCCTACCCTAATCCCTACAGTATCCTGCCCCCTATCCCCATACCGCCGGCGCGCGCGCGCCTGGCGGAGCGCTGCGTCGTGCTCGACCAGGATGCCCAGCAGCACGGCCGCATAAAACTCCGCGAAGCTGGCGACGCCGTCGTCCTGGCGCGCCGCGAGCGCCGCCTCGGTCACCTCGCCGCCGCCGCCGCTGCCGCCGCTGCCGCCGCCGCTGCCGCCGCTGCCGCCGCCGTCGCCGCCGGCGGGGGCCACAGGGCTCTCCGGCAGCGCGGTCGCCTGCCGCGCCGCAAGCGCTGTCGTCAGGCGCGTGCGCTGTCAGCCGCGCCACGCTCCCTGCGTCGCATGCAGCGGCGCTGCCTGGCGCGCGGGGCCGCGCGCGCGGCCGCACCAGCGCGCCGGCGCCCGGGGCGCGCAGGCGGGCGCGGGGCGCGGGCGCGCGCCTGCAGCATGCGGCACAGCAGCGGCAGCAGCCGGCCGCCGCTGGGCAGCGGCGCGGCCGCGAGCGGCGCGCGCAGCGCCGGCGCGTGCTCGCCCAGGTTGATGAGCGCGCCGAGCGCCACGTTCAGCAGGTCCACGCCGTCCACCAGGCGCCGCCTGGGCGCGCCGAGCTGGGTGGTTACGGTAGGTTAGGGTAGGTTTTAAGTCGGCCAGGTTGATGAGCGCGCCGAGCGCCACATTCAGCAGGTCCATGCCGTCCACCAGGCGCCGCCTGGGCGCGGCGCGCGCGTCCGTCGGCCGGCTGCGGGCCCCGCTGCATCGCGTGCCACCCTGTGCTGACGGGCCCGCTGCTGCCCCTCTGGCGCCCACAGCCCACCCATCACACGCACCAATCACTACCACGCCCACCAAACTCATGCCCCGACATCTGGCTTGGCACGCCCGACTGTGTCAGGGGGCCCGGCTGCGGTGCGCGGCAAGGGCCGCGGCGGCCGGCAGGTCGAGGCGGGCGCACCGGTCGGTGACCTGCGCAAACGCGTCCTCCGGCTCGGGCGGGCCCATGACCGCGTCGGCCACGCCCGCCGCGGCCCCCATGCCGCCCGCGGCCGCCACGGCGCAGCAGCCGGCGCGCCTGCAGGTCATGTTCACCATGACCTGCGCGCGCGGCGGGGGGCGTCGGCGCGGAGCTTGCGCCGGAACGCGCGCCGGGCTCCTAGGGTGCGCAGGCTGCGTTCCTTGCATTGTGCGCGGCGCTTCAACAAGCGCAAAGCCGCGAGCTGAGCACGCCAGCTGGGGAAATGACCGCGCAGCAGCACGAAGGACTTTCAAAGCAGCTTGTGACTGCACTGACGGTCTGCAGACAAGACTGTGCAAAATCTCGAGCAAAATCATGGGGCTGCGCGCCGACAGCGCGCAGTGCAGTGCCTCGCGCCGCGGCCCGCGCGCCGGCAGCGCGGACTGCCGCGCGGTGCCGGCGGCCGCTAGCGCGGCAGCCTGCGCGGTCAGCCAGCCCGGGAAGGTGCCAGGCGGCGGCGACGCGTCGGCGGCGTCTGCGTCGGCGGCGTCCGTGTCGCCCTGCGCGCTCGGCGCCGCGCGTCGCGCGCGGCCTGGCCAAAGTACGCCTGGCAGGCACCGAGACTGTGTCGCTTCTTCACCGCAGCGTGCGCATGTCGGTCGTCGGCGCCTGCAGTCCCAGCCTGCATGCTCACAGAGCGTGCCAGCAGCACGGGCGCACGGCGCTGCCGGCAGACCGAAACAGAGGCAGCGCCAAGTGCGCATGGGTCACCTGCTGCGGACACAGATGCATGCTCGCAAAAATTTTGCGCACCTGGGGAGCGCCTCGGCGGCGCCTGCGTGCCGCGTCGCCCGCGTCCCGCCCCGCCGCGCCCGCCGCGCACGGCTGGCTCCCGCCGGCCCCGCACGCGTCCGGGCAGGCGCCCGGCGCGCCCTCCGCGCCGCGTAGCCCCGGCACGCAGAGGCCGATGAGGTGGCGCTCGTTGGCGGGGCAGGCGAAGCTGGCAAACTCGAGCACCGCCAGGCAGCGGTGCAGGCCCCAGAGCGCCCTGCGCGCGGCCGCCCGGCTCAGGCGCCGCCGGAGCGAGCGCGCGCTGGCGTGAGCGGGCAGGCGTGCACGTGCGGGGCATGCAGTCGGAGCCGTGGCCTGCCGGCGGGCAGCGCAGCCAGGTTGCTTATCTGCCCATGCTTGCAACAGCCTGCCGAGATGCCCATACAGACCACGCCGCCGCACCATGGCCAGGGTCTACAGGAGAGCACTGCCTTGACCGATAGGCACTGTTGGGGAGCGCGCCACGCAAGGGCCCTGAGACTGCCCGTTCAACCGACCATGGACACGTGAGTGGAACGCTGCGGCCCGGCGCGCCGCGCGGAGGCCTCAGAGCGCCCGTCGCCGAAGCGCGCCCCGAGTCGCGCGGCCAGTGCGGCCACCTCCGCCAGCACGGCATGCTCGCGCAGCGCGGCTTTCACAGACTCGCTGCCGCCTGACGCCTGGCGCGGGTTCACCGCCGCTGCGCCGCGCGCGCGCGTGAAATTCATATATGATTAGAGCTACGGCAGCGGCGTGCCTTGACGTGCCTTGGACTGGCTTGACCAGGGCGGACCAGCGCCGGTAGCCGCGGGGCGCGCGGCAAGACAAGCTCGATGCTGCCTCTGCCTCTGCAAGCTGCACCAAACGCGATGGCTAGGGACAAAGGCGGCATTTGCAGCAAGCGATGCAAGGCGCCGACAGCGCCACGGCCAGCCGAGCGTCCAGGCCAGGCCAGGCTGCGCGTCACGCGCAGGCGCGCGTGCACACCCATGAGCGCCGTGAGCGCGACGGAGGCCGGGCGGCCGGCCTCGGCAGCCGGCAGCGCGCGCGCCAGCGGCGTCTCGCGCAGCAGCCGCAGCACGCGCGCGGCCGACGCGCACGCGCGCCCGCCCGCCCCGCCCGGCCCCACCTCCGCCTCTGTCTGCGCGCCCAGGCGGCGCACGTCACGCGGGATGGCAGCCCTGGCTCGAGATTGAGCATTGCTGCTTGCTCAGGTACGGCAGGAGCACGCCGAGCAGCAGTATACAGGCGGGCGGGTCTGTATTCTGCGCCCAGGAGCACACGCCTCTGTGTTGTGCATGGACAGGGATCTGCCCCATCCCTATTAAGATGGGTGCAGCCCAGGGACCTGGTAGGAGGAGGCCGGCGCGCGGCCAGCAGGTCCCATGCCAGGGCGGAGGGAGGCGGGGCGCGCGCCTGCAGCAGGCAGCAGAGCAGGGCGGCGGCCGCGGGCGCGCCCAGCGCGGCCTGGCACGCCTCTTCGGCGGCCAGGCAGAGCGCAATGGCGGCAAACGCAAGCGCCACCACCGGGTCGGCGGCCGAGGCGGCGCACGCGCGCGCGCCCGCCGCCAGCACGTCGCCCAGCAGGCCCTCCGCCCTGGCGACGTCATGGGTTAGGGTAAGGGTAGGACACGCTCAGCGCAGCCGCAGCCATGCTGGCGCCCTTCATGGCACGGGAGTAGATGGGGCGACTGCCAGTGATCGCGCTCAGGTGATCGTATGCAGGCGCACCGCCCTACCCCTCAACATCTACACCGCCAGAGGCCTGCCCCCGCGCAGTGCCGCACGCTGCAGCAGCAGGGCACCGTGGCGCAAGGCAGGCGCACACGCATGCGCTTGCGGTTGGCAGGGGCCGCCCCGGCCGATGTTTCTGCCACAGCCGGGCCGTACCGCAGCACCAGGCGGCCGCGGCGCGAGCTGGCCGCGTCTGCCAGCGCGGCGGCGCCGTGCCGCGCGGCGCCGGGGCCGGCGGCGAGGCCGTCGAGCGCGTAGCGCACGTCGTCCGCAATGCCGGTCTGCTCGCCGCTCTCCTGGGCCTGCGTTCCACTGAGGGTTAGATCAGGGTTTGGTTAGATCTACCAGACCTCAGCGTGGGCGCATGCGCTCTGCGCAGGCGCCTGCCAGGCATGCACGCACGCCTCGGCAGGTGTTTGCATCGGCGGGCGCGACACCGCCGGCTGTCAGGCGAGCATCCAGCGCATTCCTCCCGGCGCTGCGCAGACTCGTGCGCAGGGGCCCGGCCGACAAGCGCATGCATCCCAGGCCCACACTGCGCGCCTGTTGGCTCAGGGGCTTGGTGTGCGCACCTCCACGATTGTCGCGTGTGCGGCGGGCACGGCCGGCGGCGGCGCCGGCGCCGGCGGCGGCCTCGCGCGGTCCCGCTGCGGGGTGCGCTTCGGCGCTGGGCTGGCCGCGCCTCCGCACGCTCCTTGGCTGCCACTGGGCTGGGATCCGCTGCGTGCTGCCGCACCCGGGCTGCTGCAGCCGTGCAGCTTTTTGCCGCCGCGCAGCTGCACATCGCGGCCCGGCCCCCGGTCCGCCTCCTGGCTGCCGCCCGCGGCCGCGCCGCGGCCGGCCGCCGCGAGGCCCTCCCCAGCGCCCGCGCCGGCCGGCCGGCCCCGCAGCCGCCCCGCGTCCGGGCTCACTGCCGGCGGTGAAAGCGTCCCTGGGCCCCCGCTCACAGGCTCCCTGTCGGGGGGCGCTCTGTTGCCTGGCGCCACCCGCAGCGGCCCAGCAAGCCCCGCGTCGGCGCACCCGCCCGCCGCAGCCCTCGGCGCGAGACTGCGACGGGCGGGCAGGGCGTCAGCCGCTATTGCCAGCCCGTGACGTCTCGACAAGGTCAGGTGGCCCGCTGCCTCGCGTGCCAGAGCAACAGAAGGCCGGAGCATTGGACCGGCATACACAGCGGCGAGTGCCTGCACCTGCGCGCCGGTCCGTTGAGAGCGCCAGCGCTCACGGGCGGGCTGCGGGCGTCCCCGCCCGAGTCCGCGCGGCCATGCAGCGCCACCAGGCCGCGCAGGAACTCCGGGTCGTGCTGCGCGTACGGCGCCTGCGTCCCGCTGCCCCACGCTGCCCCCTGGGGACACGCCGGCCCGCCCGGGCTCCCCGCACCGGCGGCGGACGCGGCAGCCTGCCCGCCGACGGCGGGCGGGCGCGTGCTATCGGCAGCGGCCCCCCACCTCGCCTTGCTGGGCGCCGCAGCAGGTGCTTGCAGCAGCTTGGCCGCCCTGCTGCACTCCCGCGCAGGCGGGAGAGGGCTGGCATCCTCCTCATCACTGGTCGAGAATGCATACGGATCAGCTCCCCCCTCCGAGGCGCCGCCCGCTTCCACGCCATCAGGCGCGAGCGCAGCGCGCTTTGCTGGGCCCCCGGCAGCGTCACAGCCCGCGGCGCGCTTTCTGCGTGCGTACGTCTTCATGAAGGCGGGCAAATCCGGCTCAGTGGGGAGCACGTATCGACGCCACACTGCCAAACAGCAACAGAGCAGTCGCGCTGGCGCGCATGCCCCGAACAATGCGTCGGGTGGTGACTGAGAAGCCTCTCAAGGAGACCAGGGCCCGCTCTGTGTGCATGCGATCTGGCGTGAGCACGCAAGAAAAAAATACATTTCCGCAAGTTTTGCGCGCTCGATTGAGACCCTGTCGGGGCTGAGGACGGCCCTAGGGTGCTGCGGTGCTCTTGGCGGCCGCCTCGCCTTCGAGCGCCATCCCTTGATTAGTGCTCCCCGGAGCTTAATATCTTTTCAAGGATCGCCTGTGCGCTATGTCTGGCTCGGCGTCTGAGCTCGCGTGCGTGTACGCGAGCCTCATCCTGCACGATGACGGCCTGGACATCACGGTGCGCTGGCCGCACGGTCGCTGCTTTGGTTGAGACGCGCGTGCGTGCTGCTGGCCTCTGCGCGCTTGACCGCTTGGCACGTCAAGGCCGCTCCATTTGCGTCGCGAGCCAGCTCTGCACGCGCGTGTTTGGTGGCCTGCCGGCGACGCTGACGCCGCCTGCGCGCCCAGGCCGACAACATAAACACGCTCGTGAACGCGGCCGGAATCAAGATGGAGCCGTACTGGGCCAGCCTGTTTGCCAAGCTGTTTGCTAACAAGAGCATCGGCGACCTCATCAGCAACGTCGGCGCGGGTGAGCCGGCCCTTGTGGCGCGCTCCGAGTGCGCGCTGTGTGCCCTGCCCCAGCAGCGCTGCAGCATCCTTGTGTGACCTTCAACATGCGCCTGGCTGTCATGGCTGCCGTAGAGGCAGGCGTGCAAGCGAGGGTTGTGTTTTTTTATTTTTACGGCCGGCAGGCGGCGGCGGCGGCGGCATGGTTGCCGGCGGCGGCGGCGGCGGTGGCGGCGGCGGGGGCGGCGGTGGCGGCGGCGGCGAGGCTGCGGCCGAGGAGGAGAAGCCGGCCGAGGCGGAGAAGGAGGAGGAGGAGGAGGATGACGGTGCGCTCACAGCCCAGCTGCGGTGCCTTGAGTAGCTCTTTGGCTGCTTGCAACCCCCGCGGCTGACGGTGGCTGACGCTTTGCTGACGCTCATAATTGACTGGCTTGCAGACATGGGCTTCTCCCTCTTCGACTAGGGCGCCTGCTCGCGGCGGGTGCCTCGCTTGCAGCGCCTGAGCAGGCGCCAGCTCGTCTCTCTGTTGCCAGCGCGGCTGCGCTGCACCGCTGGCGCAAGGCTGCTGCTGGAGCGGTCCGCCCGTGCGTGCAGCAACGCGCGGGCGCTGGCGGCTGCTTGCAGCTGCTCCAGCCGGTGGTGCTGCCGTTGCCAGACCTGCCCTGCATCGTGCCTGGCACCTGCCGCGCGGTGAGCGCTGTAACATTGTGGCCGGCAATTCGCGTTCTATGTCCACCGTCGCTTGTTACAGAGCCTGGTGCACATCTGTGCCCGAGTGCATACATACAGTGATCTGACATACCCAGAAGCAAGCGGGCAATGTGCGCGCTGCCACACCCAGAAACATCCGGCAGAGCTGTGCAGGGGCTGACAAAGTGCGTCGGCTGGTCACGCGTGTCCTGGTTGCTAGGCCGTAGCTGACAGCGTAGAACAGGCGAGGCACCCTTGCTGCAGGCTTTACGACCACTCCCTTATGTACCGCTTTGCCTGCGTACACGTACTGACACATGTCACGCACTCGCGCGTTTGAACAAGGACACTTACACAGCAAACGGCAGACAATGCCGGCACGGTGTGTTGCCGTGTGCCAAGGGTACAGAGGTAGGCAAGATGTGGTGGAGAATGTGTGCGGGGCGTGCCTCCATGATGGATGAGAGAGGAAATGACCATGTTCCAGGTACAGGGGTAGGCAAAGGGCGGCGGGTGATGTGTGCGGGGCGCGCCTGCTCCATGGTGAGGAACATGACAACGTTCCAGATATAGGGGTAGGAAAAAGGGTATATGCAGGGTAGGGTCAGGGTAGGGGCGGCTGGGAAATGTGTGTGGGGCGCGCCTGCTCCATGGTGAGGAACATGACGACGTTCCAGGAGCCCAGGCGCGCGAAGTTGGGCAGGAAGCCCTGGTAGAACGTGCCGAGGCCGCCGCTCCGGAACGACTTGACGAAGCAGTCCAGCATGCCGCTGTACTGGCCCTGCCGGTCGCCTGCGCGTGCCGGCCGCCGCTGAAAGCTGTGGTAATCCAAACCCTAACCCACCCCGCTCCGCCGCTGCCAGGCCGCCTGCGCTGAGAGCGCACCGCCCGCAAGACGAGGCTGGGCACTAGGGCATCTCTTGATATCAGAAGGCCATGCCTTGATCCAAGCACCCTTGATCAAGCCGTGGGAGCCTTGCTTGAGGCATGCCAGGCTCCATTCGCACAGCACAGCGGCGCTGTGTGGCCCACGCTCTCCACACCACGAACAGAATAGCGGTCGCTCGGTTCTCCTCAACAGGTGTGCATCCGCAGCCGCGGCCGCCAGGGCAGCGCGGGCGCACCCATCATGCGCGACTTGACCACATCCACGGGCGAGCCGACGCAGACGGCCAGGAAGCCGGCGCCAAGGCCGGCCACCACGTGCGTGGGCAGGCTGTCCGTGAACAGGCCGGTGGAGATGAGTGACGACTTTATCTGCGCGCCCGCGCCGCCCAGCGTGGGCAGGTCCTACCCCGTCTGTCGGGCCATCACTCAGTGGCAGGCTGCCCCAAGCAAGCCTGCCAGGCGGGGGCCTCGCCAGACGATGAGTCAAGTCGAGCGGGTCCGCTCAGGCTAGGGTATAGGGCCTCTCAGGCTAAGAAGCGCGTGTCTGCGCTCGGACGGCGGCGACGCGACCGGGCGAAGCGCGCGTGTGTTATGGAGCGTCTGGTGGGCGCGGCGGCGCGCGGCCGCACCGTGTCGTAGCTGGCGAGCTCCACCGCGTTGATGATGGCGTTGCGCGCGATGTTGGGCCCCACGCCCGTCCATAGCCCCGCGACGCCCTCCTCCCTGCGGCGCGTGCAGTGTCAACAGGGGCGGCGCACGGCCGGGAGCACGTCGGCACTGCAGCCGCGGTGTCCACTTTGGGGCTCCACCGACTCGGCAGCCAAAGGCAGTGCTGCAGGCTGCCAGCGCCCGGGCAGCCGCGCGTGGTCAGGGGCTGCCGCGCCAGGGCGCGCGCCGCAAAATGATGCCGTACGCCGCGCGCGCATTCGGGTAGCGCCTGACGCCCGACGCCGCGGCCGCCTTCCCCGCGCTGCCGGGAGATGCGCCGGTGGTCGCGGCGACCGCCTGTGCCTGTACGGCCGTGGCGGCCGCCTGCATGCGCACCTGCGCGGGCCGCCGCACAGGGCCGCTCTCTCCACAGTAGCCCCCCATACCTCGCTCCTTGCCAAGACTAGGAGCGCCCCTCCGCTGCAGCCTTCAAAAAAAAGAGCTTGCTTGGTGCCACGTCCCTCAAGACGTGCCTCAAGGAAAAAGGCACAGCGCCCGACTACTGGGCAATGCCCGCAGGCGCGGGGCGGCACCTTCACCAGGTCAGTGGGGTTGGCGACCATGATCGCCAGCGCGCCGGTGGTGAGGCCCGCCGCGATCTTCAGGTACAGCGGCGCCTCGCCCGCCGCCTTCTCCCCCACGTACAGGCGCTTGACCGGCTCGTACAAGCCGATCCGGAGGCCGCCAAACAGGAACTGCCGGTGCAGGCCTGCACGAGGGCGCGAGTCAGCCAGCCGCGGCTCGAGTGCGCACGTGCTGCGCGGCTCGCGGCAGTGCTGCCCCCACCTGCTTCCAAGCCGTTCCACAGCGCGCGAGGGCCCTCCTCCGCCGCAACTGTCCTGACAGTGCCCAGCAGGCCCCTGCACAGACCGTCGCGAACAGCTCAGCAGTGGTACGAGGATAGCACAGTGCGTTGCAAGGCAGTCGCAGCCTTCCGCACTTGTACTTAGGGATGCCGTCGCTTTTGGCCTGCAGCTGCAGGCGTACTTTCGCAGTATCAAGCGGCAGTGTGGCGATCTGCCGCCAGCACGCCACCACGTCAGTTCATCAGCAAAGGGCGGGGGTTCTGACAAAAGAGCACAGGCGCAGTGCAGGAGCGCTGGTCGATAGGCAGTGCAGGCACGCGTGCCTCTGCTGTACAAGTCGCAAAGGCCGATGCCGCAAAGGACTTCCACACGGGCAATGGGGCAGCATTGTCCGGCGAAGGCGACATGGCGCCGCTGCACCTGGAGCCCCTGCTGCCTGACTAAGAAAAATGATGGTTTTTTAATAAAAGAGGACGTGAGGCGCCACCTTCAGGTAGAAGACCAGAGCCGAGCTCGCGCCAATCAGTAAACCCTTCCAAGGTCTGCAGCTCCTCGTGCGCCAAAGTATATAAAAAATAAAGAGGCTGGGAGATAGAAAAAGCTGTGTCGAGCTGGTTCACCCACATACCTGGTTCACCCACATACCTTTGCAAACAGGACCCCTTCATTTATTTATTTATAACTACCGACAAAGGCGTGTACGCTGTTGTTGGCATCGCGCGGAGATGAAGCAGCGGAGGCCTTAGGGAGGGCAGGCTCTGCGCTGGGAACCCGTGCAGGGCGCCGGATGTAGGCCGGTGCCAAATAAGCGGGGCTTGCGGGGCCAGCTGCCTCCGATCAACGCATCCGGAGGCGCCTGTGGCCGGCAGCTATGGGTGTGGTTGACCACATAGCTTCCAAGTTGGCCTTCTTCCCGCCCTCGCCAGCGACCTATGCACTCGAGCGACATGCGGACAACGGCGATTTATACATATCGCCAAAGATGCCGTGCGCACACGCTCGCTGCCTGACCACTCGCTGCTGGTCAGGCCGCTGGCAGCGGTCAGCAAGGTAACCTGCACTTGACGTCGCCTTACGCCTCGGGCCACACCGCAGGGGCCTGCGCAAGGTGCCAGACGCGCAGGTGCTGCAGCTGCAGACCAAGCGCGGCTCGCTGATAGTCGCCGCCCTGATATCGCACCACCTGAAGGAGCGGCCCACCATACTCTTCTCGCACGGCAATGCGGTGGACCTGGCGCTGATGCTGCCCTTTTACAGGTGCGCATGCGTTGCCATGACAGCGCACTGCCATGCCACAGGGAGCCAGTGCGTGTTGGCCTGTGACCTGCCGCGCACCAAGGCATGCTATGCTGTGTCGTGTCAGCGGAGCCAACAGAATGTTGCCCCCAGGGCCGTTGCGTTTTGCTGTGACAGCATAACCAGCAGAGTGCCGTATCCCCCCACTTGATGCGTAACTTCTGAGACGGCGCAGGGAGATGTCGCGGGAGCTTCACATCAGCATCCTGAGCTATGACTACAGCGGGTACGGCTGCAGCTCGGGCGCGCTGTCGGTGGCCAACACGCTGGCAGACATCGACGCAGCCTACGAGTGGCTGCTGGCAAATGGCCGGCAGCCCAGCGACGTGATTCTGTACGGTGCGCCGGCGTGCGAGGCCGGTGCATGCGTCCCGTGCAGCGTGGCGACGTGGGAGGAAAAGCGTAGCTCGACAGCGCTGCGCCTTCACACCTTGGTGGCGAGACAGCAGGGGAGGGAGGCTATTGTGCATGCGTACACGGCCCCGCAGCCGCGAGCGGCAAAGTCAGTGCCCTGACACCTCCACCGCCGTGGTGGCCGGGCGCAGGGCAGAGCGTGGGCAGCGGGCCGACATGCTACCTCGGAGCCAAGGCGCCCGCCCTGGCCGGCGTTGTCCTGCACAGCGCCCTGGCGTCAGGTGGGCGCCGCTTGCCTGGCCTCTGCAACATTCTTGCTGGCTCACGTGGCAGCTTGCCAGGCCTTCGCACCAGTGCGTTGGCTGAGCGGAGCTTGCCTGGCCATTGCACAGCTCTGCTGGCTCACTTGGCAGCAAGTGCGAGGCGACAGCTCGGCAGGAGCAATGGCCCCTGGACAGGCACCGCATGCTGAAGACAAGTGGGCGCGGGCGCTAGGCATGCGCGTCGTGAACCCTGGCTGGGGCTGGTGGCCCAGCTGGCTGGACGTGTACCACAACCTGCGCCTGCTGCCGAAGATCCAGGCCCCCGTGCTCGTCATGCATGTAAGCCGCATCCTCAAACCTGCACCATGTCTGCTCCCTGGTGAAGCTGTGCGCGAGTCCGCATGTAGGGCGTGGGTACCCTGGTCGGCCTCAGCAACAAGGCAATCCATGTGCATCTCAAGCCAGTGCTTGTGCACCTCACCTCAATATCGTGCAGTGGGGTTAGGCAAGCGTCCCTGGCAAGCCAAGGAGGCCGTTGTAGCATGCGCCGAACTTGTGACATTTTTGTGTGCAGAGCATATATTTTATTCGCACAATGCGGCCACTGGTTGGCGTGACGCACCAGTCAACCACAGTGCGGTGCCTGCTGGAACTGACCATTAGTTGCATGGCGCGCATGCAGGGCACTAAGGATGAGGTGGTGGACATCAGCGCGGGGCGCGCGCTGCATGCGGCCGCGCGGAACCCGGCCGAGCCGCTGTGGATCGAGGGCTGCGACCACCAGAGCGTGGAGCTGTCCGTGGCGTACCTGCCGCGCATGCGCCGCTTCATCCAGTCCTGCATGCGCAAGTGAGCAGCGCGCGCGCGGCATGACTGCGTCTGCCTGGCAGACTGCCCCTGGCGCTGCTGGCAGACTCTGCCAGCAGCGCCAGGGGCAGCGCAGCTCGCCCACGCCTCGCAGCACATTTGTGGGTGGACATTGTGTCTGCATTGTCCTGATCTTGGGGCTGCTTTGCATAGGGCTATCACTGTCCAGCTTTCAGTATGTGTACCTATCAGTGCAGCTGTGCAATGTGCAAAGAAGTATACCAAAGACATGGCAAAGATGGTTGACAAAGAGTCGCATGGCACCGCCGAGTCAGCTCAAAAGCAATTCTTAAGAATTAAGATTAACAGCCTGCTTTGCTCATCGAGAACCAGTCAGGCAATCCATGGCGCTGGCATACAGAAGCTGCCATGCTGGTGCAAGCGCACCGCGAGCCAGCTCTCCACGGCAAACATGTGATGGGCGTGGCGCCGCTCAATGGCAGCGTGCACCACCGCCTGGTGTGCACACGGCTATGCCTGTGTGCCTGTGTGCTCGTTTCTTTCGCTTCAACGTCTGACGGCTGGACAGGTGACAGCCAACGCAGTTTGGGAGCCCAATGCATGGCAACGCGGAGGGAGCTCATTTCTGTGGTCCTTGCCAGCGCGGTCTTGCTGAGGTGATGCGCACTCTGGAAGGCTGCGTGCTGATGGACGATGTGCACAGCACACTGTTAGACGCTGCAGGCAAGCTCGCATGTCTATTCCAATACATGCAGCACTGTTTCGCAGGACAGACGAGTCCGCAGCCAGACCGAAGTCACAGAACAATGGAGACTGGTCGTCACCGGGCCTGTCTGCCCCCGTGGATGACGCGGCACCCAGGCAACGCCCACGCACGTTGCTTGTGCTGCGCTGCAGGGCCCATGTGCGGTGCTGTGGGTGACTGCTCCGACTCCCTGCTCGCAGGTTCTCAAAGACGAAGAGCGGGGTGAAGATCCAGGAGCTGGCCGACGGGAACGGGCTGCAGGCCGCGCCCGGGGACAGCGTGGAGTTTGACTACGTCCTGAGGTGCGCCCACCTCACCGCTGCTGCCTGCTGCCTGCTGCCTGCTGCCTGCTGCCTGCTGCCTGCTGCCTGCTGCCTGCTGCCTGCTGCCTGCTGCTGCCGGTGATCAGGTGGCGCCGTCAGAAGGACAGCACCGGCCCAGCTGAGAGCAGCGGCGCTGCACAGAGGTGGCTAAGCTTCACAACGAGCTCTTGGGCGGCGTCTGAGGCACCCAGGGGCGCGCCGCGGCCGCGCGCAGGCGCAACAATGGCTACTTCATTGTCAGCTCCGTGGAGGGCATGAGCTTCCAGCCGCGCGACGTGCCGACGGGCCCCGTCACCGCGCGCCTGGGCGCCGGGCAGCTCATCCCGGGCCTGGAGGAGGTGCTCGCGGGGATGCGGCCGGGCAGCAAGCGGCGCGCGCTGGTGCCGCCGGCGGCGGGGTACGCCGACGCCACCGACGCCGCGCCGCAGCCGCCCACCTTCGCGACGCAGCGCCAGCTCCGCAACCACCAGAACGAGCCGCTGCTGTTTGAGATACAGGTGCTGCGCGTGCGGCGGCCGGCGCAGGCGACGTGACGCGTCTGCATGTGCCCGGTCGTGTCGGTCCATGGGTGGCAGTGCAGCGGTGAGCGCATGCATGTGTGTGCTTATGTGCTTCACACTGGTAATCGCAAGCAGCCCGCATGTCACCGGGCGAGGCTTGCATGCCCAGGCCTCGCCAGCTAGGGACATTTGCAAATAGTACAAAAATTTCAACCTATAGGGAGGCCTTTTCTATATATAGAATATATATATATAGCTTGATCTCAAGAGGCAACACACTTCTTAAAAAGTGAAGACGACACACAGGCTGCTGTGAAAGGCACAGTGGCCTGACGTTGACGCGAACAGCCGACTGCCCAGTGTCAGGACACTTCCACAAGATTGTATATAACGCAATCCGGTCATGCTGGCACGGCGCGTAGCGTCCAGGGGCTTGCTGGCAGGCCTCTGCAAGCGCTGCGGGGTTGCAACGGACGCTGTGGTGGTCGGTGCTGGGCACAATGGGCTGGTTGCCGCTGCACTGCTTGCGCGGCAGGGCCTGCAGGTGCCCACCACTCCCTCCTTGATGGTACACGCTCTGAACATCGCCTCACAGTCAGTCGGTCGCCGCTCACTGCGCCAAGCGCAGGTGCGGGTGTTTGAGGAGAAGGAGGCTGTGGGCGGCGCATGCAAAACGGAGTACCCCTTCCCGCGTGTGCCGGGCCTGGGGACCTCCACAGGCGCGCCTCACAGAGCCAGCGCTATGCGCTCCTCAGCTCAGACCTGGATGTGACCCGTGGACTTGCTTGCAAGCAGGGGCGTACCTGCTGGGGGTGATGCCGCCGGAGCTGCTCCGCATCCTGGGGGTTCAGCTCCCGCTGCTGCGGCGCGACCCCTGGTACTTCCTGCCCACTACAGGCGCGCCCTGCCCGGCGCTGGCCCCTGCACCGAGCCGGGCGCGGCCGTGACGCCTGCCCGGCGCACGCAGGAGAACGGTATCTCCTGTTCGGCTCCGACTCCGCCGCGCTGCGGCAGCAGTTCGCAAAGTTCTTTTCGGAGGAGGACTGGCGCGCTGACCAGCGCCTGCAGGTGCGCCAGCTCGTGCCTGCCGCCGGCGCCGATCGTTGGGGCCCCGCGTGCGGGCCAGCCTGCTGAAGCGTGTGCCTCTGGCTCAGGCAGAGCTGCGGCAGCTGCGGGACGACATAGCTCCCACATGGCTGCGCGCGCCGCTGTCCGTGGAGGCCACCGCGGAGCGCTACGTGCGGCCCCAGCTGCGGCAGGCGCGCCGCACGGGCCCTTCCGGCGTCGCAGGCCTGCTCCTGTATGCCTGTCTCCAACACAGCCGGCTGAGCGGCGCCGCGCGGCTGCGTGCAAGTGCGCCCGCTGCAGCCGTGCCGCCTGTTGGCAGCCACGTGTGAGCGCATGGCGGGGTCGGCAGCAAGCGCTGTGCGCGGCTCGGCCCGCGCTGCGTGCGACGAGCTGGCAGCATGGGGTGTGGACGCTCGGGGCCGCGCGCGCGGGCGCGCAGGTGTTTGTGGACCTGTGCCGGCGGCCGGTGGCGGACTACCTGCAGCGCTTTGGCTTCCGCAGCGACCTGCTGCGCGCCATGTACGCCGTCACGGACGGCGTGTCCGGCCTGGCCGCGACCTGGGACATGCCGGGCTCCGGCCTGAACTTCCTGTGCCACAACATGGTGCGCGGTAGGGTGGCTGCACCCTGTCTTGTGTCATTGTTATCTGCCCACGGCATGCTATGGGCGGCGGGAAAGATGCCCTGCGCATGCAGGCACGCAGCCAGCGCTCGCGTGTCACCATTGTGGCACAAGTGCGGTTCGAGAGTGCAGCAGCACCCTGTCAGCGCCGTGTCGGGGGCGCGCGCCAGTGCCGCCTGCCGGGCGCGGAGGGGACCTGGATGGTGGTCCGCGGCGGCATGGGCACCGTCAGCAGCCAGCTGGCGCAGGTGCGGCCCCCCTTCGCGCATTGCATTGTACGCCCATCGTTGGCATTGCATGCCCACTTGCTGCCGACGCCGCCCGCCGCCTGTCCGGCACCAGGGCATGCGCGGGCGTGCCGGCGGCGGGAGCGCCAGCAGGCACGCCCGCGCCCGGCGGTGCCTGTGAGGCCCACGGCGGCGCGCGTGCCAGGCCGCGCTGCGGGAGGGCGCGCGCATCGAGACCGGGCGGCCCGTGGAGGCTGTGCTGGTCGGGCCTGACGGCGCCGCGCGGGGCGTGCGCCTGGCCGGCGGCGAAGAGGCGCGCCGGGCGCTCGCGCTCCCCCATGCACGTGTCATCGCTGTCTTTGCTTCAGAACAAGTATAAAGTCAGGACACTTTCTCAGACCCGTCTCTGCTTGCGGGCGTGCTTGTGACACGCACTGCATCACGCAGAGGCGATGCGAGCAACTAGGTAAACTGCCACCAAAGTGGCACTGTTTCAGACCCACCACACGAGCCCTCAGCGCGCGCCGCCAAAGAAGGCGCTGCGGCGGGCTGCACGAGCCCTGCGTGCGCGCCGCCGACGGATGCGCCGCGGCGGGCTGCATAAGCCCTTGGCGCGCTCCGCCGATGGGGCCGCCGCTGTGGGCGGCAGGTCGAGGCCAAGGTGGTCGTCGGGAACCTGGACCCTGACCCTACCCTAACCGCCAAGGGGCGCGCCGCGAGCGAGCTGCAGGTGGAAGCCAAGGTGGTCGTCGGGAACCTGGACCCGTTCCGGCTGCGCGAGCTGGTGGGCGCGCAGCGCTTCGGCGCGGACCTCAACCAGCGCCTGGACGCCATGCGCCGCGACGGCACCACGATGAAGGCGCGCGCCCTGCCCCGCGCCCAGGCAGCATGCACAGAGCCGGCGCGCGCGTGTGCGTGAGGTGCTGCACGGGATCTTATGCTCAGCAATCGCTCACTGCACCACTTCATATAAACAACATCGATTTTGCCTACTTCTGCACAACCCAAGTCCTAACCCTGCCCTGCTCTGACTCAAGCCCTACCCTAAGGTGCGGCGCCGCGCAGGTCAACGTGGCGCTGACGGGGCTGCCGCGCTTCCGCTGCCTGAACCCCTGCCCTACCCTGACTCAAGCCCTACCCTAAGGCGCGGCGCCGCGCAGGTCAACATGGCGCTGACGGGGCTGCCGCGCTTCCGCTGCCTGAACCCCTGCCCTGCCCTGACTCCAGCCCTACCCTAGGGTGCGGCGCCGCGCAGGTCAACATGGCGCTGACGGGGCTGCCGCGCTTCCGCTGCCTGCCCGAGCCGGCCGGGCAGCACCGGACCACCATCCACCTGCTGCCGGACGAGCGCGACGTGCTGCCCGCGCTCTCCGCCGGCTTTGCGGACGCGCAGGCCGGCCGCCTGCCCGACTTCCCCGCCATCGAGTGGCGCGCGCCTCGGGCCCGTTGTCCTGCGCTGACTGCGCTTGGCGCCAGCGAGCCCGCATGTTCCGGGTCGGTCATCGGCACATGCTTTGCAGCGAGTCCACATGTTTGTGGTTCCTCATGGACAGGCCGCTGGGTGAGACGGGCTTGCAACCCAGGACGCAACTGTGCAGCTGCACCAGTGGGCTGACGCATAAGTCCTGCCAGCGGCGGCAGCCTGCAGTGCTGCAGGGCGCGCATGCGGTCATAGTCCGGACCGTGCGTGCAGGTACATCCACACCACCGTGGACGGCTCGTTGCAGGACACGGGCGGCCACCACAACTCCGCGCTCTTCGTGCAGTGGGTGCGCTTGCGTGCTTGATGCAGACAAGAGAATACGAGATATCAGTTTGTAGCTATTTCAGTAGAGGAGTAGAGCATATTTGTATGGAGCTGCAAGCATTGTCTGCCCCTCTGCCGCACCCAATGATACGCTCTGCCCTCATTCAATAATCTGGCATGCTGCGTGGCGTGACGTGCGCTCGCGTCAAACCCCGCGAGGTGCAAGATGATGATGATGATGAAGGCCCTTTGGTTAAGGCTTGTTGTCGTGCAACCTCCCACAGCCGCTTTAGGGCTCCGGGGGCGCAGTAGGGCCGCAATGCAGGCCGAGGCCGAGCAGGGCGGCAAAGTAGGACGGCGAAGCGCGGCAGCAAAGCAGAGCGGCCAGGCGGGGCGGCAGTGCGGGCCAGCAGTGCAGGCCAGCCATGCAAGCCAGTGCTGCAGGCCTACAAAGCAGGTCGAGGGCGCCCCTCAGCCCCGCGCGGCAGCCCGGCTCCACCTGTGCGCGCGCGCAGGTGCCGCACACGCTGGCCAGCGGCAGCTGGGAGACGGCTGAGGCGCCGTACGTGCGGCACCTGCTGTCCATCTGCGACCGCTTTGCGCCCGGGACGTCCAACCTGGCGCGCACCGCCCCGCGCCCGCGCCGCGCCCCTCTGCCCTCCCTCCCTCCACACACGGCCATGCAGCCCTCCCGTCCTTTCAGCCCGTGGTAGGTGTGACAGCGACTTGCATGCTCTGTGATTGGAGCGTACCTAAAGAGTCCTGGTCGCAGGCGTACGGGCTTTGCGGCGGCAGTTCATGTGTGCCTTGCAGTTTCCTAGGCATTTTTACGCCCCACAGAGACGCTCCGCATGCGAGGCCTGCAGCGCTCTGCACCAGGTGGCGGACACCTTCACGCTTACGCCGCCCAAGATCGCCAGCCATTTTGGCATCAAGGCAGGGCACATCCACCACATCGACAACTCTTTCGGCTTTGACGAGCGCTTCCCCTGCGCCACGCCCGTGCCCGGCCTGTACTCCGCCTCGGCCGGTGCGCGCGGGGCAGTGTGCTGCCATGGCTGTTTGACAAAATCCTCTGCGGTCTGCCTCTGTACGCGATTGTCCTTGACCTGCTGTCCGCGCTCTGCACATGCTAGCGCGTCATACCTCAATTGAAGCATGTGCGACCCAGACAAGCGCATCACTGTGTTACGGTGACCGTATCCCACGACGGTACCAGTACCGCACGCGCTCTGCTGTGCTCAGCTGCTGCTGCGTCCGCACCCCGCGCCCCAGCAGGCTCACAAGAACAGACATGCGCGCGAAGGCTGCCATCCAGCGGGCAGCGTGGTGGGCTGCGCGGGGCACAACGCGGCCGCGCAGGCTGTGCGCGACCTCGGCCTGCAACCCTGCTGGTGAGTGAGTGTCTGCAAGAGCGAGGGTTTGTAGCAAAATGACATTAGTTGCCGCATGCATGCAGCGCAGCTGTGTCGGCTGTAGCAGTGTACTTAAGCAAGGATCTGCACAGCAGCGTGATCACAGAGCACTTTGATGCTGTCACAAGTCAGGTGGTGTTGAGGCCCCCTGTCTTGATGCAATACCAGAACAAGCCTGCGCAGAGGAGCTTTGTACATCGAGGAGGCTTGTCCTGCAACTCATTAGTTGGTGGTGAGTCGATACCCTTGCACAAGAGAGGCTGGATCACTGCAAACCTCACGTATGCTTGCTCTGATTACCTCCCAAAGCTGCATTCCACCAGCTCATACTGCGTGGCTGGCAGCAGCGCTTGTTTCAGGAAGGCGCTCAGTCAGATCCAGGGCCAATGCACGCAGCCAAAGGAATGTCACAGGAGTCCCATGCCTTGCGTCAGCATGGTGCAACTGGTGCTGTCCGTGTCTGAGAGGTCACGGCAAGCGCAATTCTGATGTCACCGCAATTGGCACCAGGCACCCAATAAAGGACAGTTAGTCCCCCTTCCAGACATCATGCAGACCACCTGCCTCCTGCTCTTACACAGCCTCCATAACACGTGGCGGCGAGCCAGTGGGAGCCAGTCCTGGAGTTGCTCCCTGAGGAGCACCTCCTTAGCGCTTTGCCTGACGCACGCGCTGTTCGGCCTCCCTGCACGGCAGCCATCACACCTCACAACCCAAGCTCTGACCGCACACACTCTGGCGCTCGCACTTCACCGCAACAGCCCTGCCTCAGCACAGCATGCAGGCCGAGCACGGGTGCGCACCGCTGCGCGGCGACCGCCTCCTTCAGCTGCTGCCGCGCCTGCTCCACCGCGGTGTTTGCCTGCGCCGCCTGCACGCCGGTCGCCTTGGCAGCGGCCTCCAGGCGCTGCAGCAGCTTGGAGGCAGGCCCAGCCGCGCGCATGGCGGCCGTCGCGCTGCGCTCCAGCTCCCTGCCGCAAGCGGCACCGTGTCAGTCTCTGGCGTGTCCTCACACCATGCAGCGCGAGCGCTCGCTGCGCTGGCAGTATACTTGCTGCGCTGGTAGTACGATGCAGGTCACCAGCTTTCTGCACGCTGCGCAGGCGGGGGGGGGGGGCGGCGCACTTGATCGACAGCGAAGCGTCGCGCGTCTGGCTGCGCGCAGACCTGAACTCGGCCGTCAGCGCCTGCAGCTGCTTGCGGACGGCGTCGCGAGCATCCTCCTGCGCATCCGCCGCCTCTTGCACGACCGCCCTGCCGCCCGCCCCGCACTGGTCTCAGCCAGCCAGCCCGCACGCTGCACGGACAGTCACACGGCGTGCGCCCCCCGCACGCGCGCCACGCACTCCTGCGCACACACAACAGGCAAGGTCCTCCACACACTGCCATGAGCACTGACGCTGGCGCGGGGCGCACGGCTCGTCGGCGGGCGGCGGCAGCGGCGCGCCCCCGCCGCGCCGCTGGGTCGCGCGCGGTGCGGCCTTCGGAGCCGGCTCCGCCTCCCCGTCCTCACCCTCCCCTTCCTCCTCCTCAGCAGCCGCAGGCTTCTGCCTGTTCAGGAACCCGAAAGCGGCGCGCTTGCGCGCGGGCGCGGCAGCCTCCTCCTCCCCATCCGCCTCCTCCTCCTGCACCCCGCAACGCGCTGCTGTCAGTGAAGCAGCGGGTCAGGGTGTGGCAGCTCGGCAATACGCGTATTTAGCTGTGTGTGCACGGACATACTTGAGCTCCGTCGACACACGCGCACTGGACACATGCGCACTGGACAATTGCAGCAGAAACAATAAAGGAGCGCCCCAACGACACATGCGCACTGAGAACAGCGCAGCAGAAACAACAGAGGAGCGCCCAGATGGCATGCAGTGCTGCACCTCGGCCTCCTCCTCCTCGGCCTCGGCCCCCGCCGCCCCGGTGCGGCGGAAGACGAACAGCTGCGGCTCGCGGCCGTCCTCGGGCTGGAAGCGGCCCACGCGCAGCCGCTCGTCCAGGTACAGCACCTCGAACGCGCGCTGCACCTCCCGCCCGCCAGACTGCAGGCTGATCTGCGCCCGGCCGCAGACAAGGCGCCCCTGTCAGGCGAGCGCACCAGCAGCAGGCCCCGCCCCACCTCAGGTGGACACGCAGGTCCTGGGTATGGCCCTTTGGGCTGGCATTTAGGGTTGGGACCCTATATACATGCGGCAGCAGGGGCGCGCGCCTGGTAGCGCCGCCCGTCCAGCGCCTTCCACTCGCCGTCCTGGGCGGTCGAGCCGGGGATGACGCCCAGCGCCTTGAAGTTTACCTGCGGGGCGCGCGCGCTGTGAGCGCGAGCGCGCCAGCTTTCGGCAGCCCGCGCGCCCGGGGCACGCCGGCCCGCGGCCGCGCCTGGTTGCGGAAGGCGCCGTCGGCCGACAGCGTCTGAATAAGCTCCTGGCCCGCCGCCAGCAGCTGCCCCGGCGGGCTACGCAGCACGGGGCCGCCCGGCGCGCTGGGGTTGCTGCAGTACAGGACCTGCCACCCCGGCCCAGGAGTCACCCTGGCGCTGCATGGGTCCGCGTGCCCAGCACCTCCTTGCAGGCACCACCAAACCACAGAGCGCACAAGGACTGGCTGGCTGCGCGCACCTCATAGGCGCCCGGGAACAGGCGGCTGCGCACGGGCGCCCGGGGCCCCTGGGAGGCCAGCTGCTCGACCTGCGACCGCGAAGCCCATGCTTTTGTGTTCAGACTTGGACGTGACGACGCCCCCCGCCTCTCGACAGAAGCTCAACAGAAGCGCACCAGCTCCTGAATTTCCTCCCGGACGGAGGAGGACGCTCGCGCTCCCCCGGCTGTCGGTGATGCCTTGGCAATCAGCTCATCCACCAGCTGCTTCGCGCGCGGCGACGCGCGGCCGCCCCCGCCCCCGGGGAGAAAGTCGAACAGGCCTGCCCTGACCATCTGCCGCGCACGGAGCGGGCGGACAGGCTGGCGAGCGTGCGTGAACGGCTTGCATGAATGGTGAGTGGCCCTGCTGCCAGACAGGCTGGCTGCTGATGCGAAGGGCATGGCGACAGCGGTTGCTTGGTGCTGTATATCGGAGTGCTGGAAAGTTTTTGGGAAGAAAGCCTTCATTACAGGGAGCCTATATAGCACTGTGAATAATTAAGGCCCATTTCCGGTCGGTTCTGAGGACATCCGAGCGCAAAGTTCCTAAAACCGTTTTGGACTCGTAGAATCGTGCCGGAACTGCTTGGAACTGCGCTGGACGGAGGTCGCCCAGAACTCTTCGGAGCAGCAGTTAGGTGCCTGTTCTGGAAGTGGTTGGATGCTGCTCGGAGCACACACCAGTGGGTACTACACGGCATCTCTTACAGGCCGCAGCCGTGACAGCCATATGTGCCTTGCTGGCATAGCCGCAGGCACGCGCGCAGGCAAACACACTGTCGCCCACTCAGGCGTGCCCATTTATACTTGGCGCACCTCTATATATACCTGTACCCTTCACTGTGCCAGCAAGAGCTACTTCCCAAGCCCGCTGAGTGTCAACGTTCCCTTGTACACTGGGACTATGCACGCGGGCTTGGCGCCGTCCACAGCTCCTGGGTATGTCTAGACCTAGACGTGTGGGATTTCCCCCAGTTGAGCCAGGCAAGTAGTCCTACAGCCCTCAGGGCACGCGCGTGCCGCGCCAATAACGGGCGCACAAAACACCTTGCTTGCACCCTGTGCAGCGGTGGCCACAGACCGGGCAAGGGCTCCCCAGCCAGGCGCAGCCTGTCAGGCCAACCAAGTCCGGGCCAGGTTGGAGAGGAGGCCCCGCGACGGCGCCTGCTCACCTGAGGCCCCGCGATGGCGGGTCCCCGCCTCGCAGTGCTCCACAACACCATGGTTTCGCTTCTGTCCAGCTGCAGAGCGCGCGCCTGTGCCCGCAGACGTACTGTGTCACTGGACTGCCTATCCCTTCCGTGCGCAGCGCCAGGCAGGCCATACATGCCAAGGTAGAGTTCGCGCACCGCGCTTCGGTGTGCTGCCAGGCGCCGCCTCCAGCTCGGCAGCGCGGCCAGGCGCCAGCAAGTTGGTCTTCTTTGACAGCACCTCGAGCTGGTCTGGCTCCTGCACGCTGCTGCCGTCGTCCTTGACCCGGGTCCCAAGAGTGGTCAGCGAGGGCTGCATGGAGGCAGCCCTTCTCTCGGCATGGTCAGCGGCGAGGGCGGCAATGTGAGTGGCGGCAGCCTCCTCAGGTAGCGCGCGATGCCGCGAGGTGGTCATACGGCCGCTTCAGTGGTCGCTGCCGCCAGTGGGCAGGCGCGACTGCAGGCTTGTGCAGGGCGGCCTGTTTGGCGGCCGCCTTGGCAGCCTTGTGGCGCGCATTATTCCCCTGAGCAGTTGCAAGCTCCTCAGCCTTGTGGCGCGCAATCGTCGTAGACCACACAAGCCTGCCGCCGTGCACACTCAACGGTCACCATATGGCATGCATGCAATACAATGGTGGCTGGCATGACAGAGGTGGCGCGCCTTCTCACCTGCGCAAGGAGCTCGTAAGCAGCTCGTCCTCCCCAGACACAGTGGCGGACAATGGCAGCAGGCACACGCGCACAATCAAGTATGCCTTGCAAGCATGGGCGCCGCCCTCACTTGCACGGGCTCTTGCCGCAGGTGCCCATGAGGCGCACCGCGTGTCATGCACGGCGCAAGTCTGCACCGGAACCGGTATGGTCGCTGGCGGCGGGCGCAGCCGCTTTGCGGTGCCCGCGCCGATGTTTAGCAGCAGCTGCCCGCCCTGCACCAAGCAAGAGCAACTGCAGTCAGCGCTTGCCAAACACTGGCTGCCTGCACAGCCATGCACCTTCACACTACAGCTGCCGCTGCGTCTTGGCGCCAGCCAATATCCGCAAAAGCTTCAAGGAGCAGGGTGTTGGCGTACCATTCATGCTGATTCATAAGCACTAACAGCCAAGTACGCACTTTGATAGGCACGAATAGATGAAGCCCGGCCCGCGCGGGTCGCCAGGCGCCGTTTGCTGCGAGGCGCGCCTGAAGATGCCCTGGGCACTGGCCTGTCCGACATTGTGCCCATATTCCTCCCGAACTCGTCTGTCACGCGGGGCGCAAACTTCCTGTTGTGGGGCAGCGGCTGTGCGCAGAGTGTGCCAGGCGTCAGTAGGTGCCTCAGCGCACTGCCTGCGCAGGCGCTGACGGCAGCCTTCCGACGCGACCTAGTGAGATCTCCAGTGCATGCTGGCTGTGCAGCCTCCTCGCACTGGCAAGCACAAGCGCTATACTGAGGGGGTTGTGCACGCGAGATGTGTTTCGACAGCAGACACAGCTGTGTCAGAATGCTGCAGCAATTTGAAAAGTGCTGGGTAACAACACAAGTCATGGCAAGTGACGCGCGTGCCAGCGGTCGCAAGTACCGCACCTCCGGCTTCACTTGGTAGACGCTCTCCGTCTGCGGTGGTACAGCAGCGCTGGAAGCCCCGGCGCTGACGCGGTCGCCGTTGTTACCCAGCGCAGGTGCGTACTGCGCGGGCGCAGCCGGGCCCAGCAGCTGGCACTTGAGACAAGCGTCCTCTCGGTGCGCTTGTCCGCGCTCTCCTGCCAGGCCTTGCCGCAGAAGCGGGCCATGCTTTCCACTCCTCCCGGCTGTCAGTGCATGCTGCACGTTCAAGATCACTTCGTCCACTGAGGTGGGAGCACAGGCCCATCCTCAGGGTGTACAAACACGTGCATGCGCCCACCGCGCGGCAGCAGGCCCTGTCCCAAGTTGCGCTGGACCGTTATTATGGCTAGCCAGCCTGCGCAGCTGCGCAGCTGCTTCTGCGGCAGAAGTTCTGCCCTGGAAGCGCTGCAGCTGCTCGGAGCCCCCATAGAGCACACGGAGCCGTCTGGAAGGCGCACCCATCTCAGAGCATGTTTGGAGCTCGTCAGAGCCGCTGGTGGGGGAAACGTCGGAGGTCGCTGGAGGAGCCCAGAACTAATCAGAAAAGCGGGTCCGCTCGGATATGCTCGGAGCCCCCCGGAAATTTGCCTTCTTTTCTCTTAGTGTAGGGGCATGCTCTAAGCCAGAGCACAAACTGCATGGAGCTATGACATGCGGTCCCTGTCGCGTGATATGCGCTCCTGCCAGCTCCTGCACCTCCTCCGCAGCCTTCTCTAGTGGTACAAAACGGTAGCTAGCACAGTAAAAACAAGGCACGCCGGACAAGCAGCTATAAACGGGGCGTGGCTGCGGCTACCGGGCGCGGCCGCCGGCGGTCCGCCGCGCCCCAGTACACCACCAGCCCAAAGCCGCTCAGCGTCATGACGATGGTCGACAGGCCCGCCGGCAGGCAGACCAGCGGGTCCTTGAAGAAGCGCGCCGCCAGCAGCAGCCCCAGCAGCCCGGACTGCCGCGACCCGCAGCGCTTAGCAAAGGACCAAGTCGGGCCGTTCCACACGCAGCAGCAGTAAGCACTTGATGCTCATACTTCTTTCGCCCTCCCATGCAGAGTGTTTGACTTTCAAAAGCGTTTCCTCGGGCCCAAGCAGGCAACCATGGCGGGGCGTCCTCAGCGGCCCACCTGCATGCCCGTGGTCAGCGAGATGGCGCGCGCGCGCGCCAGGCAGCCGCGCGCGACAGTCGCCGCGGCCAGCCGGTGCCCAATGTAGAATGCCATGGCATGAAAGAGGAGCACCTGCGATCTTCGTGCGAGGCGTCCCTTGAGTGGTGTGATGCGCAGTGCGATAGGGTCAGGGTTTGGTCGATGCGCATTTAATTTGCAGTCATCATCATCGTCATAAGCACAGACACAAGGTGGAGCATCGTCACACCCGTGCACCACCAGCCAGCACTTCTTATCTTGGAGATTGGGCCTGTGCCATTCTAGGCGCGGAGCGCGCGGGCTTGGGCGCGCGCGCACCGGCAGCAGCGCCACGGCGCCCACGGGCGAGCGCGCGGTCGCGATGTTGGACGCGAGCGAGGCGCCGACGCAGGCGCAGGTGTCCGCCAGTGACGCCGCCGCCAGCAGCGGCTGCGCCCGGCGCACCGCGCCCGGCGCGAGCCGATTGCAGGCCAGGCCTGCGCCGGCCTGTAGGGTTAGGGTAGGGCTTCGACAGTCGACACGACGCTGGAACGCGCATGGCCGGAGGCGCCGAGGACCGCACCGGCCGCGACGGGAATGAGCACCACCTGTACGATGGAGCGCGCCATGCACGCCGCGTCGACGGGCAGCCGCGCGCCGAGCAGCAGCAGCGCGAGCGCGGGCGTGACCGCCGCGCCCGCGGCCGTCGACAGCGCGGTCAGCACGATCGCCAGCGGCGCCTCGGCCGGGTGCAGCAGGAACGTGGCGTAGCTGCTGAGCTGCGCGCCCGACACGCACGCCACCTGCGCCCGCGCATGCGCCTGGCAAGGCCGAGCATTGCGGGTATACAGGGTGTTGTATGATCCCAACTACTGAAGGGCGCGCCCGACCCGCACGCCGCCTGCTCCGCGCATGCGGCAGCGAGGCCAACTGTTTGCGGCCGGTAGGGTGTGGGTGATGGTAGGGTGTCACATGAAAGACCTAGCTGCCGAGCTGCGCGCCGGACACGCACGCCACCTGTGCCGCGCATGCGGCCGGCAAGGCCGAGCGCCACGCGGCTTGATAGGGCGTGCACATACAGGCCTGGCAAGGCCACAGCACGGCGGCCTGCCCTTGAGTCAGGGGGTTTGCCGCCTCCATTGCGCATGCGAGTGGACAGGCGAGGGGAGCGCGAGCGGCTGGTCGAGGGCTGAGCGGCGCACCAGGATGAGCCCCGTGCCGACAGCAGGCGGGAGGCCGAGCAGTGGCACCACCGTGGTGGCAAGCAGCACGCCCTGCGCAGGCTTCACCAGCCACTGGCCGAGCGTGCCCACAACGATGTCCTGCACAGAGCAGAGTGACGGCCTCACACAGACGGGCGTGGCAGCATGAGGGCCGCCTGAAGAGAGCCCGCCATGCCTCAGTCGCCCCTCCTCGCAAGAAGGCAGCGAGCAGCGCTCGACAAGGCGCTGCCACACAGACGCGCCTGGGGGCGCCGGAAGACCTGTCTGAAGGCCTCCAGGCGCAGGTTGACGCCCACCGCAAACATCAGAAAGCCCAGGCCCGGAGCGTACATGTCGCTCGTGAACCTGCTCCGGCGCTAGTCAGACTGCTCTGCAACGCACCCACGTCATTTGCAGCTGAAGCAAGCACGCTGGCGGGGCGCTAACCAGGCAAACGACTCGGGCCGCCCCCTGCACAAGGCGCACGCGTGGGCTTCAGCACATGGGCGGGGCGAACTGAGCAGTGCAAGCATGTGCCGCAGCGGGGGCGCCCACAGTGCCAGCGCGGCGCTCAGCACAGTTGCGACGGGAAGCGCATCGCTGCTCCTCGCCAGCACAGCCATTACTGCCTGTACTCCGCCGGCCTGCCCCGCCAGACATGTGAAAGTGAGCAGAACGTCAAGGTTGCGTGCAGGCCTGCAGGGGTGCGGGTCGCTCAGTGCATAGAGGAGGCTCACCTTAACCGGCGTGTTCGCGGCCGCAGGCTCGGGCGCGCTGCTTGCGCAGCAGCGCCCACGGCTGCGGCGCGGCGCGGTGCCCGCACGCGCTGACATGAGTCGCCTGCGCCAGTGCGTATCGTGCTGCGTGTAGGGCTGGCGCCTCTGTGCTGGGCACAGAGCCGCTGCACGCTGCGCGGGGCAGCGCTGCTGGGAGCTGCGGGCCTGCATCGGTGTCCGCCTGGCCACCTAGCTCCTCACTATTAACACACACCCGCTTACAAAAACACTTCGGTGCTTCAGTGCTTCAGGACTTCATGACTTTAAACACTTACTGTCCTCTTGCAAAGGAGCGAGAAGCAGGCACCTGGCGCTGCTGGGGCCTACTTTGAAATTTGTCACATATTAACAAACACCCAGGCCTGCACTCTGCAGGCAAGCAGCGCGGGGGGATGGAGTCGGGGCCGCAGCCGACGGCGAGCCCAGGCGCGCGCGGCCCTGGCAGCAGCGGCGCGTGCCTGGCCGCACAGGCGCTGATGGGCCGATGTGATGGGCGCAGATGGGAGCGACCCGCTGTCGCTGCCGGCGCTGCCGTCCGGCAGCCAGCCGTATGCGTCCGAGCGGGCGCAGTCGCAGAGCCAGGCCGCCCCGTCAGGCGCGCCGGACGGCACGCCCGTCCGGCGGCGCGACAGCTTCGGGGCCAGTTTTGGCGGGACCGCGGGCCTGGCCGCCACGCCGCGCTCGCAGCGCCGCCGCTCTGATCTGGGCTCCGGCGGCACGCGGCGGGTGTCGCGGCGCGTGTCGATGGGGGTGCGCTGCCCCATCCTCGGCGCATCACGCTTTTCCCAGACGGCTGGCCGCTGCTCCTCAGACAGCGCTGACGCCGGTCTGGCCGTGCGCACGTGCGCGCGCACCCAGACGCCCTTCCCAGACCTGTCGGACATCAGCGAGAACGAGGATGAGACCGCGGAGGACGCGTACGTGTGGGGCACCAACGTGTCGATCGCGCGCGTGTGCAAGCGCGCGCGGCGCTTCCTCACCACGTACACCGCGCCGGGCGCCGACGAGGCCAAGTACCTGGCCATCATCCGCCAGGCGCGCATGACGCGCCGCGTGACGCGCCCAGCGCAGGCGCTGCTGCTTGGCCAGCCGCGCCGCGCGGCCATCCTAGACTGGTCGCGAGTGCCCTGACCGGCGCGCGCAGCTGGCGGAGGAGGGCCGCAAGGTGATGAACCTGGACTGCGCGGACCTCGCGGACGCCGACCCGCTGCTCTACGGCCAGCTGGTCAAGTACCCGGCGGAGGTAATTGTGCTGCTGGACCAGGAGGCGCACACGATCTGGGCGCAGGGCGCGGCGGGCGGCGCACTGGACGACGGCACCCAGCTCACGGCGCGCCATCTTGATGTCTAGTTTTGCGGAGGCGGAGCGGCCGCCTGTGCAAATGCGCGCGCATGTGCACACGATCTGCTCCGCATGCGGCCACGGCGGCGCGGCTGCGCCAGATGCAGCCATCATGAGCGCTGCATCGAGGCGGCGCAAGGCGCGGGCGGCGCGGCCGCGCAGACCAAGCCGTACAACCTGCGCGAGACCAAGGTGATCCGCGACCTGATGCCGGAGGACATCAACCAGCTGGTCTCCGTCAGCGGCATGGTCACGCGCTGCAGCAGCGTGATCCCCGAGATGCAGTGCGCGCCGCGCCGGCCCCGCCCCTGCGCCGCTCCCGGCAGATGAGCCGCGCACGAGCACAGCGAATATGGCGTTTCTATTCTGTTATATGTGGCATGCATGTGCGGGCAGCGCTGCATGGGGCTAGGAGGCTAGGCGGAGGCGCCCAGGGCGTGAGGCCCCCGCCTGCCTGCCGAAGCGGCGGCGCCGCAGGATGGCCTGCTTCCGCTGCGCGGCGTGCTCCGCGGAGGAGGTGCGCTTCAACGACCGCGGCATGATCGACGAGCCCGATGTCTGCGCCAACGCGGACTGCCGCGAGAAGTTCACCATGCGCATCGTGCACAACCGCTGCCACTTCTTCGACAAGCAGGTCGTCAAGATGCAGGCGTGCCCGACGCCCTCCCGGCCCGGGCTGCGGGCTGCCGGGGGCGCGCGCCGGCGCGGCGGCGACGCGCGCTGCTGTGCAGGGGCGGACGCTGCAGGCCGCGCCTTCGTCCTGGGCTGGGCGCTGTTGCAGGGCGGCGGCGAGAGGGCAGCACGCCGGGACGGCGCCTGGTGCAGGCGGGCCGGACGTAGACTGAGCAGTACTTGTTAGTGGAATGAGATATTAAGGCCACTCTCCTCGCGCAACTTCCCCAAATACAGTAAGTTCCCCAAACAGTCAGGCCAGGTCTAGCTTGCGGAGGGCGAGCCCTGACCCTGTCACGCGCAGGAGAACCCCAACGAGATCCCGGAGGGCGAGACGCCGCACAACGTGGCGCTGCTGTGCTACGACGAGATGGTGGACAGCGCCAAGCCGGGCGACCGCATCACCATCACCGGCATCTACAAGGCCACCGCGCTGCGCGTCAACCCGCGGCTCAAGGCGCTCAAGGTGCGCGCGCGCGCGCCTCAGCGCGCCGCTTCAAAGGCACGCCGCGCCGGCCGCATGCGCCCGCACGTCCGCACCGCTGCGGCGATCCGTCGAACGGGCCGCCGAGACTTCAGCGGGGCCCACTGCGTCAATGGCTGGCGCTGCAAGCTCACCCAATGGCTTGAGTTTGCAAACGGCTAGGTAACCCTATCATGCAACCTTATAGCGCGCGCGCGCCCACGCGGCAGGCGGTGTACAAGACGCACCTGGACATCGTGCACGTGCACCGCAATGAGGCGTCGTCGCTGTTCAGCGTGTCGGCCGACCGCGGCGTCGGCGCCGCGCAGCCGGCCGGCGCGCCGGCGCCCGCCGACGCGCAGGGCGACGCCGGCCTGCTGCGGGCGCGCGCGGCCCCCTTTATAGACAGCCCCGCTCATGACCATACAAGAGAGTGGGCGAACTGGCCTAGGAGTCGCGCTGCAGGCCCAAGCGCCTGGGGGCGCGCTGCCTCTGCCCAGCATGCAGGGGTGGCCGGGCGGCTGGCTGGGCGGCTTGCATGCATGCGCTTGCACAGGCGCATTGCGTTGGGCGGCCCGCATGCACGCGCTTGCACAGGCGCACTACGTCATTCTGTGAATACAGCAATGTGTGCAAAACTTCGTTCCAAACCGAAGCAGGGGGGCGCCGCGGGCGCAGGTGGGCAACCAGACGCGGGAGCAGGCGGAGGCGCACGAGGCTGAGCTGGAGGCGCTGGGCGCGGACCCGGACATCTACGCCAAGCTGGTCGGCTCGCTCGCGCCCAGCATATGGCAGATGGAGGACGTCAAGCGCGGCATCCTGTGCCAGCTGTTCGGCGGCACGTCCAAGGCGCGCGCGGCCCGCGCGCCGCGCCCCGCGCACGCGCGCGCCCCGGGCGGGCGCCACGCTGCCCGTCGCGGCGGCGGCGGCGCGGCGGCATGTGCGCGCAGCCTGGTTGCCTGCGTCCGGCGCGCGCCCGGCGCCCGGCTGACGCGCGCGCGCGCGCGCCGCGCGCAGGAGTTCAGCGGCGGGCGGATACGCGGCGAGATCAACGTGCTGCTCGTGGGCGACCCGGGCGTGTCCAAGAGCCAGCTGCTCACCTACGTGAACAAGCTCGCGCCGCGCGGCCTGTACACGAGCGGGCGCGGCAGCAGCGCGGTCGGCCTGACCGCCTACGTGGCCAAGGACGCGGAGACGCGCGAGATGGTGCTCGAGTCCGGCGCGCTCGTGCTGTCCGACCGCGGCGTCTGCTGCATCGACGAGTTCGACAAGATGTCCGAGTCCGCGCGCTCCATGGTCCGCCCTATACCCTACCCCATCGCACCCTATTTACCCTAGCCCTGACCCCCTGAGCGCCGGGCGCGGCGGGGCGGCCAGCGCCCCATGGGCTGCACAGCAGTGCATCTCGCCAGTCGGCGCCCAGTCAGGACCGTGCAGGGGGCGCCATGCTGCGCCCGGCCCGCTGCGCGCCCCCGCTGGACCGCAGCGGAGCGCCGCGCCGGCCGGCGCGCGCCGTATAGGCGCGCGCGCGGCCGCGGCGCTGACGCGCGCGCGCGGCCGCGCGCCGCAGCTGCACGAGGTCATGGAGCAGCAGACGGTGTCCGTGGCCAAGGCGGGCATCATTGCGACGCTCAACGCACGCACGAGCGTGCTGGCCAGCGCCAACCCGGTCGGCAGCCGCTACAACGCGCGCCTGTCCATCATCGACAACATCAACCTGCCGCCGTCGCTCGTGTCGCGCTTCGACCTCATCTACCTCGTCCTGGACAAAGCCGACGAGGCGAGCGACCGCAAGCTCGCGCGCCACCTGCTCTCCCTGCACTACGAGCGCCCGACGCCCTCCTCGCAGGCGCGCGCGCAGGGCCGAGCAGCCCGCAGGCGGGCCTGCCAGGCGGCCCCATGCAGTAGCGCTCATGGAGGGGCACACATCCCATGTGATCGCGGGCAGTTGCGACACCCGCTTGCCTTGTAGCGTATGGGACCTGCGCCTGCCTGCCCAGGCCTGGAGGGGGGCGCGCGCCCCACTCGGCCAGCACGCAGCGCCGCGCGTCGGCCGCCAGCCGCCTGACGCGCGCGCCGGCGCGCCGCGCCGCCAGGCCGTCATCCCGGCCGCGCTGCTCAAGGACTATATCGCGTACGCGCGCGCGCGCTGCCAGCCGGAGCTGTCGCCCGCCGCGGCCAACGACCTCATCACGGGCTACTGCGAGATGCGGCGCCTGGGCACCTCCCGCAAGGCGCGCCCCCCTGGCCTGCTGGCACGCTCGGCGGGGGGCCGCCGCAGCGCAGGGGCGTGCCGCCAATTGCCACGCAGCCGCCAGGTTTGCATGCGCGTGCGGACCAGGACGGCCGCTGCCCATGCTGCCATGCAAGGCACGGGCGGTGGCGAGGGATGTGCACGGGCTGGCCGCGCGAGGCATCAGCAGACACCGGCCTGTCTGGGAGTGCCATGCGCAGGCTCGCGCTGCGCCCAGCCTCGGATCCAGGCAGCCGTGCCCTGGCCACATGCGCGACAGCGCAGCACGCCGCGGGCAGTGCGGCAACGTCATGGCAGCTCAAGCACTACGCATGCTCCAAAGGGTATTCCAAAACCCTGTGCACGCCAGGTGGTGTCGGCGACGCCGCGGCAGCTGGAGAGCCTGGTGCGGTTGAGCGAGGCGCTCGCGCGCATGCGCCTGTCGCCCACCGTGGAGGCCTCCGACGTGGCCGAGGCGCTGCGCCTGATGCGCGTGCGCGCCCCGCCCCTGAGCGGCGCCCGCCGGCGCGCAGCGACGCGCCGGCTCGCATGCCCTGCTCCGAGTGCCCCTGTAATGTGCATAGTCCGGGTGTGCTCCTGCCGCATGAGCAGCGTGCCTGCAGGCCCGCCGCTCTGGTCACGCCCAGGCGGAGCGGGTGGCTACGGGCGGCGGGCCGCCAGACCCTAAGCACAGACCCTGAGACACTTGGCGGGGCTTGCGCAGGGCGCGCTGCAGCAGGCGGCGACCGACCCGACCACCGGCGTCATCGACATGGACAAGATCCTGACCGGCACGTCCGCCAGCGAGCGCGCCGCGCGTGCGCAGCTCGCGCAGGAGCTCACCGCGCTGCTGCTGCGTGCGCGCCCGCCCACGCCGTCCCGTCGGCGCTGCCCGCCGCCCGGCTGCAGCATGTGGTGCTGCCAATTTGCTTTTGACTACCGCAGGCGTCAGAACACGACGCAGCCGCGGCGCCGGCGCTGATGCAGCGCGCCTCCACCGCCTGCGCACGAGCGCTAGGGTAGGGCCGTCACCCTCACCCTAGCCTTGCAGCCCGCGCGCCGACACCGCGTGCGCGCGCGCGCAGAGAAGCGCGGCGGCCTGACCATGGACGCGCTGCTGGAGGCCATCAACGCGCAGGCGAGCGTTCCCGTGTCGCTGCCGGCGGTGCGCGCGGCGCTGCAGACGGCGGCGCAGGACATCACTGTCACCGGCAACCTGGCCAAGCACAAGCACGCGGCCTGAGGCCCCGGGCGGCGGGCGGGCCGCCGGGCGGGCGAGCGCTTCTGGGCTCGGCCGCGGGTGCTGGTGGGGCGCTCCTGTGCGCATGGGCCTTGCGGAGTTTGGCTGGGCTGGCGGAACACACTTCTTGGAACAGAAGCACGCCTGAACCATGTCCACACGTTGTCTGTCACACTTGGCTTACAAGTGAGGCGCACCACCGTCCGGACCTCTGAGAGCTGCACATGCATGCGGCGTGAACCTCACCCCTCACACTTGCAACAAGAGAGCTCTGCAGGCTGGGGCCCAAGCACGCCGCGCTTGCTTCACAGTCCTGCTGGCCCTGTGGCTGCCAGCGACAGGGCAGCCACCTCCCAGCAACCGCACAGCCGGGCGCCTCTGGCCACCCACGGCAGCACCTGACAGGCGGAACACCATTCCCCATGCGAGCGAGAGACAACACATGGACAGGAACGCCGCTCAGATGCGGACGAACTGCCGCTTGTCGCCGGCCGGCTTGGCGCCGTAGGGGTTGTCGGCGCTGAACGCGTGCCCGCTCTTGCCGCGCCGGTAGTCGGCCGGCGGCGGCGCCGCCCCCTCCAGCTTGGTCCGCACCGCCTTGCGCTTGTGCGCGGCCTTGCTCTCCAGGTTGAGGTTGACCTGCGCGGCCGCGGTGCCTCGGTAACAGCCCTGAGGTCAGGCGACTGCCCTTAGGCAGGGCAGAGGCAGCAGAGCAGCAGTGGCACGGCACGCGCGGCAATGGCCTGTCAGCTGGTACTGGGTACAGATACAATCGTCAGGGGTCGGATTTTGCCCTATCATGCGGTTCATCACCCAGGCCTGCGCGCCGATGTGTCTGGCTCCCATGTCGGTCACTCTCAACTCCTTGTAACACGCCGCCTGCTGCTCAGCAACCCAAACCGCCAACGCTCTTCGCCTGCACACTGGCCAGCCGCCTTCAAGCGCGAGGCAAGGCAGCGCGGCGCTGCGAGGGCGCACGCGCGGCGGCTGCGCAAAGCCGAACGAGCGCGCGACGGCCAGCAGGTCCAGCGTGTGCACGTTGAACGCGTCCTTGAGCTGGTGCGAGTTGTAGGCGAGCAGGTAACCGCGGTAGGCCTCGCGCGCGCTCTGGTGCAGGTAATAGTTCTTCTCCACCAGCCGCTCCAGCTGGCTCTGCACGTTGGCCACCTTGGCGGTCGGGAACTCGTACTCGTTCAGCGGCACGCGCGCCGCCTGCGCGCGCCCCGGCGCAGTATATGTTACGGGTATATGCTTGTGGTATAGGGTAAGCGCCGCGATCGCGGCGCGCGCGCGCGCGCTCCCTGCCGCCGGCCTGCGCCCCGCGCGCGGCTCAGCCCCTCCGCAGCGCGATGGAGCGCTCCCGACACGCCGCGCGCCCTGCAAACCAGCTCCCAGCCGCGGGCTGCTCTGTGTGCTCGCGGGCGCGCGCGCCCCGGGCGCGCCGTCGCGCCGCCCGCGGCGCCCTAGGCTACACACTACCTCTCGCGCACCGCCATGCGCCTCGTGCACTTGAGCAGGCCGCGTTCTTTGGCACGCGTGGGCGCAAGCGGCGGCGCGCCCGTGGGCGGCGCGAGCGGCCGGCCTATCCCGGCCGCGGAGCTGCCCAAGGAGGTCAGCTTTCCCAGCCTGACCCTACCCTACCTCAACCCCGTCGAATGGCGGCCAGGCTGGCGGCGGGCGCGGCGGGGGCGCGCCCGCAGGTAGCGCAGGAAGCCGACCTCCTCGGGCAGCAGCAGCAGCAGCGCGCGCCCGCGCCCAGAGCGCCCGCGCGCGGTGCGGCCCACGCGGTGGATGTACTCCTTGGGGTCGTCCGGCGGGTCGTACTGGATGATCCAGTCCACCGCCGGGATGTCCAGGCCGCGCGCCGCCACGTCCGTGCACAGCAGCGTGCCCTGCGCCGCGGCGGCCCGGGCGCCGCGACTCAGCAGGGTCGCTGTGCGCTGGAGGGCGGCAGGCAGCGCGCCCCGGCGGCGCGCCGCCGCGGATTGGATGCCGGGAGCGCAGGCGGGGGCTGCTGGATATGGCAGGTTTAGGCTTAGGGTTAGGGCGCACACCATGTCGGCCTTGCAGAAGTCGTGGAAGGTGGTCGTGCGGCGCTGCTGCTTCTGCTTGCCGTGGATGTCCTTGACGGGGATGTCGATGTAGTTGAGCAGCTCGGCGTGGTACTTGACCGCCGCGCACGAGGAGAAGAAGACCATGACCTACGCACGCGCCCCACCCTCCCCCATCAGACATGTGCCGCGCTGCACCTTTGTGCAAGGCCGGCCGCCACCTCACGACTTGCCTCTGTTTGCCTCACCAAGCACTCAGGAGTGGCCACACGGCAAGACCGGTGCAGCGTTTGCAGCAGCTTGCCCCTGGCCTAGACTGGGCCAAACACCGGCAATGGACTGCGCCGGGGTGGGGGGCGCGCGCCTTCTTGCTCGCGTTCTTCTTCAGGAAGGTGAACAGCAGCAGGAAGCGCTGCGCGGACGGCACGATGCAGTAGCCCTGCTCCAGGCCCTCGCGCGTGGCCTCCGCCTGCGTGTCGTCGATGCCCACGTACAGCGGGTTGCGCTTGAAGGACAGCCGCGCCAGGTCCTCCACCTGCGCGGCGCCCCGGTAGATTTAAGCAAAACCCTAAGGGTGCAGTAAGCCCTAGATGGCCTCCCGCCGTAACAATTTGGCCGGCGCGCTCGGGCCACACCGGGCGCCCCAGGGCGCGCCTGCTTGTGGCAGGCGAAGCACGGCAAGGCGCCCGGGCGCGGCGGGGCGCGCGCCGCGGCGCGCAGGCGGGGGCCGCGGCGGCGCGGGGCGCGCCTTGGTGGTCTGCGTGGCGGAGAAGAGCATGGTCTGGCGGTCGCGCGGCAGCAGCTTCACGATCTGCCGCATCTCCTCCTCGAAGCCGATCTCCAGGATGCGGTCGGCCTCGTCGACGACCAGGCAGGCCAGGTTGCGGAACAGAAAGCCGACCGTGTTCTGCAGGTGGTCCAGCAGCCGGCCGGGCGTGGCGACCAGCAGGTTCACGCCCTTGACCAGGCGCTCAGCCTCCGTGCGCCGGTTGGCGCCGCCCATCACCAGGCCTGCGCGCGGCCGGCGGGTGTCAGCGCCCCGCGGCCGGCCGCTCCGTCAACCCGCGCGCCGCAGCAGGCGGCCACGACTGAGCCTGCGCCGCGCCCGCCGGCAGACGCGCCTATCACGCGTTCAAGCCTCGACAAGCATCTTATATCTACAAATGTGGCAGCGTTCTCAATGGCGGCGACGGTCAGCAGACAAGGCTGCAGGTCAAGCCGCCGCTCTATGCCGCTTGTGCTCCCGCCCATGCTCCGTCCAGCCCATGCTCCAAGGCCGTGGCTCGGCAGCGGCGCGGCACCAAACAGCAAGCAGAGCCTCCTGCGCGGCGCACGTGCGCATGCGCTCTCGCGAGCAGCCCGGCCGGGCGGCGCGCGCCGTGCGTCTGCGAGTGCGCCTCCAGCAGGTCGCGCGCGACCGCGTAGATCTGCATCGCCAGCTCGCGCGTGGGCGAGATGACCAGCGCGCCCGTGCCGTTGCGCGGCATGAAGCGCGCGCGGTGCAGCAGCTCCACGCACGGGATGAGGAACGCGAGCGTCTTGCCCGAGCCTGCCGAAGCGCCGCCCCCCCGGGTCAGGCCCTGCGCTCCGGCCGATGGAGCTGTGCACCGTCGCTGCCGCCCGCCCGCCGTGCCAGCGCTCCTGCAGTGGCACTCGAGGCAGGGCGCGCGGCAGGGCGGCGCCGGCTGCGTGGGCGCGCCTGTCTTGGCGGCGCCGAGCACGTCGCGGCCGGCGAGCAGGTGCGGGATCGTGCGGGCCTGGACCTCGGTCATCAGCTTGAAGCCCTGCGCCTCCACGGCGGCCTGCGTCGGCGCGCTCAGCTCCAGGCCGGCGAACTCGGACGCGCTCATGATGCCGCTCACGCGCGCCTCCACGCGCTCCGGCACCACCACCAGCGCGCCCTTCTTCTTCTGCGGCGCCATGGCTTTCTGGTCAGCCAGGTCAGCCGCCTGGCAGGTGTACAGGTCGCACAGTGTGACCCATAGGCAGTCAAGTTGGCTGATACAGGGCTGTATATCATTCATGACGGTGCACGTGCAGGTGCAGGTGCAGGGCTGGGGCGCGCCTTCTTCGGCAGGGGCGCCGAGCTGCCGTCTGCGGCCGCGCCCGGCCCTGCGTCACCGGGCTCCTGCACCTCGGCGGCCGCGTCCGGCGCGGCTGCGCAGGGCTCTTCATCCGCTGGCGCCGCCTGCGTGGCCCCGGTGTCGTCCACCGCCTGCAGGCACAACCACACTGCGTGAACCCCTTGCGCCCTCAGAATGCCGCAGCACAGCTGAGCCGGCAACGCAGGCCCCACCAGCGCTGGTCCCGCGTCCGCGCTCCGCTTTTTCTTGCGCTTCGGCGCTTGCTGCAGCCCTCCCAGCGCCAGAGCTGCCCGCCCTGCAGCACAGACAGTGTGTTGAGACACGTGAAAGCGACAAGGCGGCTGAACGTGGGAACCACGCCACTGGGCCCGCACCTGGCGGCTCGACATCCGGCTGCGCAGCAGCTTTCCTCTTTCCCTTCTTCTGCTTGTGCGCCAGCTCAGCCGGCATGGCCGCAAGCCGTCAGACGGACTTTGCTTACACACCAGAATGTGCGAGCACCCCGTTGAGTATAGCACACGCTGATGCACGTCTGTGATAATGACACTTACAGAGTAAGACGGAGGAAAGCAGCACAGCAAATTGTGCAGCTGCTAGAACGGGCCTGGCTGCTGCCACCCAGGGTGGGGGGGTGGGGCCAGGTCGTACACATGCTCACGACTGCTTTTTTGCGCATGCAGAGGCTGTGGTGCTAACCGGTACAAGGCGCCAACGTTGCGTGCCCCGAGTCCACAGCTTGTTTTAGCGCGCTCATATGACGCGCACGGTATTACTGCAGTGAAAGCAGAGTGCGCAGCCAATGCAGGCGGCGCAGCTGAGAGCAAGGCCACCTCATGTCACAACGTGCTGGGCCAGAGGTGGAGGAGAGGATCCTTGCGCTGTGCAAGAAGCACCCAGCGGTAAGTCATTTGTTACACTCCTGCACCCTTAGTATTTACCACCGGATGCCTTGCAAGCCCCGCCGTGCAAGCAAGTGCACCTGACGTGGGCTGGGCTGGCAGGGGTGGAGTCAGGGGCAGCTGCAGAGCGAGCTGCAGAATGAGAGCACAAGCGTGGCCGTGCTCACGCTCGGCATCAACCAGCTGCTGGGTAGGAACCGGCTGCGCATCTTCAAAGGTCCTGATAACTCGTACGTGTACCAGGAGGTGGCCGCGGACGAGGCCGCCAAGTGCGCCAGGCTGCCCCGGGAGCCTGCGCTGGTGCAGGAGGGAGGTGTTGACCTGACGGCCGCCTTGACTGCGGTGCCGCGCGCTTGAAGGACGGAGGTGTTGTTCTGACGACCGGCGTGACTGCGGCGGGCAGGCAGCGCGGGCTGAGCAAGGAGGACCACCTGGTGCTACAGGAGCTGAAGCAGGCAGGCAACAAAGGTGGGCCCTCCGAGCGCGCTGTTGCCCTCCTCTCGGCCCTCCTCTCGGCCCTCCTCGACCTGCACAACGGCACGGCCCGCAGGAGCTCACACGTGGTGCGGCCTGGGCAGGAGGCCTGCATGCGCGAGCTGCGTGCTGTGCTCCCTCACATGCAGCTCCTTCACGGTTAAGCTGTCTGCAGACCTTACATCGGGTGCCCCACCTGGCGCCTCCCCGGGCAGGCATGTGGACCAAGACGCTGCGGATATAATCCAACCTGTCGCCGCAGCTCGTCGCGCGCGTGCTCACTTTGGGTGCCCCCTCTGGCGCCCCCCGGGCAGGCATGTGGACCAAGACGCTGCGGAAGAACACCAACCTGTCGCCGCAGCTGGTTGCGCGCGCTCTCAAGAACCTAGAGCAGCGCAGCCTGGTCAAGAGCGTCAAGAGCATCCAGAGCGCCACCAAGAAGCTGTACATGCTGGCTGAGCTCGAGCCGGCGACCGAGATCACCGGCGGCGCCTGGCGCGCCTGCTTGCCTGCTTGCCTGTGCTGATTGCCTATCTGTGTGTAAAACGCCTGGTGCTGGGAGCTGCCGCGTTGTGGACTGCGCGCGTGTCGCAGGGGCACACCCCGGCAGGGCGGGCGCGCAGGTACACAGACCAAAGCTTCGACCAGGAGTTCTTCACTGTGCTGCAGCGCGCGTCGCTGCAGTACATCCGCAGCGCGGGCTCGGCCACCCTCGACGACATTGCCACCGCCCTGCGGGAGAAGGTGCGCGGCTCTAACGTTGCTAGCCTGTGCCTCCCTGCAATGGAATCGCCCCACTCTTCCTTCAGACGTACTCGCTTGCGCCCAGTGACCGCAAGTCACACACGTGCACGAGCGCTTGGACGTCGGCCAGGCGCGGCGCGGCGGGCGCAGGGCATCTCGACGGTGGAGCTGCGCGACGAGGACGTGCTGGCCGTGCTGCGCACGCTGGAGTACGACGGCGGGCTGGAGTGCGGGCGCGGCGCGGGCGAGGACGACGAGGACGTGTTCCGCGAGCGCCGCCTGGCGCTGCCGGAGTACGCGGCACCCACGTCCTTCCCCTGCGGCGTCTGCAAGGCGCGCGCGCTCGCCCTGCCCGCCAACTGATGGGTGGCTTGCCTGCGCCCATGTCCTTTCCCTGCGGCGTCTGCTAGGCGCGTGCGCGCGCGCGCCCCATGCGCCGGCAGACAGGCGGCCTGCGTGTCGCGTGGAGGCCGGCGTGTGTTGGTGCTAGGGTACGCTCAGGGCAGGATGCCTGGCGTGGGTGGCGCGCTGCTGCCCGGTATGGTGGGGGCGAGGCATTGTGCAGGTCATGGGTTCTGCTCGTGAAGCTGACGTCTGTGCCCTCCTGCCCTGCAGGTGATCAAGGAGTGCTGCGACGATGGACCCATCTCACCAGCCACGTGTGTCTACTGGCAGAGGTACCTTGACTTCTGATGCCATTCCCCGGCGAAACTCCTGACGCCCTGCTGAACGCTCTGTGCAAGTCCAGAATGCCTTTGAACACCCAGAATGCATGTGAGCTCCAGTAGGGTGTGTGAAGTACTGCAAAGTGAGTGTGTTGCTGGGAGCAGGAATAGGTGCCTGCACCAAAGAGAGAGAGTTAGGAGCGAACACTGAGTGTGCTTACCCAGTTGTGCATATAACAGGGGAGGTTGGCAACGACGTGTCACAACAGGCCCTACCAATCAATAGTGCGGAGCCTGCCCGTGTCGCGTTCCTTCTGCTAATGCAGATAAAAAGAGGCTGGGCATGGGCTGCGCGCATCGCCCCCATGCCAGCTGGAAAAACGCAAGCTAGCACGCACACATGCACACCGAGTGAACAAACTACCACTCCCCAGCCTGACCGCCCCTGCATTGGGAGCACGTCAGCAGCAGAAAACAATGCAGCAAAACCTGCGCGAGCATGCAACAGCAGCGGGCCGCGTCCTGAGATGCCAAGCTTGCAGCCCGCGTTCTGCCCCTGCTCTCACCTGCCGACGCCGCTGCCGCTTTTGCGCGCGCCGCCCCGCCTGCTCAGCTCCCGCGCATGCCTGTCCCCCGCCGCGGCCTCCCGCGCGCCCGTGTGGTGCCACGCGTTCACGCCCCGCTGGTGCGCGCTGGCGGCGGTCCGCTCGCCGGCGGCCCGCTCGGCCGCGGCCGACGCTGCGGAGGCCCTCTCCGCCTGCTCCTCCGCCTGCGCAAGCTCCTTCTCGTGCCGCTGGTCAGCCAGCGAGTGCGCTTCGCCGCCCGCGAGCTGCGCGGCCACCTCCGCCGGCAGTGCCGCCTCGGGCGCGACGGCGGCGGCGGCGCCGCCGCCGCCGCCGCCGCCGCTGCCGTGCAGGCCAACATCTGCTTCGCCCTCGTCCGCCTCCGCCGCGCGCCCGCCCGACGCCTCCTCCGCATCGGACGCCGCCGCGGCGTCCGCAGCGGCCGCCGCGGCCACCGCCGCGCCGCCGGATGCGGCGGCGGCCTCGGCGGCCGGGCCGCCCAGCGGCGCGCCGGACGCGGCCGGCGCGGCCGCGGGCGCGCCGTCCGCCGCGCCGAGCGCGTGCCAGACGATGGCGGGCGCGGGGATGTCGACCCAGCACCCGAAGCGGTCGCCCTCGCCGTACAGGACGCGCACCACGCGCTCCGGGCCGTCCTCGCCGCCCAGCTTGTCCAGCACGTGGAACGAGCTGACTACCAGCGCCTCGGCCAGGAAGCCCTGCCGCAGGCGCACCCCCCAGTGACCCGCGGTAGGTACCTACCAGTCCAGGCAGGAGCCGCTCACCAGGCGGCAGAGAGGAGAGGCGGCCGCGCTCGCCCGCCTTCCGGCGCCTCGTCGACGCGGCGGGGGCGAGGGCGCGAGGGCACGGCCTGATGAGTGCGCACGACATGGCGTCAGGGCGGACGCGGCGGCGCGCGGGGCGCGCCTCGTTGCGGAAGTCGCGTGCCTTGATGACCGGCCCGGCAGAGACGTGCGTCACGCGGCGCGTCGCGCGGTCGATGCGCACTGCCCAGTGCGCGTAGTCGCCCAGCTTGACGTGCAGCATGGACAGCAGCTCGCGGTGGCCGCCGCCGCGCTCGATGTCCCAGGGCACGGGGTTGCCGCTGCCGTGCATGGGGTGGCGCAGGATGTCCAGCCCTGCCCGCCAGCGCGCACGTTTTCCCCATTCGCTCACACGGGGACGCGCTTGAGCAGGCGGGGGCGCTGTCGTGCGGTCTGGCGGCACGACAGCAGCCGGTCAGGCGAGCGCGGGCCGCGGCTGCGAGACCCCGGGACGCACCGGTGTGCTCCAGCGTGGCGGCCGCGCCGTGCGCGAAGCAGGCGCGGTGCGCCAGGCGCACGCCGTCCGCCGCGCCCGCGTCAAACTCCAGCACGACCGTGCACGGCAGCAGCGCGTAGAAGATGAGCAGCCGCTCGCCCTCCGCGACGAAGCCCCAGTTCTTCTCGCGCTTGAAGTCAACGCCGCGCTCGACCGACGCGCTCTCGGCTTTGGCGGCCGGCGCGACGCCGTCCGCGTGCGCGGCGGCCTCGATGGCGCCACTGAGGTGGCTGAAGCGGTGCACGTAGCGCACCAGCCCCGCCTCCTCGTCCAGCACCGCGAGCGCCATGCGCTCCTGCGCTGGCCGGAAGCCGATCCAGTGGCCCAGGTACACGTCGCCCTTCCATATGAAGGGCCTGCGCGCGCGGCGCCCGCCGTTGGGCAGCTGCCGGCGCTGCAGGGCTCCATGCGCAGGCGCGCGGAGCGTGCGGAGCGGCCTCGCGCCAGCGCCGGCGCGCGGGGCGCACCGCCAGTCCGCCGCCTTGTACAGCTCGGCACCAAAGTGGCGCTGCACGTCCCGGAAGCCGTCGTCGAGCTCCAGCATCAGCGGGTCCTCGTAGTTGGACTGCCGCATCTCCGGCGCCTCGCCCTTGCCCAGCTTCAGCAGCAGCGGGTGCGAGCGCATGCGGCCCATGAGGTACGTCCCCGAGCGCGCGTACTCGGACACGCCAAACCAGGACTGCGCGCCGCGGCAGCGCGCGCCCGTGCGCAGTTGGTGGCGCCGCATCAGCCATCGCACATCAGCCCAGTTTCGGCGCGCCCCACCAGGATCTGCACCCCAGGGCGCTGCAGGCAGGGCAGTGGCTTGCAAGGCGTGCCGCCCCGGTGCAGGCCTGCGCGTCGTGCGCCCCGCGCAAGCCCGCGGTGCAGCAGCCCCGACCCCCCGGGCCAGCGGGGCTGCGGGCTTACCTCGTCATACGTGTGGAAGAGGTACCACTCGCCGCTGGTGGGGTGCCGCACAGCGGCCGGGTTGTAGGGCCCCGTGCTCTCGTTGTAAAAGCGGGCGGGCAGCGAGATGCGGTTGCAGCGCACGGCGCTGGCGGGTCGCACGAAGCCCGAGATGGTGCCCGCCCTTTGCCTGTCTGCGCGCAGCACTGGGCTGCCAATCGCGCGCCTCAGGCTGTGTGTGAGGTCCTCCATGTGCCAGAAGGACAGCACTGTGAGCACCAGCAGCACGAGCGCAAGCACAAACTTTGGCACCACGGTGTCCGCCATGGCTTGTGCCGGCGCGCGGCTGCGCAGTGGGCCGCACGGACACCGCCGCGTCGTGACTGCTTTCCGTGCAGCTTCTGATAACATACACTGGCAGGGCTTTGTTCCGGCCCGCTCGGCCCCCTGATTCGGGCCACGAAGTGGGTCAGATTTGACTTTATTCATTACAACTGTGTCCTGCAACACATGCCTGCCAGTTGCAACGCTAGCTATACTGCTATGCTACGCCAGACACGCGCTGTGTGCACCGCGCCCGACCCATGACACCGCGACAGGTGCGCCGGGGGCAAGAAACTTCGCCCCGCTCGCGCGTCAAATTTCGCCCCGCTCGCGCAGCTCGTCCAGGTCCAGCTCGTCGTCCGCGAAGCTGAGGTACGGGTTCTCCGCCGCCGGCCGGAACGCGAGCGCGGTGGTCACATAGAACGCGAGCGTCGCGAGCTCCGTTGCGGCCGGCGAGCACCACGCGTACCGGTAGGGCAGCGACGACGCGAGCAGGTAGGACACGATCCTGCGCGCGAGCGCCGCCCCGCCCCGCTCGGTCACCCCTCTGCCTGCCTCCTCCGAAGACCTCACCGGCCGTCAAAGCTTCAGCGGCACTCGCGCTCGGACGCACGGTGTAGGCGAACAGGAGGGCATGCGGCGGGTGAAGCCGCTGCCCGCAGCGTGGTCTCTAGGACCCTTGGGTTGGCCTGCCCCTGGTGAAGAAGGCAGTAGTACCGTTGGAGCGCAGAATATAAGCAAGCAGGAGAGCGTGTCCCCAATGGAGCCGCTGCCTGCAGCGCCGTCTCTAGGGCCCTTCACTTGGCGCGCACCTGGTGAAGTACATGTACACGATGACGGTGACGTAGAACTGCCGGAAGAGCTGCAGCTTCAGCAGGTTGCGCGCAGCCTTGCCATCGGTCTGCGCGGCCGCCGGCGCTCAGCGGCGCCGCCGGCCGCCATACAAGCGGCTGCATCGTGCGCGCAACGGGGCAGGCCGGCCTCAACGCGGCGTTGTACAGCGGGAGCCTGACGCGACACGCGGCAGTGGGCGGCGGCGCACCGCCGCGGCCGCGCGCAGGTGCGCGATGGACCAGACGATGGGGAAGAGCACGGCGCAGCAGCACACGATGTCGACGATGTGCAGCGTGTCGCGCCAGGTGAACCAAGACCGGCTGGCGGGCGTGTTCTCGTCCTGCACACGCGCGGCGCCGGACGTGAGCCGCGCGCAGCGCCCCGCGCACATGCCGTTGAGGGCGGCACAGCCGTTGAGGGCCGGGTGCGCAGGATGTGGCGCAGGGCGCATGTAGGGTTGAGACAGGGTTGGGCAGGGAGTTTGCGCGCACCAGGATGATGATGGCGACCTCTGCGCACACCTGCGCCGCGCCGACCGCGGAGTCACACGCTGCGAGCGCCCCCACGGCGGGGCTTTGACACAGCGGGCAAGACTTGGCGCGGCCGGGGCACTAAGCTGTTAATGCCAGCGCACTGGCGCCAGCGCTGCGGCGCCGCGCGCCTGGAGCGGGATGACGATCATCAGGATGCGCTTCTCCCTGTCGTTCAGCAGCGGCTTCATGTAGCTCCAGCCCGTGCCGATCAGCACCACCACCTGGCTTGCCGCCGCGGTGGCTACGTCAGCTCGACCGCACCGCACAGCCACGCCCACCCCGAGTACTACTAGCTTCATTGCTAGTGCTTTTTCAGGCAAGAGGCGCCACCGCGGGTGGCAGTCGTGGCGACTACCCAAGAGTGAGTAATCAGATAGACCGAAAACAAAAATAGAAAGCACGGGTGATTTTGGCCCCCAGGGCGCGGGGCGCGCGCCGTGAAGAAGAGGATGCCGCGCAGGAACGTGAAGATGTAGAACGCGATGTTCCAGTTGCCGGTGTGACCGGTGGTCTTGACCAGGTGCAGCTCGCCGGCCTGGCTGAGCAGCGTGAGCGCCTTGAACGCCGCCAGCACGCCCATGAGGATGTGCAGGCGGTGCGTGTGCGCGCGCGAGCGCGCCAGCGTCACCGCCCACAGCACCGCGCCCGCCGCGAACATCACGAACATCACCTGCGCGCGCGCGCGCGCGGCCGCGCGTCGCGCGGCGCGCTCGCGTGGGGGCGGCCGGCGCGCTGCCGGCGGCGCTCGCGCGCGCTCGCCCGCGCGCGACGCAGCAGCGCGCGCGTCGCTCCCAGGCTGCCGCGACTGCCGAACTCGATGATTGGGGCACAGCGGGCGCACGGGACCATGCGCTGGGGCGCCCCCACATGGCGCCCCGACAGTGCGGCGGCGCTCCCTGCTCCGCAGCGGCAGCGCACCATGTACACGGTGGGCAGCATGTCCTCGCCGACAGCCAGGTAGTCCCGGCGGCCATTGGCGCGCACGTTGTACAGCGACACGCGCAGGTCGAACGATACCACCGCGCTCGGCTGCGCGGGCGCGGCGCGCGCGTCAGCGCCGGGCCGCCGCGCGCGGCGGCGCCGCCGCGGGCGGCGTGCCCCCGCCGCCCGCCCGGCCGCCAGTGCCCGATCTCGCGCCGCAACGCCGCGCGCGGCTGTCCGTAGCACTTTCAGATAGGACGGGGTGGGGCACGCGTGCGCGCGCCGCGCGCCGCACACTCCGCGCCCGATACTAGCGGGGCGCGCCTGGCAGTTTGCGAAGAAGAGCGAGTACTCCCCGCCCGCATACTCGCGCACGAGCTCCGGCAGGTGCACGCTGAGCGCCGTGGCCTCGTGCCCGGCCTTGCGGTTGGCATCCACCGCGTCAAAGGTGAGCAGCTTGATGACGTTCTGCGCGTCCAGCGCGCACGCGCCCTGCGCGCCGCGCCGCGCGCTCGGCCGGGCGCGGCTTGCAGCCCGCGGGCGCGGGCAGCCTCCGAACACACCCCCGAACACGCCAGCCACCAGCAGGCGAGCCCTGCAGCCGATGCTGGGCGTGCTGCGCCTGCCGCGGGCGCAGCAACGCTACGGCGCCCACCTGCGCGAGGTCCACCTCCAGCTGCGCCTCGGCCTCCAGCGTGGTGACAAAGAAGCCGATCTGCGTCAAGTCCATTGCGCCCTGGTGCCAGTACTGGAAGTCGCGCACGACCAGGTCGATGTAGCCGTTCGCGCCAAACCTGTGCCGCACGTGGCAGCAGATTCTTGCCTTGTGCGCCGGGCGTAAAAGCGGGGCGCGGGGCGCATGCGCTGCCCAGTCCTGGTCCCGAGGCGAGACCGCACCCGAACGGGTTGGCGAGCAGAATCACCCGCCTGTCGTCCCGCACAACGGCCGCATCTGTGATGCGCCCGTCGCACGCGCCGGCCAGCAGCTGCAGCGCTGCTAGGCCGGCCACCAGCAGGCGGAGCCAGCCCATGGCGGGCGACCTGGTGGCACCTCAGCAGCGGCCGATGGCTTGGTGCGCCTCACTACATGTCTGCCGGCGCACTACAGGAGCCTGACGCTTTATGCACGCAACGCAGTGCGGGCACCAACTTACCCGGTGCTTCCAGCCTTGCGGTTGGAAACAGCCTCATGGGCCACACAGTGCATTGAATGTAGCCAAAAATACCCTGAAGCGTCCCCGTTCCCAAAGAGGTGGGCAGGTCCCAAAGAGGTGGGCAGCAAGGTGAGCACTGAAGGATTGCTTTTCGCGCCCTGTGGTTGGCTGATCAAGGCTGCAACAACACACTTCACCGTCACTTGGGCTTTTCTTTGTGTTTGGCTGAACGTTCAGGACATCACCTCCTTTTTCCGTTTAGAGGCTGTTTGGCTGAACCACTGTCCGCTGGTGGTTTACAGACCGAGGTGTCTCAGGTATGGCAGGCACTGGCGTCTGGGCGCATGCCTCTGCTGGCCTCGGGCCGCATGCATATAGCAGCATGGCCTATAACTCAGCACACACGCTTTCTCCTTCAAGGTCGCAGCACGTGCGGCCTGTCCACGGTTGCACGCTGCAGCGGGGTGCGGCAGCGCGGCCTTTCGGCACGTTGATGCCAAGAGCGCCGCGTGCCAAGGCCTGCAGGCAGCGCAGCGGGCAGAGGCTGGCGGTGACGGCCGGCACCGTGGTGCGCGGCACACCTCGCGAGCGGCGCCACGCAGCTTTGCCTCCGGGTTGGCGCGTCCAAGGCTGGCGGCGGGGTTCCCACCAGGGCCTGCGCGCCGCCAGGAGCCGGGCGCGCTGGTGCTGGTGGCGGGCGCAACGGGCGGCGTGGGCCAGCTGCTCACCGCCAAGCTCCTAGAGGTGGGCGGCTCGCCCAGCGACTGGCCGGCACTGGCATCACAACCGCCCGCCAGGGCTGCTCAGGCGGCTGGCCCCGGTTTCCACATGGGCCGCGTGCAGGCAGAGTCCCCGCGCCACAGCTTACTGCGAGTCTTGCGCAGACTGCAGGAGGCCGCTCTGCAAGGTTCCGCAGCAGGGAGCCTGACGTGTCCTGTCTGTCTGGCACGCATGCAGCCGCATGCATCCGAATGTGGTGCAGAACATTTACGCAGCCACGCAGCCAGGACGCCCGCGGCGCACGCGCGCGCACATTGCGTGCCCGCCCCCGCGCTGAGGCGCAGCCGCGTGCGCAGCGCGGCTACCGCGTGCGCGCGCTGAGCCGCAGCGCCGGCAAGGCCGCGCAGCTGCTGGGCGCGGCGCCGGGCCTGGAGCTCGTGTACGGCGATTTGAAGGACGGGGGCGCGCTCACGCGCGTCACGGAAGGCGTGGACGCCGTCGCCTGCTGCACCGGCACCACCGCATTCCCGTCCAAGCGGTGCGGGCGCCCATGAGCGTGAATGGTGTGAGGTTGGGCAGGGTAGGGTGGGGTCTCGCCTCACTTGCTCCGCCGCTGCCGCCAGTGAAAGTGGCGGCCGGCGCGGTTTGCGCACAAGCAGGGCGGCACCCGCGCATGCATGTCTGCATGCGCACAGCTGCCCATGACGGAACGTAGAATCTGCACGACCCAGCGCGTCTGCGCTGTTGAGGGAGCTCAGGCTGAGAGGGGCATGAGCCGGCTGCCGTATGCGCTCCTGGCATGCTGGGCAAGCGGAGCCTGACCCATGCTCGCACTGCGGGACCAAGTGATTGCACAGGTAGCCTGTAACGTACATGCAGCCAGAGTCCGCAGGACCTGATTGGTGAGCCTGCAACGGCTGTGAGTGCCCGAGCATGGCGCACGAGGGCCGCACAAGGTCCATCACACATCACTCATCATCACATGCTCATCACAGCGGCGCGGTTCGCTTGCAGGTGGGACGGCAACAACGGCCCGGAGCAGAGCGACTTTGTGGCGGTGCGCAACCTGCTGGCGGCCACACCGCGGAGCGTGAAGCGCTTCGTGCTGACGACGTCGGCGGGCGTCGAGCGGCAGGGCCAGTTTCCGTTTTTCATCCTGAACCTGTTTGGTGCGCCGTCCGGCCTGCGGCGGCCCCCCGCCGTCCACGCCGGCGTGTGTTGCCACCAGTCTGCGGCATCGCCTCGTACTTGGCGGCGTCTGGGCGGCACGTCTCAACGTGGGTCACGCAGGGCGCACAGGCAGGTCGGGAGCCGTGCCAGGCTGTCTGCAAGCGGGCTGAAGCTGGGCCAGGCGCGTCAGAGGTGCGGGTGCTTCCGTGCCGCGTCTGCGTACTGCTTCCATGCAGCCCCACCGCGCGCGCAGGCGTGCCGAAGTGGGTGGCGGAGGCCGAGCGGCCGGTGCGCGAGTCGGGCCTGCCGTACACCATGCTGCGGCCCAGCCGCCTGACCCTGACCCTGACCCCAAAATCCTA
>JAABUU010000773.1_pt1 | contig 65501 bp, 73 predicted proteins | sample 5559301 | NCBI WGS metagenome assembly JAABUU01 (sample SAMN10711884, study PRJNA513360) | rock metagenome | isolation source: Antarctica rocks | place: Antarctica: Victoria Land, Richard Nunatak white
CAGGGTACCCGGGCCGCTGCCAGGGCGGCACACTGCGAGCGTGAGGTGCATGCGAGCTCGCAGGGTACCCAGGCCGCTGCCGGGGCGGCGCACTGCCAACACGAGGTGCGTGCGAGCTCGCAGGGTACCCGGGCCGCAGCCGTGGCGGCTCACTGCCATCATGAGGTGCATGCGAGCTCGCAGGGTACCCGGGCCGCTGCCGGGGCGGTTCACAGCCAACATGAGGTGCATGCGAGCTCGCAGGGTACCCGGGCCACAGCCGGGGCGCCTAGCAGTCACCGCGATGCTGCACAGCGCGGTCAGCGCGTTCACGCGAGCTCGCGGGTACCCGCGCCGCTGCCAGGACGCCTTGTAGTCACCATGATGGCGCACAGCAGGGTCGGCGCATTTACGCGAGCTTACAGGGTACCCGCGCCGCTGCCAAGGCTCCTCGCGGCGACCGTGGTGGCTTAAAGCAGGGCCACCGCGTGCATGCCAGCTCGCAGGGCACCGCTGCTGTAACTGTTCGCGGCAACTCTGATGGCTGAAAGCAGGGTCTGCACTGCGCGCGCATGCGAAGCTTGCAGAGTACCCACGCTGCTGCTGGCGGCGCACGGCCACCGTGGTGCCGCACAGCAGGCACGCACTGGGATTAGACATAAGGCAGCCACTGCCATTGGCAAGAGGCACACGCAGACAAAGTGGAAATATAGACCGACAATACACCAGCTCCCATCAAACGCGTGATTACCAGTGCCTGTTTACAAATCCGAATGCCTGCCGCCAGCCCCCTGCCGCCAAAAAGCGCTCTCACGTGCTCCTTGAAAGACTGTGTGTGAACGATGGGTGCTCGCAGCTCGCAAGTCGCAAGTCAACCTTGAAGTCACGCTGCAAGGGCTCCAGGCATAAGGACTGCCGGCCGCGAAGTCAAGTCAAACCTGCAGCGCCTGCTGTAGATCAGGTGTCTCTGTTAGGCTCATTAATGTGCTCTGGACTGATACGCTGAAGTATCTCACCTGAGCTGTGAAAGGTGCGACGCATACACGCATGGCTTCCCCTTCGCGTAGCGGAGTAGCGGTCGGTGTTGGGGCCCTGCAAGTACATCGGGTTCGCACGCGAAGATGCGCAGGTCCGCGAGGGTCAAGCAGAAGCCACCGCCAGCACACGCCAGTGCTGTCCAGGCGCGGGCGGATGCACCCAGCAGAGCACCTCCCTCGTACAGTTCCCGAACGCTGTGGCCAGACGGGGTCCGCAGCACCTCCAGCACGCCGTACAAGCAGTTGCCGCGCCACCACAAGGCCAGCACCTGCGCCGCTCCACAGCTCCCGCGGCACCAAGCTACCCGCACACAGCATGTCATTTCAGTCCAGCACTCCAGCTTGCCTGCTTTCGAGTCAAAGAGTGGAGACTGACATACCACAGCCATCACAGCCTGCACCTAGTGGCTGGAGCTGCAAGGGCAGGGGCGGTAATATGCGTCATCATTTGGTGACGGATGCTCCAGCGCTCCGAAAGCTTTGCAGCAGAGCACGTGCTGGTGATGGTAGGCTTGCACCGCCATACGCAGGACACCCTGCGCAAACGCGCCCACTTTGCGCCCTGGACTGCATGCTCTGTGACCTGCTCTGTGAGACTGACCACTGGCGCTCCTTGGGGTACACAAGCCCGTTGCCGGTGGGCTGATCCTCCTGTGCCAGCAGGCCTGCAGGCGCTATTAGACGCCAGGGTCTTCCAAATCACCTTGCCTTGCGTCAGTAAACGGGAGGTAGCCACCTGCAAGCAGCAGACGGCCGCCGTTGAGCACAAGTGAGGTCCTGAGCAGGTGTTGGCGATCAGTGGCACCTGCATTCATATTGATGCCACGACGATGGTCAGGAAGTTAGCATGTAACCGAACCGTTCTGGTAGGGTCTTCTTGAGAGTTCGGCTTTTTTCCCCCAGCTCAGCCCTCACTGCATACCCGCCGCAACAACACATCATGGCAGTCTTGTGAGAGGATGCTCAACTGCCTAGCAGGCAGACAAGCAAGCATGCCTTTCAGAATTGCTCAGCCAATTCCTTGCCCAGACATAAATCATATGCCTGCTTGCTGTCACACCGCAAGCACCAGCAGGCATGTGCAGGGCTGGAAGGTAACACCCAGCGGGCATGCGTGGTAAAGCTCAGATGCAGCACGATGCCGCGACTGGTAGGCAGGACGCGAGAGCGCTCTGAGGCGCTTCATTGCAACTCCGCTCCGCCATAGGAAATTCGCCCTCTCGAAGCATGAGAGGCAGGCCAGCAGAGCAGCAGCATGCATGCACTGCCAGGATCGAGTATGTGCAAGCTCATTCATTTTTCACAGCATACCCTCTGCTGCATGCCTATCAAGCAAGGAGCAAGTCGTGTTCCACAAAGGCTCTTGATGGCCCAAGCACGTGGTCAGGCACACTGCTCTTCAGGCAACAGCACGCAAAATCCATGCGTCAATCTCATACAAGTCATGCACATGTTCATGTCGCGCAGTACAAGCTGGCAGGCGAGGTTAATTGACTGAATGAGAGGCAGTCTTTGGGCTCTTCTGAGAGTGTGCTTAGGCAGGCACATGGCACCCTAGTTGCGTTCAATTGCTTTGTGCGCAGTTGGCGCGCCAAGCACTCAGCGGAAGCCAATCAGACCTCTGATGCACCAATAATAACTCTCCTGTCGCCTTCACTTTGCCAGCGACTTGTACAGAGTGCTTGACATTCGGGAGTAAACAGCTGCGAGCGTGCGGGTGTCAGCTGGCAGGCTCAAACACGTTAAGAACTAATGGCTGACAGTCAGGCTCAGGCTGCTAAGATACGGAGCAGGCTCTAAAACCTGCAGATGGCTAAAGCATGGCTTCGAGTGGCTGTCTTCATTGCTCTAGCTGCCGCTCTTGTGGTTGCACTCTTTGTACTGCGTGTGCAAGACCAGCTTGGTCCAGCACTGCAGTGGGTGGACGAGCACCGGGTGAGCGGCGCTGTGGCGTTCACCGCCGTGTATGCACTGGCAACAGGCACGACCCTCCCTTTACCAAGCGCGAGAGTGTGCATACGTTGCAGCAGATTAAGCATAAGAAGTTTGCACATTCAGTTGGCTGGGACAAACAGCTACTTGCAATGTGACTGTGCGCTGCGCCAGTGCTCTTCCTGCCGGGGCTGCTGCTCTCGCTGGGCGCGGGCGCCATCTTCGGCATAGCTATGGGTTGCGCCATCGTGTGGGTGGGCGCGGTGGTCGGTGAGACACTCGCGTTCCTGCTGGGGAGGTGCGCTCCCAGGCTGCGTCACTCCCGCCCTCCACTATCTGCTTCATAGCAGGCCTGTGAGCGCGCCGCCGTCCGCGTGTCTGGGCCGCCAGGCTGCTGCTGCGGGAGTGGCTGCAGACGCTCACTGCCCGCTACCCTGTCTGGGAGGCGGTGGACGTCGCGGTGGCCGAGGAGGGCTGGCGCATGGTTGTGCTGCTGCGACTAGCGCCGGTCGTGCCATTCGCCGCACTGAATTATGCCTTGGGCGCGACGGGCATCCCGCTGTGGACGTACACCTGGGCCAGCGCGCTCGGGATCATCCCGGGTGTGTGCTCGTGCTGTGCTGCTGCCACGGCCTTCCAACCCCCGGCAGGACATCCGCGCTCCGCTCTTGCAACCAGGACAGCCAACACAGCATGGTCCTGCGTACCAAGGGTTCAACAGAGTGGTGCTTAGATACCGTAGTGTGTTACCTGCTTGCCCCCAAAATAGCCGCATACAGTGCATGCCAGTGTTCTCAAGTGCTTGAAAGCCTGACAAGACAGAGGCCATAAAGTGCTCTGCACACTGAGCCATCTGACATGCACCTCATCCACAGTTGCGGCAGCTGCATGCAGCTGCCTCCGGCGCCAATACCGCTGAGACAGGCCATCCGGTGATGCACAGCGCGTGTCACGCCTGCTGACAGGGGCGCACGGGCGCGCAGGCGTCGTGGTGTTCGTCTATCTAGGGTCTGTCGCCGGCGGCATCAGCAAGGTCCTGTCGGGCCGCGTGCACCCGCCCGCAGGCGTCGCCGTCGCCGGGGTGATCGCGTCAACGATCGCCATTTTCGTCACCGGCGCCCTCATCACCGCGCACGCTCGGCGAGCCATACAGCGGTGCGCTCGGCGCGCTGCATGACCGCGCTGTGTGCCGAGGACTCCGTGTTGGGCAACGACGAGGGCAGCACAAGTGTGTGTATGCATGCGCATACTTGCAACCCTCCCAGGGAACACCCTGGTCTGAAAGCGCTGCGCAGTGCTTGGTGAAGCAAGGCAGCGGCACTGGTTGTGGCCTGGCTGCATGCATGTTCTGCGCGCTGCAAAGGTTGGCCCGCTCGTGCGTTGGTGCACTCTGCGTGGCGAACACTGCAGACGTGCCTGCTCACGAATGCTGCCGCTGCGTGCGAAGGCGGCTGCACGCCGCGCGTGCACACGCGGACGAGCGGTCAGAGGGCCTGGACAACGAGCAGGGCGTGCGGCACCCTGACATGGTACATGGGGACAGCGACCGTGCGGCAGAGGCGCCGCTGCTGCTGTAATGGACCTGGCTGCAAGCAGGCAGCACAGGCTGGGCCTTGCTGCCATGCTGGCACGCAGGTGGCGCTACAGATGCGAGCAGAGGTCTAGTGCAATGCGAGAGCATGTGCCGAGCTGGAGCAGCCAGGCGGTCTGTAGCGCATGCGCATGTCTGTCTCTGTGTGTACAGAGATGGGGCTGTAAGCGCGGCATTCCCAGACTGCACCGCATGTTGGGTTTCTCGCTTGGTCCTGGATGCAAGCTCTGGCCGCTAGAGAAGGCGCACTGTTGTCTGGTGGCTCCGTTGAGTGGACTCGCATGCATCTTCAGGGTGCACCCACGCCCCTTGCACAGGTGCGGGGTGACATGAGCAGCGCTGAGCTGATTGCTCAGAGGCGCACGACATCATAATAATATTACATGGACTACCTGGGCAGAGGCTATGTGGCGCGTGTGTGCGCTTGCAGCCCGGCCTGCAAGCGCTGCCGGCCTGGAGCAAAGTAGAAATTAAAAATAAAAGAGAGGGGGAAGGCTGCGACACACGCGTCACAGGAGACGGAGTAGGCAGCACCCAGACATATACTGCGAGCACATGCCAACCGGCCAGGGGAGCAGTGTTGTCGAGGAACAAGACCTGGCAAAACACACCTGACCCTTGTGCATACAGCCCGCCCGAGCAGGAGCGCATGGCGGAAAACCCCGCATGCGCGTCCTGTCGCGCCCAGCGCAGGTGCAAGACAAGCGAAGGGAGCCCACTCAGCAACAGCACGCCGCTTCTTTCAGAAGCCGAGCGCGCCCCACAGTATGAAAAACCGGTCTCCGCCGCACCGGAGGCGCGGCGCAATCCAAGTCGGGAAAGCCAAGCGCAATTTCGAGCAGGCTGGTAAACACCCCATGGATAACAGGCTGAGCCGAATGGCAACCTGCCGTGGATGGCGTGCAGCCAACACTCTGGCCTCACCACAAGCCCGTCTGGCCTGGGCCCAAGAACACCCCAGCAGGGCGGCTGGAGTCTGGCGGGGCACACCGCCGTGACCTGCCTCTGATGGGCATGCATGCAGCAACTCTGCGACCCCCCTGATCCAAGCCCAAGCGGCCTGGAAGCTGCACACCTGGCATGCTCAGAGCGCCCTGGCCTGCCCCGTGCGCGGCTGGCAATGTTGGCGCCGGCGTGCGCAGCCGCGGCCCCTACCCTGGCAATGCCTGCTTGCCACGCAGAGCGCGGGCGTCTTACCGAGGGCCCCCCTTCCGGGCCCAGGGACCTGCCACAGCAAGAACCCGTGCTCCTCGTGCAGGGCGCCGTGAACAACTGCACACCCGCCGGGCCCACGCGCCCACCGCTTGGCTTACAAGGGGTGAAACCCCACCAAATCCTGCATGCGGACACTCGCATGCGCGAACACCGACCCTGCCATAGAAGGGTCAAAACACGCCCGGCAGCCGCGCTCCTCAGACCACTGCTCAGCCCATGCAGCAACCCTCACAAGAAACGCCCCCGACCGCCTTCTTAACAACAGAACAACAGAAGAAACCAAGGCATGCCCGACAGCCCCGCTCCTAAGGCCGCTGCGCAGCTCTTGCAGCAATCCTGTTCGAAACCCCGCCTGCACTCCTGGGGATGCAGGCACTGCCTGCCCGGCGCCCATGGCACGCCCGCCGCTACGTCCATCACTTGGGTGCGCGCGCGGGGCAGCGGACCACAGCACGACCATGCACATGAAACTAATCAGCGCTTTGCTGGACTGTTTACGCTGCAGCCTGCTGCGTGACACACTGCACTGCGCAGCACTCTGCTGCATGACACACTGCACTGCATTCGTAAAAGCCCACCTCACATGCCAGACCCGGCACCTGTGCAAAACGCCGCTGCTTAGCAAAGCGCAGCCGCTTGCATGGGCTCACATTGGAAAACGTGGCGCCATGGTCTGCACCATAGTCTGTGCCCCCCTCGCTACGCTCACTAACCAGTCCACAAAATTCACAGAGGCTTCACCCGGACCCCCTCCTCTGTTTGCATCGCATGCGGCCTACCTCGCCCTTTCTGGTCTACCGCATGCGTTGGCTTGTCCTGCGGGCTGCCCGCGCCACCCCTGGCGCAGCCGCCGCACTGCGGCCGCGCCCCTCTGCCAGGCCAGGTGCTTATATGGCACGCGGCTGTTTGCGGGCAACCCTGAGTATGGCCTAACACAACATGCGCGCACACCCTTCATCCCCAGGTATGCCGCCCGGGACAGACTCTCTGCAAGTGCTGAGCGTGGTTGATCGTTGCATGAGCGGGCCGGCGAGCAGCGCCCGGGGCCCCGGGAGGAGCCCTCAGAGTGCGCGCGGCGCGGCGTGCGCCGCAAACACGTGCGAGAGCGAGCTGTGCAGCCGCCGCACCTCGGCGCGCAGCGCATCGTTCTCTGCCAGCGCCTCCCTGCGCGCGGCCCCGGCGCCGCCGGTCAGAGGCTCGCCGGCGCACGCGCCTCATGCTCAACACCGGCGCTCTTGCAGAGAGGCAAACGCAGCTCGCTCCGGCCACCAAGACGGTGTGTCCGCTGCCTCGCACAGGCCGCAGCGCCGCATGAGCAGCCTGTCTTAACAATATGGTCCTGGGGAGGGGTGCAGCAGAGAGCATCCTCGCGCTGCCGGGCCGGCCCGCGCTTGTAGCGCTGGCTCAGGTTGGGGATGGATGCGACGAGAACGCTGTTCGTCGCGGTCAGGTCGGCCACGCGCTGGCGCAGCTGCCGACTCTCCGTCGCCATTTCTGCCACCTGCGCGGCGCACAGGCGGCTCTTGCATGGGTTTATAACAGAAATAGGGTATACCCGGCGTCGGTCACACGCTGGCCTCATGAGCATGGCCGCCGCGGCGCTCGAACGGGCCGCTCGATGCGGCGCGGGCAGCGGGCGCGACAGGGAGTGCTGCTGCTGCCGGCAGGCGCGGCGCGCGCTTGCGGCCATGCGTGGCTGGGCCGCCGCGGCGCGGCGCGCATCAAGGATCGAGCATGCGGGGCCGGCGGGCGCCGCACCAGCTGCTGCAGCGCGGCCAGGTCCATGGCCTTGCGCTGGCGCGCGCGCCGCGCGGACACGCGGTTGGACTTGCGCCTGCGCCGCGCCGCCCCCGCATCAGGCGGTGCAGCGGCCCCAGCCACCTGCCCTCACTCGAGCATCTGTTGCAGATCGGGGGAGCGACGGCGGGCGAGCTCCTATCCAACGCGCAGCCTGTGAGTGCTCTCCCGCATCCGCGCATGGCTGTCGCCGCGGGGCGAGCGCGGCTGGCAGCGAGCGCCGGCAGCCCGCGCGCGCCTCCACCAGCAGGCCATCATGGTGCGCCGTGCGCCAGGCGCGGCAGCCAGGCGTCTCATACGATGCCGGGTGCATGCCACATGCGACTAGCTCCCAGCCCCCCCCCCCGCAGCCTCTCGCCCCGCTCCCCTGCAGGCAGCATGGGGCTGGGCGCAGCCAGGCACTGTCCAGGGGTATGGCCGCGGCGCGCCTGCGCTCGCGGCGCTGCTCGTCCGTCAGGCGCTCGCCGCCCTCGGGGCCCTCGCCTTCGGACTGCGTGCGCGCCTCGCCCGCGCCGCTCTCGTCCTCGGCGGCCGCCTGCGCGGCCGCCGCTGCCGCGCCCGCCGCCGCCGCCGCCGCCTCCACCGCGCCCTGGGACCAACACACGCGGCGCAATCAGCCCAGCGCTCGCATTGTGCTGGGTGCGGGCGGGCGCTGCGCGGGCGCGGCCTGCGCCCGGCCCCCACAACCGGGCGCAGCTGCCACCGAGCGGCCAGGCGGATTTTGCCTCGGCGAGCGGCGCCCTGCACCCTCCCATGCTGCGCTCGCGGGGCGTGCTGCAGGCCAGGCCGCAGGCGCGACGGCACGCTGCGCACGCCGCGGGCCGCGCGGCGCCCGGCCGCACCTCCTGCTGTGGCAGCGAGGCGAGCGCCACGCTGACGATCGCGCGCAGGCCCGCGTCGCGCGCGGCCGCCGCGCCGCCCTCCGCCGCCTGCACCGCGCCGCCGGCCGCCGCCAGCGTGTCCAGCGCCGCGGCCGCGCCGCCGCCCGCCGCCGCGCCCGGCTCCGCCTTCGGGCGCGCCGATGCCGCCCCGGCCAACGCGGGCGCGGGCGCGGCGGCGGCGGCGGCGCCGTGCGGCAGCGGCGCCGCGCCGCGCAGCCCCATGGCCAGGCTGCTGCACGCCGACGCCAGGCTGTCGCGCGGGCCGGAGATGTGGCGCCGCAGCGGCGAGCGCGGCGGGTGCGCGCCGGCCGGCGGCGCGCCGCCGGCGCCGGCGGCGTGCGGCCTGGCGCCGGCGCCCGGCTCGCGGCCGCCGTCGGTGGCCGCCGACAGCGCGCTCTCTCGCGCGCCCAGCAGCGCCGCGGCCGCCTCGCGCTCTGCGGCGCTCGTCACCGTCATGCCCGCGCCGGCGCCAGCGCCGGCTTTGGCGCCCTCGCCCGGCGCGACGGGCGGCGCCTCGCGCGCGAGCGGCGGCGCGCGCGGCGACGCGGGTGCGCCGGCGGCGTTGGCGGCCGCAGGCGGCGCCGGTGGCGCAGGCGGCGTCGAGCTCGGCGGCGAGCGCGGGCTGCGGCTGCGCCCGCGGCGCGTCGCGGCCGGCGCCGTTGGCGGCTCCGCGAGCAGCGCGCTGAGCGGCGTGTGCGCCGCGCCGCGCGGCGCCACCGGCGCCGGCGTGTCGGGGAGCGCGTGCGCGCCCTCCGCCGCTGCGGCCTGCATCGCGGCAGCGGGTGCTCCTGTCGGCGCCTGAGCAGCGACAGGAACGACTCCGAGCAGCTCCCATAACAGCTGAGACGCGTCCGGGACAGAGAAAGAGCTCAGCGCGCGTCGCACAGCTCGCAGTTGACCGATTGCCTCAACACTTGCTGGCAACACTTGCTGGTGTGTCTCGATTGCGGTCGCTCTGCACGTCAGGCAGTTCCGCACGGCGCATGGCATCACGTGCGCAGCAACGGTGCCCGGGGGCGCGCGCCTGCGAGGCAATGGGTGCGGGCGCCGGCGTCGCGCCGCGCGGGCCGCTGCGCGGCCGCTTGGCCGCGGGCGCCACCACTGGGTGCGCCAGCGCGCGCTTGCCCGGCGCGGCCGCGCGCGCCCAGGGCAGCGGCGCGGCGGCCGGCGAGGCGGCGCCCGGGCCGGCCGCGGCCGCGCCGCCGCCCGCGCACAGCGTGCGCCAGCGGCCGCCCAGCGGCTCGCCCTCGCACGAGCCGCTCGCGTTCGCGCTGCCTGTCTCACCAGACTGCTCGCACGGCTGCGCGGCGCCGACGCGGCATCAGCGCACGGCTTTGCAGCGCGACACAGCACGAGGAGCGATGCGCAGGCGCTGTCTGACCGCTCGTCTTCATGCGGGGCGGGGACAACCGCGCCGCACCGCTCTTGGCGCCTCGCGTCATGCCTCGCCCATTCTCACTTCACCTCTGGACGACCTTTGCAAAGAGCCCGCACCCAGCAACCTGCACACTCTGCACAGGCCGCCCAAGCATGCCATCTGTAAGCGGCGTTCGCGTACCGGCTGCGAGAGCAGCGCCAGGCGCGCCGACAGCTGCGACCAGCTGCCGCCGAGCGCGGCGGCCGCGGCGGCCGCCGCCGCGCCCGCCACCGCGCCGCTGCGCGACGCGGCCGCGTCCGGCGGCGCCTGCGGCGGCGCCAGCGCCTGCGGCGGCTGCGGCGAGCGCGTGCGGCCGGCCCTGCGCGGCTCCGGCGCCGCCGGGCCGCCCGGCGCCTGGCGCGCGCCCGCGCCGGCCGCCGGCCCGCCGCACAGGATCTGGCGCAGCACTGCGGCGCGGCGCGCGGCGCGGTCAGCGAGCCGCCTCGTGACACGCGCCAGCGGCTGCGGCCTTCCCGCCGCGCTGCATAAAGGGAGCGGCACAGCGCGACGTGCCTCCATCCGTATCAAGCATCTGTATGCAATTTTGCTGCAACCGGCGCAAGGCACCGAGTCTCATCCCTCTGCAGCGCGCTCGCATGAGCACATGCAGAGTTCCAAGCACTGCTGTGCAGTCAAGCGCTGCTGTGCCTCGCTGCTGTGCCTCCAGGCGCCCCCCTGGCCGCGCGCGGCGGCGCCCTCGCGCCAAGACCACACTGGGGGCGCACCAGGGTCGCCTATGGGCAGGCTGTTGGACACCGCGTTGTGGATGCGCGGCATCGGCCACGTGACGCGCTGCATCGCCACCGGCGACGACTCGTTGCTCATGTCATCGGCCGCGGGCGCGGCCAAGTTGATGCGCGGCGCCGGCCAGACCACGCGCGCCATTTCGACGCGCGCGCTCTGCGCCGCGTCCGCGCCGCGCGCGCCCGGCGGCGGCGTCACCGGCGTCGCCGGCGTGCCTGCGCGGCGTGCAGGTCAGCCGCCTGAAAACACAGCCGCCCCAGCCCCACAGCAACGATACGCCGTGGGCTCGCCGTGCGACAGGGACTCCCAGACCACGTCAAGCATGCTCGCCCAGACCCAGCATATTGGTGGCCGAGTCGCGTCAGCCATTGTACCAGGGACGACGTGGTGGCACTGCGCAGGGCTTGCCATCCGACTGCAGGGCGGATCGTGCAGAGCCGCTGCATGGGCTGACAGACGCGGGCTGTGTGCCCGGCGACCCCCGCGCCACAGGCGTTGGAACGCGCAGGCGCGCCAGCGCTGCATGAGATCACAGCCACACCGCGCAAGCGAAAGCATGCGGGCGCCACGCATGCGGTCTCTGTCCTCACACAGCATGCATGTGCGCACGAGAGCGCGAGACCGCAGGCATGGGCAGGGGCTCTCGCCCCGATCGCGCTGCGCACCAGCGGGCGCGCTGCCATCATGCCGCCGGCCGATCGCGGGCGCGGCCAGCAGGCTGGCGAGCGCGCCGCTGCGCGCCGAGGCGACGCTCTCTGCGCCGCCGCCGCCGGCGCCGGCGCCGCCGCCGCCGCCGCCGCCGCCCGCGCACGTGAGCGCGTACGGATTGCTGAACGACCCGAGGCCCCCGCCCGCCCCGCCACCGCCGTCTGCCGCCGGCCCGGCCGCGCCATGCACGGGCGCCGCGCGCGGCTGCCCGCGCGCGTCCAGCGCGGCGCGCAGCGGGTGCGCCGCGGCCGCGGCCACGGCCGCGGACGCCGCCGAGCGCGCGGCCGCCTGGCGGCTGCGCAGCGCGGCAAACACGCCCAGGCGCTCGCCGCCGGCCGGCGCGCCCGCGCGGCCGGCGCCGCACGCCGGCCGCACGTGCGCCTGGTCCGACAGCTGCCGCAGGCCCAGCCGCAGCGGGCCGCCCGCGCCGTCCGCGCCGGGCGCCGACGCCGGCAGCGCGAGCGGCGCGGACATCATGTAGGGCATCCGCGCCTCCGCGCCGCTCACGCCCGGCGGCAGGGCGGCGCCGCGCGCGTCGCCGCCAGCCGGGGCGGCGGCGGGCGCGGGCGCGGGCGCGGCTGCGGCCGCGGCGGCCGCGGCGCTGGCCGCGGTCTCCTTAGCTGCGACTGCGGCTAGCTCCGCCAGCGCGCTCATTCCAGCGCACGCCGCGTGAGGGCGCCAGGCCTGTGGCCGCGCGACACCAGCATGAGTTGCTTCACGTACAGCGCCAGGCCCGTGCGCCCACTGCGCAGCCCGGGGCCGGCGCTAGGCACGCGAGCGGGGCACCGCTCCGGCAGCGCCACCGCGCGCTGCGCCGGCGGCGCAAGGCAGGGACGTATTGCCGCAGGCGCCTGGCAGCGCGGTGGGGCTCACAGCGCCCCGTCAGCGGCCTGGCTGCCCAATAACCATCTATTACCCATGGGCAGGCCTTGATGTCAGCAGCGACTCCCAGCCCCGCACGCGCACACGAGCCGGCGTGCTATCCCGTGCGCGCTGTCCTACCCCGGCCCGACGCCCGTTCGGCCCAGGGCGGGCCGTGCGTCAACAGCTCGCCACCGGGCGCTAATCTCCGGAACAGGCCAAGACGGGCCCGCGGCTCCGCTGATCCGGGCGGCCGCCTTGGCTGGGCAGCACCAAAATACGGACGGCCCCACACGCGGGGCCGCGCGGGCAGGAGCCGCGGCAGAGCCATTGGATTCGGGCCGGGTAGCAGGCAAGGGACGCGCCTGCTGCGAGCAGCGGCCTCCGCCCGCTCGGGCGCTCTGGCTCCGAGTCGAACCGATGCTGCCCTGCTGTACAGCCTGGCAGGCCTCCAGCTCGCGACACAGTCACAAACGGCAGGCACGCAAAGTGCCCGCCAAGGAGTCGGCGACCTGCGTGCGACTCCCACCCAATCGCGTCCGCGGTACACTAGCACGGCTGCGAGCCGGGCCTCATCAACAGGCAGTCGGTCCCGCTCGGGGACAGCAGGGTTTGACCGGGGTGCTGGCAAAATGACTACTCGCGACCGGATTCCAGGTAGTCCGCTCCGACAGCACAAGGGGTGACCTGGATTTCATCCCGCCCACTGATCCAGGCGCGCCGGCGGGCGCGCCGAAAGCGCCTGCGCCGCGCTTGGAGTGATGGCGTCCGGCCTCCTGCAGCAGTGCATCGGCCCGCGCGGGCGCGCTGCAGCAGGCGCGCCGCGCGCGCCGGCGCCGCCCGCGCCCATCCAGCTGGAGGTCTGCGTGGACGGCGTGGAAGCGGCGCTGGCAGCTGCGGCGGGCGGCGCAACGCGCCTGGAGCTCTGCAGCGGACTTGCCGAGGGCGGCGTCACGCCCAGCAGCGGTGACCGCCGCTCCGACCCGCACACATGTGCTGCTCAATCCCGCTGTCGCACCTCTTGAGCAAGCGAGCACGGCGCGGCGGGACCTCGGGCTCTGGCGGCCCGCGCCGCCTACCGCCGCGCTCGGCGCCGCAGAGTGCGGGCGCGCGCGGGCGCGCCCCGACCGCAGCGCGCCGGGCCCGCTGGCGCAATCTGTGACACGCGTGGCGGGCGCGCAGGCCTGATCCAGGCGGTGCGCGCCGCGGTGCGGCCTGAGGTGCCGCTGCATGTGCTCGTGCGCCCGCGCGGCGGCGACTTCCTGTACAGCGCCGCGGAGCGCCAGGTGCGCCGGCCGGCCCGCCGCGCCCCCGGCGCCTGCGGCGAGCCTGCTTGCGGCGCGGCCAGCAATGCGCCGGCGCGCGCGGCGCGCGCGTGCGCTGCGAATGGGGCAGCCTGCTTGCGGTGCACGCGAAAAGCGACGGCGCGCGCGCAGGTGATGGCCGCCGACGTCGAGGCCGCGGCCGCGCTGGGCGCGGCGGGCGTCGCGCTGGGGCTGCTCACGGCGGACGGCGAGGTGGACGCGCCGCGCCTGGCCCCGCTGGTGGCCCTCTGCCGCAGCAGGGTGCGCGCCGCGCGGCCGCGCTGCGCGGCCGCGCCGCCTCCTCGCTGAGGCGCGAGCTCGGCTGCGCGGCGAGCCCTGGCAGGGCGTCCCGGCGCTGCGCTGGACCCGCGGTCTGCTGTGCGCCAGGCCCAGTGTCAGGGCCCGCAGAGGGGCAAACCGAGAGCCGGCTGCCCAAGGAGTCCGCTGAGCGGCGGGCGCAGGCGCGCGGCAGGGCCTCGATGTGACCTTCCACCGGGCGTTTGACTGCGCGCGCGACGCCGGGTGACCCGCCCTGGCTGACACGGTGACACGCACGTGGCTGTATCCATGGGTTTTTACGAGTGTACATGTCCCACCTGTTTTTCAGGGTACACCATTTCACAGCGGGGAGGGGCACAGCGGCCTGGCCGTGAGCTTGGGAGGCTGCTGAGTCAGCGACGCTCACCCTGACCCTGCCCCGCGGCCGCGCAGCGAGGCGCTGGAGGCGCTAGTGCGCTGCGGCGTGCGGCGCGTGCTGACCAGCGGCGGGCGCGCCAGCGCAGTCCAGGCGCGACACAGCCTTCTGCCGACCTGCGAACTGTTTCGCCTGCGACGTGACGCCGGTGCATGCGGCCGCGCTGTGGCGCAGTTGCACGAGCATGCGACGCCCGCGAGCGGCCCGGCCAGTGACTGCGCGTGTGAGCGCCTGGAGTGCGCACGTGCGCGCGTGCGGGCCTGCACAGGGTTACAAACCTGCCCTAGCCGCGCCCACGCAGGGTGGAGACGCATTGGCCGCGCTCGTCACGCAGGCGGCAGGCCGTATCGCGGTCATGGCGGGCGGCGGCGTGCGGCCGGGCAACGCCGCCGCGCTGCTCAGGCGGACCGGCGTGCGCGAGCTGCACACCAGCGCGCGCAGGTGCGGCCGTGCCGCCCTGCTGTGGGGCGAGGCTGCCGGTCCACATCCATGAAAAACTCAGAGCGGTGGGCATTCAATGGAGCAAGGCCCGGTGTCTGGAGTCCACTGTGAGCAGTGGGCGCGCGGGGGTGTGGCGCGGGGTCCGCGCCGCAGCGCCTTGCGTGCACAAGATGAACGCACACTCGTCGTTCTGGCCTGCGGCGTGTCTGGGCACCCCACTGACAGTGCACAATGCACAGATGCCTGCTTTCGTTGTGCGCTTGTGGGCTGATACACCCCCAAGTATGAGCTGCGTCAGCGCTAGTCTCGGCATGGCTGCACAGCTTTGAGCGGCGGAGCGTTACCCCCAGCCACTGTGCCGTCGGCGAGCACCGCACCGTGAGCGGCGGCTCCCCTGCTTGGGTGGCAACGTGCCTGCGCGGGGCGCGCAGCGTGGTGGCCAGCGGGATGCGGGCGCAGCCAGGCGTGGCGCTGTGCGCGCCAGCGCTCCTGCGTGAGCTGGACCATGCGGGCGTGGACGCCGCGGCCGTGGCGGGGATGCGCGCCGCCTGCCTGGTGAGCGAGGGCGAGGGCGCGGGCGAGGGCGCCGGCGCGGGCGGGCGCGGCCTGCACGGCGCCTGGCGCCTGCTGACCTTCCGGCCACCGCGCTCGCCGGCCTGACGTGCTGGCCCGCGGCCGCGGCGCGGCGCGGGTCGCACCGCTGCGGGCGCGGGCGGAGCGGGGGAAGCGCCTGGCGTGCAGGGCGCGGTGAGGCAGCTGGCGTGGCCAGGCCGCGGCTGGGCGCTCGCCCGCGCGCCTCGCAGGGCAGGCACTGCGCGTGCGGCTGCCGCGCTACGCGTGGTGGGCTGGTTGAAGCAGTAGTCTGTCCTCGCAAGCTAATGCCCGCGTTGTAAGGTCCAGATGTGAACATGAGCAGCTCACATGAGCAGCCTTGATTTAAATAAGCAGCTTCTCTCTTATCATATACACCCTTCTGTGAACACATTGGGACCCTGCAGGAGCGTGGCAACAGCCACGCGGTTGGCCCTCAGCTGCAAGTTCTCCTGGCTCCGAGGAACAAAGCAAAGTCTGGGAAGCGGTGCAGATAGAAAGGAAGCACGCAAGTACTGCAGAGGCAAGAGCAGCTAAGGGGCAGGGATCCTTTATCGCAATACAATGCAAGCCCTTGCCAGCCACACGCAGCACGCTTGCCCCAGCTGCAGCCTGGGAGCGCTGCCCGCTCGGCGGTGTCACCAGGCAGCAGCCCTGTGTCGACCAGCGGCCAGAAGGACGCAACGGGCCCGGACGTTATGCACACACGCCTTTGGCGGTGTAGCGGCGTGGCCGGGCAGCTATGAGCCGAGCGGCCTGGCCTCGGCCGTTGGCCTGGGGCTGGCGGGCCTGCTGGCGCTGTGGGTTACGCTGGAGGTGTGGTCATCCAGCTGGGCGGCAGTTTCACTGCTCTGAAGTGGTTGGAACAGGGTGTTGGTTTGCGTTTGCTGGGCCTGTTTCGGAGCAAAGGGGAAGGCTCAGGCCTGGCCGGCAGTGCACCGCAGCAAGACAAACAAATGCGCGTCGAGCCTTTTTGGAGCCGCGCGTTTCCTGTGTTGCGCGTGCTGCAGTCGGGCCGTGCGCAGCTTTGGGGCACAGCTTGTCGCATGGGTTTAGCTGCTTTGCACCGTGCGGACCAGTGTCAGGCGTACAGCCGTTGTCAGCGTCACCACCCCTTGTCAGCGTGCTGTCCGGCGCTGACTGCTGCTATAACGCACGTGCAGGATCAGAAGGCTGCGCGAGATGACGCGCCAGAGTGTGCCACGTGTGGCGGGACGGGCCTCGAGGACTGCGCTTGCCGGCGGTGGAGCGATGGCGACGTGGGCTGCAGTGAGTCCCGGACGCTTGTTGCCCTTATGCTTTGTTTGCATATGTGGCTATCCCACTGTGTGCCCATGGGCGCAGTGTGGGGGTTTTTGCGCGACTGTATGCAGCACGCTGAGCGCACGTGCGCGCGCAGGCACATGCCACGGCAGCGGCAAAAGCATATGCCGCAGCTGCCACGGCGGCGGCACTGCAGTGCCTATTGCCGCCAAGGTCGTAAAGAGGTGGGTGTTGCAACGAGCTTCTGTGCCCTTTCATGTGGCGTTGCAGCCTCTTTACACAGCGCTGCAGCCGCATAGCAAGGCCATGTCGTAGAAGAGTTATGAAGATGGCGTTCTAACATGAGCGTCTGCGCAGGCCGTACAGCAGCTTTGACGCAAGCACGCGGACCTGACCGTTTTTGGGTATCTCCGCATGGAACGAAAAGCGTTTAATTCGCACTGGAACTTGTCTAGGCTCAGAAACTTGGAACAGTGGGCAGCCACTTTGCTGTGCTACCAGTGGTGCACGAGTGGATGCAAATTCATGCCCGCGTGACCTGTATCATTACCAGTCAGGTGGTTTGCCTGTATGTGCGTGAGTGGCTGTTGGCAGTGGGTGTAGCTGAGCGAGAATGTTCGTCGTTGGTGTGTCTGGTTGAAGGAAATTCAGTGTGTTGTTGTAGCTGACAAGGCTGTGTCTGGGTGATGGTGTGGCAGGTTTGCGTTGCCTGATGGAGGATGCTGGCTAGGAAGTTCCTTGCAACTCGCAATTAATGCAAACGAGCCTTTATGTGCATCACGGTGCGCATGGCATGGCACAAGCGCACTGTTCCAAAGCTTGGTACCATTTGTGGTCTGATCGCTCAGCACAATAGCGCATTAGAGAATAGCCAGCAAACATCGTAGTGTACAATTGCGAACGTCGCCACAGCAACCCGTAATATGGTATCCTTCAGGCTGAAGGCTTCAGCAACCGTGCAATGTCCCCCAAGGCTCACTCAGGCACTAGCACACCATGCACACACACTCTCCACAAAAAGCACGCTCACACAGGCTTCACATGCACAGATGAGCACTAGTGCAGACATCTGCCTGCCTCAGGACTTACTGTTTCAGCACACACAGATCACACATACACATCCACCCCCGCAGTCCGCCGCGCGTTGTTTCTCGACCTCGACCTTGGGCATTGCAACAGGCAGCAGGCTGCGCAGCAGTCCTGCCCCACCGCAAACGCGCGGCCGCCTCACGGCGCGCCCGCCTGAAAAGGCGGCGGCGCGACGTCGCCGTCGCGCAGCGAGTGCAGCCACTCGACTGCCTCCCCGCGCCGCACGCTCACCGCGCTGCGCGCGCTGTGCACCAGGCCGCTCACGCGGCCGCAGCGCCCCGGGTCGCCAGTGGCGTGCGGCGCAGGCGCGCGCAGCCCATGGCCGCACTCTGAGCCGTGCCGCTCGTCAGCCTCTGCGGGTGCCCAGCTGCCTTTGGCGGCGACGCTCGCAAGCTGCCCGTCGCAGGCAGCGCGCCCGCTTAATCCGGGCGCCGTGCCCTCGGCCGCGCTCGCAGCCGCGGCGAGCGCGTCGCGCTGCTGGTGCGCGGCGGCCGGGTCTGGAGCGCCGATGCTGGCTGCGGGCCGCGCCGCCTGCCAGGGCGGCGCGGGCGCGCCGCGGAACCAGGCGCCTGGGCACGGCTGCTGCGCAGGCGCCGGCATTGGGAGCAGGTTGAGGCCCGCGAACAGCGGCGAGCGCAGCATCGGCGGGTCGCGCAGGATCACGTTGTCCACCTGCGCAACACATTTTCACCTGCCTCACGGCCTCGTCTTCAGTGCACCAGCAAATCGTCTTCCAGTGCACCAGCAAAGGCAGCCAGGCCGCATGCGTCTGCCTTGGCAGAACGCTTACAAGCGTGCGAGCAGGAGCAGGCGTGTTGTGCGGCTCAGCTGCTGGCTGCCTTGTTCCGTGAATCGCTCACCCAGCCACCGACTCCGGCGACTGTTGCAGCAGCTTGCCGCACTCCTTGGGTTGAGGAGCGCAGCTCGCTGCGCGCAGGTGCGCGCCTGGTGCTCATAGATCCTGCCGTCCTTATCCAGGCGGAAGGTCGACACGCCGTCAAAGATGCCCACCGCGTCCCAGGGCACGCGCGGCGTGCCGCGCACGGTCCAGCGCATCCTGTCGCCGACGGACCGCGTAAGGGGACTGGGTCCTTGAGCGCTCCGCAAAGCACACTCGGCGCGGCTGCGTGACAGCAACTTGCGAAACTGCCGAGCGTCCAAGCAGGTCAGCATCCCAAGCGATCATGAGCTTCAGGCCAAGCGCGCGCGCCCAGCAGAGGTGCTGCGCGGGGCGGGCTTGGTAGCGAGGGGGCGCATGCCGCCAGGGCATATGCCTTGTCAGGCGCGCCAGGCAACGCGGGGCACGCCTGATCTGCTGGTCCTCTCCGGCCGGCTGCCAGATGCGCTGCACGTCCACACACAGCGCGCGGAAGAACAGACGCCCGTGGAAGCGCAGGCTCCAGAACAGGATGCGGTAGTTCCTGCGCGCGGCCACAGAGCCCGCGTGTCTGTCGGTGTGCTCACCTCTGTCGCCCCTCAGCTCGGCACCACCCACGGGCGCAGCCACAGCCGGCTGTGCTCGTGGCGCCGTGCGACACAGCGCGGCAGCGGGGCCTGCACGCGCCGCACCGCTTGCCCCTGAACGCGTTGCGCGGGTCTCTGAACGTGATGTCCTCGCGGTATATGTCGTCTGCGCGCGCGCAGCCCGCGCGTCAGCCCCCCCGCACCAGGCGAGGCCACCGGACACTCGGGCCTCAGCCACAGCAACAGCGTGCACGCCTCCCGTGCATACCAGCATATATGCAGAGTCGTTCGAGGCCACACTGCACGCTCTCTGCAAGCACGGCATGGGCCCGCACAGGTGAGGTCCCGCTGGAAGAGCGACGGCGTCTCATCGCGCAGCGTCCTAATGGCGGACCCCACGTTGGCGTAGAAGTCCGGGCTGCGCTCGCTGCGCGGGCCGCCTGTCTGCCGCGGCGGCTCCAGCTGCACGGCGAGCACCGCCAGGCCGGCCGGCTCCCACTTGTCGTCCCTCACCAGCTGAAAAGCGCTCTCCAGGCGCAGCCGCAGGCCCTGCTCGCCCGGCGCGTCCAGGCGCTGCGGCGCAGGTAGCGCGCAGCGCAGCTCGCGCGCGTGCAGCGCAGCGCGGGGGGGCGCCTGCGGCCCCGCAGCATGCCGCGCCCCGCACGACACGGGTCTCCGGCTGGGCACGCCCAGGTGAGTGCTGGGTGCCTGCATCATCATCCTGGATTGGCACAGTGTGCGGTGCTGAGGTTGCAAGTCTTCTTGCTCAGGCCGAAGCTTGCTTGCGTGGCCCTAACCCGGCTCACAGGCTCCCGCATCTGATTCGGCCTGATTACATGATTACATCTACACTCGTCTGAGCCACCTTGCTCTATGCCACCTGTGCACCTATAGCTCTGTGACTGAATCCCAAGGAGATAGCAGCTGGGCAATGGCCTGGACACCAGCCGTGCCAAAGAAGAGCCTGCTCAAGCCTACCAAAATGGGGCCCTGGCAGCCGCCCTGGCAGCCGCTTACCACGGCGCCCGACCCCTGCACAGACTGGGAGGCCTGCCCACTCTGCTTATACAAACCGCCCGCGAAGGTCGGCCACTCTCAAGCGGCGCGCGCCTGCCACCGGAGGCGCCGGGCCACACCCTGAGCGAGGCTTCAGGGCGAGCTCGCGGCCCTCACAGACCCTCGGGCACTTCTATGCGAGCCAGGACGCCGCGGGCGTGCACAGCACAGCGCGCGCGCACGCTCACAGGCTCGCGCGCCAGCCGCGCCCCAGCCGGCTGAGCCACGCCGCAAGCGCCTGGTGCGGCGCGCGCCGGCAGCCGCTGCCGACGCCCCCTGGCACCCGCTCCGGACCCCTCGGCGCTTCGCCGCTCGCGGGCGCGGCCGCCGCCGCCGCCGCGGGCTCGCAGCCCAGCTTGCCCGCAGGCGGCCCCACCCGCGACAGCAGCAGCCTCAGCCGGCCGGCGGCCGGCCGCAGCGCGGCCCAGGCCCGCGCCGCGAGCGGCTGCAGGCGGCCGCCCAGGCCGGCCAGCAGCGCCTGCGCATGCCCGGCCGCCGCCCCGGCCGCACCGCGCGCGCACGCAACCGCCGCCTCGGCCGCGTTGCGCGTGCGCGCGGCCGCTGGCGCGCCCACCGCCTCGTGCGCCGCGCGCGCCTGCGTGCAGCACAGGCGGGTGCTGCGAATGCGGCGGCAGAGGCGGGCGGAGCTGCACAACGTGCGCCGACAGCGGACGAGGGGGGGGGCCGGCGCCGTCGAGGAGCGCGCCATGTCACAGCCGAACCATGGTAGTGCAGCAGTCAGCGAGCAGGCATGGCGGCAGCGCAGGACGGCTGTGAGCGCGGATGCCCAGACGCCGCCCCTAGAGCTCTGGGGAGGCGCTGGTGGCACACTGCGAGACCGCCGGCGCCGGCGGCAGCCGGCCGCACCCGCGACGGCGCGCGCGGGGGCGGGCGGGCGCGAGGGCGGGCGGGCGCGAGGGCGGGCGGGCGCGAGGGGGACGCGCACCAGCGAGCGCTGCCAGGCGCCCCAGCGCGCCCAGCGGCTGCCGGCCAGCACCGCGTCACGCACGCAGCCGGGCTTGCAGGCCTGCGGCATGGCCACGGCGCGCCCGGCCGCCCAGTTGGCGATCGCGCCGGGGTTGCGTGCGCCCGCCGCCAGCGCCAGCATGTACGCCGTCGCAAACGTGTCGCCCGCGCCGTTGGTGTCCGCGGCAACCGCCTGCGAACCGCGCGGGGTTAGGGCAGGGTACTCCTACCAGGGCCTTGTCAGGGTTTCGCAGGCGCGGGCCAAGCGCGGCCCCTGCTCCGCAGCCGCTCATCATCGGACCGGCTGCAGCATGCCGCCCCACGTGCGCGAGCGACCAGACCGCCAGCACAGTGCGCATGCGAGCACCCACTGTGCGGCTGCGGCCAACCACAGGTCGTTACAGCCTGCCGACTGGCACGCGCCGGGGCGCCCAGCAGCCGCCCGCACGCGCACACCCCCGAACACGCGCGGCCACCGGCATCCCTGCGGCCTCGGCGCCCTCTGGGCGCGCCTTCTGCGCGGGCAGGCGGCGGCTGGCGTTCTGGCCGGGCAGCCACTCGTCGGCGCCCTGCTCGCCGCGCGTGACCAGCCAGCGCGCCGAGCGCGCCGCCAGCGCCGGCACCGTGCCCGCCGCCCACACCTCCGCCTCCACATCCGACAGGAACACCGACGTGCGCGGGCCCAATGCGGCCTGCCGTGGCGCGGGGCAGACCAGAGTGAGGATGACGTTTGGGAGCTGCACTGCGCTATGGCGGGCGCCTGCTGGCGCAGGCGCGGTTGCGCACGAGCGCGCGCACAGCCGCAAGCACAGCGCTCGCCGATCGCGTCACCTAAGCGCGCGTGTGCGGCACATGCAGCACTCTGTGTGTTGGTGAACTGCGCAGGCGAAGAGCGGGCATGGCGGTGCCGCTCGGCGCTCTGGACAGCGGACGCGGCTCACGGCCAGCGCTGGGCCGCCTGGTCAGCAGGGTCCAAGCTCGGGATGCGTGGCGCCGGAGCAGAGACGCGCGGGGGGCGCACCAGGAGGGCCGCGCTGGGCTGGCGCAGGCTGACCACGCGGCCGGTGGGGTCCAGGTTGCGCTGCATGCCCTGCGCCATCAGGCCCACGGCCTGCTGGAAGCCCGTCCAGCGGTCCCACACGCCTGCGGCGGCCAACCCCCCCCCCCCCCGGCGTCACCGCGCAGACCCTGCTGGGGCCCTGGGCAAAGAGTCTGGCGCAAGCGCACGCGCTGCCCAGATGGCTTAACGGGGCCACCCGCCGCCACGCATGTGCGCACCACACAGACCAGACGGGTCTCGACGAGCGTAACTGTGCGCCCTGCTGCAGCGCCAGGCATGTGCAGCGCCCCGGCGGCTCAGAGCACAGGCCAGCAGCGCGCATGCCACCCGGAGTGCAATGCAGAGTGCAATTGTACAGGATCGGACACCCGGCGGCGGCGCACCCTGCTGCAGCGCAACAAAGCTTGCGGCATCCACGTCGCCCGGCACGAGCGGGCCCAGCAGGACCGTGCGCGCGCGGCGGCAGTGCGGCGGCACATGCGCCGCGCCCAGCGTCACATTCGGCTGCGCGGCCACGCGGAGCTTCCGCTTGTTCCCTGCCGCGCGCGCGGTCTGCGTTTCAATAGGATGGGTCAGGGGTAGGATAGGGTAGGGTAGACCCTGCTTGCGTCCCTGCTGCACCGCCTGCAGGAGCTGCGTCCGCGCAGGCTGGTATGCGCAAGAGTACGTGTGCAAGAATATCCAAGCACTGAGCGATGGCGTGTACCTCTAACGCACCCGGAGCGCGTGTGGTGACGCACGGACACATGCAGGGCGCGATCCCTACTGGCGCTTCACCGTGCCGCTGCCAGGCGCGGGCGGCTGCAGGCACAGCGCCGCCGCCGGCCCCGCCTGCTCGCCGCGCCAGCGGCAGGGCCGGGCGCGCACCCCACCACGTGTACGTGTGCTCGAACGTGAGCGTCGCCGCGGCCGGCACAATGTGCAGCTCGTGTCCCTCAAACACGGACAGGTCGGACCCTGGCGCGGCGGCCGTCACCACGCAGGCGCGCACGCCGTACGCGCTCGCGGCGGCCGCCGCATACGATATCGCGCCGCCCTGGCGCGGCACACGGGCGTGTCAGCGCTCGGGCGTGAGCGCGGACGCCATGGCGCCGGCTGGCTGCACAGCACACGCTGCTGGCGCCCGCGGCGGCGTGCCCCTCTGCGCGCCTCCCGCTTCATCCACACGCGGGTCTCGCGGAGCTTGCGACGCAGGTCCGCAAGTTCACCATGCACTTGCAAGGGCCTCTGTCCACTGCCTAATCAAGACGTGAAGCTGAACAGTGTCGCCGTGTGTTGGAGCGCTGCGGCGCCGCGCGGCGGGCGGCAGCGGGGGGCCAGGGCGGCGGGGCCGGCAAGCGACGGACCAGCACCCTCTTCCCGTCGACCAGGTCCGCGGTCACGTCTCCCACCAGCAGCAGCGGCGGCCTGCGGCAGGAGCGCGTCAGCGCTGGCTGCCCGCCGCAGTGCACGCGCGCAGACGCTGGACCCGGCCTGCATCCTGCAGCCTCCCAGGATTGCAGGGCTGCCAGGCAGAGCGGCGGCGGCACGCCCCTGCAGCAGGTTCCAGGCTGCAGGAGGGCAGCAGCCAACTTGGGCACACCACAGGAGGGAAGACCTCTGCGTGCCGCCCCACCCAGCAGCAGGCGCACGTTACTTGGCAAGGCAGCCTATCATGATCAGCAGGAGCACGGCCGCTCGAGCGCTCGTTTTTGCGCACGCAGGCGCATGTCTGTTTCCGCCCGACCCCAACCGCAGCCGCGCTGCCGCAGCAGGCAGCGCGCCACAGGCGCGTTCACAGAGGGCGGGAACCGGCGCGGCGCCCGCAGGCGTAACTGACCTGAGGACCTCCGACAGCGCAATGGCGCACAGGGCAGCGGCGGCAAGCGCCAGCGTCAGCCGCCGGCTGCGCCAAGCCAGCGCACGGCTCCAGCCCATCGCCAGGCGAGTCAGCTGCACAGCGCCATGACGACCTGTAGCTGTATCACGCAGCACACGGCCTTCCTTACAGGATCGTGATTGGACCTCTGTGCGGCCTCGCCTTGTACTTCCCGCTGCTTGCTGTGCTCCAAGGTTATTCATTACTAACCCTGCAAGGTGCTCCTCAGCTGCCTTCAGGAAGCACTTTCAGCCTTGCATCAGCACAGGCTGAGGCGACTCTGAGCGACGCAGCATGTCGTCACCAGCACTGCCCGCGCAGCAAGCGCTGCGCGGCACAGCTTTCACTTCCGCGCGGCCATGCGCGCTTGCCACACGCCAGCGGCCCGCGGCGCGTGCGGTGCCCCGGGCTGCCTCCCAGGGCTGCTCGGCTGCAGACGATGCGCTCTTCGTGACAAAGCGGGAGGCGCTGCTGGCCGCAGCGGCGCTTGCAACCGTGGGCGTTGCGCACAGGTGAGCCGACTGGCACACTACGGCGCCTGTTTCCAGTTACCTACCTGTTTGTTATTGAAGCAAGGCCTGCGGGTCCTCCCAGCTTTCATACGGCCCTCGATTGAGCCACACCTCTCCATGCATGCATGTGCATGCTCGCTCGTGATGCCTGCACTGGGAAACTTCCCCAGGGCAGTTGACTTTTCAGATGACAACTGCACCACTTGTGCGCTTGCAGCACGCCCCAACTTCTCAGCGCCACTGTTTGTGAGGCCAACGGCGTGCTGGCGGTGCAGTGCGCGCGCGGACGCGCTCGCGCCTGAGGTGACCGACAGAGTCTTCATGGACCTGACCGTGGGCGGCAAGCCTGCGGGGCGGATCATCCTGGGCTTGTACGGCAAGGACGTCCCGAGGACGGCCGCAAACTTCAAGGCGCTCGGTGCGTCACCGCGCCCCTCTCCGGTCAGGAGCAGCGTGCCAGGCTGCTGGCCGTGAGCGCTGCGCGGCCTGTGGGAGCTGAGCACGCGCGCTGTGCAGCTGCCATGGAGAAGGGGTTTGGGTACCGCGACACAGAGTTCCACCGCGTCATCCCCAACTTTGTCCTCCAGGCGCGGGCCCTGGCCGTCCTGGCGCTGTTCGCCGTGCTCACGCGCCTCCTCCTGACCGCGCCACTGCTGCATGCAGGGCGGAGACTTTGAGCGCGGCAACGGGTGCGCCCTCAGACCGACAGCGCCCTGCCGGCCCGCCGCGCCCTGCTGTCCTGCGCCAGGCTGAGGCAGGCGTCGCACCGGCTCCTCGCACGCGCCTGCCGCGCTGCCAGGTTTTCTGACGGCCGCGCGCCGCGCAGGACAGGCGGCCGCAGCATCTACGGGCGCACGTTTGCGGATGAGAGCTTCAGCATACCGCACGCGCCCTTTGTGCTGTCCATGGCGAACGCGGGGCCCAACACCAACGGCAGCCAGGCGCGCACCACGCCCTCCAGCATGCTCCATGCTGTGTTAGTTGATCCTCTTCTGCTGCAAGCTGCACTGCCCTTGCTCGGACAGCTGGGGTCGGGGCTCGGGGGCGCTCCGACGTGCGCGCCACGCCGCTTTGATTACCTGCATTGCTCATGCGGCAGTGTTGCCAGTGCCAGCGGCCGCGCGTGAGCATGTCAGGACCATGTCAGGACTATGCGGCAGTCGGTGCCTGCCCCACTGAGGCGGTGGCGTGGTCGCGCGCAGTTCTTTATCACCACGGCCGACACGCCGTGGCTGAACGGCAAGCATGTTGTATTTGGCAAGGCGCGTCGTCGCTGCTGTCCCCATCAGAGTGATATGCGTGCGCGTGTTTCCAGACCGCTGGCCAGGAGGCGCCAATGCTGCAGGATGAGCCAGTCCTGCAGCCGCCATGGCGGGCAGCTTGCCGATCTCCAGCGCCCTGGCCCGCCTGCGCAAGAGCATCGGCACTCCCCCAGGACGAACACGCTCCTACAGGCAAATGAGCAAGGGCAGTCTGATTATTTGCTGTGCCCAATAGTCGGCACATTTAATACGCGGACTAAATATTTACTCCTCTGGCGCCCACGGCCGGCATTTCGCTGAGGATCGTAGGAGAGGCGACAGAAAGTGCATGTGCTTGCTTGCAGGTGCTGGATAGGTCGGGGTTTGGGTTAGGGCAAGCGACGCAGGGTGGCCCATGCACGCATGCCGGCGCGCAGGTGCTGGAGGGACAGGAGCTGGTCGCGCGGCTGCAGTTTCTGCCCGTCGACTTCTTCTCGCGCCCCAAGGAGCGCCTCAAGGTGGCCGCCTGCGGCGTGCTGCAGGCCGCCATGGCGAGCGCCTAGCCGTGCTGCGGGCGCCCTCATGGACGGCGGCCTCTGCGTGTCCTGTGGGCGAGTGACGGATGGATGTGTGCGTGAGTCACAAGCACATATCCATGCAGCTGCAGCAGGAGAGTGTATGGCCTGCGGCAAGCGGCTCTGCTACATGACCAGCAGGCGGTTTGACATCTTCAAGCTTCTGCTCGGCTGTGGCCCAGCCATGACGGGCCTCCTCAACCTGTCTCCGACTTTGGTTTGAAATCGCTTTGCAGATTTCATGTGACCCATGCCCTTACGGCCCCGCACGTCAGGCCCTATGCCACTCAAAACAAATGCCTGCAAATGCACCTGCAAACAGCCTGGCCTCCACCTCATGGCATGCCCCGCCTCGCCGCAAGCCGCCTGCCGCCTGTGCCCACCCCACGCGCCCTACTTCCGCCGGCCCTTGCGCCGCTTGTCATCTGCGCTGGCGCTGCGGCTGCGGCTGCGGACGCGGCTGCGGCTGCGGCTGCGGCTGGCGCGCTTTCGCCGCTCCCTGTCCATGTCCCTGTCCTCCTTGTCGCGCGCCTTCTCTTTCTTCGAGGAGGCCCCCCTGCGGTCCCTCTCCTTTTCCTTCTCCTTCTCCCTGTCTCTGTCCCGCTCGCGCTGCCGCTGCGCCTCGCGGTCCCTGTCCTTGCCGCGCTGCCGCGACCGCTCGCGCGACCGCTCGCGCGGGCGCTCAGAGTCCTCCCGCTGGCGGTCGTCGCGGGCGCGGTCCCCCCGGTCGCGGTCTCCCCGCTCCCGAGCCCCCCGCTCGTCACCCCGGGCATCCCGACCCCGCTCGCGCGCGTGCTCCTCTCTGCCCCGCTCACCGTCTTTCCTGTCGCTCTCCCGCTCCCGCTCCCTACCGTGCTCCAGGGTGGCAGGGCGCGGTCAGTTCCCACGCAATGTGCTCTTGCGCTGCGAGGCTTGCTGGGTGATGCCTGGCAGACAGCTTGCAGAGGCGTGCGTTACTGTCCTCCTTTGCCTTTCAACAGGGCGCTTGAGCGGCTCAGAGCAGGCCGGCGGTGAACGATGGCATGGAGCAGCGCACGAGGGCACGCCCCAGCATAAAGCCAAGATGTTGGCGGGGCCCGCACCGCACGCCCCGCTTGCCCGCGCGCGCGGCGTCGCCGTTGCGCGGCTCGGGCCGGCCGCCGGCGCCGCGCTCGCCGACAGCCCGCTCGCCGCCGGCGTCGCCCTCGGGCTTTGGCTTGGCGCCGCCGGCGCGCGCGGCGTCGCGCTCCGCGCCGGCGAGCAGCTGCTGCCGGTGCGCGACCACGGCGGCCTCCAGCGCGGGCCGGTCCAGCCCGCCGACCTCCTCCAGGCCGTCGCGGAAGCGCATGGTGGCCACCTCTACCTGCCCCGGGTTGGGGTTAAGATTAGGGTTATGGGGGAGTCGGCCCGGCTCAAGCAGCGGGTTCGCGTCGTCCTCGCCCGGCACCCCGCGCGGCGGACGTCAGAGGGTCTGCGAGGCTCGCACACGCGGCGCCCCCCTGCCCAAAAAAAAGCCCGGCCCACCGGTCGGGAGCCCGCGCCCCGCCAACCACGCCACAGACAGCAGCCTGTATGTGCGATGCTTCCCCGGCCTGCGAGGAGCCCGTACGTTGCAAGCAGCGCAACGCCGAGGATACTCACTGGGACCCAGGATAGCGCGTGTGAAAGCAGTCATGGCGTAGGCCAGACCTATCAGACACGCCTCATCAGGTGCAAATGGCGCCACGAGCACCTGACGCAAGCGCGCTCGCCGCTCCTCATCGGCGGCGTCCGCGCGCTCCGCGCCGGCGCGCGCAGGGGTTGCCTTCGCTCCAGCTGCAGGGTTTGAGTCAGGAGCCGGCTCCACGTCTGTGCCACCAGCGGCGGTGGTGGCGCCGGCGCTGCCCCCTGCTGCGCCGGACGTGTGCCGCTCGAGGCCCGGATCGGCGGCGGCGGGGCGGAGCGAGGGCGTTGGCAGAGGGTCAGCCAAAGGGTCTGGCGTGGGCGAGTCCGGCGCGGCGGCAGCGGCGGCAGCAGCGCCAGGGCCGGGACCCGGCGCGGGGGCGGGGGCAGCGACGTCGGGCGGCGCGCCGCCGCCGTTGCCGCTCGTGCCGGCGCCCGCACCAGCGCCGGCGAAGATGTCGTCGTCCGACTCGTCGGGCGCCCTGCGCCCGCAGCAACGTGCTGAACTCGGACACAGTCGGAGCAAACCTGCCGACACGTGCACAGACCTCCCACAAAGCCCAAACCCTGTGCCTCAGCCAATGGGACAGGGCCGCGTGGGTGGGCGGGTGGGACCCCGTGCATATGTTCACTTGCCGTCCGTACACAACAAGACTCCTGCCTTCAGCACAACAGAGGTATCTAGGGCAGACGAGAGTATTAGGGTGGGTTAGGGTTGTATTCCGTACGGTGCATGCCCGGCCGCGTCGTCATCATAATCCACCAGCGTCCACTTAGACACGACGCCCTCCGGCGCAGCCGCGCGCGCCGGCTCGGCGCGCTGCGATGGTGCCGCCGCGCCCGCCGCGCTGCCGGGCACCGGTGCCGCGGCGACGGGCTCTGCCGCAGCCGCAAGCGCGGCGCCGCGGTCCACGTCGAGCATACTCGGCGCGGCCTGCGCAGCCATCTGCGCGCCGGGCCGCGGTGTGTTTGCCGCCGCAGTGCAAGAACACGCTTGCCACCACGGCTGTCTGCCTTGCTGCACCATGCTGGAGCCGCATGGCGCGGCCTGCGCGGCCTCCTGCCTGCTGGGCCGCACATCACGAGCCCAGTGCTGCAGGGCGCTGACCCTGGGGCGCCGTCGTACATCCGCCCCAGGGCCAGTCAGACGCATGAGCAGAGCGCCGGGGCAGCGCCAGGACGGACGCCGCAGGTCCGCCCGCCCGTCCAAGAAGCACTTGCCCGGTCAGCCGCCCCCGCTCCTTGGTGCGGCAACCAGATCTGTCCAGTCGCCCCCGGTCGCCCGCCAACCCTGACGAGGGTGCCGACCAGAGGCGCGCCTGGGCGGCCAGGCCCGCATCGGCGGCGGACGCCAGCGGCGGCGGCGGCTCGGCCTTGTCGCCGGACAGGTACGCCTGCAGCGCCAGCAGCCGCGCCACCTGCGCGCGCGGCGCGCCTGTTGGGCCCCCTGGCTAGGGTGAGGTTATAGTATAACATGCGCCTGGCGCCGATGCGGACGCGCGTGCCAAACCCAAAACCCTATTCCTACACGGCGCGCAGGCGCATCGGCGCGCACGCGCATGCCCACGCGCCCGGACGCACGCACGCCAGAACGGCTCGCGGCGCGCACCATGTCGGCGCGGCCGCCGCGGCGCGAGACGCCGCTGCGGCGGCAGCGCGTCTCCAGCGCGTCCTGCGGCAGCGCGTCCAGCTCCGCCGCCAGTGCGCCGCCCGGCGCCGCGCCGCCGGCCGGTCCGCGCAGGAAGGTCGCCTGCGCGCCGCGTCGCGCTCGGCGCGCTGCTCGGCTGCCGGTCACCCCTACGGAACTGCATGCGACATTGGTTCAAAAGCACTGCACCTGCATGGCACACCAATGCCATCCTTGCTTCAAACTGACACTTAAAAACCAGTGTCTGTGTCTCGTTCCTCCTTGGCAAGGGCAGCCCTGCGACAGGAACAGCAGCTCTGCTCGCAGATGTCAACGCAACGGTGATGGTCAATGACAGCCGCCGCGCCCTTTTGCGACGTGGCCTGGACCCGGGCGCAGGCGCGCGGGGGCGCGGCGCGCGCCTGCAGGCCGTTCAGGAAGTCGTCGGCGAAGATGAACCAGGAGCGCCAGACGCGCAGCAGCCGCAGCACGTGCCGCCGCAGCGCCTCCTGCGCCATGCGCCCGTCTACCGAGCGGTACGTCTCCTGCGGCGCGCCCGGCCTTGAGCGCACGTATAACACTCGTACGATTGGGTATAATACCCTAATACTAACCCTATCCTGATAGCATGCCCGGCCGGCATAGCAGCCACCAGGCAAGCCACGCTCCGCGTGCAGCGCAGCGCGCGCAGACCGCGCCGACTGGCAGGGTCCAGCGCTCAAATAAAGGCAGGGTGCACGGGCGCGGCCGCAGCGTTCGTGGAGGCCCGCCGCGCACACCTGCAGGCTCTCAAATATGTCCGGCAGCGACGCCTCCAGCAGCGAGCGGTAGCGCGAGGCGTTGCGCACCGGCGCCGTGCTGCGCAGGCACGGCGCGCAGAAGCCGTCAGGGTCATGCGGCCGGAGCATTCGGACACACTCAGCGCTGCCGCTCCGCCGGCGGCTCGCCGCCTGCTCTCATTGTTTCATTGGCTCAGGCGCGAGGCGCGCGGCGCTGGGCGGGGTCGCGCACCTGTTGTGGAGCACGTCGGAGACGAGCAGCAGGCGCGCCGCCTTGGCCGGCACGGGCGTCTCCGGCAGCGTCAGCGCGTCCGTCAGCACCTCCACCACCTGCACGGAAAAACTAATTTGAAAATAATATGAAACGACGCCCACGTGCGGCGTCAGCGCCGCAGCGCCTCCCCCAGCAGGCGCGCCGCGCACCAGCAGCGCATCCGCGGACGGCATCGACTCTCAGCCCACCCGCATGTGAAAAGCCTGGGTTGCATCAGGTTCAAAGCAACGTATATTAGCGACCAGCGGCTGCGCTGCAATTTGATGCCCTAATACTGCGCATGAGAGGCGCCTGCCTCGGCGGCGCAGTCGGCGTTGTCGAGCGCGAACACCATGGCCTCGCGGATGTCGGCGCGCTCGACCGTCAGCGCGCGCAGGAGGTCCTCGAACCTGAGCACGCGACAGCACTTGTCAGCCCAAGATGCCCGGCAGGGGCACAGGATCCAAACTCGTATCACACAGCACCGTGCGTTCCAGCCCATGCAGCGCGATGCGCGCTCGCTTGCCTCCCGCCAGCACAGGCCTCACTCGCATCCCGGCACGCCATGCGTCAGGGCGTGACAGCTCAAGAGACACGCTGCACTGCCCCTCTCCAGCCATGTCACACCTGGTTCGTCAGGCGCCGTGCATGCAGCACCAACGCCTGCAGCACCTTCAAGCACTTGAGTCAGCATTTGGCGGGCGCGCACCGCTCGCGCTGCACGTCCGGGAGCGGCCGGTCCTTGTCGCGGACCTCGCCGCCGCGCTGCGCGGCGGTCTGGTGCGACGCGCCCGCCGCCGCCACGGTCATCGGCGGCGGCACCCACCTGCGCGCGGGCGCGCGTCAGGAGACGCCAGGTCAGGGCTCAGTGTGCACAGAGCTGGTGCAGTCAAAGCAGAAGACCGCAGAGAGGCGAGGTGCCCCATCAACGCAGTGCTCAACTACTTACTCCAACAGGGAACAGGCTTTTTTTAATTTCAGTGTTCTTACTACGAAGTATGGGCTTTGAGCTGCACACGGAGGTGTGACTGCCTTACTGAGCTGCTCGCCGCGAACTCGCGCCTCACGACACACGATACGCGCCTCCAAGCGCGGCGGGCGGCCGCGGGGCCGCGCGCCTGGGCCCGCCCTCGACCATGACGAACGGCTCCACGCGCCAGGCGCGCAGCGTGTCGCCGCTGGCCAGGCTGAACAGGCGCCAGCGGTAGTACGCGTGGTCCGGCGCGCGCAGGTCGAACAGGAAGCCGAACTCCGGGTTGCTCGCCTCGGCCGCCATGACCGCCGCCTCGAACGCCGGCCCGTCCGCGTCCACGTACGCGGCCATCGCGTCGATCAAGAAGCGCGCGCGGCCGTCGCGCGGCGGCTCCACGATGACGTCGGGGCCTGCGCGCACGCCGCCGCCGGTCGGCCGGGCTGTCGCTGCGCGGCGGTCGCCGCGCCGCGCGGCGCGCGGGCGGCGCCCGCGCGCGCGCTGCTCGGCCGGCTCACTCTTTTGAGGGTAGGCGCAGTGACGCTGGCCCCCTGGGACCCTCCTTCGGGTTGCAATTACGCGTGCCCTTGACAGGCTCCCAGCCCATGAGACAGCACCGCCGCTCCACAGCGTGCTGTCAGCGTGCTGAGCGGGCTTCAGCACAGCACGCGGCGGCCCGGGCCCGCCCGCCTTGTGCGGGCCGCCCCTGACGCGGGCGCGCCGCTGCTGGCGGGCTCGGCCGCGTGCGGGTCGGCCCAGGGCGGCGCGGCCTCCGCGCCGGGCGGCGCGATGGCGACGCCCGTGCGCGCGCCGCCGGCGGCCATGTTGGTCGCGGAATACAGTGGCGCAAGCGGCAGCTGCACTGACTTGCCCCAGCCGATCTTGAGCTCCAGCTCGTGCAGCAGCGCGCCATTGAGCTCTGCCATGGCGCGGTCGGCCGCCGGGCGCGTCTGCGTGCGCGCGCAAATGCCCGCTGAGCCGCCGCCTGTCTGCTTAGCCTGAGGATGCAGCAGGGCTTGGGATGGCTTGAGCAGCTTCAGACAGTCCCCACTTGGGACGGCTTGAGCACGTTCAGACAGCCTGCGCAAGGGCTGGAAAGTGAGCCGCCGGTGCAGCGTGGCAGCGCCATGCCTGCAGCCAGCACGTTGCAGGACCCAGCGCGTCGACGGCGGGCGCGCACGTGGGAGCTGAGCAAGGCGCTCGCCGCGGCCAGCGCTGGCAAGGGCTGCCTTTGCACGGCGGCAGGCAGCCTGGGCGGGCCGGCGCGCGCGCGCGCACCATGAACGCGACGAAGCCGCAGTTGCGCGCGCGCATGCGCTGCAGGTCGTCGCGCGGCCACATGATCTTGACGCTGGCGATGTCGCCAAAGCGCACAAACTCGCGCTTCAGCACCTGCGCGCGCGCGCACACACTCTCGCATCTAAGCTGGCCTGCGGGGCGGCCCGGAGGCGAACAAAGCTCCTGAGCTGCGCTCAAAATCGCTCCAGCCCCGCGCTCGCGCCCACCTCTCGCCCGAGCTGGCCCGCGGGAAGACCGAGAGGCGGCAGCGGCGGACGCAGCTCCTGAGCTGCGCCCAGCAAGTGCCGCATGCACGCTAGCAGTCCCCACCCGCGTCTGGCAAAGTGCGGACGAAAGCAAGCGGCGCTCGAGGCAGCGGTACGGTGCGGCGTGGCGGCATCCCGGTGCGCGCTCGTGGCGGCTTGCTCGCGGGCCAGCGCAGGTGTGACCCTAACCCTTGGGACCCCAATGCCGGGACGCGCCTCCTCATCCACGTCGGGCGCGAGGTTGCCGACGTACAGGTTGGTGGTGAACGGGTCGCCCTCGTCGAAGGAGCCGCCGCCGTCCTCGGCCGGGTCGTACGCCTCGCCGCGCTCGCGCCGCAGGCGCTGCCGCTCCTCGCGCGCCTCCTGCTCCCTGGCGCGCGCCGGCTGGGCTGTCACCACCCGCGCAGGTTGATGCTGGAGCTGCTCTACACCCAAGCACTATGCCCCGTGCTGCCCCCGCTGCTCGCGCGGCCCCTGCTCCCTGGCGCATCACGTGCAGCTCAATGTGTGCCTGACCCTAACCCTAGCCTCATGCTGCCCCGCTGGTCACGCGGCCTCTGCTCTTTAGCGCAGCAAGCGCAGCTCAAATCGAGCGGTCAAGACAAGGCCTGTGCGCGCGCCCAGGTCACTCGGATCCATCGCCTGGCGCCCTGGCGACGGCAGGACAGGCCTGCGCTTACACGCGCCGGCCAAGCTGCAGCACGAGGCGCCGCCGAAGGCCCCAGGCGCACCTCTTCAGGTTCTCCAGGACGACGTCGATGTTCCGGACCTTACCCCGCCCGCCCGGCCCCGTCGGCGGCGCTGCGGTCTCCCGCTGCAGCGCGCCGACACCGCATCAGGACACCGGCACCAATTTGCCAATTTCAACCAGTTTTGCACTCATGCCGGCAGTGGTTGTGCAGAAGGCCGTCGCTGCGCAGAGGTGAAGGCGTGCATGCAAGCAGGGCAGCCAGGGGTGAGTCTGCGTGAGCAGGCTGGGCAGCATGCATGCAGGGGCCCGCAGTTGGCACCCAGCGAGCGGCCAGGCAGCGTGCCTCGGGGGCGGCCGTGGCGGGCAGCACAGCGCGGGAGACGCTCTGCGGCAGCGCTGCAGGCGCCAGCGCAGGCGGCAGGAACGACGGCACATAGCGGCCCCGCTTTGCCGCCGGCGTGCCTGCCGCACCTACCCCGGCGCGCACAGCGCTTTAGAGCACGTGACAAGGATAGCTGCAAGGTGACCAGGGCAAGCGAAGTGTTAGCAAGTCCAGAGCTCGCATGACACCCGAGAGCTGATTAGGAGTAAGCAGTGGGAAGGCTGTTGCTGCCGGTGAGGGTAGGCTCGCACCTGCGGCGAGTGCCGCGGCCGCCGCCGAGGAGCCAGGCTGGATAGTGCCGCCGCGCACAAACGCGCGAGGCGCAGACTTGCTCTCAGACTCATTGGCATCCCCGAACGATTGCACAAACTCCTCGTACACTTTCGCGGCCTCCGCATCCGCTCTCTGCGGGGCGCACAGCACGCAGTCAGGCGGAGTCAGCGCGGGGGCTGCAGAGTGCGCCGTGCTGTGTTGCAAAACATACGCTCCACTTAGGGAGGGGAAACAAGCAGCAGAGCCCTGCACAGCGGGGCACATGCAGCTGGCAGAGCCACGTTGGAAGAAAATGCGAAAGTGCAATGACGTCCCCCGCCACGGCCTTGTAAACAGGCTCGCCAGAGAGCGGCAGCGCACCCGCTTCTTGTCCTCCTCGACCTCCTTGTGCCTCTGCTCCAAGGACAGCGGCGTGCCACGGGTGTCAGCGCGTGCAGCCGCGGGCGGGGCAGCAACGGCGCAGCAGCGTCAGCACCAACACTGCTCACCTGGAAGGGCGTCTTTTTGCGCTGGACGTTGAAGGAGAACGAGTCCTTGCCCATGATCACACGACCGAAGGCGCGGGCCGCACATGCAAGGCCGCCTGCGCGTCAAGCCGGCGGCACGGCTGCCAACGGCGGCAGCGTCTGTATAGCAGACTGCGCGACAGCGCCAGTCTGCCGCTTGCTTTGCGATGCAGAAACTTCTTCTCTCGATTGCCAATGCGCCCTGCTCTGTACAGGGTATAGGGGAGTGAGCTAGAGAGGGCTTCCCTTTCGAAAAATACGACACAGCGTGCAATTAATCTCGCCTCCCAAAACACCAGCGCCTTGGCGGTGATACGCTCACTGGCCATCAAGCTCTCGTGGGCTGTCTGTGCCGCTGATGTGCCCGAGGCGGCGAAAAGTGAAGGCGTTCACGTCGTTCCCGGTCACACTGGTCGAGGTTGCGCCTCGTGCAGCCTGTGCAGGTCGAGCACAGTAGCGCTGCGGGCGACGGAGCTGCCGCACATTTCTAGGCACAAATAGGCAGAGCGATCCCGCGATGGGCGCTGCAGATCCAGGTACAAAGCTGCGGCCTGTGCAGGCGCTGCTGCTGCTCAGCGTGGTCTCCACAGCCGCGGGTCGCGCGCTCTTTCACCGGCCGCACCGGTCACCGCTGCGAGACGGCGAGATACCCCGCATCATACACCAGTCTTGGAAAACGAGCGAGGTGCCCGAGGGCATGGCGCGCTGGCAGGCGAGCTGGCGCACGCACCACGCGGACTGGGAGTACAGGCGCGCAGCCGCGCCTGCGTGCCTGCTGTGCTCTGCTCCAGGGGGCCCTGGCGCGCATGACCCAGGACAAGCAGGCCCGACCGCGCGGGCGCAGGCTGTGGGACAACGAGGACAACGCCCGGCTCGTCTATGACCACTATCCCTGGCACGCCCGGCAGCACTGCGGCAGCGCCACGCTCACATGCAGGCAGGCACTTGCTCTGAACCAAGCCCGGCAGCATGCGTGCAGGTTCAGGGACGTCTACGACGCGCTGCCCAGGGCGGTCATGAAGGCCGACGCCTGCCGATACCTGTACATGCACCATGTTGGGGGTGCGCCCACGCTGTGCGCTGCATGCAGGCATCATATCACGGTCCCCTGAGAGGGCATGCATGCAGCAGGGGGCTGTGCTGACCCACTGCACGGGGATGCTGAATCATAGTCTAGGCTCCCTCGACTCTGCCTGAAAGCTAGCAGGCAGCCAGCTCATGCCAAGCAAACAGCGCACTGTGACGGCCGCCTCACGCAGTGCGTGGGCTGCAAGAAGCAGCGTCGCCGGGGGCGGCTGGCCTTCCCGGTCTTGCCTGCACAGCAGCCACTTCAGGCGCGCGCGCGCCGCGCAGGCATGTACGCGGACATGGACTTTGAGGCGCTGCGCAGCCTGGGCCGGCTGCTGGCCGGCCAGCAGCTGCTGCTCGCGGCCATGAGCGCGGACGCCGGCTGGGACCAGGCCATCCCCAACGCGTGGATGGCGTCGGCGCCGCGCCACCCATTCTGGCTGTTCACGCTCGCGCAGGTCATCAAGGCCGCCGGCGCCAACCTCACCGCCGCTGACAGGCGCGCGCCGCCCGCCTGCACCGCGACCGTATCCGTGCACGGCGTTCACGCGCCCGCCGCCGCCAGCGAGCGGGCCCTGACAGGGAAAGGGGAGAAACAAAGCTGGAGAAAAAAACATGTCGCTCCTGCAAGCCCCTGCCATGCACGGCTGTGCCATCATCCGGCCAGCGCAGAGTCCAAGCAATGCAGAGTCGCGCGCAGGTGGGACTGGCTGGAGGCGACGACCGGCCCCGTCATGCTGCACGCGGCCGTGGCGGCGTTCCGCGCGGCCGGCGGCCGCGGGCTGACGGTCCTGGAGCCCGGCGTCATCTACCCCGTGGACTGGCGGGACACCATCAGCGGGCCGCGCGACGGCGAGGGCGACGCGCACAGCGCTTGCAACCCGCTGCATGCCCGGTTCAACGACACGGCGTGCAAGCTGCGGCACCCGGGCGCCTTCGCCATCACCTACTGGACGCACTCATGGGGCAGGTAGGCGGGCGGCAGGCTCGCCGGCGGGGGCGCGTGCTCCGCCCTTGCTGGAGCGTCCGGCTGCATATGTACTGGGCACACAGGGGCTTGCTGGCCTGTCTTCAAGGCCAGGCAGTTGTGCGCTTACCATCCAGGCCTGACAGATCGCTTGTGCTGTGATATGCTCGGTGTGCGTTATGGCCACCTCCACAGCCACTTCCTCGCCCTCAGAGGGTGAGCACAGAGTGCAAGCGGTCACAGAACCATACCCTTTATAGAATTTGCAGGTCTGCAGAGCTGAGCTCTTGGCGTACGCGCCTTGCGCATGCATGCATGCTCTTGCAGCGGGCAATCAAATACCTCGCCAGTCCGACTAGCCAGTTCTGTCCATGAGCCTGGCTCTTCTGGCAGAAGGCCAGTATACCTGTCCACATCACTGCATGTGAGGCGCGGTGCAGCGTGATAAGTGTCATGCCAAAACCCAGGGGACACTACGCTGTTGCTGCAGACATGCATGGCATGTGCCGCCCCTGCACCCACAGTTCCTCGCCCGTCCAGCTCTGCAAAGGCCCGACACGAAGCCAGTTCTGCGACCAAAAGCACTCTGTCACGCCTTCCCAGAATTCCATGCGGCCGGCGCATGCACGCCCGCGCTCATCAGGACAGCTGCCGCCCGGGTCAGCCGCACGGCCACCCGCTGCATCACGCGCGGCAGGCCGCGCCCAGCTCACGCGCGCTCGCGCTTGTCTAGGGCGGCGCCCGCGAGCGCTAGCCAGCCCGCCACCTGCAGCACGCGCGGCAGAGCCAGCCCGAGCACCGGCGCGTGCGACACGGTCTCCAGGATCACGCTACCAATGCCCAGCACGATGGCCACGCTCGTGATTGGCAGCCTCGGCTGCGGCGGCCGCGCGCGCGAACGGCGTCAGCCGCGCTTACATGTTACCTCTCCTGGAGCGCGGCCACAGGGCCACAAGCAGACCGCTGCTGCCTGCGCGGTCCCTTGTCGGCTCTGGCGCGCTAGGTATGAGCGCTTGGAGCACTGTCCAAGCAGGTTTGCAAAGAGAAGTTGGCGGTTTAAAGGGGGCAACAGCAATGGGCGGGTGGCTGCAAGTTGTCATTGAGCAACACGCAGCACGCGCTGCTGCTTACTGTCACCGAATCAATGCTGCCATGCTGCGCAGGCAGCGCGGAGGGCAGGCACGCATGACACGCATGCACAGGCAGCGCTGGTGGTAACAACCGCGTCAAAGCTGGACGAGGCTCAGCAGGGCGTGCACGACACCCGCCGGCTAGCCCGGGCCGCACCAGGCCGCCCTCGCCGATGCTCCACCCGGCGCCGCTGCTGCCCTCGTTGCTCGTGTCGACCACCTTGGCCACTGTCGGCACGATCTGTGTGAAGGGCACGCGCACCGCCGCGCGCGAGTCCTGCACGCGCTTTGGCGCCTCGCTCACACTTGCTGGACGCCTAACAATGTGCAGTGCTTCAAGCTGAGCTTCTGCTTGGTGAAGCCGTGCCAAGATGTTAGCGAATAATTGCGAAATAGGACACAAATCCCCCGCTGTGCGAGCACATGCACGCAGGCGCATGTGTGGAGGCGCGCGGACACTGTATGATTACACGTAGTCGCACGCGCTTGAGGCAGCCGCTGTGGGGCCAGCCGCGAGCGGCCGGCGGCGCCGGGCGGGGGCGCGCGCCGCGGCAGTCTCGGCGTTGATGACGGTGCCCCTGGGCGCCAGGTTGCCGGGGTCGACCGACGGCGAGCTCAGCAGCACGGACATCAGGTACGCGACGCCCGCCGCCGCGCCGAACAGCTCGCTGGCGGGCGTGAGCAGCAGGTTGAGACCGGGCAGGCTGTGCGCGAGCGCGTCGGCGGCCACCGCGGCCGCCAGCGGCGTCGCGCCCTCCAGGGTTTGGATGCGCTCCAGCTCGGTGTCGCGGTCCTGCGCGGCGACGGCGGCCGCGCGTGAGCGGCCAGGCCATGCGAGGCCGCGGCGCGGGAGCGGAGCTGGCGGCCGTGCGCGGCGAGGAAAGGCCGGGCGGGCTGTGCGCGGGCGCGCCAGCTGCCGCCGCGGCTGCCAGCGGCGCTGCGCCCTTCGCTGGCTGCCTATGCTCCGCCCCGCTGCATCCGGTCCTACAAATACAAAGGACACATGCGCTACAAACAGGGAGTGCGTTGTCTGCTGTTTCAAAGGTGCCGTCCTACACCGGACTCCGCTGCAGCTGACTGCAATTCTGCGACACTCAGCACTGTGGACATGCTTGTAGTTGCTTTGGAAGGCAACGTGACACCTACCTTGGCGCTTCCTGCAGCCTCGTCTGGAGGCAAGCAGAGGTGCAGGCTGATGCAGTAAGCACCTTTGCGGTGACGACTGCTATCCCAGCGGGCACTGTGGCGCAGATGCCCGAGGCCAGCAAGTTGATCAAGGGGTTGGCGGCGTTGCACTGCAGCTGCTGGTTGCGGGCCGGCAGCGCGCCCGGTCGCACGACGGGGCCCCGTGGCAGACTGCGGCAAGGGCCTACGAGTGGGGCAGCTGACCGCGGGCCAGCTGAAAGCTGCATGTTTGTAACCGGATAGGCGCAGGCTTGTCCAAGGCTGCGAATGTGCAAACTTGGTGTCAAGCGCAGACTTGCCTCACTGCGCTGCACGTTGAATCAGGACGAGACCACCACTCAATATAATACAGAAGACGCTGCACAACGACGCCGCACGGCAGTGCTCGACCATATCTCGAGCGGGAGATCATACCCTAACCTACCCTCGAATGCTTGGGCAATTCCAAGCTTTTCCCCAAAAAAAAAAAAACACATAACTACGGGGCCTGCACACCTGCATACGCCGGGGAGTCGCCTTGGAACGGAGGGCTCCATAGGCCTAGCCAGTCGGCCTTGTCTCGGCGCGTGCCGACTAAGTCGAAGTCGTGCCAAGGCAGGTGGTGCCTTTGCGCTGCTGAGCTTGGGCATCGGTTTGTGCAGGGCTCCCAGGAGCCAGAGCACGCCATCGCTGCACAGCAGCCAGCCGCTCGCCGGACGAAACAGCGCGTCACATATTATTCAGACGCCGCTTGCGTGGTCGTCACGTTCTGTCTAGAGAGACATCAGCTGTGTGGCTTTGCCGGGCAGCCTGAACACTGGCCAAACAGATCGGGAAAGGGAATCAACCAGTCTGCAACGCCCCTCCTGAGCCTGCTACTGGTGAGTAGTGGCTGCGCCCAGTGCCAGATCAGGGCTGGGCGCAGCCACTACTCGCCTGTAGCAGGCTCTGAGGTGGGGGCCGTAGACTGGCTGAGCCCTCTCCCAATCTGTATGGCCGATGTGCGGGCTGGCCAGGCCACACAGATGATTCTTTGTAGTCAAAAGACGACGACCGTTGAGGCTTCAGCTGCCGAGTTTGGCGTCTTTGGACAATGAATTGTTGATGTTTAGCGCCTAGTGGGACAAGACCTATGACATGGTCCAAGAACCGTACACCGCATCCGTGACATGTGCTCATGCGCCAGGCTGCACCTCTGCCCCTGACTGTGGGTGCGCTTTTGGCGCGGCGCTGCGGTTCCATGCGCGTGCGGCAGGCCGAGCGGGCGCGCGAAGCAGACCTCGACAACGGCGACAGGATCGCCCGAGCCAGGCCTGGGCGGATGTGCTCGCGAGGTCAAGTCATGGTGCCCTGCCGAGCGCTCCGTACAGGAGCTGGATGACAGCGCCCCGAAGACCAAGGTTGCAAACACGCAGCAGAGGTTACCGCACTGTGCGTCGACAGGAAACCACCAGCTGAGCATGCCAAGGCGCGCGCCGCTGGTGGCGTTCCTGTCGCACTCACTGCGGTGGTTCTGTTTCACGTTTTTATCTTGGTCTTCAGGACGCTGTCGTCCAGCTCCTGCAGGAGCGCTCTGGGCAACTTTCTTGACATCCGTGAGCACATCCGCCCGGCCTGGTTCTGGCGCGTCCTCATGACGGTGTTCAGGTCTGCCTCGTGCGCCATATGGGGCTGGCCGACGCGCTGCGATTGCAAGGCGCCTCCGCCGTTGCACCAGAGCCCCCGCTGTCTGTGCTTCTGACCATGCTTGACAGCCGCACGCGAGACATCATGATAGGCCGTCCGTGGCTGTCCTTGTCCGTCTGCTCATACAGGGGGCGCCTGCTGCACAGTCGCGCGCCTTGCCTGGTGGTCACAAACATATCGTGAGCTCCTCATGCAAAAGGCTGCCTGGCCTGCCTGAGTACTCGCTCAAATAACCATGCCCGCCTGCCTACCAGCCAGCCACACAACCACGCAATAAGTCCACCTGCTTCTGCAGTGCTGTGCCGCCTTTACATGTCATGCAGCGTGAAACATGACACCGTCAATATAAGCCCACCAATACATGCACCAATATAAGCATGCACCAATAAGCATGCATGTGGGGTTGCGCCCGTAATCACCCGCATGATGGCTGATGTCATTCTCCTACGGTGTGACATTGCACTTTGCGTGTAAAAGAGGCTCTGAGCGCCTTACCCAGCTTCGTTGAGCACAACGGGGTGGTCTAGCCTGTGTGGAATTGAGATGCCCGCCCTGGGTCTGCCAGCGGGGGTGCCTGTGCATGAGGCACACCTACGGCAGCCGTGCCCGTCATCATACCGCGCGCACGAGCGACGGTGCTGGCGGCAGGTGCGGCGCCACGGCTGGACGACAACGCAAGTGTCACGCCTTTCCGCATGCCCGCATCCTTGTGTCCGCGCAAGTTGTTTACGTGCCTGTGTGCCCCTCTGTGCAGGCACGGCACTCCAGGAGGCGGCGCGCTGTATGCTGCAGCGCCTCCGAGCCGCTGTGCGCTGGGCCCGCACGTTGCGAGATGCAAGCTGAGTGCGAGCCAGCGTGCACCGCCTTGCAGTGCCTGTTGCAGCGGCTGGTGAAAGGCAATGTGCACGTGCGCAGCGAGGGCGCGCCCGAGGAGGCAGCGAGCACTGGCATACCCGACACGCTGCCGCTGACCGGCAAGGACACGGACTGGCGCGAGTTCCGCGCGCGCCTGGTGGCCAGCCAGGTGCGCGGCAGGCTCGCGCTTCACCTCCACCCAGGCTGCTGGGAGGCAGCTTTGCCGGAGCAGCGCGAGAGCAAGGGGAGCAGAGTGCACGCAGCAGACTTCATCTGAGGCTGGAAAGTTGCTTTGCTGTGCAACCTGGGGCCTCTGGCCTTTGCGCATACCAGTAGCATTTGCGGCGTGCTGTGTGGTGCCCTTCCCTGCGTGCACACCAGCCACGCGTGACAAACAGGCACAGGCGCGCAATGTAAGCAGCGGCGTTGCGCTCACTGACGCTGTCCTGCACTCTGCAGGGCGCAGCGACCGGCAGTCCACCAGGCAGTGCAGGCGACGCCGGCGCGGAGGCCGGCGCAGAGCCGCCTGTCTGGGCGCACCACATCCCCGGGCCCGAGCGCGGCTGCCTGCTGATCGCGCACCCGCAGCTCTTCAACGCGCAGCAGACGTACTTCCACCAGGCGCGCCCAGCTCCCGCTCGGGGCGCCTGTCTCGTCTTTCCGTGGCCTCGTTCACACGTCTGCATCTTTGGTGCTATGGCTGCACAGTGCAACAGCGTGGGATTGAAATCCGGGCCGCACCGGCACCATGGTCCCGAGTACATTAGGCGTGTGGGGACTGTGCGGTCGCTGTCCTGGCTCGCCTGACTCCCCGCGTGCGCGACGCGCCAGGCGGTGATCCTGCTGCTGGACCACGGGCGCGAGGGGACGCAGGGCTTGATTCTAAATAAGAGAACGGAGCACCGGCTGCGCGACGTGCTGGGCGCCGAGATGCTGTGCCCCGAGTTTGCCGACAACCAGCTCTACTTGGTGCGCTCGTGCAGGCCCTACCTCAACCCCCTGCCCTGCCTCAACCCCGTTGCCGCAGAGGCCTGATCAGTGAACGGCGAGCCAATGCCAGCCGGCCCCCCTGGTTGTCAGGCCTAGGCAGTTGCGGGCGCCGCAGCGTGGGGCTGCGACGCGCTGCGCCAGGCCCCCAAGGCGCTCAGGGGCGTGCAGCGGGTCGCAGCACGTGCTTGTGTGTCCCCGCATTGGTGTGGCGCGCAGCACCTGGCCTGCGGCAAGGCGGCGGCGCGAGCAGTGACATAAGCAACATGCGCGGCCGTGTGGCAGACGTGGGGCCGCAGCCCGAGCGCTCGAGCCGGCCGTTGCCGAGCAGTGACAGGGTCTTGGGCATGGCGTGGCCTCCGCATGCGAGGCCGGCGGACGGCGATTGCCCTGTCAAAGCCTGCACTTATCACGACGCCCGTTCCCATGCGCGGCGGCAGGGCGGCGACGTCGACTTCGGCACGCTGCGGCTGCTGCACGCGCATGCGGGGCTGCCAGGCGCCATCCCCATCGTCGGCGGCCTGTGGCAGGGCGGCTTTGAGGCCGCGCAGGAGCGCGTGCGCGCCGGCCAGCTGGACCCGCAGAGTTTCAGGTGCGCACGGGGTGGGGTGTGGGGTGGGCACCAAACGGGGTGCCCAGCAGGATGTGCTGCAGACTGGTGCTCGACCTGGGTGCGCGCCCCCAATAGGCCGAGCCTGATGTGCATTGCCCGCATGTGCCTTCTGCATGCAGCCTTTGTCAAGTGTCTGGGACCTAGTGCTGAAGTAAGTAGGGCTCCCGCAGCGCTGCAGTCCTCCGCTCTCGCCTCGCGAGCAGGGCTGGTCAGGCAGACTGGACGCCGCCAGGCAACCCTAAACGTGCAACCCTATCCGCGCAGGATCTTCACTCGCGTCGCCGGCTGGGGCCCCGGGCAGCTGGAGGGCGAGTGCGCGGCGGGCGTCTGGTACACCGCGGCCGCCAGCGCCGGCCTGGCGCTCGACGCGGGGGCGGGCGCCGATGCCTGGCAGAGGGTGCGCCGCGGCGGGCGGTCGTGTGCACAAGCGCGCCGCGCTGCGAGCAGCGCTGTGCGTACGGGGGCAACGGCGCTGCCGGGGCGCCCAGGCAGCAGGAGCCGCAGATGTGTCGGGTTCTGCCTCATGTGTACGCTGGCGAGCCCCTCCTAGCTCCGCCAAGTCATCTTGCAGTGTGGGCAAGTCGGGGGCGGGGTGCACTGTCAGGCGCCGCCCCAAGCTGCTGCGTGTCCGTGGACCCGCTGCGACGCGCCTAGTCAGCCGCGCAGGTGCTGGAGCTGATGGGCCAGCGCGACTCGTTCTTCCGCGGCCTGCTCGAAGCCGTGCGCGCGGGCGAGCACCTGGAGCCAGGGAACAGGCCGCCCGCCGCGGACGGCGACCCTGCAAAGCCCTGAGCCGCGCGCACAGCTCGCGAGCTGCGCGCGGTGCTCATGCGCAAGCCCGGTGCGAGCCGCGGCGCATCCCTGTAGCAGTCCACTGCGTCGGAGCCCAGGGCATGCACAGCTGCAGGTGCGGGCGCTGTGCCGCGGCCCCCGGCAGCAGGCACAGCCTCGTCTCTCACTCTGATGAAACGAGCAAGCCGCTGTACGCGATGCACCGCCGGCAGGTTTTGAGCTTGCAGCCTGCTGCTGTTGTACTATTGGCGCGGAGTGCAGAGGTAGGGAATGCAAAAGCTGACATGCCCAAACATGCGACCTGCTCTGCGGTGCAGCGCAGGCATGCCATTGAGCAGCCGCTGTGTCTTTCATTTAGATTGCGTCATGTTTCGTTGTATCAACGATCTTTGCTCTTACTGTGTGTATAGTGATCAGCGGTGTAAGCGCATGCGCCCTCGATACAAGCCTCTACCTCCATCCTTGCACACTCAACATCTCCCATCAATGGAGCGATACCCATGAGGCCAGTAGCAAAGCTGGCATTATACATGTGCCTCAACCCTATCTACTACTGCCCCTGGCGTGTCTCGCTTGCAAGGAAAACTACTGATCAGCCGCAAGAGCACACTTAGCTGCAGTCAGCACATCCACAGGAGCTGCAGCCCGCTGGTTCTCTACGGTACATGGTGCGAGCCTACGACCCTACCCGGCTGTGCAAAGTGTTCGGAATAATTGGCGCAAAACCATGCTGGAACTGGGCCTGATGGCACACAGGGCTGAACAGGTGGTCGCGCGCAACAAGCAAAGAAAACACTGCGCAGTCGCGCGCACACAAAGGCCTGCAAACGAGGCTGCGCTGTGACACGCCAGGCATGCGGTGGCGGCAGCGGGCGCGGGTGAGGAGAGCAGCACAGCGCGCTCGTCGGCCCCGGTTGTGCCGGCGCACAGGGGCTGCTGGGCGGAGCCTGGCAGCCAGGCAGCGGCTGCAGCGTCTGCCGAGCGCGCCCGCTGCGCAGCAGGCGCAGCGCGCGCGCCAGAGCGCGCCGCACGCCCTGCGCCGCCCCGCCGCCGCCCCCGGACCCCGGCGCGTCACAGGCGCACGGCGACCGCCAGCGCGTCGGCGTGCAGCAGCCGCAGCGCGCTGCCGAGCGCGAAGCCAGCGAGGCGCGCGCCCGCGCGCACCAGCCAGGCGGCCGACTGCACGCCGCCCTGCGCGCAGCCGAACACGAAGCCGGCGTACGCGGCCGCGATCGCGGATGCGGCCACCTGCAGCGCCGCGGCGCCCACCAGCGCGCACGACGTGCACGCCAGCGGCACCTGCGCACGCGCGCCCGCCGCTCGCCGCGTGCGCGGAAGCCATGCCATGCTCCCTTTTCTACACGTTCTGTGTACTACACAACCACAGGAGGCCTCGCAGGCCTACAACACACACCCTGCGCCCAGCAGCGGCTCGCGCGCCGCCCACTTGCCCGCGGACAACGAGAGCGTGCGGCTCACTGCTGGCCCACCGGACCACCGCACCCCTGCCGTGACAGGGGCCCGACTGCACTGACCGGCTCGGCAGCCAGGGCTGGCATGCTGCGGAAAGCATGAGGCCGCGCCGGGGACGGGGGGGCGTGATGCGCGCCTGCAGCGCTGGCACGGCGGTCGAGCCCAGGATGAGCTCCGGCGCCCACGTGGCCAAGCTGCGCGGCGGGGAGCGCGCGCTCACCACGTGCCCGCCGCCTGACACAGCCTGGCTCACATGCGACAGCGACAGTGATGGCCATCTGTCTGCCACGCCACAGAACTCGCAGGGCCCGCTCAACACCATATTTCGACGCAATGCTGTGCTCAGCTCCGGAGCGTGCACCTGTGTCATGCGCTGTGCCGTGATGCACACCCACCGCAACACCCTCTCACACCTGACGTCAACAGTGAAGCAGGGAAAAGCGGCGCGCGCCCACCTGCGCAGCGGCGGCCACACCGTCGCAACGGCCATCAGCAGCGCCCGGCGCGTCCACAGCACGCTGCACCGCCCGCCCTGCCACGCGCCCGTCCATCCAAATTGGCACCGCGTCACAACAAAGGACATGAACTGGTCGTGCGCCGTTGCAGCCGTACTCACAGCTGCATACAGTCAATCAAGCCTGCTCAAACACCGAGGTGCGACAGTGCACGCCTGCAGCAGGGCGCCAGCCGTCAGAAACAGCTGCACGCCCTTTTCAATCGCCATGGTGGGGTCCGCGCGCAGCAGCGCGCAGAAGTCACGGACGCGCCCCGACCCCAGCGCCGGCACGGCGTCCAGGCCCGGCGTGTCGGGGGCCACGCGGTACCTGGCCCGAGCACGCTCACTGTCAGCTTGGTGCCTTCATCACCAGCTCCCTTGCAAGGCCTGTGCAAGCGCTACTGACGTGCCAATCCCGCATATGAGTTGGCGGTCCAAAGACTGCGCGTCACAGCAAGTGGCATTATTACAGAAAACAGCGGGTGGGAAGTACACAGCCTCCGACGCAGCACGACAGGCCGCAGCGCGACAGCACAGCGCCCGTGCGTGCGGCAAGCGCAAGCGGGGTAGAAATCAGCCTCCGACGCGACACGACAGGACGCAGCACGACAGGACAGCGCCCATGCGTGCGCGCCTCTGCTTGCACACGTCGCAGTGCGTTGCGCGGTGCGCGCCGCCCGGCCCCTGGCGCTGCGCGGACTGCCACTGGTACAGGCACTCGAGGTGGATGTGCGCGGAGGAGCCGCGGCACGCGCACGGCGACAGCAGCGCGCCGCCCGGCCTGGTCTCATCTGCCACATCCCAGCATATCCTGCCGCGCCGCGCGCTCCTTGGTCAGGCCACTCGGCCCGGCAGGGCTTGCACGCCTTGGTGTCACCATCCGACGCGTCCCCCGGCGACCTCGCCCGGCGGCATGCCGCAGATAGACGCACTCCATACAACTCGAGCGCGGCGTCGCCTCGAGTGGGCAGGTCCGACATCACGCACGGGCAGCGACACGCGGCGCCTCCGCACGGCAGCAGACCTGCACGTGGGCGTCAAGGCCTCGGCCTCGGCCACCAGCTCGAGCGCCTTGCTGTTGGCGGTCTTCTGGGGGCGGCCCCGCGAGCGCCAGGCGCTGCGCGGCCACGTGAACGGCATGACTTGAACGCGCCGGCGCTGCTTGTCAAACGCGCACCAGACAGGACTGATCACGCAAAGCTGGTGTTCAACAGCTCCGAGTTCGCGCCATTCGGAATGGCGCTCCTCAATCTGACCTGTAAAGCAGGGTCACAGCTGCAGCTCATCAAGCACCTCGAGGGGAGCTCCCCTAGAAGCGATGGGGAAGGGGTGGAGGCCTTCGAGGCGGAGGGGGGCCTGACCGTAGGCCCATTCACTGGCAGCGAGCATGTGCTGAAGGGCTGCCGCCCAAAGCGCCATGGAAAAGCTCAAGGGAGACGCGCCTGCGCCTGCTGCCCCTAGCAAGGTGAGCGTCCTGAGTGTGTAAACACCCACTTCAATTTCTTTGCATCCGCACTGATGCATAGCACCCCAAGTGCCACTCAGCACAGTGCTGTGTGCGTCGGCTTCTCCAGGACACTCAGTACACACTCCAAAAGCGTTATACTGCTTTTGGAGCCAATAGGCATTGCATTGCGGTCACCTGCAAAGTGTGCGTGCATGCGTGCACCAGCAGGTCCAGCGCGGCTGGTCTGCCTGGTGTCTCCCGAGGAGCGAAAACGTAACGTGCTGCATGTGCAGGCGATGCACACCGAGGCGGGCTGCCTGCTCGCACGCTCACCTCCCTGAGCGCTGCTCCAAACTGTATTGCTGCCGGGGGCGCCAGGCGCCCCCACAGGCCGCCGCGAGGGCCGGCGGGCGCGGCGTGCTGACGTGCCTGGGCTGGGCGGCGCTGGCCGTGCTGGCCGCGCCTGCGCTGCTGGCGCTGCAGCGCGAGCCCCCGCCGCCGCCGCTCGCCGGCGCGGCGCTGTTCCGCCTGCCGGACGGGCGCCGGCTGGCGTACCATGTGCGCGGGCGGCCCGACACGGCGCGGCACGCGGCCTTCTGGCTGCACGGCATCATCTCCAGCCGGTGCGGCTGCTTGGCGCGTGCCGCAGCTTGCAAGGTCAGCCCGGCCCGCTGCCGCGCGGGTCGGCGTAGCCGCTGTGCGCTGCGCCCTGCTGGCGCCTGCCAGGCGGCCGGCAGCTGACGGGCGCGGCGCGCGTCCACCTTGCGCTGCGCACATTGACTGCCTTCCACCTTGCTCCGTGTGGCCACCAGCGCGCTGCTCCTGCACCGCGTCGCCCTGCTGGCCCCTCTGCCTTTGCTTCTGCGCTCTCGCCTGCTAGACGCTGCGCAGCACTGGAGGACCAAGCCAGCGTGTGCATGGCAGCGCATCCCTTACATGACACTGTCAAGTGCAGGCACAGACCGGTGCCCCTTTGAACAGGCAGGTTTCAACACGCGCCACCCGCCGGCTGCGCCCGCCTCCCGCCACAGGCGCCTCGCAGCGGATTGGTTGAGCGGGGCGCGCTGGGCAGGTACGAGGTGATGTCCACCGAGCTGGGCGTGCTAGATGCGCTGGGCCTGTACCTCATCGGCGTGGACCGCCCGGGCTACGGCGCCAGCTGCCGCGACCCCAGGCGCTCGTTCCAGGTGCGCAGTGGGGATTGAGGGGGGGACCAGGTGCGGTGGGGAATGAAGGGGGGGACCAGGTCTGCAGTGGGGAGCAATGGGGGAGACCAGGTCTGCAGTGGGCAGCGAAGGGGGGACGGCCTTGCCGATCGGGGCCTGCGGGCGTGAACCTCTTGCAGGCCAGTGCGGCACAGAGCTGTCTTTGCGGCGGCGACCCCAGGCGCTCGTTGCAGGTGGGCAGTAGGGAGCAAGGGTCGGGGAGGGCTCGCCGCTCAGGGCTCACGGGCGCGATCCTCCTGCAGGTGTACACCTCCTGCAGGCCTGTGCGGTGCAGAGCCGGCATCGCTGCGGCGACGCCAGGCGCTCGTGGCAGGTATAGGGTGAGGAGCGCAGGGGGCTTGTGCGGTCGGGGCATCCGTCCCATGCAGGCTAGTGATGCACAGAGCCGACACTGCTGACCCACGTCACCATGTCCCCAGTCACATATGGTGGGTAGAAGGCCGTGCAAGAACAGAGCACAGTGCGGGTCTGCACGCATGCCTCAGCACCGCCGGGCGCGCAACCAGCGCCCAGCCACTGTGCACCTGCAACAGTGGCGTTGTCTCGGGGGGAAGGGGGGGGGGGCAGGGGGGGAGCAACGCCATACATTGCCTTGTTTATCGAGTTTGCGCGCAGAGCGCGAGCTTGCGTCTGGCCGCTAATGGGCGCGCGGCCCCGCGCGCAGACATTCGCGGAGGACCTGGCGGCGCTCGCGGACGGCCTGGGCCTGCGCGCGTTTTTCGTGGTGGGCGTGTCGGGCGGCGGCCCGTACGCGCTGGCGGCCGCGGCCTACCTGCCGCCCGGCCGTGTGCGCGGCGTGCTCACCATCAGCTCGCCCGCGCCCGCCGGTGCGGCGCGGCCGCCCGCGCGGCGCGGGTCGGGCCCCGGGCGGCGTCCGGGGCGTGCGCCCAGGGTGACTGGCGCCGGGGCGCCGCCCCTGCAGCGTCTGCCGGCCCCGCAGCGGCGCGGGCCCGCAATGCAAGGGGCGCGGCATGCGGGCGGGCGCTGACGGCGGCCGTCGCCCTGGTTGCCCACACTCGTACTTACCAAACCTGCGGCGTGTATAACGTAGGGTGTTACCCTACCTCTGCTGCGGTGCGCGCAGGGCAGATGGCGCCGGCGGAGCGCGCGGAATGGGACAGCGGCGTCGGCGCGGCCACCGCGGCGTTCGCCGGCCTGTACCGGTACCACCCGGCGGTGGCGGCCGCGCTGCGCGCCTGGGCGCTCACGCGGCCGGGCGGCGCGTTGCTGTTCTGGGCCGTGCTGCGGCCGCTGGCGCTGAATGCCAAGCGCACGATGGCCGCGCCGGACGCGGCCTGCCTGGACCGCGACCACCCGGAGTACTTCGGGGTGCGCCTACAAGCCCTGCTGGCTCAGGGTCTGCAAACCCCGCTGGGCCAAGGCTGGCAAACCTCGCTGGGTCAGGGCGTGCAGGCCGCGATGGGCGCCCCTACGCAGCGGGTTCCCAGAGGTGGCCCAAGGCGGACGACGACGCCCTTGTCCTTGTCGTCCCGTGCTGCAGGTGAGGGGAGCAGGTGCTCAGCCCGCGGGCGAGGGCGGTCCGCCTGCATGCGGAGCAACAGCCTGCATGTTATCGGACAGTGCTGGGAACGCCGCAGGACAGCGATGCAGGCGCGCTCCTGCCACATGCAGATGCGCTCCCGCACGCTGCAGTGGTGCCTGTCTGGCACTCTTCGAAGCGCGGCTCTGACCCCTGGCAGCCGCGCCCGCAGACGATCGTGCCGGAGAGCCTGCGCCAGCGCAGCGGCGCGCCGCTGTTCGAGGACTTTGCCCTCTTCCTGGGCCGGCACTGGGCGTTCAATGTGTCGCGGCTGCCGCCGCGGCTGGCGGCTGCCACGCACTTCTGGCACGGCACCGGCGACCTGCAGGCGCGCGCGCGCTCGCTGCAGTCCGCCGCCGTCGCTCCCGCACTGTCGCTTCCATGCTGGCCTTGGAGACGCTGAGGTGTGCAATGCAGGAAGGAGGCTGAAGCGCGCCCGCCTGTGCACTTGCGGGCGCTCGCGTGTCGAGCGGCCGTCTGTCTGTGCTGCAGGGCCGAGCGCTGCGCCGCTGTGGGGGTACGGCTTGCTGCAAAGAGCCTTCCCACCGCAGGTGGGCAGGGTGGGACAGATGGCAGCGTGGGGTTGTGGGGAACACAGCGCTCGCGCGCGCGCAGGTGCCGCACGTGACCAGCCGCGCGCTGCACCGCCTGGTGCCCGCCTGACCATCGTGCCGCAGGGCGGCCACTTCGCGTACTACGTCTGCAACCAGACGGCGCAGCTCGCGGCGCTCGGCCAGCTCCTCGCGTCCGCGGCCGCCGCCTAAGCCTCCTTGCCAGGGCTTGCTGTACACGTGCAGGCCGGTCGGCCCCGCCCTCTCGCCGGCAGCTGCAGGCATTCGGCCTGTTGCTGGCCAGCTGCGCATCATTCATATCTGATATTTGCACCTCATGACCCTCCTATGTGAGGGTAGTGTACGCAGCAGAGGGCGGTTGCTCATGCGCTGAGCAGGCAGCTGAAACTCCACTGTGAGAGGCCAGTCTCTCCAGCAGCGCATGCCAGACAACCAGCTAGTTGCTGATGCAAGTGCATTCAAGTACCTCCAGGCTTAGCTTCTGGGCTGTCGCAGCCTGGTTTTGGGTGGTGCACCCACCGCAGGTCTTGGCACCTCCGTAAAAGCAGCGCTCTGCTTTTCAGGTCTCAGGGTGTTAGGATAGGTCTCGGGGTGTCAGGTTAGGTGCAGGCTGCTAGGTTAGGTAAAGGTGTAGCTGTGTGTTTGGCTCGGCGCAGCACTGGTCAGCATGGGCCGCAGTCCAGGTCGCTGGGGTGTCTGTTAAGGATACCCTTCAGCAGTGCGCTTCCGTTTGCCAGGTGTGGTTGGGGTAGTAGCTAGTTGGTTTCTGGTAGCTTGCCTCATTGTCATCAGCCGAGCGCGGGCCGTGACGCGTGTGCGCCTGACAAGCACAGCGCACACCGACGGCAGCCAAAATCCTGAGGCGGGTGTGGGACAGCGGCGGCAGGCTCCTGCAACAAGAAGGGCATCCATTTCATACTGTAACCTAGATGCAGGCGCACAGCACTACTGCCGAATAATGAAGCCTGCACTTCGCTCAGGGCCTCGGCCTCTCACTTGCCAATCAAGCCTGCGCTGAAGGTGAAGCACCCTTGACCTACAGCGTGCCGTGTCTCAGCGATCACACAGCCAATCAACACTCACCGGCAGCCTGGCCAACGACCTGTTCGTGCCATACAGACGCCACACAGAAGGGACAGCCAGCCTGCCCACGTCACAGGGCGAGGCCGCGTCATGCCCTGCACGCCGGACATGCGCTGCAGCGGGCAGGCACGTAGGCACAGCCGGCCGACCAGACTTTACAGGATGGCAGCGCACGCCACCGCCCTTGTTTTTCACTGAGCATCCCAGCTTGAGCAGCATGCCCCTCACTGCCTGCGCCCGTCGCTGAGGCTGGGGAGCCGCCGCGCGCGGCGCCGGGGGCGCGCCGCGGCGCGCGCGCGCCGCTCAGATCTCCTCCTCGCTCTCGTCGGACACGCGGATCTTCTCGATCGCGGCCTTGATGAGGTTGACGTCGGCCGCGCTGGGCTTGAGGTCGAGCGCGGTGCAGAAGTGCGACAGCGCCTGGTCCGGCTGGTCCAGGCGCTTGTAGATGCGGCCCATCTGGAACCACACGCTCGCCTCGCGCGGCGCGATGTCCTGCCGCCGGCGGCCGCCGTCAAATGGGCTTACCGCAACCCTCTCCGTACCCGACCCTGACCCATGGGCACGCGCGCGCATGGCGGCTGGCGCCGGCCGCACCGGCGCCTGCGCCGGACCACCGGGCGCGGTGGGGGGCGCGCAAGCTCCTGGCTGGCTTGGCGCTCGACAGTGGGGCCCATCTGGAACCCCACGCTCGCCCCGCGCGGCGCAACGTCCTGGCGCCGGCCGCCGCGCCGCTTGGACATAAGATAGGATTAGGCCTAGTTTTACCCCACCCTATCCTGACCTGCGGGCATGCACACGCTCGGCAAACTCGATGCTCGGCACGAATTTGGCAAGTCCTCGTAGGTTCGTTGGTAGCGGCGCACGCGCATGGCAACTGGCGCCGGCCGCCCCGGCGCCCACGCTGGGTCTCCGAGCACGGTGCGGAGCTTGTGAGCTCCGCGGAGCTTGTGAGCTCCGCGCCATGCTCGGAGACCCAGCGTGGGCGCCGGGGCGGCCGGCGCCAATTGCCATGCGAGTGCACCGCTACCAAAGGATCTACGGGGACCTGCCCAAGCTCGTGCCGAGCATCGAGTTTGCCGAAAGCGTGCATGCCCGGCTCCGCGCCCGGCAGCGCGGCGCGTCTGGAGCTGCCTCCTACCGATCAATGACCAGTATATCAAGGACTGGGCCACAGCGCGTCTGCCACACGTCGGCACGCGCCTCTAAGCAAGACTTTGCGCCCCTATCTGCCCTTCCCTGCCCGCCTAGGCGGCAAGCCCACGACGTGCTGGTATAGGGTAGACATAGGGAAGGTGAATGGCATGCATAGGGTAAATACAGGGTAAGCATAGGGCGCACCCGCAGCGCCTCCAGCTCTGCCAGCGCGTCCTGGAAGCGCTCCAGGCCGAGCAGCACGCCCGCGCGCTCAAACTTGGCCAGCGGGTTGGCCGGGTCGGCCGCGATGGCCTCGCCCAGGCAGCCCAGCGCCTCGCCCGCCTTGCCCACCTTGGCCAGCGCCATGCCCAGGTAGCAGCGCAGCACGCTGCTGCGCTCGTTGATCTGCGCGCGCGCGCGTACACTTCTGCATGCCCGAACCTATGGGGCCTCTGCTGCTTCGCTGCAGCCGCTGCGCCATCCTCTTTTGCCTGGTGCGCGCCCGGCTGCAGCCCCGCGCGTGGAGGTCCGTCGCATGCGCCGGGCCAATGCCGGAGTACAGGCGCGTTCTGTGTGGCGAGGAGGGCCGTGCGGCGTGGAGCCTGCTGCATGCGCATTGTCAGCAAGCACTGGGCTGACGTGCGTGGTGAGTGCCAGCACGCAACAGGAACACTCCAATGCAGGCAAGGTATGAGGGAGCAAACCTGCCAGTGCCAGCAGGGCCAAGGGCAAAGGCCTGACGGAGCAATGCCACGTGGCCGACGACAGAACTCATTGAAATCTTGGTCCTTTGTGCATTGTCTGAATAGGGCGCCAGCGCGCGCCTGCAGGCTGCGCCGGAAGTGGTACTCCGCCATCTCGAACTTCTCCTGCCGGAAGTGGATCTGGCCCACGCCGTACCTGCGCCCCCGCCGCCGTGTGCAAGGGCGTGTCAGGGCCTGGCTGCTAGCGCCGCCTGCACTGAGGCCGCTCGCAGCGCGCGCAGCGCAGCGCTGCCACAGCGCCGCAGCCAGGCAGCACAAGGCTCCGACACAGCGCGCGACTCAGCACGGCGGGCAGCACAAGCATGACTCCCTGTACTTGTTCCACCAGACTCGAACAGACCTAACATTCGTGGCTTCTGGCTCTTAGCTTCCTGTGCCAGGCAGGCGCCATGCCGGCGGCCGAGGGCCCGCGCCATGCGTTGTAGTGCCGCGCGTCGATGCGGATGGCGTTGCGGTAGCACTGCAGGCCCTTGTCGAAGTCCTCGTTGGCAAAGTACTCGTGCCCGCACAGCGTGTACGCGTACGCGAGCGCCGGGTCCAGCTGCAGCGCGCGCTGGAAGAAGCGCAGTGCGGCCTCGTGCTCCTACGCGCCGTGCGCGGCGCGTGAGGCGCCCGTGCGCGCGCCGGGCGCGCGAGGCATGCGCGGCGCGCCAGGCCGCCCGCATCTCTCTCAGCTGCGGCGCATGCACGCTCGCCAAAGCATCCAACGAGGCCGGCCCTGCTCATGTTTGAGCGCAGTGTCCCTGGCCGTGAGCAGACGGGGCATCTGAATGGTGGGTTGCTGCCAGTAGAGACCCGGAATGCCGACCCCGAGGCCTGTGAGCAGGGAGCGCATCACGGAGCCGCATGGCGTACGGTGTCCCGGGAGGCAGGCGCCCTCCGCCGCAGCGCATGGCCGGCTGGAGAAGCACGCAGGCTGCTCGGCGTGGCGCAGGCGCGGGTGCACTTCCCCGACAGCTCTGGTCGCGGCCGCGCATGGGGCGCGCAGCGCGCTTACCGCACGCTCAGCAGATGTCATTACAGGGCAGGGCTAGGTTTAGGGTCCACCGGCGCGCGCGCGCCTTCTGCAGCGAGAAGCAGTTGCCGAGCACGAGCCAGGCGTAGGGCGAGCGCCGGTCCAGCGCGACGGCCTCCTGCGCCAGGTGCGCCAGGTCCACCTCCTTGCGCAGGTGCCACAGCACGGTGCTGTACACCTCCAGGCCCTGCGCGCCGGCCGCCGGCGCAGCTCAATACAGCCCGTGCCGCGATGCGCCGCCGCGCAGCACCCCCGTCATGCACGGTGCTGCACACCTCCAGGCCCTGCGCCGCGGCCGCCGGCGCGGCTCACGGGCGGCCCGCGGCGCGGCGCGCAGCCGCGCCGGGCCCCCGGCATGCCAGGCGCAGCATCAAACCATAACCCTACCCCAGCATGCCGAGAGTAGCATCTAACCCTAACCCTATCCTGGCGTGCAAATGTGTAGCGCCCTGCGGCGCGCGCGCAGTGAGGGCGCGTGTCACGCGGCACACGCGACACCTGCAGACAGATCAGATATAGCTGAGCCACAGGCACAGGGCTGCTGTTGCCAGGTGTCGCAAGCAGACGAGCCACGCTGACCAGCAGGGCGCACCTCCAGGCGAGTCGGCTCCGCCTGCCGCGACCACTGGAACGCTCGCGCCGCCTGCAGTCCCGCACACACAGCTTGTGTCAGGCAAACACCCGCCCATTCCACCGGAGTCACCCAAGCGCTGGCGTACACAGCTTCGCTGTGCTGCAAAGCAGTGCAGACACAGTGGCAGTGTGTCTGACGTGCTTGTACACTGCTGTCAGCCCACTTGGGCGCAAGATGGGTGCATCGCTTCGAACTGCTGCACAGAGATGTACGTAACAGAACAGGACTGGGCGCCATGCATGCATACACACATATTGCCTGGCCCTCAGAATGGCCTGTGCGACACAATCGATATGCAGCCCGCTGCTGCTGTGCATTCCTGCCCAGCTCCCCTGCGCCTGAGAAAGTGCCAGCATGGGTGGCCAGTAGCACCTTTTGCTGCCAGTATTCAGCGCCGCTTGGTTTACCAGCCCTGGCGCACCTGCTGATAGTCGACCGCCTCGAAGCAGGCTCGCCCGACGCAGGAGAGCACCCACCCGGTTGCGTACTGCCCGGGGCTCAACCGCTCGAAAGCCGCCAGCGCCTCCTGCACGAGAACGCAACGTGTCGCGTCTGCGCACGGTCATGCGAACGCCCGCTACAACATGAGCGTGGGCGCGGGCCGGGCGGAAGACAGGCATACTCTCAGGCAGCTGCGAAGACAGACTCTGCTGCAGCGGGCCCACTGCGAGAAATATACATCCAGACGCGCCGCTGCGCACGGCCAAGTCCGAGCTTGCCGCACGCTCCAACGCGCTGGGCGCAGCTTCGGCGGCGGGCTGCCGCGAACAGGGGCCGGCAAAGCTGCAGCACAGATGAGCTGGTAGCAACGGGCGCGCGCGTGCGGCGCACCTTGCACTGGAACATGCACAGCAGGAGCCAGGCCTCGCCCAGCGTGCGGAGCAGCGCCAGCACGGCCGCGCGCCCTGCCGCGGCGTCCTCCTCCGACAGCTCGCCTGCGCGCGCACGGCCCGCGGCGCTCGCGCACTTGCAGCACATGCTATCACAGCGGTTACGCTTCAGCACCCCCCAACTAACAACCCCAGAGCCGCCGCGTTTGCGTCTCTAATGCACGCACTGTATACCCCTGCATGCGTGTGTCACATCAGATCTTGCACAGCAGCTCGACGCTTGCACGTAGCTGCATTCAGGGGCGTGGTGCAGGGCTCCCACGGCATTGCTGTTTAGGTAGCAGGGACGGCGCACTTAGAGTGCACGCCCCTACTTCCGCCGCGCTGCCGCCGCTCGGCGGGCGCGGCTGCCGCATGGCGCCGCGCAGCGCCGCCTCCGCGTGCCGCCCGGCCTCCGTTGGTGCGGGCGCGACGCGGTTGCCCCGTCTGTCGCGCCGGGGACAAGACGGTCAGCATGCATCACAAGTGCCAGGGCGGCGCGCTCGCCTGCCGCAGCAGGCGAAACCCGCGACGCAGGCGCCTCGCGCCGCTCTGCCAGCCGGGCGGCGGCCCACGGGCAGTGCCCTCGCGCGCGGGGCGCGCCTGGCGGCCTGCGCCTGCGCGGGCGGCGTGGCCTCGGGGAACAGCTTCCCCGACACCTTGCGCAGCTTGCCCTCGTCCAGGAACTTCCAGCGCTGGCCGTTGCCGGCGGCCGCACCGGGCGCGCCCGCGCCACCGTATGCGCCGCCGCCGCCGGTGCCGCCGCCGCCGCCTCTGCTGCCGCCGCCGCCGTCAAACCCCGCGCTGCTCGCCGCGCCGCCGCCGCCGCCGCCGCTGTGGGCGTAGCGGGGTATGCAGGGCGCGTGACCGGGGACGCCGTTGGGGTTTGGGTGCCGCGCGCCGCGGCCGCCGCCGCGCGCGGGCGCGTGCGGGCGCGAGATGGCCGGCGGCGCCACCGCGGGCGGCCCCGGCGACGGCGTCACAAACGCGGCGCCGTGCTGCGGCGACGGCGTCGCCCAAACGTCCTGCGCGGCCAGAGGGTGCTCTTGCACTGATCTGGCAATGCATTGCGCTCATGCATGCCCAGCTTGTATTCCCACGCGACCTCCTCATGTACAGTGAGTGCAAACATACTGAAATTGACAGCCCGCGCATGTCTGATAGTATGACGCCATATTGTCACGCCGTGACGAAGCGCGCTTGCCAGCTACTTCAACTCACGTGTCCTCTGCATGCACCGCGTTCCCCGGTGTGCTGGTGCGCTGAAGCACTGCTGCACGCACCGCTAGCCCGGCTCGCACATGCGGCGGCATGCCGGCGCACGGCTGCGCCGGCACCGTGGGCGTCGCGTCCGCCGCCGCATTCTGCCGGTGCACCCACGCGTCAGCAGGCAAGCAGCCCTGCACCAGGAGCACGCGTGCGCAGGCCATGTGCCCAATTGCGCTGCAGCTGACGCAGCAACGCTCACACAGGGAAAGGCGGCGACTGGCATTGCGTGCACCCACGGCTCAGATCGGGCCTGGCTGTCACCTCATGCATCAGCGGCGCGGGGAGGAAGGCGGGCCCGGCCTCTGTGGCAGGCGCCTGGCAGGGGCTGCCGGGGCAGGGGCTGCCGGGGCAGGGGCTGCCGGGGCAGGGGCTGCCGGGGCAGGGGCTGCCGGGGCAGGGGCTGCCGGGGCAGGGGCTGCCCGGGCAGGGGCTGCGGGGCAGGGGCTGGGGCCGCCAGGGCGCACATTGTGGCTGCCGCCGGGCCCCGCGGCCGCGCGGGACGCCGCCGGCGACGCAGCCGCCGCGCCCGCAGCCCCGCCCGGGCCCTTCTCGCCCAGCGCCCTGGTCGCCTCCTCCTCGGCGCCTGCGCGCCGGCACGTGTTCTGTCTTGGAGCATGCCCAAGGCTGCGCCCTAAGGAGCGAGAGGAGGCAAACTGCTGTCGGGCAGGGGCGCGGCTCAGCGGGCTCGCATGCTGCTGCCCACTGGCCATGCCACTGCTTATTTGAGGGTCGCGGCTCACCAGGCGCACCCACGCAAAGCCAGGGGTGCACAGGCAGCCACGCCAGCAGGCTTCCACTCCCACAGACCTGACCACGATGCGCAACCCGCCCTCGGTTTGTACGGGAAGCAGCGCTGCGGCGTCCTGTCGCGACGTTCGAGCAACCTCACGCGGCACCAGCCCACCCGCCGCCTGGCTTCGCACACAGCCTGTTCGCACTGCGGCCGGGGCGCCGCCCGCGGCGGGGGCGCACCCAGGATGCACAGCTCCTCGTACGCGCACCAGAGCAAGCCGTCCAGCGCCAGTGCGGCCGCAAAGTGCTGCACTGCCTGCCGCTGCCGGTTGGTGAGCCGGCAGATGCGGCCCAGCAGGTAGTAGCCAGCCGCGCCGTGCGGCACCTGCGCGCCGCCGCCGGCCTCCGCTCGGCGGAGCAGCCTGAGATGCGCTTGCCTTCGACGGCGGAGGGCTGGGATGGCCGCTGCCAGCATTGCAGGCATGCGGCATTGCCCACATCAACAGTGCTTGCACCACGACAACTCATGTGGAGTCTTGCTTTGCCTCTGCAAGGTCACGAGTCGTCTTGCAGAGGCAGAGCAGCCTCTGCATGCAGTGATGTCCTGGCGAAAGCCAATGTGTGCAGTTGTCAAATGCATGCTGCAGCCGCCCCATCACTTGCGCACTCTCGCCAGACAGGTCAGCACAGGCACAAGCGGCGCCTGGTCACACACAGGCACCATCACGCGCGTGCTGCGGGTGGCAGAGTGGCCGGACGAAAGCATACCCGTGCAGGTGCAGCCCATAGCAGGGCTCCAGCGTGGCCCCAGGTGGCCGGCGCGCACAGGGCTGTCACGCTGAGGGCTGAGCGAGCCCAGCACACCCAGAGCAGCAGGACGGCCCGCAGCCCGCTGCGGGGCGTCCAGCGCGCCCGAGCAGGCCGCGTGCGCACCCCGTCGTTCTCCGCGTCGCCGGTGAGCGCCTGCTCGGCCTCTGGCAGCTTGCCCAGCTGCATGCAGCACTGCGCCAGCAGGTACCGGCTGTTCGCGTCCCTCGCGCCATCTGCAGCACACAGGGCTGCTGGGTGCCCCGCCGCTAGGAGAAGTTCCATGAAAAGCTGCTCATCACACTGGTTGCTGGCTACACTCAACAGCAAAGCATGCGCTTGTGTGGTCGTTGCGGTGTGCTCCTGCCCACCATGTGTGCCGAGCCACGCTTTCAGTGTCCTTACCTAAGGCAGCCGCTGAGTAATCAAGCGACCAAGAAAGCATGCTTCTGGCTTGGCCAGCGCCAAGGCTAAGCTGGCATGGGAGCAGGAGGCAGTGAGGCGGTGAACCAGCAGTGGCGCACTCTGCAACAGGTGGTAGGCACGGAAGGCCTGGTCCGATCGGAAGTAGCAGGTCGCAAGCAGGTGCACATTGGCCTGTGCGTCACACAAGCAAGCTGTCTGAGGAGCCTGCCTAGCGCAACATCACCCGACTGTTGAAACATCCTTCAGCAACATCCTTCTGCAACACGGTTCAATCCTGCACACCGCCTCTGCCGCAGGCAGGGCCCGGCTGGGGTCGCACCGGCGTGGGGAACTCTGCCACCAGGCGTTCGCACATGAAGCGTGCGTTTTCGTGCAAGTACAGGCGCAGGCTGTCGACCACGCAGGCCACCATCTGCGCCTCCATCGCCGCAAGCGGACCTGGTTCTGACGACATCCCGCACGCTCCTGCGCCGCGCCTCCAGCGCAGGTGCTGCCCGCCGTCGATCTGTGCGGTGCGCGCAAAGCAATGCTGCGGCGTGCAGCCAGGCGCTGCGACGAGGGTGGACTAGGACACCATCTCGCTCAGTCTAGCAGAAACGCAGAGCGCTCGCTCCAGCACACACTACATGCTTTCCGTGCGGCCAACAGATGTCAGGTGCGCTGCGCGACACCACGCCCTTATGTTTCAGACACACAGGATCACCCAGATCGAGTGCTATGAGTGGGATAGGTGCAAGGTGTGCCAACTGACCATCTGTCTCACGACCTCCCTGGACTTCTTCTTCCAGCTCTCACTGGTCGCTTCTCCTTGCGTCTCTCGCTGAGAGTAACCTAGAGTGCACCACAGAGAAGAGTGTGGTGCCAGCGTTAAGAGAGAGGCACGCCAGGACACTCAGGTGCGCCGGCCTGGCCCATACTTTTCAGACGTGGTGTTTGTGAGGCCTGGTCTAGCGCGCGTGTTTGGAGCGCTGCGGCTGGGCTGGCACAGCAGTGCGGAGTCTGCTAGAGTCTGCTGCGGTGTGAGGCTGGCGCTGCAAGCATGTGCTGGTCGCGCTTGCGAGTGCGCATGCTGTTTTGCTGGCTTGTCCAGTGATAGAATGCAGAGAGCGCACTGCGCCTGACGTTTCAGCTACTGAGGCCAGAGTGCTGAAGCGCACGCGCATCGGAGGCGAGGCGCCCAGGCCGCTCGGCCGCGCTGAGCCGGGTTGCAGCCAGGCTCGCTTTCAAGCTGAGTGAATACTGGCTGAGCTGCTGCCGGCAGGATGGGGAAGTTCCCTGTTCGGCTCAAGGAGGTCGTGTACACGGTCTCGCCCTTCGAGGTGTCCGTGCTCAGCGGCCTGTGGAAGGACCTGCCAGAGAAGATCAGCCGCAAGTTCCGCGAGGTGCGCGCGCGGCGGGGCGACAGCGGCGCTCTGTAGGGGGCGCGCTGTGATTGCGTCGGGGTGTTGGTGGCGCTCGTTGACGACACATTGCCGCGCGTGCCCACACTCTCAGCCAATACAACTGTCGCACAACCAGGGAAGCGTGTCGTCACTGGTTGTGCGACAATGGCACTGGCTGAGAGTGTGGGCACGCGTGGCAGTAACTGAAGTGAAGGCACGCGCTGCCGTGGCAAGAGCAGTGTCTTGTAATGCGCTGTGACACTGGCTGTGAGGGTTTGACGACGTACACTCCATGGTCGTTGTCTGTGCAGCAGCAATGGACTGCTGTAGACGGAATTAGGGGGTTGTCACCTTTGCAGAGGTGCATGTGCTTGCAGTGGCGAGAGTGGCAAGTTTTGGAAGCTGCTTTATTGTTGCATGTGGGAAGCTGATGTCTCCTCGTCTTGAGTATGTAGTCGTTTACCACGGATGGTCCATACTTGTATGTCCTGACGCTGCTCCTTATGAAGCCTGAATACAGCATGAACTCTTCCTGTGCCGTGCAGAACGCTCTGGACATCGGCCTATTCGGCATTTTCCCGGTCTATGCGACCATGTGGTGCGCCTGCCTTTTGTGGCTACTCTGCGATGCTGGCACCCTCGTAATACTCTAGCGCGCAGTTCTTTGTGTGCTCTGCCTTACAGCTCATGTTGGCGTGCTGGGCCAGGTACGCCAACGACTACAAGGAGAAGGAGAAGATGCACCACAGGTTCTAGCTGACGCGTTTCGGCCGTAGGCTGTTGGCTGTAGATTGCTGAAGGTGTTGTGGTCCGGTGCAAAACGATATGCGTTGTTCGCACCTCGCAGCACTACGTATGTAAAGCACAACACCTGACTTGACCTCTTGTGCCTGGCCGGTCAGTGTCTTTCTCAGTCCTGGCCGGCAGCGCCTCTTTGCGCATCATGAGGCTTGTGCGCATCAGAGGCAACATGATGCCTCACCTGCAGTGTCAGGAGGCAGGCTGCCTTCGTTTGGCAAAAGTTAGGCGCGTGGCCTGGTTCATGCCATGCGATGGGCCCCGCTAACCCCCTGTGATTCGGTCAAGCGAGCCCCGAACTGATTAATAGCTGAACGGCCTCGTGTCTGTGCACTATCAACTAGCGACGTACGCGTAGAAGTTGGTAGCATGAGGTGGCCCTGGGTGCTGCTGCTCACGGCGCTCGCGCTGTCGGCGACGAGCGGCGTCTGGGCTGATGAGGACGCGGGGGTGGAGGATGCTGAGGAGCCTGTGGTTGAGGACCGCGCGTTCCTGATTGCGCGCAAGTACCTGAAGGCGGATCAGTTCATGGTGAACAAGCAGCCGGCCACGGTTGTGATCGAGCTGCACAACGCCGGGGACAGGCGCGCGGCCTGCCCCTGCGGCAGGCCTGCAGCCCGTGGTGTAGGTGCGGTGGGAGGAAAGATCAGTACGCAGCATACAGGCTCAAGGATAGGTGAAGCGCTGTATGTGGCAACCCACCTGCAGACAAGCTGGTGCGTATGTGTGCGGACATTGCTGCAGATCTGCGCCCTTGTAAGTGCAGAGACTCCGTGCGCTTGTGCTGCCTGTGTGCTGCGGGCCGTGGCAGTGCTGATCAGCTGTTGTGCGTACGTGCATACGCGCCGCGCCTGTGTTCGGGCCGGCCTAATGCGAGGCCCTTCCTCACGGCTGGCTCCTCCGCTGACGTCAGTTGCGTGACAACGACGCAGCGCCGCGTACAATGTAAAGGTCAAGGACGCGGCCTGGGACGCGCAGTACTTTACCGCAGACGCGCGCGACCTGAAGATAGACTTTGAGCGGCAAGTCTGCGCCAGCCCCTCACCCTGCCCGTCTGTCCGCACCTGTTCCCCTTGCACCTGCTGCCAGGCTGCACCGCCCTCCTTAAGTGCTAGGCTTTGCAAGAGCTTGCGCGTGAAAGCACTGTCGCCTGTTTTGGTCCTTGTGCATGTCCAGCTGGCTGGTCACACACGCCTGCTGGAGCTGCCGCGGATGCGCCTTGTCTGCGGCCTGCTGTGCGAGACAGGATGGACTTGTGCGCTGTGCAGGCAGCCTTTGCGCGGGAGTTGGCGCTGTGCGGTGAGCTGTCTGGCGCATGCCACATGTCCCCACTTGCGCAGCAATGCTTGTTCGACATCGCTTGCCTGCCAGCAGTTTCTAACAGTGTCGGGTGGGGCGGCGCAGGGTGGGCGGCGGGCAGACCGTGCGCCACGAGTATGAGGTGACGCCGCTCTCGGCGGTGCAGGGCTGGGTGCAGCCCGCCACCGTCGTGTATGAGCCGACCAGCGAGTCCACTGACCAGCAGGCACGCCCAGCGGCTCCGGATGGCACATGCCCGGGTGTGGGGCGTGCAGGGTGCAGTGCCTTGCCTGCTCTGCGGCGGCAGCCTGCCACACATGCATGACGTCATGGGTCCACCTTTTTGTCCCCAAATCAAGCGCTTCACGCGATGTGCACTGCGGCTGGGGAGGCAGGCTCGCTGGCCTGTCGCATCTTGTATCACATATTGCTGCCGCAGCCCAACAGCTAACTCAAGGGCGCCTGGTTGGGCGCGCAGACGCTGACCTCGACGCCGCTGGTGTTCGTCGTCTACAGCAGCACGCACAAGATCTGGAAGACCCTGCTCCACATCGTGCGCTGCCCTATTCAGTCCTTGCATGTGGGCCGCATATGCTGCTGCTTCGGCTTTTACAGGCAAAACTTTCTTGTGCAAGCTTACCAGTGCCAAGCAGCACCGCTTCCCATGCGATGCTGGTGCAGATGTGAGTGCAAACTGCTCAACAGCAGGCTCCTCAAGCACGGCTGACTCCGCTTGACGGCCTCGCAGGGCCGCTTCGCGTCCTTCGGCCACTTCACCTCGCTCAGCCACTGGCAGAACTTTGGCATCGTGGCGGGCGTGGCGCTGGCCGCGGCGGCGTCGCTGTTTGGCTACCGCGAGGTTACTGAGTCGCGCCGGCGGCACAAGTACAACAAGGCGCTGGAGGCGGTGCAGAACATGAAGTGAGCGCTGTTGCGCGCCGCGCGGTCGGCATGCAGATGCCAGGCCGGCCTTCATGCTGTCTTGCGCCAGGGGTGGTCTGTCGGCTGCGCTGTGAGCCAGCTGCACCCTGCGAGCGCGTGCTGTTGTCCGTGTTGTTGGAGGGCGCTGGCCGGTGCGGTCTCACGCATGGCAGCGGAGGGGACCCTTTCTGGTCATTTTGGGTGATGGTGCCGTTGTTGTGGTGGTGCCGCCGTGTGCCATGCTTGCTTACGGAGGTGGTCTTGGGAAGCCAGTCAAGCTTGGGCCCTTGCTGTAACGCATTGTCAAATGCAGGCAGGCAAGCACCAACTTATCTACCCTACCACTCAAATCTTGCTTAGGCAGTCTAAGCATGGCGGCAGGCATGCAGCCGAGCAATCAGCAGTTGAAGGATTCTGTGAGCAGACTCGCGGCTGCCCACCACTTGCATAGACAGCCAGACATACCTGTCCGTGCTCCAGTAAGCGCACGCTCTGGCAGTTTGTGACAAGCTGATTATCAGACAAACAGCACTGTGAGGTGGCGAGACTATGCTGTGACAAAGTCAGAGCAGGACGCGCATCTTCGGCTAGACAATAAGCGGCCAAAAACAGGCTGGAAGCGCTGTGTGCCTCACCCTTGAGCATTACCCCCACCCAGCAGCTGACCCACTATCCCTGTTACCTGCCAGTACTTGCTAGCACAGCGGTCCACACAGCTGTTCTCGCCCACATTAAGGTCCGCCTCCTTATACCTGTTCGCCGCAACGGCGATTGCTTGCTAAGTGAAAGCACTGTGGAAATGCGCAGGCAAGAGCTTACCATGCAGCAGGCACACACGTAGCACCGCACCTCTTGTCCATGCACTTCTCGAAGCACGAGCTCACCATCCTGTGTGAGCGCAAGCGTGTTGTGGGCTGAAGTGTAAGTGCAGAAGCATCAGGACGGTGGCTGCTGAAACTAGACCAACTTAAGCGCTTCAGAAATAAGCCAAAGCATGTGCGCACTTGTTGAACAGCTCCACTTTGTACTCCATTTCCTGTGTAGCTATCTTCATGCCCTGCGCAATTTCCTCTCTGCTGGCCGCCATGCTGGAAGGCACAGGCCGCTGATAGGAGGGAGCAAACTCTGCTTATGTCAGCTTCAACAGGCTCAAGTTCTCACTTCAGGTTCTTGAGAGTGTGCCTGCCTCGCATTTCAGTGTAGCGCTTAATGCCCTACAGGGCCTGCCCGCCGCTAGGAGAGGGGGGTTATTGAGAACCACAGTTGAACGCGACAGGCCGGTGGAAAAGAGCACATTTTGCCACCTCCTGGTCTTTTGAGGCATCGGAAGAGTGCGCCACCACCACAGAGGTGTTTCTTGACTTCATAAGGACCAGACTGGCCCAAGATGCCATGCGATTGCGTCTG